>Ga0302326_10001988_pt1 | contig 50857 bp, 41 predicted proteins | sample Palsa_T0_3_FD_202264 | JGI IMG/M metagenome (GOLD analysis project Ga0302326, IMG submission 202264) | Peat permafrost microbial communities from Stordalen Mire near Abisko, Sweden - Palsa_T0_3 | ecosystem: Environmental > Terrestrial > Soil > Palsa > Peat permafrost | place: Sweden: Abisko...
CGGCCCACTTGAACAGCACCGTGCCCAGATCGCGCAAGGTCTGGAAGGCTTGGAACACATCCACGAAGACCTCGTGAATCACCGCGAAACCGAAAGCCACGCTCAACGCGTCCAGCACCCAGTAGACGTAAAAAGCCGGGGAATAACTGTGCCACAGCGTCGGAAACAAAACGGCGAAGGTCGCGATTTGAACCAGAATGTAGCCGAAGAAAAACTTGAACTTGCGGTGCAAGCCGCGACGCAGCATGACCGCGGCAATCCCTAACTGAAGCATGGGATGCGCGATCCAGAGCGCGTAATAAAGGACCTTGATTTTCTCGCTCATCGTTCCCGGTCGCCCGGCAAGGCAACCCTAGCAGGTTGTAAAGTAACGTTAGACGTTCCTAATCCGTTGTTCAATGCACCACGGTAATCGTTGGTAACGTTACCTTTGGGGTTGCCCCGCACGCAAGGTTACCTTCGTGCCACTTCGACCGCGCCATTTCGACGCCAGCCGCGGCGCTGAACCTGCCGGCCGAAAGCGCTACGCGTCGGGCATGGAATGGATGTAGGCGCGCATCATGCGCACCTCATCGTCCTTCTCATCCAAATCGTGCAGCAGGATGTCGCGCAGCGACACCATGCCGATCAGTTGTCCGTCTTGGCAAACCGGCAGGTGGCGGAACCCGTGGCGCCGCATCATGGCCAGGCAGGTCCCCAGGTCTTCGTTCATGTTGACCGTCAGAGGATCGTCGGTCATGGCCTCCGCCAGGCAGGTGCTGGCTGGGTCGCGGCCCTCGCCCACCACCCGCTTCATCAGGTCGCGTTCGGAAAAGATACCCACCAGTTGCCCGTTGTGAAGAACCGGCACCGCGCCGATGTTGCGCTCCACCATGGCCAGCACGGTTTCGAGCACCGTGTGGCCCAACTCCGCCTGATATGTGTCCTGATTCTTGATCAGGTCGCAGATCCGCATTTTGACACCTCCCGGCTGCAGAATTCCGAGCTGTCCAAAAGCCTCTACCGGGCCGCGAGTATATGCCCAAAGGAAGACGGAAAGAAAGCGAAAAAGGCCGAAAAAATGGCTTTCTCCCACTACGGGATTCCTTTTTCGGTCGGCCTCAGGCTGGTCGTTGCTCCGCTTCACCGTCTGAAATTGACAGCCGGTGTAGAATGCGGGGCATTCACAGGCCCGGCAAACAATTGCGCTGTGTGGGAAAAAGGGGCAAAGCTATGTTGATTGACGCCACCGTTCGGACTGCGAGGAATAGCGTAATCATCGCCGCCATCGTGGGCATGGCATGGTCGCAGCAACCGCCGCAGATCTCCAATCTGGATCGCGGCCGCGCTCAGGACATGCTCAAAATCATCGCCGGCGAAGTCCGCAAGCATTACTACGATCCTAAGTTTCACGGCGTGGACTGGGACGCCAAGGTCGCCGAGGCGAAGCAGAAAATCGAGAAGACAACCTCCATGAATATGGCGATGTCACACATCGCTGCGGCCTTGGACACCCTCAACGACACGCACACGTTCTTTCTTCCGCCGCGCCACGCTGACCGCCTTGAGTACGGCGTGCAGTACCAGATGGTGGGGGAGCGATGCTTCGTGAGCCATGTTCGGCCGAAAAGCGACGCCGAAGCCAAGGGAGTAAAGCCAGGAGATGAAATTCTCACCCTGAACACTTACAACGTGAACCGCGACGACCTTTGGAAGGTGCAATACGTCTTCTCAGTTCTGCGGCCACAACCCGCATTGCAGCTGCTGCTGAAGGATCCATCGGGAGCACAGCGGCCCGTCGAGGTGGCGGCGAAAATCCGCGAAGGCAGGAAGCTTACGGACCTCACGTGGGCGAATGGAGGAGTCAACATTTTCAATCTGTTTCGCGAAGGACAAGATGAGAGACACCTGATGCGCGCCCGCTCCCGCGAGTATGGCGACCCGTTGATGGTTCTCAAGATCCCGGAATTCGACTTCTCTCCGGTCGAGATCGCTGACATGATCGGCAAGGCGCGCAAACATCAGGCTCTGATCGTGGATTTGCGCGGCAATCCCGGGGGCAGTGTCGACACGCTCGAACACCTGGTGGGGGGCGTGTTCGACAAGGAGGTGAAAATCGCGGATCGAATTGGACGCAAAGACACCAAGCCTGAAATTGCCAAGCCCCTGCACGATCCATTTAAAGGCAAAATCATCGTTCTCGTGGACGCGGAGTCTGCCTCCGCCTCCGAGCTGTTCGCCAGAATCATCCAGCTCGAGAAACGAGGAACGGTAATCGGAGACCACTCCTCCGGCAGCGTCATGGAAGCCCGGGAATACGAAGAGCAAACGGGAACGGAGACGGCAATCTTCTATGGAGCTTCCATCACCGACTCGAATCTCATCATGGCCGACGGGAAAAGCCTGGAGCACACTGGTGTGACCCCCGATGAAGTTCTCCTGCCCAGTGCCCAGGACCTAGCCAGTGGTCGCGATCCTGTGCTGGCCCATGCGGCGGATCTACTGGGAGTGAAGCTCAGCGCGGAAGAAGCCGGTAAAATTTTTCCCTACGAATGGCCAACGGAAATCTAGTCGGCGAGTCTGCTCCGCGACGAGGGGCCCTCACCCGCGAAAACAAAGTAAGAAGAATTCCACAGCGCCGCGGGCAGGCTGCCGCGGGGGCGGGCGGTGATAACGATGTTGTACTCGTCGGAGGCGCCCAGGTTCATTCGGCGCAATCCGTCGCCGGCCGACTCTAACTTCTCCGGTCCAGGCATGGCCGAGTTTCCCGCCTCGATCTTTCTCGGTTCGAGCATTCCCGGTTCAACCACTGCCAGCCACGCCAGAAACTCATGCAGATCACGGGTCCGCGGACGCCCCGGGATCGCATACGAAACTTCCGCTTCCTGCGTGGAAAAGTGCCAGGCCAGCGACGCGGTAAGATCCACCGCCTTTTCATAGGCGCGTTCTGAAATCAGCCCCGGTTCAGGATTGTCGAACGCAATGCACAGCTTGCGCTCGTCCTCGCGGGCGAACTCGCGAACTTTCAGCGAGCCCGACTTCGCGGTCGCTTTCCAGTCCACGTGGCGTGCCGAATCCTCCGGCATGTATTCCCGAATCACATACAGCTCCTGGCCACGACCCCGCACAAAGCTTTCCCACTCGCCCCGCACCAGCGGCAGAATTTCGAACGCCTCCTCGGTCGGCTCGATGCGCGGGTAGACCAGCACTTCCCGCGGCAGCGACACATGCCGCGTCTTGGTGAGAAACGCGAAAGGAAAGCCCGTAGCCAGTCCGAAAGTGTCCTCGCGATAGCGGCCACGCTGGTCAAATCTTAATTCCAGGTCGGCGGAAACCTCGGCTTGCGGCGGCAGAAACGGAAAGTAAGCCATCCCCTGAAAAATTCCCGGTGGCGGTGGCAGCACGGTCACGCGCCGCAGCCGCCGGTCGGGCAGGCGCAGCCACTGCTCCTTCGACGGACGATTGAAAGGAAATGCAAAAGTCGTCGCTTCCCACTGCCACTGCTTGACCGGCTTCTTCCTCTTCTTGCGCGTGGAAACGACTTGCACGGAAAACGAAGGCAGGTAACGGCGCGGGTTGCGCAGCACGATGCGCCCGGCGACCGGCCGGCCGGCAAAAACATGCTCGGGAAGCCGGACGTCAAGTTCCAGGTAGCGCAGCACCCAGGCCGAAGCGACTCCCGAAACCAGAATCGCCGCCAGCATGGCCGCGACGATGATGTAGAGCAGATTGTTGCCGGTGTTGAGCGCGGCGATTCCAATCACGATCGTGACCAGCACGTAGACGATGCCGGCGCGGGTCACGTCGTAGTCGAAGGATTCGCGCAGCCGCTCCACCGCCACCCGTCGCGCCAGATAGGGCACGGTCACCAGTCCCACCAGGGTCGCGAGCACCAGAGAAGTGGAAGCCAGAATTATGGTCGCCCACAAGTTGCCCGCGTCGCGCGATACGGTGGAAAAAAGCGCGGTGGCAAAGGCCAATCCCAGGCCCACCAGGGCGAGCAGGAACTTCACCCAGACTTCCGCCGAGGCTGACTGCAGCCACTGCGCCACACGCCCCGTCCCCGGCGGCGTTGATTTCAACGGATTGGCGTATGCAGAACCCACTCCCTCGCAGCCTAGCATCCCCCGGAGGAACGGACAACCGCGATCGGCTTGCAAAGAAAGCGTTCGTAACGTCACAAGGTCGGCCGCAAGAGTCGAAAGCCGCGAAGCGGCGCAAGAATAAAGCCCACGGCGCAAGCCGTGGGTAAGCCCTGGAAAGACGAACCAGCCCCGGAGGGCGAAAGAAGCGCGGCAACCGTCGCGACCGCGCTTCGCGCGGCCCGAGAACTATTCTTTCGCCCCGAAGGGGCATGTGCTAGTCTTCTTCGCTCGCAGAATAACGACCTGGAGATCCCATGCCCATCGGCAAACGTGCAGCAGCGGAATTCTTTGGAACTTTCTGGCTGGTATTCGGGGGCTGCGGTGCAGCGGTCCTGGCCGCCGGCGTTCCCAACGTCGGCATCGGATACGCCGGCGTTGCCCTTGCCTTCGGGCTTACCGTTCTCACCATGGCCTTTGCCATCGGACACGTCTCGGGTTGTCATTTGAATCCCGCGGTAAGCCTGGGACTGGTGGTGGGCAAGCGTTTTCCTGCCTCGGAATTGCTCCCCTACGTGGCCGCACAACTCGCAGGAGCGATCGCCGCGGCGGGGGTGCTCTACATTATTGCCAACGGAGTGGCGGGCTTCGATATACATGCGGGGTTCGCGCTGAATGGCTACGCCGAACACTCGCCCCAGGGCTACTCGCTGCTGGCCGGCTTCGTCGCCGAAGTCGTGCTGACGGCATTTTTCCTGATGGTGATCATGGGCTCGACCGACATTCGCGCGCCCAAGGGATTCGCGCCCATCGCCATCGGACTCTGCCTGACCCTGATCCACCTGATCAGCATCCCGGTGACCAATACTTCGGTGAATCCGGCGCGCAGCACAGGTCCAGCCATCTTCGCCGGCGGCTGGGCCCTGCAGCAGTTGTGGATGTTCTGGGTCGCCCCGTTAATCGGCGGCGCCATAGGCGGCGGCATTTATGCAACTCTGTTCTCGCAGGATCCAGAGCCAACGGTAAGAAGCGCCATGGCAGCAGAAACCAAGGCGAAGACATAACGAAAAACAGCCACGGATTTCACGGATAACCCAATTTTGTTCTATCCGTGAAGATCCGTGAAATCCGTGGCGAAAGTCTTTACTGGCAACTGGCCACTGTTTTTCAGTACTCCACCAGTTCTTTCATCGCCAGAAATAAATCATTGGGCTGAGGCAGGATCGCATCTTCCAGAATCGGCTGGTAGGCAACGAACACGTCTTTCGCGGCTACGCGGCGGACGGGGGCATCGAGCTTGTCGAAAAGTTGGTCGGCGAGCCGTGCCGCGATCTCGGCGCCGTAACCCCAGCTGAGAGTGTCTTCGTAGGCTACGAGCGCGCGATTGGTTTTCGCGACCGAGGCCGCGATCGTATCCCAGTCGAACGGATTCAGGCAGCGCAAATCAATCAACTCGACCTTCACGCCTTCCTCGCGTTCCAGTTTCTGCGCGGCCTGCAAGGCACGGGGAACAACTGCGCCGTAGGTGATCACCGTCAAATCGGTGCCGGGTTGAACAATCTTCGCCTTGCCGAACGGGATCATATAGTCCGGTCCGGGATAAGCCGCGCGGCCAAACGATTCGCGATACAGCCGCTTGTGCTCGAGAAACAGCACCGGATCGTCGCAACGAATCGCAGTGCGCAGCAGGCCAGCGGCATCCTGCGAGTTCGACGGGAACACCACCCGCAGGCCGGGAATGTGGGTGAATACGCTCTCGCCGCATTGCGAATGGTAGATGGCGCCGCCGGTAAGATATCCGCCAATGGCCACGCGAATCACGATGGGGCAGGAGAATCCATTATTCGACCGCCAGCGGATCACACTGAGTTCGTCGCGTATCTGCATCATCGCCGGCCAGATGTAATCGAAGAACTGAATCTCAACCACCGGCTTCAGCCCGCGCGTAGCCATGCCGGTAGCACGGCCCACAATCGCGGCCTCAGCCAGCGGAGCGTTGAACACCCGGTCGCCGCCGAACTCGTTCTGCAGGCCGAACGTGAGTTTAAAGACTCCGCCCTTGCCCTTCACCAGCTTGCGCTTTAAGTATTCTTCGCGGCTGCAGTCGGCCACGTCTTCGCCGAAAATCACGATGCGCTCGTCGCGCCGCATTTCGTCGCGCAGCGTGGTCGTGATCAGGTCGGCCATGGTCTTGGCCGCGGGCTTCTTGCCGTCCACCACAAGTTCCGCCGCCGCGGGCTGGGTATCGAATGCCGACGATGTGGGGTCGATATCGGGCGAATACACGTACTGCAGAATGCTCTCGGGAGCGGGCGGCAGCGCCTCCAGCGCCAGATCCACCGCGGCCTGCAGTTCGGCGTCAACTTCTTTTTCCAGTTGGTTGATGCCCTTCTCGTCGAGAATGCCTTCGCGCAGCAGGAACATCTGGGTGCGCGTCACCGGATCGCGCTGGGCATCCCGTTCGCGCTCCGCGTCCGGACGGTAGAGCCGTTCATCATCCGACAAGGAGTGCGAATACGGCCGGATCACATGCGCATGCACGAACGCCGGTCCATGCCCCGCACGGCAATGCTGCACCGCGCGATGGAACGCGCCGTAGCTGGCTACCGGATCAGTGCCGTCCACTTCTTCGAAATGGAAATTAGGGAATCCTTGCACCAGCCGCGAAATACTTCCGCCCGCCGTCTGCACTTCGACCGGCACGGAAATGGCATACCCGTTGTCCTGCACGCAGAAAATCACTGGCAGCTTGCCTAAAGCCGCGGCGTTCATCGCCTCCCAGAACTCGCCTTCGCTCGATGTGCCGTCGCCCAGAGACACGTAAGTGACTTCGTCGCCCTGGAAGCGGACGTTCTTGAACTGGCGGTAATCGAGCGAGGACCCGGGTGCCCCATTTCTCGCGTCCTTTGCGAGAAGTGGGATCTCGGCGGCCTTAGGATGGCGCGCGAAGTAGCGTCCGCCCTCGGCGCAGCCAATGGCCTGCAGAATCTGCGAACCGGTCGGTGAGGACTGGGTCACAATGTGAAGATCAGGATAGCTCCAGTGCGAAGGCATCTGGCGTCCGCCGGAACTCGGGTCAGAGGCCGCGCCCACGCCCTGCAGGAACATTTCGTAAGGCTTCACCCCGATGGCCAGGCACAGCGCGCGATCGCGGTAATACGGGTAGAACCAGTCGTAGCCCGGCTTCAGCGCCAGCCCGGCGGCTGCGCCAATGCCCTCATGCCCCGCCCCGGACATCTGGAAGTAGATTTTCTGCTGGCGCTTGAGCAGGATTTCGCGGTCGTCCACGCGCCGTGAGGTGTAGATGAACCGGTAGGCCTGAATGAGTTGCTCCCGCGTAAGTCCTTCATAGAGCCTGCTCTTCTTCGTGCCGTTGGCCACCAGGGCCAGCTTCGGGTCGGTCTTCGTCGTGGCCATCCGGTTCCTGGGTCGCTAAATCTGGTTTGCTAAATCTGGATCCCTTGTGTCTTTAGACTCCGTCGAGTCTGTCCGTTGGATTCCTGGCAGCCGTGGGGAGATTCCGCGAAGCTGTCCGGAACCTGTTGGATTGTAAATGGTCGGCGCAGCGAGGAAAAGGGTAGAAATGCTCTATTACCGAAGTGCCGCCGGTCGCGCAACCGGACGACTGCACAAGATGGAGGAAGAGCGGCGCTTTGGTGGAAGGCGGCAGGTGGAAGAGCGGCGCTTTAGCGCCGCGTCAAGGCTCAGACAAACCGTCGGGCTTCAGCCCCGGAGGTTCCGTCCCAGGTGGAAAGGTTCGCAGGTGGGCGCGCTTGAGAAGCGACCGGTTGGTGAGGATTTCGGCGACCGCCAGGCAAACGGAGAGGATCAGTAGGGCCATGAAAAGGGGAGGTACGCTTCTCGGTGCTCCGCTGGCGACGAGCCATAAAGGCGGCATGAGCGGGCGGAGTTGCAGCGCTGCTGTCAGGAGAACGAAGAGAACTGCAACAAACATGAGATGACGGAGGGCTATCCGAGGGAACTGGCTTTGAATCACCCCACAGCGAAACAGGTACCGCGGCATGCCACGATTGGCACTGAACGTGTAAAGAACAATCGCTGCCGTGTAGCCAACGACCGCGACAATCTGAATTCCATATTGGTCGTCGCCCAGGGACAACAAGAGAGCGAAGCTCCCTGGAATCATGATCAGAAAGATCTGCGTGAAGAGAAAAAAACGTTCGAGCGAAAAGTTTGGAGGGGCAAGGCGGGGGTCCGGCGTTACGAAGCCCGATGCCTGAGACGATGCCATGCCGCTCATTGATCAGGTCCTCCGTGCTCATCCTAAATTCTACGGCGGCAGAAATAACGCGCGCAATTGCTTTATCCTCAACAGCACATGATTCGTACCCACCGCGCCTTCGACCCGCATTCCATCAAACTCGTCATCTTCGACCTCGACGGCACGCTCATTGATTCGCGTCTCGACCTGGTGCATTCGGTGAATGCCGCGCTGCGCCACATCGGGCGGCCGGAGCTGGCTGAGGACGTCATCGCCAGCTATGTGGGCGACGGCGCGCCCGTCCTGATTCAGCGGGCGCTGGGCGGCGAGGCGGTTGACGAGGCGCTGGTTCGCAAGGGGCTGGAGTTTTTTCTAGCCTACTATCGCGAGCACAAACTGGATCACACCACGGTCTACCCCGGAATTGCAGAAACGCTGGCGGCGATTCAACAATCTACGAACGGCAACGCACGCCAGCTGGCGGTGCTTTCGAACAAGCCGGTGGTTCCGTCGCGCGCCATCGTCGAGGCGCTGGGCCTGGGGCAATTTTTCTCGCAGATCTATGGCGGCAACAGTTTTGCCAGCAAGAAGCCCGATCCCGAGGGCGCGGCCAAGCTGCTCGAAGAATCCGGCGTGCGGCCCGAGCAGGCTGCGATCGTCGGCGACTCTCACCTGGACATCCGCACCGGCCGCAACGCCGGCCTGTGGACGATCGGCGTAACCTACGGCTTCGCCCCGCATACCCTCGCCGAAGCGTCACCGGATGTGGTCGTAGATCATCCCCGCGAACTGGCGACGGTATTTTCCAAGGCGAGTTAGAGCCGGGCCAGCTAAAGTCCGCCGAATCAATAACGGCAATCTAACTGCCACGCAAAAGGTGCAACGGCCCGCAATGCATTGATTTAATGGCACATACAGACTTAATCGTCTGTGATAAATATGGCCGCTATCTTACTGTTAACAAAAGACTTAATTACTGAAGTTAAATGCATTTAACGTCCCGCTCACGCCCCTCAAACCGGCCGCGACCTTCTCCTTGAGCCCAGCAGTTTCTGAAAGACAGGCGGCCTGGGAATCGCGGCACGGGGCATTTGTTGAGGGGGCTGCATCACGGAGAGTTGAACCTTAGATGTCTCCGCTATGGCCTATTTCCCTCTATCTCTTGTTCAAGGGAGCACGATACCTCATTGAACGTTTAATTGTTCTACGGCTGTGCGAACTCCGTTCTTGAAGGGTTGAAAATGGACGATGCTTGCTTTGCTGATCGCTGCGGTTTGATTAGTGCTTTCTACGATCCGGCAGTTCTGGCCGAGATTACATTGAATACGTGTGAAGGTTCCATCGCTATAGTCGATACGAAGCAACGAAACTGGATATCCATCCTGGCTGCTCTGTGCGATGCAAAGACAGCCAAGCAAAGCGACGGCTAGTACGATGAGTTTTTTCATTTTCCACCTCTCTGCAATCACGATAACGAGAGCGGGGCTGGGCGAGAAAGATTACTAGGGTACCCTCCTCAGCCCCGCATCCACTTACGCTACACTGCTGGGACGAGGGATCGCCCTCGGCTAAGGCATGACCTACGACCACTCCGGCTCCCCGCACGACTTCACGCCCAAGGAACTGCGCAAGCTGCGCAGTATGAAGAATCCTTACGGCATTCAGAAGTTTCTCGACGACATGCCGTATCACCTGGAAGACACGGCATGGTCGCCGCGCAAGGTGCTGGCGGAACAATCTTCGCATTGCCTGGAGGGCGCAATCTTCGCCGCCGCCGCGCTGCAGGCCAATGGATATCCTCCGCTGCTGCTGGATTTTGAAGCCGAACACGATACCGACCACGTGATCGCGATTTATCGTGAAGCCGGCTGCTGGGGTGCGGTCGCCAAGTCGAACTACACGGGATGCCGCTGGCGGGAGCCGGTCTACCGCACGCTGCGCGAGCTGGCGCTGAGTTATTTCAATGCCTACTTTAATCTTCGGCGGGAGCGCACCCTGCGACGCTATTCGGGTCCGGTGAATCTAAAGCGCTTCGACCGGCAGCACTGGATGACCACCGAGCAGCCGGTGTGGTTTATCGTGTATCACCTGTTCGACATTAAGCACTATTCGCTCATGACCAAGGCGCAGGAGAAGAAGCTGCATCGCGTGGACGAACGGCTGTTTCAGGCCGAATGCCTGGGGAAAGCTCATAAGGTCCGGGACTGAGAATGAGGACTGAGAATCAAGAGTGGCCGGGCCAAGGCGGCTCAAGTCCGGAAGCATTTGTGCCGATTCGCTGGTCAGGACCTTTGTGCTTGCTTTCGTGCGGCGGGAGACGCACTCTGGGGAGGAGTCTGCCCCGGCAGAGGTTTTGGTCCGGGAGAGTATTTTTGGAAACACGCAGCCAATTCAGGACGGGCCCGGATCAGGATTTTATGGAAGCTCGCCGCCATCCCCGGTTCAAGCTGGACGTGCCCATCCGGGTTTATCCACGCGACTGCCCCGTGGTGCGGGGCGACACCGTAGACATCAGCGAATCGGGGATTTCCGCCCTGCTGCTCATCGAAATTCCGTTGGGCGAAGTGGTCCGCCTGGAGTTCGCGGTGCCCCACGGCGAAGTGGAAGTGCTCGCCATGGTGCGCCAAAGAAACGCTTTTCGCTATGGCCTTCAGTTCGTGGAAGCCAGTTCGGCGAAGGACGTCATTGGCCGCACCTGTAGCCAGCTGGCGATGGAACAGCCGGGGCGGGGGGAACACGGGTTTGGGCCATCGTCTGAGTCTTAAAGGTCTTAGGTCTTGCGTCTTCGGCCTTCGAGCACGCCTGATGTCTAACGCCCGCCCGCCTTTGCTGTATTCCAATGGAACTCGCTGCCGTCGAAGCACGTAAGATTAGCTCATGACGCTGCGCGGTCTCGCCTTCTCTTCCCTTCTGTTGGTCCGCCTTCTGTTGGTCGGCTTTCTGTTGCTCTGCCTGCCGGCGATTGCGCAGCAGGAAGAACCATCCGCCGCCGCTTCTGACGGCGCGCCTGCGGCCGCGCCGAAATCGCCTGCCGCTTCCCTCCCCGATCTGACGCCCGGAGCCGACGGCAAGCTGTCGCAGGAACAGATGCGGGCGCTATTTCGCGTGGTCGCGGACAAGGATCGTGAGAACCACAAACGGCAGCGCGACTATACCGGCATCGAACGCGACGTGCAGAACACTCTTGACGCCAGGGGCCAGACCAAGTCAACGGAAGTGAGGACCTACGAGATTCTGGAGATCGAGGGCGAGCCGGTGCAACGGCTCATCGAAAAAGATGACAAGCCGCTCGACGCCAAGGACGCGGCCAAAGAAGAAGAGAAGATTCAGAAGATCATCGATAAGCGCAAAAACGAGTCCGACGCCGACCGCAGGAAGCGGGAAGAAAAAGAAGTGAAGGAACGCGAGGATGACCGCAAGTTCGTGCAGGAAGTGGCCGACGCCTATGTCTTCAAACTGGTCGGAAGCGAAGCAGTCGGCGGACGCGAGGCCTGGGTGATTGACGGCGAGCCGCGGCCGGGCTTTGAGCCGCAGATGAAAGAAGCGAAATTTCTCTCCAAGTTTCATGGGCGGGTGTGGATTGACAAGGGCGATCTGCAGCTGGCGAAGATGGACATTGAAGCGATCGACACTGTGTCAGTGGGGTGGGTGCTGGCGCGCATCCACAAGGGCACGCGGGTGATGCTCGAACAGACGCGGGTGAACAACGAAGTCTGGCTGCCGCGGCACGTGACCTTCAAACTGGACGCGCGCATCGCCTTGTTCAAGGGCTACAAAATTGACGGCGAACAGGAATATCGCGACTACAAGAAGTTCCGCACGTCGTCGAAGATTGTGGGCGTGGGCGAGGTGAAGGAGCCGAAGTAGAGGCTGGCGAGGGCAACCTCCAATTGTCATGCTGAGCGCAGCAGGACGGTCGAAGACCGTCCTGCGAAGTCGAAGCATCCCTACCCCTGTGCCGAACCCTGTCAGCCAATCTTCTTCATCCACGGATACCAATCTTTAGCCAGATCCAACCAGTGCGGGTTCCTGGCCTCGATCAGCGCCACCTTCTTGACCCTCGACCAGCCCTTCAACTGCTTTTCGCGCCCAATGGCCTTGTGCACGTCGTCGTAGGAGGCCCAATACAGAAGCCGTTCCACGTCGTACCTGGCCGTGAAGCCTTCCATCTGGTGGAACTTATGTTGGAACACGCGCCGATGAAGATTGCCGGTGAAGCCAACGTATTGTGTGCCCGAAAGGCTGCCCATGATGTACACGCAGTAGCTTCGGCGCTCTGGAGGGGCCATGAGAAGTAGGGATGCTTCGACTGCGGAGAATCGTCCTGGGGACGATTCTCCTCCGCTCAGCATGACAGGGTTTGGGTTCTTGTCGAAGAACAAACTGTGAAATTCGTGGCGGATGGGACGCAAAAGCGCCAGATTGGAACTCGTGCGGCCATCTACTCCCAGCGTGCTCTTCGGGCTTATAATGCGTGGTCCCAAGTACGCGGGCCATGCCGTCAAACTGCCTGGACGCTTGGTACACGATTCCAAATTCCATTTCATTCGTGAGGAACAGAATGGGCTCTTTCACTCGTCGCGACTTGCTGCGCTCCGGTCTTGCGGTTTCTGCCTCGACACTGGCCGGCGGCTCCATCGGCCGCGCCCAAGCGTTGCTCGCAGGCTACCCTTATTCGGATGCGGCGTCCGCGGAGGCGCTGGCCGCGGTCGCTCCGCGGGAGCATCTGCTGTTCGACTTTGACTGGAAGTTTTTTCAAGGACACGCCAGCGATCCGCGGCGCGACCTGGGATTTGGCATGGGTCAGGGGGATTTCGCCAAGTCGGGCGAGTTTCATTTTGCGACGGAGAAATTCGACGACTCGAACTGGCGCCCACTGAATCTGCCCCACGACTGGGCCGTGGAATTGCCGTTTGTGCGCGACGAGGAGCAGAACAGCCACGGCTACAAACCTCTGGGGCGGCGCTATCCGGAGACCAGCATCGGCTGGTACCGGCGCACGTTCGATATTCCGAAGCAAGACGAAGGCCGCCGCGTGTGGATCGAGTTCGATGGAGCGTTCCGCAGCGCGCTCGTCTTTCTCAACGGCTCGTTCATCGGCCGCAACGATAACGGCTACGCGCCGTTTCGTTTCGATCTGACCGACTTTCTAAATTATGGCGGCAAGAATTATCTGATGGTGCGCATGGACGCCAGCTTTGGCGACGGCTGGTTCTACGAGGGCGCTGGGATTTACCGGCATGTGTGGCTGACGAAAACCGATGCGCTGCATCTTGAGCAGTGGGAGAGCGCTGTACGGGCGGAGGTCAGGGGCGAGTCGGCCGTCCTGAGCCTCGGCACCATTGTGCGATATGCGGGCAGCGATCCCGAGAGTTGCCGCGTACGCTGGCGGATTTTCGACGCAGCGGGCAAAGTTGTAGCGACGGCGGACTCGGCAGTGAAACCGATAGGGCCCAACGGATTCGCCACCTTTGTCACCGGTGCCAACCTGCCGAATCCAGCGCTGTGGTCGCCGGAAACGCCGAATCTCTACACCGCCATAGTCACAGTCGAGTCCGACGGCAAGGTCCGCGACGCCGAGCGCGTCAGTTTTGGCGTGCGCGATATCCGTTGGGACGCCGACAAAGGATTCTTCCTCAACGGGAAATCCGTAAAGATCAAGGGCACCTGCAATCATCACGACCACGCGGGCGTCGGCGCGGCGCTGCCGGATCGCATGCAAAGCTATCGCCTCGGCGTATTGAAAGATATGGGCGGCAACGCTGTCCGCACCTCGCACAACATGCCGACGCCGGAGTGGGTGGACGCCTGCGACCGCATGGGAATGATGATGATGTGCGAGACGCGGCTGATGAGTTCGAACGCGGAAGGCGTGGCGCAGCTGGAGCTGATGGTGAAGCGCTACCGCAATTCGCCGTCGATCATTTTGTGGTCAATGGGCAACGAAGAGTGGACGATCATGTATGAGCCGCAGGGGCCGCGTATTGTTTCCGATATGATCGCGCGCACCCACGAACTTGATCCGACGCGGCTGTGTACAGCCGCGGTCAACACCGCGTTTGACCAGCACTTTCCCGAAGTGCTCGATGTGATGGGCTTCAACTACAACCTGAAAGATATTGACGGGTATCACGCCAGGCATCCCAAGCAGCCTAGTGTCGGATCGGAAACCGCGAGTACCGTTTCGACGCGCGGCGTTTACTCGACCGACAAGTTGCGCAACTGGGTGAGCGCCTATGACTCGAACCACACCGAGTGGTCGGAGTTGGCCGAGGAGTGGTGGAAGTTTTATGCGGCGCGCGAATGGCTCTCGGGAGGCTTTGCCTGGACCGGCTTCGATTATCGCGGCGAGCCTACACCTTACGGCTGGCCGTCGATCAATTCGCAGTTCGGCATTGTGGACATGTGCGGCTTTCCCAAGGACAATTTTTATTACTATAAGGCGTGGTGGGGAGCGGGGCCGGTGCTGCATCTGTTGCCGCACTGGAACTGGGGCGGGCGCGAGGGCGAGCCGATCGCGGTGTGGGTGCATTCGAATCTCGATTCAGTCGAGCTGTTTCTAAATGGCAAGAGTCAGGGATCAAAGAAAGTCGAGCCACTCACGCATTTGGAGTGGAGCGTGAAATACGAGCCTGGAGTGCTTGAAGCGCGCGGCACAAAAGGCGGCAAGGTCGTGCTGACCGAGAAGCGCGAGACCACAGGCGATCCGGTGGCGATCCGGTTGACGACTGATCGCACCGAGATCAACGCCGACGGCGAAGATGTGGCTGTGCTGCGCGTGGAAGTGCTCGACCAGGAAGGCCGCGCAATTCCCACCGCGGGGAACATGATCAGCTTCAAAGTCAGCGGCGAAGGCGCGCTGATCGGCGTGGGCAACGGCGATCCGAATTGCCAGGAGTCTGACAAGGAGCCGAAGCGCAGTTTGTTTAACGGCCTCGCGCAAGTGATTGTGCAGTCGACGCGCACTCCGGGGACGATCACGGTTGAGGCTTACACGGAGCCCTGGCCGCGGCCGAAGCTGCCTTCCACGCAGGTGACGATTACGACGAAGAAGGTAAATCTGCGGCCCGAGGTAGCGTAGACATTTCGCGAACGAAGCCGGGTTTTTCGTCGTCCTGGTAATGCAAGCAGGTATGCAAGTTCTTTCATCTTGACCGAATCCACCAAGTGGATCAATATGAGGTGCCTGAAACGCGGCCCCAAACCGAAGTTCAGCCAACGTAGTTGCCAAGTCCACGAAGTACGACGAAATTCACTCCCAGGGACTACCTAAAAGGATCAGCCAATGAACAAAGTTTCACGGACACTCGCAGTAGTAGTTCTGCTCGCCCTGTTTCTGGCGGTTTGCGGAAGCAGCGCGTACGCGACCACACATTATTATGTCGTGGCCAACAACAACACGAACCCCAGCAACACTGTTTCTATCTACGAGATTTCGGGTACTTCGCTGGTCCCGGTCAGCACCGTATCGACCGGCGGGGCGGGCAACGGCGCGGGTTATTTCGCCGAGGTGACGCAATCGATCGCGCAGGACGGCGCCAACACCTGTGTTTTCGCCGGGGACGCCAATACGCCGGACGTTGCTGCCATGAAGCTGAGCGCCAGCAGCCCCTTTTTGACCGTCGTCGGTAATTATGTGTCTCCGGATGGGGACGCGGCGGGCAACGATGGCCTTGGCATCATCGTTTCCGGTGGTTACCTCTATGCCAACTACACCGGCAATACCTTTATTGGCGGTACCGTCAATCCGGCGATTGGCGTCTGGAAGATCAACTCAGGATGCCGTTTGACTTTCGTCACCCATCTCGCCAACACGAGCGGACTCAACGGGGGAACGATTGACGGCATGGCGGTGACGCCCAACGGAAACACTTTGGTGGTGGGGTACGGGGATGGCTCGGTCGGTTCTTATGCCATTGGTGGGGGCAGCATCTCTCTGATCGGCCAGGAAATCATCGCGGGCAACGGCGTAGGGGCGGGAGCTTATGCCGGAAGCGTGGCGATTTCCTCGAACGGGCTGTGGGCAATTTTTGGAGATTTTTCGCCCTCCAACAACACGCAGCTTGACGTGGCCAGCATTGGCTCGAACGGCGCCCTGGCTGCGACGACCACCTATGGCGGAACGGGAAGCCTGGGCGCAGGTGTGGATTCCAACGGCATTCAGCTCAGCCCCAACAACAAGTTCATCTACGTTGTGGATAGTCTCTCGGGACAGGAAACCACAGTCTCGTTTGATGCCACCACGGGAGTCGTCAGCTATCCCAACGCCTGCCTGACCAGCCTGAACGGTTTCAACACCAACTGGGCATTTGCGTCACAAGCGGCGGCGGTGGTTAGTTCGGGATCAGGTTCGGGTCTCTATATCTCCGAAAGCTTCCTGAATGGTGACTCTTACATCGGGCTGCTGGAAGTCAATGCGACGACGGGCTGCGCGAGGGAAGCGACAGGCTCTCCATTCATCGACAGCAACAGTGGGGGCCTGGAATCGATTACGGCGTTCTCTCACTGAGAAGCGATTGCCGCAGAGGTTGGTGGTCGAAGGGGCGCGGCGCAAGCCGCGCCCCTTTTAACGAGTTGGCCATCTTCAATGTCGCAAGCAGGACCGGAGGCCCGCCAGGGCGTTCAGGCCTGCGCTCAAGAGGCTCGATCCGCGTTATTCATTTGACTCACAACCGATTTGCGGTGTATCTGTATGGCCTCGCAGTCTATGTCGAAGCGCCTGGTATTGCTTTTGCTTCTGCTCGCGGCCGCGCCAACCCTGGCGCGGGACAAAGCCGAGTCCTGGACAGAAGTGCGCAGCCCGCACTTTGTGGTGGTCACCAACTCCAACGAAAAAGAGGGACGCCGCGTCGCCGATCAATTCGAGCGCATGCGATCCGTGTTTCACGTGGCGTTTCCGAAACTGGAGATTGATCCCGGATCACCCATCATCGTGCTTGCCATTAAAGATGAAAAAGATTTCAAGGCGCTCGAGCCGCAGGAGTATCTGGCCAAAGGGTCGCTGCAATTGGGCGGGCTGTTCCTGCGGGCTCCCGACAAGAATTACGTACTGATGCGGCTGGACGCCGAGGGCGAGCATCCCTACTCGGTGGTGTACCACGAATACACGCACCTTGTCTTAAGCAAGTCTGCTGAGTGGATGCCCTTGTGGCTGAACGAGGGCTTGGCCGAGTTCTATCAGAATACCGAGATCCACGAGAAGGACGTCTCTCTTGGCGAACCGAGCAGCGACGACATCCATTTCCTGCGGGAAAACCGACTCCTGCCGCTCACAACCCTGTTCAGCGTTGACCACAAATCGCCTTACTATCACGAGGAAAATAAGGGCTCTATCTTTTATGCGCAATCGTGGGCGCTCACCCACTACCTCCGCGTCAAAGATCGTCGCGATAATACGGCGAGATTGAGTCAGTACGCGGAACTTCTCGCCGGGAAAGTTGACCCGGTTACGGCCGGCACACAAGCCTTCGGCGACTTGAAGCAACTGCAGGCGGCGCTCGAAGCCTACATCCGGCAAGGCAGCTTCAGTTATTTCAAGATGGCGGCCACCACCGGAGTCGACGATGCCGCCTTCCAGACGCAAGCCATGACGCCGTCGCAGGCCGACGCCGTTCGAGCTGACTTCCTGGCCTACAACCAAAGGACCGCCGATGCCCAGGCTCTTGTCGCTCGTGTGTTGCAGGAGGATCCGAAGAACGTTTTGGCGCAGGAGACGATGGGCTACCTGGAATTTCGGCAGGGGCATCTGGAGGAAGCGCGCCAGAGATTCGCCCAGGCGGTGCAACTCGATTCCCAGAATTTTCTGGCACACTACTACTTCGCGGCCATGTCAATGAACGGTTCGCTGGCCCCGTCGGACGAACCGCAAGTCGAAGGCAGCCTGCGCACCGCCATCAAGCTGAATCCTTCGTTTGCGCCACCTTACGACCGGCTGGCGGTTTTTCTGGGGATGCGCGGCCACGATCTGGAAGAAGCGCACATGATGGGGTTAACCGCGGTATCGCTGGACCCGTCCAATGTCGGTTACCGCATCAACGTGGCCAACGTTCTGATGAGGATGCAACAGGGCAAGAACGCGGTCGAGGTACTCCGGCAGGCTGAAAAGTTGGCCAGGACTCCGCAGGATACGGTGGCCGTCGACAACATGCTGATGAATGCCGAGGCGTATGCGGAAGCGCTGGAACAGGCGCGGAATCAGCAGATGAATGAAATTCCCGGCACCAGTGCGGAAACACCTGTTTCGGCAGTGAGTGACGTTCCGCACCTCGCTCATCGCAAGGAGAAAGAGTTCGTCCCCAGCGGGCCTCACCGTTTTGTAGTGGGGGTGTTGAAGAATGTGCATTGCGATGCCCCCGACCTGGACTTGGCGGTCACTTCCGGTGCGAAGACGCTCGCTCTGCATAGCGACAACTACTACAAACTTCAATTCACCGCCCTCGGCTTCCAGCCCACCGGCGATCTCAACCCCTGCAGCGATCTGGAAAACAAGTCTGCCAAGGTGGAATACGTTGAATCCGCTGACAAAGCGGATGCTCCGCATCTGATCGCCATCGAACTGCATAAATAGCCGCTGCCTGCTCTCGCAACAGTTTGACGGGACGTTATAATAGAAAGATTCTCTGTCGGCGAAATTCTGCTCTGTGGAGCTGCCGGCAAAACCGAGCCGAGCTTTGCTCGGCCGGACAGCCGGGGGCGGCTGCCGTAAGATTTTAGGTTCAAGCTAAGAGCTAGTAGCTAGAAGCTTCTGTTATGGACTTCAAACTCGTTTCCAGTTACAAGCCGCAAGGGGACCAGGGACGCGCGATTGAAACCCTGCTGCGCGGGGTGTATGACCGCGAGCAGCATCAGGTTTTGCTCGGCGTCACCGGGTCGGGCAAGACTTTTACCATGGCCAAGGTGATCGAGGCGGCGAACCGCCCGACGCTGGTGATGGCGCATAACAAGACGCTGGCCGCGCAGCTTTATCACGAATTCAAGAATTTCTTTCCGCACAACGCGGTCGAATATTTTGTTTCTTATTACGACTACTACCAGCCTGAGGCCTACGTACCGGCCGCCGATCTCTACATCGAAAAAGAGGCGACCATCAACGATGAGCTCGACAAGCTGCGGCTGTCGGCCACGCGGTCTTTATTTGAGCGGCGCGACGCGCTCATTGTGGCATCGGTGAGCTGCATCTATGGCCTGGGCTCGCCGGAAGCGTATTACGGAATGATGATGTTTCTGGAGAAAGGCCAGAAGATCAAGCGCGAGGACATCACGCGGCGCCTGGTCGATATTCTCTATGAGCGCACGAACGGAGACTTCCGGCGCGGGACGTTTCGGGTGCGCGGCGACGTGATCGAGGTTTTCCCGACTTACGACGACATGGCGTACCGCATTGAGTTGTGGGGCGATGAGATTTCGTCGCTGACGCAAATCGATCCGCTATTCGGCACGGTGAAGCAGAAATACATGCGGCTGCCGATTTATCCCAAGACGCATTATGTGATGAAGGAAGAAACGCGGGCGTCGGCGGTGGCGTCGATTAAGAAAGAGCTGGCGTGGTGGGAAGCGGAGTTGGAAAAGCAGGGCCGACTGGTGGAGGCTCAGCGCATTCATCAGCGGACCATGTTTGATCTGGAAATGATCAAGGCCATGGGCTTCTGCCACGGGATCGAAAATTATTCGAGGCACTTCACGGGACGGCTGCCGGGCGAGCCTCCACCGACCCTGCTGGATTATTTTCCGCGCGACTTTCTCATGTTCATCGACGAGTCGCATGGGACGGTGCCGCAGTTGCGCGGCATGTATGCGGGCGACCGTTCGCGCAAGGAAACATTGGTCGAGTATGGCTTTCGCATGCCGTCCGCTCTGGACAACCGTCCGCTGACGTTTGCGGAGTTTGAACATCGCACCAATCAACTCGTCTACGTTTCGGCGACGCCGGGGCCGTACGAGCTGACCAAGTCGGCGGGCGTGGTGGTGGAACAGATCATCCGGCCGACCGGTTTGATTGATCCGCCGGTGGAAGTGCGTCCGGTAAAGGGACAGATTGACGACTTGCTGCACGAGATTCGCGCGCGCGTGGAACTCGGCCAGCGCGTGCTGGTGACCACGCTGACCAAGCGCATGTCAGAAGATCTGGCCGAGTATTACGCCGAGGTCGGCGTGAAATGCCGCTACATGCATTCGGAAATCGAGACGCTGGAGCGTGTGAAGATTCTGCGCGATCTGCGTAAAGGCGAGTTCGATGTGTTGATCGGCATTAACTTGCTGCGCGAGGGCCTCGATCTGCCGGAAGTTTCTCTGGTGGCGATTCTGGACGCGGACAAAGAAGGCTTCCTGCGGTCGACCGGTTCGCTGATTCAGACGATCGGCCGCTGCGCGCGGCATTTGAACGGGCGTGCGATTCTTTATGCGGATCGCCAGACCGATTCGATGAAGCGCGCCATGGATGAAACACTGCGCCGCCGCGCGATTCAGACGGCCTACAACGAAGAGAATGGAATCACGCCGGAGTCGATCGTGCGTCCGCTGGACATGACGCTGGCGGGAATCGTAGCCGCGGATTATGCCGACCTGACGGCGGGCGAGGCCGAGGGTATGCCCGAGTTCAAGTCGCAGGAAGACGTGGATGCATACATCGCGAACCTGGAAAGCGATATGCGCGAAGCGGCGAAGAAGTTTGAGTTCGAGAAGGCCGCGAAGCTGCGGGATGCGATCAAGGAGTTGAGGACGAAAGAATTCTTATTTGCGTAAGATTTTCTCGGGCAACCTCCATTCGCTAGTCGATGATGCTGCCGTGCTCTGCGATGCTTGCGGCGAGTCGTTTGGCGGTCGCATCTTGAACGTGACGGCCCATGACTTGCGGGGTCTTATCTTCCCAGTCCGAGTCCGTCAGCACGGGGGCATCTTCAAAGCTGGCAGCGAGGGCCTCGCGCCCATCTATCACTTCAAATCTGCAAAAGGCCGCTCTTAGCTTCTTCTCCACTTGTCTTTGGTGGTATTCCGAATAATGCTTGCGCCAGTCGTCCGGCTTCGATTGAGAAGGCGTCAACGAGACATTTTTCGAGGGATGGACGATGCAGCACTCACGCGACGCAGCCGCATCCGGTTCCACGCTGTGTGCGAGGCCTGGAGGATACGGAGTCACCGCGGGAGCTGCAACGTACCGGCGGGGTGAGAATCGTCGCGCGGCCTCCCCGTGCGAAGGCTCCACGCTCGCCACAATCAGTGATGCAACACCCAGGTACCACCGCCCCGCGGTTCCGATCCAGCCCCGCTCCCGCGCTGCTTCACGGCAAAGGCGCGTTACGTAGACATATCTGTCGCCCACGTTGAAATTCCTAAGACAACGGCAAAGTCCTGTAATCATGGGCTGTCTGTCGCGGACCTTTGGTGCAAAAAGATCGAAGAAAGGATCCTGACATTGCGAACGGTCGGATAGCATGAACCGTATTTCGGTCGAGTGTGACCTGGCGTACTCAAACCATTTCGCTTTGGTCGCCCAACTCTCGAAGGTTAAGACCCTGCTTTGCATTTATGACCTCTAACTCGCGAGGTAGTTTGCAGGCGACAGAATTTCAATCCCCCGCCACGGATGCATCGCTATTAGATCCCCATCTCCGGTAATGATCACGTCGGCCCTGCCATTCAACGCGACTTCCAGGAACTTATCGTCCTTGGGGTCGCGGCATTCGCGGATTGGGTGAATGATGGGCACAACTTCTGCGGTATGTGCGATGAGCCGGATGAATTGCAGGCGCTGTTCAATCGTGACGTAGCGATCGAACTTGGCTTGCGCTAGAACGTCTGCCAGTTCGCCCATTGTCGCCTGAGATACGAGCAGAATGGCGTCATGGATGGCCCGTTTGACCGCGCGGCCGGGGACCGAGTCAAAGCGCAGGAGTCTGCTGACGAAAACATTGGTATCGACTACGACGCGCTCCGGATCGCGCATCAGTCCTTGAGCAGATCGGCGAGGATCTTATCGGTCAGGCCGCGCTTAGCTGCCTGTTGGCTGACGCGCTCGCAAAGACGGTCGAGTTCGTCGACGTTCGCACCCCGAATCCGGTCATATTCTTCTGCCGATAAGATCACGGCGACGTCGCGGTTTTGGCGGCGAACCCGGACCGGCTCCCGTTGAGCTGCGTCAATGAGGGCGGCAAAACGCTGTTTGGCATCGGTGGCGGAGACGGTCTTCATTCGTCCATTGTAGACAGAATGGACAAAATAGACAATCCAAACCCTCGCCATCCGGTAGTCGTGGATGCGGCGCTGATGGAGCGCGGATGGAAGCTGCAAGACCGGTATCAGCTTTCGTTCTGGGACTCGCTCATCGTCGCAGCGGCTAAGACTACGTTGTGCGGATTTGTTCTCACGGAAGATTTGCAGGACGGGCAGGAGTTGGATGGAGTGGAAGTGGTGAATCCGTTTCTGCGCGGGCCTGCGGCGGCACTGTGATCCTATGTTCCTCCCTGCCGACCTTTACGCTTTAAAAAAGGTCTGCGTGGCCTGCACGGCTGGATGAGCGAATGCGCCCCTGCCTGGCTCATTCACACAGACCGGATCGGCCCCCGATACCGCGCCACCACAGAGTCTGTAGTCAATAGCGTGATCCCCTCCACGGTGGCCTGCGACACGAGCAAACGGTCGAAAGGATCTTTGTGGATGGGTGGAAGGGTGTCGATCGCGACCACGTGATCGCTAAGGACGGGCAATTCACTGTAGCCATTGTCGAGCAGGCCACGCCGCAGGAGTCGGGGATCTGCCTGAAAATCGCTGCGGTCCAGTCCACGCTTGATCGCGACTTCCCAAATACTGGCCGCACTAAACAGAAGTTCATTCGCCGGCGCGCCGATGAGTTTCCGGGCAGCGGCGGATAGACGATTTGGCTGGCCAGCAGCCCACAACAGCAGGTGCGTATCGAGTAGAAACTTCATTTCCCGCTCGTAAAGATCCCCTCAATTTCTTCTTCGCCCATGCGGTCAAAGTCGTCCGGCACAGAGATTTGCCCGGCCATAAAACCGAGCCGCTTGATTTCTTTTCCGACGGGAGCGTTCAGCGCCGTGACTTTGACCATGGGCTTGCCAGCTTTTGCGATTACAAAGGGCTCTCCCTTGGAGGCTTTGTCAACCAGTCTTGAGAGTTGGGTTTTGGCTTCGTGAATGTTTACGGTTTTCAATGCGCCCACCAGACTAAATCAACTTAGTTTAGTCTATCGCGCCCCGAAGTGCAATCCTGTTGAGCGTCATCGTCCATACGCCGCGCTGGCCGCCAGGGGTTTGCGGTGGTAGGTGTAGCCGTCGAAGGTTTCGGAGCGGAAGTTCAGGTTGGGGGCTTGGAGCTTTTCGGTCTGGCTGAGGAAAAGGTATCCGCCGGGCTCGAGGTAGAGATGCAGGCGCTCCATGAGCGCGGTGCGCTGGGCGCGCGATAGGTGAGGCAGCACGTCCATGCAGAAGATGCAGTCGAAACGGCCGATATAGACCGGCTTGGTCAGGTTCATGGTGTTGAAAGTGACCAGGCTGCGCAGCCGCGGCTTGACCAGCAGGTGCGCAACCTTGGTCGAGCCGTTGTTCGAGCCTTTGATCGAAATATTGTTCGAGATGCTGTTCGAGACGCTGCTTGATCCATTCACCGCCCCGTTCGGCGAACCGTCCTGCGCGCCGTTCGAGTTCCCGTTCGGGCTGCCGATTTTCGAGAAGCAGGCGCGGATGGCCGCCGGAGGCAGGCCCGCCAGACCGGACTGCGGATAGAGGCCGCGCTCGGCGACCTCAATGGCGGAAGGCAGCAGATCACTGCCCACAATGTGAATCGACCAGTCTTTCATGGCTGGGACGACCGAGGCTGGGGCGGCTGAGGCCGGGCCGGTTGAGGATGGGCTGCTTGAGGATGGAACGCCATTTTCGGCGATGCCGCCGTTGCGGCCTGTGCTCTTATCTTTCGCTTCTTTGCTGCCGTTGCCGTTGTTCGAAACATGGTTCGAATTGTTTGAACCGTTGTTGGAACCGTTCGCCGCGCCGTTGCCGTTCCCTCCAGGAGGCGTCTCACACAGAGCCATGGCGATCGAGTAAGCCTCTTCGCCGGTGGAGCAGCCGGCGCTCCAGATGCGCAGCGTGCTGGGGCCGTCGTCCGACTTGCGGGCGTAGAGTTGCGGAATCACTTGCCGGACCAGCGCGTTCATGGCTCCGGGATGGCGGAAAAAACCGGTATTGACGTTGAGCACGCCGTCGAGAAACGCGGGCAGAACTGAGGGATCCTGATCCGAGGCGCGCAGGCGAGCCATCAGTGCGGCGGGCGACTCCAGTTCATGACGCTCGAGATATTCAGCCACGTGGGTGGCTAACGCGCTGTTCGGACAATCCAGCAGGATTCCCGTCTGGCGCTCGACCAGCAGGCGCAGCTCAGACAGTTCGTGCTCGAGAATGGTGACGCCCGCCATCAGTCTATGCATAAATTTCTTCTCTGTCGGTTGCTCAGTGTCTAGTTGCCGGCGGCAATGGCCGCGTACGACTTGCCGGAATCCTGTTCGGCCTGCTGCGCGACCACGTTCATTTCCTTTTCCAAAGAGGAGAAGCGCTGCATGATCTCGTGAATGCGAAGCGTCATGTTGCGAATGGTTTCGATCTGGGCGCGAGTCTGGGCGGAAAGGCTGCCCGGCTCCAGCAGTAACAGGTCAGAGTTTCCCAGCACCGAGGTCAGGGCGTTGTTCAGGTTGTGGCGCATTTCGAGCATGTAGCGGCCCAGGGTGGCCTGGCGATCGAGCGTGGCGCAAGCGGTCTCAGCCGAGCGGGCACGCGATTCGGCGCGTGAACGATGCACCGCTTCGCTGGCGGCCAGCACCAGGGTTTCGAGCCAGTGCGGCGTTTCCAGAGAATCGCTGCTGCGCAGAATGGCGATGCGCGGCCAGCGCTCGTGCACCAGCTGCGCCGTGGCTGTATCGTGGCAGACACAATAAATTGGCTGCCCGGTGGAATGCAGCGGCTCCAGCACCACCGACAACAGATCGCGGCGCAGATCCCCGACAATGGCGACGTCGAATACGTCGACGGCAAAGCGCGGCCACAAGTCCCCGCTCAGCAGGGTGAAGGCTGGGACGTTGCGCTCCATCTGCCAGCGAGCCGTGATGCGGCGCGAGAAGTCCACTTCGTCGGAAATGATGAGTACGGTCGGTGCCTGCACCGGAAAACGTCCCTTCGGCTAAGACTGCGCGTTCGGTATGTTCGTCAACTTCGCTTCTTCCGCGTCTTTGGTTTCTTCCGCGGTTTCTTCCGCGATTAAGATTCGGTTTCCTCGTTCGGGCCGGGAGTGGAGGAAACATCAGGCTCCGGCGCCGCGGCCGGCGTGGCCTTCGGATTGGCAACGGCGCCAGGAGATGCTGCCGCTTTGGCCCCTGTGTGGGATGCGCCTGCAGCCGCTGCCGAGGCCGCGAGCTTGGGCGCCGCCGCTGCCGGCGTCACAGCGGGAGCGGGCTTGGCAACCGGAGCGGGCTTCCCTGCCGGTGCAGCTTTCGTTGTGCCTGCCGCCGGCTTGGCCTTGGCTTCAGCTTTGGCATCAGCTGTAACTTCGGGCTTGGCTTCGGGCTCGGGCGGTTTGCCGCGTCCGAGCGCGTGCTCCACCGAGGCGCGCAGATCAACCAGCATGCGCAACGGCTGTCCCGAGGAATATTCCGCCTGGAACATCACTTTCCAAGACTGGCAGATTACGCGTAGACGAATAATCGGTTCCTGCGCGGAAAACTGGGCGCGGCGGCAGTCGATGGTCTGGACACCTTTTTCCTCAAGTTCGGTCAACCCGTCCAGAATCGTGTTCAGGTCGCCCAGCATGAGGCGGAAGAAAGACCGCCGCATGAGGTAGCCGAAGCGGGTGAACGCGGCGAGGGCGACCGGCAGATAAAACAGATCTCCGGCGAGGCTCTTGGCCTTGCGGCCCTGTTCCAGAATCCCGCCATGCAGCAACTCATCGAGGGAACGGCATTTTCGCGACGCCTCGAGCACGCGGTCGAGCGAATTCAACCACACTGGGGGCTTCAGTTCCACCTCGCCCAGAACCTGGTCCAGAGCCTGCGCCACATAGGCTAGATCCACTTCCGCGTCGCTCAATCCGCTGGGCGCCAACTGGCTGAAGTACTGCACCAGCAGAAAGTCGACTTTGTCGCGGATCACATCGGTTCGGGGAGACTTCCCCAGAAAGTGCTGCAGCAGGCTGACCAGACTTTCCTGGGTCACCAGGGCGCTGGTCTGCAGGAACTGGCGCAACTGGTGCACCTGGATGAGCTGATCCATTTCCTCAAGCCATTGATGGGCTTGCTGGACCGAATCTTTGCCGGGAGTGTCGGCGCCGACCTCAAGATCGGCACAAGCTTTCACGTCAATGGCGAACTCCCGTGCCAATTCAAAATAGATGGGGTAGAGCCGCCGGGCGGCGGTCCATTGCGTGGCCAGATCCTGCACAGCGGTTGTCGGAGTCATGATTTCACGATCCAGTTGGGGACTTCTCCACGAAAGCGGGCCGCAATCACGGTCTTGCCCGGGTGATACTGCACCGCAACCACCGCTCCCACCACATCAAACGAGCTGTCGGAGTTGCGCAGGCGAACCTCATCGCCAAACTCCAGCGGCGTGTTGCACTCGAAAAGCACTTCGCGGGGAGTACCAAATTCAATGACGACGCTTTCGTTGAACGGGGCTGCGGAGGGGTCGCTGCCCTGCATAATGCGGGCCAGTTGCACCGGCATGCGCACCGGCGAGGCCTCGGGGAAAAAACGCGCGAGCTCCGCCACAGTGCTGGCCTTCGGTGCGGCACGTGCCGTGGCTGTGGCTGGATGCGCCAAGCGTTGCGACTCCCTGACCCAGATTCGTTTTGACCCAGTTAAAAATGCGGTTGGGCTCCCCTCCTCCCGTTTAGGAAGAGCCTTGTGGGGAGCCAGATTCCGCGATTCAGAAAAGAAGGAGCAACGCGGCAGCCATCCCCTCGAACGAAAGGTCTAGCACTCGGGTGAGAGCATTTTCATCAAGTTACGGCTGTTTTTTTAAGTGGCTAGAGAACCCGGCAGGAGTCGCCGTCTCACCATGAGACGCAAATCTCACGTTCGGAGCGCTCCAACTCTCGGGCGAGTGGAAAACTCAGCGGGCGTGTTCCACATGATAAGGTCGGAATACGGAACCGTCTCACGCCGAGGATCCCCCATGAGCCGTCTGGCACTTTTATCCTTCTCGATCCTGCTGCTGTGCGTGGTCGCCTTTCTTCTCAGCCTGAACGGATGTAGTTCCGGCTCCTCGACCTCAACATCCGCTCCCGCGCAGATCGAGCACGTGGTGATCATTTTTCAGGAGAACCGCACCCCCGACAATTTGTTTCAGGACCCGAATCTGATCAAGGCCGGCGCCGATATCCAAAACTACGGAATCAACTCGCAGCACCAGACCATCCCGCTCAGCCAGATTGATCTGGGCACGATGGGCAGCAATCCCGACTACTACGATCTGAGCCACGCCCACCTCGCATTCACTGACATGTGCGACCTGAACCCGTCCACTGGAGTATGTGCAATGGACGGCGCCGACCTCATCCCCATTACGTGCCAGGCGGGAGTCACCGGGTGCCCGCCGACGAACCCGCAATTCATGTATGTGAATCCCGCGGACGTGCAGGCTTACTTCACCATGGCCGAGCAGTATACGTTCGCGGACCGCATGTTCCAGACCAATCAGGGTCCCAGTTTTCCCGCGCATCAGTTCATTATTTCCGGCACTTCCGCCCCGACAGCAACCAGCAATCTGTTTGTCGCCGAGAACCCCAAGGGCGGCGTCCCGAACATTGCGGGTTGCATTGGCGCTCCCAAGCAGACGGTTGCGCTGATCGATGCCGCGGGCAGTGAAACCAGCAACCCGCCGATCTATCCTTGCTTCGAGCACTCGACGCTCACCGATTTGCTCGACACCGCCCATATTTCGTGGCGCTATTACGCTCCGTCTGCCGGATCCATCTGGACTGCTCCCAACGCGATTCAGCACATGTGCGGACCCAACGCCACCCCGCCCAACGCCACGGCTTGCGTGGGAGCGGACTACTCCGGCTCGTCGCCCAAGGTGGTGCTCAACCAGGCCGAGAACAACGCGCAGATCCTTACTGACATCGCGAATAATCAGCTGGCCCAAGTGAGCTGGGTGATTCCGGATGCTCAGGATTCTGACCACGCCTCGAGCAACACCGGATGCGGCCCATCCTGGGTGACGATCGTGGTGAATGCCCTCGGCAACAGCGCGTATTGGTCGAACACCGCCATCATCCTCACCTGGGACGATTGGGGAGGGTGGTACGACCACGTGCCGCCGGAGGCGATCGCTTCCGGCAGCAGTTGGGGAGCCGGCTACGTCTATGGTTTCCGCGTACCGATGATTGTGATGTCGCCTTACGCCAAGCCGGCATACATCTCGCACGTGACGCATGACTTTGGCAGCATTTTGAAATTTATTGAGACGACATTTAGCCTGCCGTCGCTGGGCTATGCGGACGCTCCGGCCGACGACCTCTCTGACATTTTCAATTTGAGTCAGACTCCGATTGTGTTTCAGAGCATCCCCGCGCCCTCGAACACCGCCGCGTGCATCGCCGACAACAGCCCGCCCGGCGATCCGGATGATGACTGAGGATGATGACTGAAGTACGCTCACCCTTTTGCTGCGGTTTCTGACGCAAAATCTTAACCACAGAGGGCACAGAGGAAGACAGGAGGTCCTCTGCGTCCTCTGTGGTGAAATCACACGGGGTCGAGTTGTGGCCGGTTCTGGTAAGCCTTGCTGAAGCGCACGCGGAGGAACCAATAGATCATCAAGGGAAATGGCAGGATGGCGAGGACGGTCAGGAATATGGAGCCGCGCAGGAAAGCGGGAAAGACCTGTTGTTGGCCTAAGAAGAACGAGCCGGTCGCGATGAAGAGTCCATAGCACATACGCCACAGGTGCCGAATGATGCGCTGCCGGCCGGAAATCCCGCCGCGTGCGAGCATTCGGATGTCTCCTGCAGTGGCGAGCAGCAGGATGGCGCCGAAGAAGAAGCTCATGCCGGCTGGGGCAGTAGTTTTGTCGACGCCGCCGGGGTTGTGGAGGGTGTAAACCCCCAAGGCGACCGCCGCAACTGCGCCGGCGAGACCGATGAAAAGCGCGCTCCAGTCAATCAGGCGCGTGCGTTCTCCGCGGCGTCCGGCAAGCCAGGCCGTGCCGATCAGGTAGAAGGTGCCAACGCTGCCGACGACGTTACCCGGCTGAGATTTCAGGATAGCCAGGCAGAAGGCGCTGGCGGCCAGGATCAGCATGGCAACCGTGAAGACGTTGCCGGATGCGCGGTGAAGCTTGCCGCCCTTGCGCACAGCCATGGCGACCGTGCCGGTCAGCAAGCCGATGCTGCCGGCGAGGATGTGCAGAATCAAGAGCGGGAGCCGCATGCTTCGACATCCTTTGAGCACCTGCGATTGCTACGCGGCCTCAAGAAGCCACTGCGCGGCATTCTGAAACAAGGAGATTTTCGCAGTATCTGCAACAGGGAACCCTTGTCCCTGCGGCGATGTTAACAGTCAGGACACTCCGTTCGTCTGTTCAACCTTGCTCACTTTCGATCGAGGCGGGTAATCAGCGAAGCAGCAAATTGGACGGCTGGAAGATGGATCCGCCTCAAACTCCGGCTACCTGGTCGTCGAAGAAACGGCGGTTAAACAGCTTGAATCTGCCGACTCGATCTGTTGGGGCGCGGCAAATAGCGACGAGAAACTGTGCTTAGACCAGCTTCACGTTCCGCTTGATCGTCTTGATCACATCGTCCATCTTTCCGCTCCATACCTGTTTGGCCATGCTAAGAGTGAAGCCTTTGGCCGTGTGGAAAGGAACATGCGATGGTAGAGACAGGGCGAAAGGATCGACTACCGCATCCACGACCACCGGTCCACCTTTGTGGGCCAGGGCCTCAGCGAGTCCGTCCCGAACGTCGGCCGGATTTTCAATGCGGATTCCCTTCGCACCCATCGCTTCGGCGACCTTGGCGAAATCGGGATTCTTGAATTCCACGCCGAAGGGGATTATGCCGGCCTCTTGCTGCTCGATATTGACGAAGTCGAGGGATCCGTTATTAAGGATGACCTGAACCACCGGCGTCTTGCGCTCCACCTGGGTCAACAGATCGCCCAGAGCGAGCATGGTGAAGCCCCCGTCGCCGCACAGGGCGATGGTTTGCCGGCCCGGGTACGCCAGCTGCGCGCCGAACGCGTTGGGCGCGGCATTGGCCATGGACGCCCAGGAAAACGAGCCGAAAAGTCTCCGATTTCGGCCGCCCTTGATGTGTCTTGCCAGCCATATGCATGCCGTGCCCGTGTCGGCGAAAAACATCGCGTCGTCGGAAGCGAGATCGCTTAGAGTCGCAGCCAGGAATTCCGGACGTATGGGCTTGATCTCAGGGCCTTTGTCGACATAGTGCTGCAGAAGATCGTGGAACGATTTCGTATCCGCGACCTGTTTATTGAGAAAGCTGTCGTCCGTCTTGTCACGGACGCTCCCAAGCAGGGCGCTGACCGTTGCCTTGATGTCGCCGACAAGTCCAAGATCAACGGCCGTCCGGCGGCCAATGTGTTTAGGATCCTTGTCGATCTGAACTTTCTTCACGCTATGACCGGGGAGGAACTCCGAGAAGGGAAAATCCGTGCCGAGCAGCAGCAGGAGTTCGGCCTTGTGAATCGCGCCGTAGGCTCCGCCGTAGCCGAGCAGGCCGGTCATGCCCACTGCGTTAGGATTGTCGTGCTCCAGCCATTGCTTGCCGCGGAACGAATAGCCGACCGGCGCCTTCAGTCTGTCCGCCAGTTGGACCACCTCATCGCGGGCATCTCTGCAGCCATCACCCCCGAAGATCGCTACCGTTTTCGCATCGTCGATCATCTGCAGCAGTTGATTCAGGTCGGCATCGGAAGGGCGAAGCAAAGGCGGGTTAGGAATCGTGATTTCGGAAGACTGGTCGGCTGCATCCGCCGACGCGACGTCGCCGGGAATCGAAATTACGGTGGGCCCTTTTTCCAGGACGGCAGTCAGAATCGCAGTATTGATGATCGACCGCGCCTGCTCGGGATTGACCAGCCGCCCGGTGTAGAGGGATGCGGCCTCGAAGAACTTGTAAGGACTGAGTTCTTCGAGAGCTTCGGTGTCGATCAAACTCGTTTCCACGTCGCCCGCAATGGCGATGACCGGAGCACCCTCTTTGCGCGCGTCCATTAACCCATTGAACAGGTGAACTACGCCAGGGCCGGCCGTTCCACACACGGCTACCGGATTACCGGTAAAGTAGGCTTCTGCGACTGCGGCGAAAACACCGTACTCCTCGTGGCGGACGTGGATGAATTCGATCTTCCCATTGCGGCGCAAGCCGTCGATCACCGGGTTGAGAGCGTCACCCACAATGCCATAGCAGCGCTTGACTCCGGCGTTCGCAAGCATCTCCCATAAGACGTCCGCCACTTTTTTCGACATTGGAATGACCCTCTTCTCGCCGGAATTTCGATGTCGAGCTCCGAATTCGGCATATTCTATCGCACGTCGAGCGGATCTCGACATCGGGCGATTCCCAGGTATTGGAGCATCCGGAAGAAATGCTGCGAATTGCTCCCGCTCAACTTCGTGGTTGCCCGGGAATGAGCCAGCACCAGAATTATCGGCGACGCTGAAGCTAAGCTGCGATGGTCACTGCGGTGTCACTGTAGCGTATGGCTTGACGAGCCTGACCCAGACTGTCCGAGCCCAATGTTGTAGCGCTTGAGCTTGCGGTAGAGGGTGGCGCGGCTGATGCCGAGCATGCGGCCAGCGAGGGCTTTATCGCCGTTGACCTGTTCGAAGACGCGCTGGATGGTGGCACGTTCAATATCTTCCAGGTCGGTCGTCGAAATCGGAACCCGCGGCGATTCGTGCACCGCCTGCGCGGCGGCGAGATCGGGGTCGAGTACGGAAGGCCGGTCCGCCGGCGATGCTGTCATCATCCCTCCACCACCTCCCGCCGTGGCGCCGGTTGCGATGGCCGGGGGAAGATCGCCGAGGTCAATAATCTGTCCGTTGCCCAGCGCGACCGCGCGCTCCACACAGTTTTCCAGCTCGCGCACGTTGCCCGGCCAGTCATATTGCATCATGGCCTTCATGGCGGCGCTGGTCACGTGCAAATCCGCGCCTGGCGCGTAGCGTTCCAGGAACCAGTGCACCAGCATGGGCGTATCGCTGCGGCGCTCGCGCAAGGCGGGAACGTAGAGCGTGACCACGTTGAGCCGAAAATAAAGATCCTTGCGGAAGGTTCCGTTCTTGTAGGCGGCTTCGAGATCGCGGTTGGTGGCCGCGATCACGCGCACGTCCACTTTCATTCTCTGGTTACTGCCCACGGGACGAACTTCTTTTTCCTGCAGCACGCGCAACAGCTTGGCCTGCAATTCCAGAGGCAGCTCGCCGACTTCGTCGAGGAAAATGGTGCCGCCGTCGGCGGCCTGAAATAATCCCTGCTTCGATTTCAGCGCTCCGGTAAAAGCGCCTTTTTCGTAGCCGAAGAGTTCGCTTTCAATCAGCGTGGGCACCAGCGATCCGCAGTCGACGGCAACGAACGGTCGGCCGGCGAAGGCGCCGCGGAAGTGCATGGCGCGGGCCACCAGCTCCTTGCCAGTTCCGCTTTCTCCGTAGATGAGCACGGGCGTGCGTGTATCTTTCAGGCGCGCCACCATGCGCAGGACGTCCTGAATTTTGGTGGACGATCCGATGATGCCATGCACTGCGGTTTCCGCATCCATGCGCTGGCGCAGAAATTCGTTTTCCTCGACCAGGCGGATTTTTTCCGCCATCCTCCGCAGAAACAGCCGCAGTTCCTCCAGCGGCGAGAAAGGTTTGGTGATGTAGTCGTAGGCGCCAAGTTTCATGGCCTGGACAGCGGTTTCAATCGAGCCGTGCCCGGTCATGAGGGCAATCTCGGTGCGCGGCAGCAGCTTTTTTACTTTTTCCAGAAATTCCAGTCCCGACATGTGGGGCATGACCATGTCGGTCAGCACCATGTGCACCGGCTGCTCTTCGAGCAGCGCCAGCGCCGACTCTCCGCTTTCCGCTTCCAGGCAGACGAAGCCGAGGGCTTCGCCGACGGTGACGCAGAGTTTACGGATGGTCTGCTCGTCGTCAACGATCAGCAGGCGAATGCGGAGATCTTCTTTACTGCCCGGATTATTCACTCGGCCTTCCCAAAAGTTTTGGCGACCACTTCAATAAAAGGCTGCACGCGGAACGGCTTCTCCACGCAGGGAGCGCCGGTTTCTCGCAAGGTGGCAACAGTTTCTTCGTTGGCGATGTCTCCGGTAATAAAGATGATGCGCGCGGCCAGGTCAGGGCGGTGTTGCGCGACCCAGGCATGCACCTGACCTCCGTCAACGCCGCCGGGGGTGCGCATGTCGGAGACGACCCCGAGAAAGCTGCCGTTCTCCAGCAGGCGCAGCGCATCCACGCCCGATTCGCAGCACACTACAGGGTATCCGCTGCGCTCTAGAGCGGCTTGCACATAGGCCATAACGGCCGGCTCATCCTCGATGAGCAGGACAGGTAACGACTGGGGTTTCAGGGCAGGCAGGCTCATGGTTGGTTCACTCCTGCGGCCACACCCAGCGAAGCGGCGTGGGGCGCTGCGGGCAGGCGCACAATAAAGGTCGCGCCCGGCCGGTCAATATTGTTGTGACAGAGAATTTCCCCTCCGTGCTCTTTCAGAATGCCGTAGCAGATGCTCAGGCCGAGGCCGGTGCCTTTCCCGATCTCTTTGGTGGTGAAGAACGGGTCGAAGATCTTGGCGGGATGTTCCACTCCGTTGCCGTTGTCGCGGAAGGAAACTTCGACGGCGTCGCCGGCCTTGGTGGACATGATTTCGATGCGCGCCGGACGGCCGACTTCGTGCACCGCGTCGTAGGCGTTGTTCAGGATGTTCAGGAAAACCTGCTGCAACTGGTGGGCGTCGCCCATGACCTCGGGCAGTTCCTCGTCGAGATGCTCGACCACGTCAACCCCGTGGCTGTTGAAATCGTAGGAACGCAACTGCATGGTGCGGCGCAGAATCGCATTCAATTGCACGGCATTGCGCTGCGGCGGCATCTGGCGGGCAAAGCTGAGCAGATTCTGCACAATCTGCTTGGTGCGCTGCGCTTCCTGCAGAATCACCCGCAAATCCTTGCGGGCGGTTTCAGGCAGTTCAGGATTCTCCATCAGCAGGTCGGCGAAGCCCAGAATCGCGGTGAGCGGATTGTTCACTTCGTGGGCCACGCCCGAGACCAGCTGGCCGACCGCCGCCATCTTCTCGGCGTGCACTAACTTGTCGCGCAGCACGGTGGAATCGGTAATGTCGGTCAGCACCACCACGATGCTGGTGACCGTGCCCTGCTCGTCGCGCATGGGGCTGAGATTGGCCGAGAACCTTCCGGCAGGGACGTTGCGCCGCACAATTTCCAACTCCAGATTGTCGACCTGCTGGCTGTCGAGAGTGCTTCGCAGGGCATCGGCCAGAGAGCAGACAAAAGCGGAGCCTGCCAGTTCGAGCAGCGGGCGGCCCAGCAACTCGCGCTGCTCGAAGCCCGCGTCTTGCCAGCGGCGGTTGGCATAGCTGATCAGGCCCGCGGTATCGGCCACCAGAATCAGGCTCTGCGTGTGGCTCAGAATCTTGCCGGAGAAATCCCGCTCGCGGTGCAATTCCGACTGCGAGGTGCGCAGGCCGGTCACGTCGAGCATTAATCCGCGAATCTGCAGCAGGCGGCCCCCATTGTCATACAGGCCGAAGGCGTTGATCAGCACGTGAATCGGCGATCCGTCTTTACGGCGCAGGGTCGCTTCGAAGTTGCGCAGGTGCCCGTTTTCCTTCATCGCCTCCGCGTGGCGATCGCGCTGCCCGGGAGAAAGATAAAGCTTCGTGGGAATATCGATCTGCAGCAATTCTTCCCGGCTGTCATAGCCCAGCATCCGCACCATGGCGTCATTGACTTCAATGAAGCTTCCGCCGGGCGTGCTGAAGAACAGGCCTTCCTGAATGTTGTCGAACAGTTCGCGGTAACGGCGCTCGGCCTCACGCCGGTCGGAAATATCTTTCAGTACGTGGATGGTCTGCGGGCCTTCGTCGGCCGCGCCCTGCACCCGCGAGGTCGAGACCAGATAGGTGCGATCGAACACCGGGTGCGCGAATTCGTCGGAGTCCTCCGCCATGGAGCGGCAGAACGGACACGAGTAGGAAGCGGCGTCGCTGGTCAGCGCCATGAGCGCCCGCATGTTCACGCCCATCAATTCCGCCGGCGGCACGCCGATCATCGCCGCCAGCGAGCGATTCACGCGCACCACTTTGTCAAACTGGTCGTGCACCACGATAAAGTCGGTAATCGCGTCGAAGATCTCCACCCAGTGGCGATTGGAGCGCTCGATCCGCGTGAACAGGCGGGCATTTTCCAGCGCCATCGCGGCATGGCCCGCCATGGTCTCCAGGAAGACGCGATCCTCCGCGTCCACCGCAGACGCGCGTCCAGCGAGACAGAGTACCCCAGCCAACTCTCCATCGCCTCCGGGCAGCCGCACCAGCGTGCAATCGGTCCAGTGCAGGCTCGCAGCTGCGTCCGGGCCCAGCATCTGTTCCGCCGAAGCGGAGACCACGGTTCCGGTGTGCCGGCCCAGGAAGTCGTTCAAAGCCGTGCCCAGCAGGCGATCCAGCCGATGAAGCAAAGCCTGATCGGCCGCGCTGGGACTCGAGTCGGTGGCCGTGGCAAGCGCCTGCGAGGTCTCTGCGGCCGCGGAAGGCTCCGCCCCGGTCTGTAACGCGGCTAACTGCCAGCGCCCCTCATGCTGCACGGCGAGCAAACCGCCGCGCGCAGCCGTCAGCCCCGCTGTACGGCGGACCAGTCGACGCGCAAACTCCGGCAGGCGCAGGGCGCCGCCCACTTCCCCCGCCAGTTCGGTCAGAGCCTCGGCGCGGCGCCGTTGCTGCTCGGCGTGATACAGATTGCGCGCCACCTCCACCACCGCCGCAACCTGATTCGAAAGCGCCCGGGCGCGGCGAATGTCTTCCTGTGAAATTCCCGTGCCGTCGCTGCGGTCGAGAACTCCGAACATCCCCAGAACCTGCCCGCTCGTGCCCAGCAGCGGCACCGCCATGAACTGCCGCACATTGTATTTCGCGACGATTTCAAGGTTCACTCCCGGAGTGCGGCTGGCCTCATCGGTCCAGAAGACTTCCTTGGCCCGCAAAGTGCGAGTGGCCAGACCTTCGGGGAACAGCGTGTCGCTGCGCTGGGGCTCGCCCTTCGCCACCGCGTGGCGGATGCGGAACTGGCCATCTTCTTCGAGAGCGATGAAGCAGCGCCCAAACCCAAGAAAGTCCGAGGCGCGCATTACAAAAGCCTGCAGAACCTGCTCCAGATTGCTGCTGGAGTTCAGTTCGGAGGAAATCTCCAGCAACTGGTGCAGTTCATGCGCCTGGGCATGCGCCGTGGCATGCAGTTCGGCATGCGCCACGGCGACGGCTCCGAACCCGGCGATCGCCGCCACCAGCGCCTTTTCGTCCGTCGTAAAGATGCCATCGGGCCGCGGGTAGATCAGGATCGCGCCCTGGGTTCGTGAGGTGCGGAATGGAGCCACGATCAACATTCCGGGCGAAACCAGATTGCCCAGCGAATGCACTTCGGCGCCAATCGAAAGCGTAATGGGCTCTCCCGCGGCCACCGCGCGCTGCGCCAGATCGGCCGCGAAGCGCAAGGTCTGCCGGTCGTGGCGGGAGCGGGCAGAATGCGCCAGTTGCGGAGTCTCCGCCGAAACCGCCTTCAGTTCAAACGGCCCTTCCCGGCGCAACAACACGCACACCAGCCGGGTGCCCAGCAGCAGGCGCAGGCGGTCCGCCAGAGCCTCAATGACGGCGGAAACATCCGGCGTGCCATGCAGGGCGTGGGCCACATCGGCCAGGATTTCGGCGCGCCGGTGCTCCTCGCGGGACACTTCGCCCAGCCGGGACGCTTCCAGCAGGCTGCCCAGTTGCCCGGCCAGGATCGTGGCCTTGGCGGCGATGTCTTCGTTAAAGAATTCGGCATTGGAATCGTGCAGAAACGTAACTGCGCCAATCACTTCGTTGAGCACAATCAAAGGCGCCGCCAGCAGCGCACGCGCCTCAAATTCCGCTGCCGCCGGAAACGCCGGCGATTGCACGTGATTGGCCAGGATGGTACGGCGCTGCCGCACTGCTTCGGCCGTGACCGCACTCTGGTCCGGCCGCAAGCGAATGCCAGCGAAGCGCTCGGCCAGCTTTCCATCGGCGGGTCCGCCAACCAGTTCGTCCCCGAAATCGCAGCGCCAGAAATAGACGCCGGAAACCTGGAAGAATTCGCGCGCGGCGCGGCAGAAGAACTGGATCAACGAGTTGGTGTCGGAGCGGTCGCTCGCCTTGGCGGAAATACGGAGCAGAAGCTTCTGGAAGGCCGCATCCGATCCCGGGGCAGAACTGTTTTCCGCCGGCATCACGGGAGGACCGCTGGCCGTGCTTAGCGCTGCGCCGACAATGGAGGAGTATTGTTCGTGATTCACAAGTGCTTGAATCTATTGGGAAATTACCTGTCATCTCAATTTGAGTCAAGTGAAATGGGCGAAAGGGGTGCCTTGGTGTGAAATCCCGAGACAGACGTGAGATTTCATCTCACAGTGAGAAGCTGCGGGATTTTCTCCCGGAATGAGACGGCTCTAATCCTGGGCGGTCCTTGATGGCTCGTTTCGAGACCATACAACTGCATTGTTTCCTTATAGATACGTGTCATTACTTTGGTTTTTTCAAGAAGGTTCAGGTGGCCCGGTCGTTGCACGGCCAAGGGCGACAGCTTCTTGTAGGCAAGGAGGAATTGTGTCTCAAAGAACCAAGACGGCCTTGTTGGCTTTCATGATTCTGGCAGTGAGTCTGAGGACTGTTCCTGTGCTGGCGCAGCAGGTCCACGAGGATGAGATTGTCCGCCGGGCCAAGAGCCGAGTTGACCCCGAGTATCCGGAACTGGCGCGGAAGATGAAACTCGCCGGCGCGGTCAAGATCGCAGTGGTAGTCGCACCCAATGGCACGGTGAAAGACGCCCATGTGGTGGGCGGGCACCCGGTGCTGGCCAACGCAGCGCTGGCGGCCGCACGGAAATGGCGCTTTGAACCAGCCCCGGCCGAGAGTTCGGGAATCATCGACTTCAAGTTTGAACCGCAGTAGCCGCACTGGCTGCGGAGGAGACAGGCATGACAATCGGGAAGAAGTTATACACGAATTTCGGCATCATCCTGAGCATGGTAGTGGTGCTGTTCCTGGTGAACTGGTCGGCGGTGCAGCGCGAGCACGCCGCCAAGGCGGCCGCCTCGGCGTCGCTGGAACTGGCCGACACCACCAATGCGGCCCGCTTCCAGATGATGCAGAACCGCCTGTACCTGAGCAACTACCTGTTGAGCGGCGACACCCGCGAAGTGGACCGCATGAACGACGGCCTGCGCACCCTGAACGAGAGGCTGGAGCAGGGCCGGACCCTGGCCAACTCTGACCAGGAGAAGACCGCGCTGGCCAAGGTGCAGCAACTCGAGCAGTCCTGGGGAAAGGAATTCGCCCAGCCGCTCATCGAAAAGCGCAAAGACGTGGACTCCGGCAACGCCACCGTCGCCGAACTGCAGATCTATTACTTGCAGAAGGACGCCTCTTCCTGGGTGAAGAATTCCAACGACGCCATCGACGTCGCCGACACCGAGAACCGCAAACTCCTGGACGAGCGCCGCAAGTCGGATGAGACGGCGGCCACCGCCACCATCATCGTGTCGCTGCTCAGCACGCTGCTGGCTCTGTCGCTGGGCGTGGTAATCGCCTACCGCACGGCCCGGGGCATTACCCAGCCGCTCAACAATCTGATGAACGTGGCCCGCGGCATCGGCAACACCGGCGACCTCGACCACAACATCGACCTGACCCGCGACGACGAGATCGGCGAACTGGCCCGCACCTTCCACAAGATGGTCACCTATCTCAAGGAGATGGCCGGCATTTCGGAAGCCATCGCTGGCGGCGATCTTTCCGTGGATGTAAAGCCGCGGTCCACGCACGATACCCTGGGCAACGCCTTCTCCCGCATGGTGGAAGGTCTGGCCGGGCTGGTGCGCAGCGTGCGCGACGCTTCATCGCAGGTGGCCAGCGCCTCCAATCAGGTGGCGGGCGCTTCCGACGACGCCGCCAAGATCGGATTGCAGGCCTCCTCCGCCATCGACGAAGTGACCAGCACCATGCACGAGATGAGCGTCAACGTGCAGAACATGGTGAAGAGCACGCAGGTGCAGGCTTCGAGCGTCAGCGAAACCTCGGCTTCGATTGACCAGATGGTGGCTTCGATTCAGCGCGTGGCCGACACCGCCAAGGTGCTGCTCGACATTTCCAACCGTTCGCGCGAGGAAGTGCACAACGGCATCGGCACCATGGAAAAGGCCACCGACGGCCTGAACCGCATCAACACCACCATCAACTCCTCGGGAGAAATCATCGGAGCCCTGGGGCAGCGCGCCGACGATATCGGCAAGATCATTGAAGTCATCGACGATCTGGCGGAGCAGACCAACCTGCTGGCCCTGAACGCCGCCATTGAAGCGGCCCGCGCCGGCGAACATGGCCTGGGCTTCGCGGTGGTCGCCGATGAAGTGCGCAAGCTGGCCGAGAAATCGGCGCAGTCCACCAAGGAAATTTCCGAACTCATCCAGAGCATTCAGAAGGAAGCCCGCAAGGCGGTCGAGAACATGGACCGCTCCACCACCATCGTGAACGAGGGCCTCGAACTGGGCGGCGAATTGAATGCCGCGCTGCGCAAGATTTCGAACGTGGTCACCGAGGTCTACAAGTTCGCCCAGGAAATCGGCGCGGCCACCAACGAACAGTCGCATGGCTCGTCGCAAATCGCGCGCGCCACCACCCGGCTGAACGAAATCACCCACGAAATCAACTCGGCGGTGGAGGAGCAGGCTTCCGGGGCGCAGGCCGTGGTCAAGGCCATGGAACGCATGCGCGAGCTGGTGCAGTCCTCCACGTCCGGTTCGACCGAACTGGCGGCGTCGTCCGAGCAGATGTCGAAGATGTCGCGCGGCCTGCTCGACTTCCTCGACCGCTTTGCCCTGGCCGAGGCCACGCATTCGCAACTGAGCGCGGAAAGTGCCGGACGCAATGCGCGCCGCGCCTCGGCAGGCCTCTAGGTCCGCCGGCCGCTGCCGCATGAGCTGGAAACCGGAGCCGCAAGCCGGAGCTGGAAATTATGAGCCGTGAACTTCATATCGTGGGCTTCAAGGTGGGCCGCGAGACCTATGGCGTGCCCATCACTTCCCTGCATGAAATCGTGCGGGTACCCGAGATCACTGCCGTGCCCGACGCGCCCGACTATCTGGAAGGCGTGATCAACCTGCGCGGCAAGATTGTCTCGGTCATGGACCTGCGCAAACGCTTCGGCGAAAAACAGGCCACGCTGCGCAAGCAGAATCGCATCCTGGTGGTGGAACATGGGGGCCGGCTCGCCGGGCTGATTGTCGATTCGGCCTCAGAAGTATTGAAGATTCCCGCCGACGCCGTGGAAGCTCCACCGGCGGTGTTTCAGGAGGGCGGCTTGAATTGCGTCGTCGGCCTGGCCAAGGTCGCCGGACGCCTGGTGGTGCTGCTCGATATGAGCAAACTGCTGGCTCCGGGCAGCCTGCAGGTCGGCGGCGAAGCGGGCGACAAGAAGGCAGCCGTCAAGGCTGAGGCGCGGAGCGCCGCGGCACGGTAGGAGAATCAGTGGCCAGTGGGCCAGTGGTAAGGGTTCAGGGATCAGGGGCAGGAAACGCATTTTCTGGCCACTGATCGCTGATCACTGAGTTTTGAATCCAGCTTCAGACGAGAACGATACGCATGAGCACATCCGGAGCGGCACCAGCTCCCATACTGACGGAAGCGGAATTGAAGCTGCTGCAGTCCCTCGTCTATCAGGAGTGCGGCATGCACTTCGACGAGCGCCGCACTCACTTTCTCCAGGACCGGCTGCTGCGGCGTCTCAAGGACTGCCGCGTCGACTCCTTCTACGCCTACTACCGCATGTTGATCAGTCCCCAGGGCAAGGACGAACTGGCCAAGCTGCTCGAGAACCTCACGGTCAATGAGACCAGCTTCTTCCGCCACAAGGCGCAACTGGACCTGTTTCAGAAAACCGTGCTGGAAGAAATGTTCAAGCACAAGAGTCAGCGGCGCGAGTATTCCATCCGCATCTGGAGCGCGGGCTGTTCTACCGGACAGGAAGCCTATACCCTGGCCATGCTGGTCACCGACGCCCTGGCCTACTACTACCTGCGCAATCCGCTGCCCATCGATTTGCCGCTGCCCAAGCCGCTGGTGCCGCCCCCGTGGCGCCTGGAAATCCTGGCCAGCGACATCGCCTACTCGGTGCTGCGGCACGGGCAGGAAGGCAGCTACAGCGAGAACCAGATGTCGATGGTGGACTACGGCTACCGCCTGCGCTACTTCGACAAAGTGGGCGAGCGCTACGTCATCAAGAAGCCGCTGAAGGAACTGGTGCACTTCGACTTTCACAATCTGAAGACGGAGTACCTGCCGCAGCGCAACGACGTGATCTTCTGCCGCAACGTGATGATGTACTTCGACGAGGCCGAGCAGAAGCGCCTGATCGAAAAATTCTATCGCTGCCTGAACCCCGGCGGCTATCTGTTCGTGGGGCATGCGGAGAGCCTGCTGGGGCTCACCAACAAGTTTCAGATGCTCCACAAGGACAGTGGCACGGCCTACCAGCGGCTTGAGGTGAGAGATTAACGTATGACGAATTCCCCCGATGAACGCGGCCTGGAACTGCGCGAGCTCTTTTTTGAGACCTCGCAGGAACTGCTGCAGGCGCTGAACGACGAAGCGCTGAAACTGGAGAAACAGCCCGGCGACGAGGAGATCGTGCGCAGCATCCGGCGCACGGTGCATACCCTGAAAGGCGACTCCGCGGCCTGCGGGCTGCGCGAGTTGAGCGAACTGGCGCACCAGTTCGAAGACGCCCTGTCGCTCGACACCGCGGCCACGCAGACGGCTGTGGCGGAGATTGCCTTTGCGGCCGCCGACGTGTTTACCGACATGATCGCGGCCTACCGCAACGCCACCCGGCTGCCTTCCACGAAAAGTCTAAGCAAGCGGATTCAAGACCTGACCGCGGCCCCGGTCCCGGGCAAAACCCGGCGCACCAGAAAATCAGCGGGCGCAGCGTCCGCGGGAAAAACCGCCGGCGACAAAACCGCCGCCGGCAAAGCGTCGGCCTCGCGGGCATCCGCCAAAGCCGACGCGCTCTGGACCGAGCCGGAACGGCAGGCCATGCTCAAGGCCCAGGCCGCCGGGCAGGATGTCTATCACGTCATCGTCAAGATTGATCCGCATTGCGCCATGCCGATTGCCGGCCGCCAGCTGGTGCACAACGCCATCGCACTGATGGGCCCGGTGCTGGCCGTGCGGCCTGACGCCAAGTCGCCGGCGGCCTCGAAGCAAGTGGAATTCGTGCTCGCGAGCATGCAGACCGCGGAGCAGATCACGGCCAAGTGCAAGATTCCCACGATCGCAGGCGAGGTCACGGTCGAATTAATGCTGGACGCGGCGGCCGTGGTAAACCAGCCGCCGAGCGAGCCCGCCGTGCCAGCCGAGTCCTCCGCCGTCGAAATGCTGGCGCCGGAAATGGCTCCCTTAGACGCTCCGCTGCCAGCGACCGAGACGGCGGTTCCGGCCGCGCCCGCCCCGCAGGAAAATATTCTGCGCGTGGATGCGGGCCGCATTGACAGCGTGCTCAATCTCGTAGGGGAACTGATCATCGGCAAGTCCATGCTGCAGCAGGCGCTCAGCGAGTTCTCCAAGCGCTATCCCAAAGACCTGTTGCGCGGCAAGTTTGGCGATGCCATGGCCTTTCAGGCGCGCGTGCTGAACGACCTGCAGCGCTCGGTCATGAAAATCCGCATGGTGCCGGTCGAGCAGTTGTTCCGGCGCTTCCCGCGCATGGTGCGCGATGTGGCCCGGCAGTGCGGGCGCGAAGTGGAACTGGATGTCAGCGGGCAGGACACCGATCTCGACAAAGGCATTCTCGACGCCATCGCCGAGCCCCTGACTCATCTGGTGCGCAACGCGGTGAGCCACGGCATTGAGACCCCGGAGGAGCGCCGCAAGCTGGGCAAGCCCGCGCAGGGAGTCATCCGGCTGAACGCCTACCATCATGGGAACCAGGTCGTGGTCGAAGTCACCGACGACGGCCGCGGCATTGACGCACAGAAAATTCGCGCCAAGGCCATCGAACTCGGCATGACCACCGCCGAGGACGCGGCGCGGCTGAGCGACGCGGAAATCGTTGAATTCATCTTCCGGCCCGGCTTCTCGACGGCGGAGCAAGTCACCGAGGTCTCCGGGCGGGGCGTGGGTATGGACGTGGTGCAAAGTGTGCTGCACCGCCTGAAGGCTTCGATCAGCGTGGAAACCCGCATGGGCCAGGGCACCACCTTCCGCCTGAAGCTGCCGCTGACTCTGGCCATCATCAAGGCGCTGCTGTTCTGGGTGGAGCACCGGCTGTATGCCATTCCGCTGAATGCCGTTCTGGAAATTGCGCGGACGTTTGAAACCGAGGTGCATCAGGTCGACAACTACGAAGTTCTGCAGTTGCGCAACCAGGTGCTCCCGCTGCTGCGGCTGGGCCGTCCCGTAACCGACAGCGCGCGCAAAGCCAAACTCTTTGTGCTCGTCATTACCGTGGGCGAAAGGAAGTACGGTCTGATTGTCGATTTGCTGGAGGGCGAAGAGGAACTGGTGATCAAGGCGCTCGACGATCACACCTTCCACACCGATCTGGTTTCCGGCGCTTCCATTCTGGGCGATGGGCGCGTGGTGCTGATTCTCAACCTGCCCGCCGTGGTGGAACACGTGGCCCGTGCCCGGCCCGAGGAGTTGGGCATCTGCAATTCCGGCTTGCTTTTGACCCATACCGACCGCATGCGCCTGGCCATGTCTGCGAATATGACTCCGCCCGTGGGAGGCCAGGCATGAGGAACCCGGTGCGCGTGCTGGTAGTGGACGATTCGGCGCTGATGCGCAAACTGATTCCGCAGATGCTGGCGGCGGATGAATCCATTGACGTGGTGGGCACCGCGATGGATGGCACCTTCTGCCTGAAGAAAATCGAGGAACTGAAACCCAGCGTGGTCACGCTCGACCTGGAAATGCCGGGCATGAACGGCATCGACACCTTGAAAGAAATCATGCGGCGGCAGCCGGTGCCGGTGATCGTGTTCAGCTCGCACAGCATCGACGGTGCGTCGGTGACCATGAAGGCGCTGGGCCTGGGCGCTTTCGATTTCGTCTCCAAGCCTAAAGACGCCACGGCCCACATGGCCGAGACCGCCCGGGAACTGATCGCCAAGGTGAAGGCGGCGGCGGAATGCAAACTGAAACCGCGAATGATTGCCGGAGTTCCCGCCAAGCGGGAAAAATCGCCGGTCTCCTCCGCCTCGCCCAACAAGGTGATCGCCATCGGGGTCTCCACCGGAGGCCCGCAGGCCCTGGAGTTTCTGCTGTCGCAGTTGCCCGGAGATTTTCCGGGAACGATTGCCGTGGTGCAGCACATGCCGGAGGGTTTCACCGACATGTTCGCCCGCCGGCTCGATGAAGTTTGCCCGTTGCGGGTGAAAGAAGCGCAATCGGGAGACGTGTTGCAGCCGGGACGGGTGTTGATTTGTCCCGGAAGCCGCCACATGAAAGTGAAGCGGCTGCCCCTGGGAGACATTGTGGTGCTCACGGACGAGGCCCGGGTCAATGGGCATCGTCCCAGCGCCGATGTGCTGCTCCGCAGCGTGGCCGAGGAATTCAAGACGCATGCGGTGGGCGTGCTGATGACGGGCATGGGCGACGACGGCGCCGAAGGCCTGGGGGACGTTAAGAAGGAAGGCGGCATGACCCTGGCGCAGAGCGAGGAGTCCTGCGTGGTCTATGGCATGCCCAAGGCGGCGATTGAACGGGGCTACGTGACCCGGGTGGTCGGCCTGGACGTGATGGGCTCGACGCTGCAGGCGATTTGCGGCAGAAGTGCCGGATCCGAAGCGGGATCCGCCGGACGCGCGGTGCGCGCCGGAAACTAGAGATCGGGCCCGGTCGAGTACCCGTGACCAGAGTGATCTGGTGCGGGGCCAGCCGGGCATGATATGCAGTAGACAGGGGAGGTCTGTATGGAGCAGTTTGCAAGCGTGAAACGCAGCAAGGACGGGCAGCCGGTGCGCTACTTAATCGTGGACGACTCGGTGTTTGCCCGTAAGAATCTGGCCCGCATGATCGAAACGTTCGGCGGGCAGGTGGCGGCGGAAGCCGGGGACGGCTTGACCGCTATCAGCGAGTTCGACCGCACGCATCCTGACATCGTGCTCATGGACATCACCATGCCGCAGATGGAAGGGATCGAGGCCGCCGAACGGATTGTCCAACAGCATCCGGAAGCGCGCATCGTCATGGTTTCCTCCGTCGGTTACCAGGAAAACATTGTCGCCGCGCTGCAACGGGGGGCTCGCCATTTCGTGCAGAAGCCGGTCAAGCCGGAAGTGCTCTACGAAGTCATCAAGTACGTTCTGGGGGACGACGGCGCCGTGGCGACCGCGGCCGGAGTGGGAGTCTAAACGCGATGAAGATGGAACTGATCCAGCCTTTCATCAACGCGGCGGACGCCGTGTTGTCGCAAGGGTTACAGGGCATCACAAAAGTGGGCAACCTCACCATGGAAGAGGAAGCCTACCACCGCAAGGGTGTGGCCGGCATGATCGCGCTGACCGGCGACATTGAGGGCCGGATCATACTCGATCTCGAGCCGCAGACGGCCGTGAAGGTGGCCAGCCACTACGCCGGCGCCGAACTGCCCGAGTCGGACTCGCTGATCAAGGAAACCATCTTTGAACTCGCCAACCAGGTCGTGGGCAACGCCATCTCGGCGCTCAATGACCAGGGCTTCCATTTCCGCGTGCATCCCCCGCTCCTGCTGACCGCGCAGGAGGGCGACAAGACCAGTGAAGACACCGAAGCGCTCATGATCAGCTTCGAGACCTCCCTTGGCCACGTCTTCATGAACGTTGCGTTGCGCTACAACAAGCGCCGCATGGCTGATCACGCGGCCCTGGGCGCGTAAAACCAGTGGCCAGTTGCCGGTGGTCAGTTGCCAGTTTCTCGAATCAGCGGCCGGCGTCCGGGCAGGAAGTCACGCCCGGGAGGCTGTTGGCGCAGATCGTTGATTGGATAGATCGTTGAGCGGACGGATCGTTCGCTGCGCCTGATTATCCCCCTTCACTATTTTTTTGAACGAAACGGCTAAATTATTGATTCTGCGGATGTTACGGGGCCATGATATGCCTGGGTGACCGTAAAATCTTGACAGCAAACGACTTACCTGCAAAATCTTCCAGAATAAAGAGTTAGCGGCCTTTTCCCGTGAACCGAGCCTCTCCGTCATTCCTTCCATCGTTGCCGGGCCGTGGCTGCAGCGAGCGCGCACGGTTCCATTGTGAGCGCTCTGTAGACTCGGTCAAGGTTGTCCGTCACACGACTGGGATTTATTTCTGTGGAAGGCTGTGGAAAAGCGAAAAGGGGACGAGTTTAGGGCGCGGCTGAATCCGCGCCCCTTTCAAAACAATCCCAAGCTGAGCCATTCGTTGTTCGTTATTGAGTCAGGGTGATGCTTACCAGATCCTGGGGAGTGCCGTCGACGCTGGACGGGAGCACTCCTTTGATCGCAATCGAGGTGCTGGCCAGAATTTCGCCGGTGCTCGACTGAAATGCATTGATCTGAATTTTTTGCGGGTACAAGGCGAAAAGCACTTTGCTGTCAGGGCTGAAATAAGTGTACGGCGCACCCGGAAGAGTGGACGAGCTCTGGATCAGTTGAGAGCCGGCGAAATCAAGGCGGCCGACATAAGTTTTCTTTGCATCCAGGTCACCGAAGACGACGTTCCGGCTGGCCGGGTCGAGAGCGATGTAGCTGGACTCATCTCCGCAGAAGGTGAGATTCGATGCCTGGCAATTGATCTGTTGGCCAGTCGCCGTTTTGGTGATCCCCAAAAAACCGCTGCCGGCGCCGCAGCAGGCACCCACTACTGCGGTGAGCTGATCGTTCACTGTAACCCCCGCCCCCCCGCCGCAGTCCGCGTTGACTTCGATCAGCGTAGTCAGCGCGCCCAGGTCGCCTGTGGATTGATCGACCTGGTAAGTGTCGTAACCCGGATTGCAAGTATAAGGTGCGTTATCGAAAGAGCGGGCGAACAGTGGGGTTCCCCTGATTCCGAAACCGAAGCTCTGAAGAGAGGTGTAATAGTTGGAATACGTCGCCACTACTTTTCCTGTGTTGGTCAGGTCCCCGGTGGAGGGGTCGATGGTGAAGAGCGTGATGGAGTCATCCGAGTTGCCTTGGGAATCCGTCCAATAGATCGCGGCATAGGCGAACTTTCCGGCAGGATCGACGACGAACGAATACACCGGATACGCGAGATCGAAAGTTAGATGCTGGGCGAATTGCGCTTCTGGCGCGCCCTTGGCATTGGTGTGATAAAGCCAGACATCGGTCGAGTCCCAGACATAAACAAAGTGCTCGGAGCCCACGCTTAGCGGATCAATGTTATTGGCTCCTACGAATATGTTGCCGACTTGTTGGGCGACGGCGGTTTCGGGATTCACGTCGTAGGTGAGCAGCGAGATCGCGCCCGACGTGTGTTCTGCGACGTACAAGACTTCTGTGGACGAGGAAGCGGCGGATGCGGTCGCGGCGAGCGCCGCACACAAGGTGGCCGAGGCAAAGAAGCGCGATGCTGTGGACATGGGAATTCTCCTGAGAATGCTTTAATCCCAGGTCTCTGATGCCACACGCTGAGCAGGAGTTGGTCAGATAGCGCGCAGGCAGCTCGCTCGGCAAAACGGCCCACGAGAGCTCGAGCGGCCCGCGTGGGCGGTGCGGCGACACTAGCAAAAAAAGAAGACCAGACCCGGGAGGGTCTGGTCAAAGAATTTCAAGATTGAAGCGGTCGTGAGGGTTGAACGCGGGTACCCGCCCGCTAACCCATGAGATATGACCGAATCCCAGTTTGGAATACCGACAGACTATCCCCAAGCCGCTCTTGTTGACTGGTCAATTTTGCACAGGTTTGAACCAATTCTCGATCCCGTGAACATTCGCTAAACAAAACCGGGCCATCGCAATCGGCGAATCCGGGGGGAGAAATCAACTTCGAGGCACTTCGGGCAGGGGCACTTAAAAGCCCGGTCGTTGGGAAAGACGATGTGTCCGCAATTGTCACAAATCTGCCGCCCGTTGGAGAGAACCTTCATCGGCCGGAATCCGGTGCCGGAAGCACAGTAAGCGCAACGAGCTTCTTTCATTTTCCTGGAGGCCAAGGCCGTACTCTCCCCACGGACGATGGGTAATTTCCAACAGATCAGAGTGGCTCCGGCGGCGGCCCGGTTCACGCATCGAGCGTTGCATCCAGGCCGCCACTGGGGACTCGGGGGAGGGCTGGCAAAACTGCCAACCCGAGCGGCGCCACCCGCTCAAGCGCTACAACCAACATAAGAATCGTACGATGTTGAAATAAAGCTTGTATGTTCAATATTGCACACTTTTGAGGGCAACCAGGATGAGCCGGCGGCGACTGGATCGCCGGACATGGGCGCCAAGCCTTTTAGTGAGGCCGTGATTTTCGCAACGATCTATTGGGGTGCCGGGGCATGGGCTGACAGGGTTTGATTGAGTTGGTTGGCCAGCTGGTCGACCTGCTCGTTAGAGATTTCGATCTGGCCGTCGACTTCAACGCTCAAGCCGCCGACGCCGACATCCTGGAACCTGGCACTCTCGAGGTTGGCGGAGTTTTGCAGCACGGGCGGAAGGGCGATCTTGAAATCGGTTGCGGCGCGCGCGGCCGACAGAACGGACTGGGCGACCTGATCGCGCAGGACTTCGCCCAGTGCTCCGGAACGCAGGGATTCCTCCAGCATTCCGGTAGCGTCAATGCGCCCGAGCGTGGCGGTTACGGTCAGCGTGTTGGGCTTGGCCTGGTCATTTTTGTTTTTGTCATTGGCATGGTTGATGGCGGCCGTGAGTTTGACTTCAACCTTTCCGTTGCCTTCGGCCAGTTCGTTGGCGGTTTGTTGACCGAACGCGCGCGTACACATCCAACGCTCAAAGTGCAGCCACACGATGAGGACGCTGGCGGGAGTGGCGGGCGTCAGCGTGGCCTGCCGGATGGTGACGCGCTGCCCGCAGGTCTCAGTGGTCTCAAGCTGGGTGCGCAAGAGTTCGAAAATGTTCTGTTGCAGCTCTGACAGGTCCGCCGACAGCTCGAGTTTGAAGTTGCGCTGGCCGCCCTGCGCCGCCGTCTGCATAAGCCTCCCAGAAACCACCACGGGGATGGTCTGGCTTGACACCCGAACCGTGCTCTTCACCTGGGGAAGCATGAACGACAGATCCTGGCCGCTGGCCAGCGAAATGCTGATTTCGCGTCCCAGCGCGAGTTGCTGGTTGTAGAAATCAGTGAGCGCTTTGTCGAGACTTTCGGCGTGAGGCAGGAGCTCGGCGCTGGCGGCTTTGGCTGCAAGGCTTTGGTCGAGCTTCTTGTCTTCCTGGTCAAGATCGGAGTCTGATTTCGCCAGCCTTTTGGAGATGTCTTTCAGCCCGGATTTTTGCGCGGCGGAGAATCCTTCCTGGAATTTTCTGGTGCCGTTGCGCGCATTTTCGAGCGCCTTGTCGAGAGCGTCGGCCGCGGGAGATTGCGAGGCGGCGGTTTCCTGGTGCAGTTGTTGCCGAAGACTTTGCAGGGCGGCTTGCGCGGCCGCGGTAGTCTTCACCAGGGTCTGAAATTCGGCAATTTGTGCGCTGGTGGCCTGCAGTGCGAGGACCTCGTGGAAGTCTTTGAGGCTGTCTTTTTCATCGAGTCCGGTGGGCCGGCTGATCCCGCTGAGGCTGCCCGAGCCTGCCAGGGTGCTGCCGCCGCCCCCGTGGCGCTGCGCATTCGCAGGGACGGGGCATAACATGACGAAGCCCAGAATCAGAACGGCGATGGCAGAGACGGAAACCCCACTTCGAGACATGACGCAAATCTCCAGATAGCAGGTGCAGGAACTACGGCGAAACCAGAATGGCAGGGACATCGGGACCGGGCGTCAATCTTATCAAGAAGCGGCTTATCAAGACCGGCGGCCCAGTAGCGGCGACCTGACCAAACTGGCGACGTGCTGCTAGCTTGGCTTACATCGCGAAAAAAATCTAGTGGCTTTACAGTTCTTTGCATAGGGGAGGGTGGAGGTGAGGGGCAAGAGCTCTAACGACAGATGACACAGGGGAACACAGAGGAGAATCTTGTGATGCGCGCTCAACTTTATCTTTCTTAATCTTTACTCCAGCGACAAGACCACCCAATACACACCGGTGGGATAGGTGTCGGTGCGGCTGTAGCAGGCGCCGACGGAGAAGGTATGCAGGGTGCGGGTGGCGATGGCGTGGGCGGCTCCGGTGGGCAGAGTTTCAGGATGCAAGCTG
>Ga0302326_10001989_pt1 | contig 50850 bp, 56 predicted proteins | sample Palsa_T0_3_FD_202264 | JGI IMG/M metagenome (GOLD analysis project Ga0302326, IMG submission 202264) | Peat permafrost microbial communities from Stordalen Mire near Abisko, Sweden - Palsa_T0_3 | ecosystem: Environmental > Terrestrial > Soil > Palsa > Peat permafrost | place: Sweden: Abisko...
GCGCGCGGCAGCGCCGCTTTCTCCTGCAAGCCCGCCGTTTATATACGCATTCATATACAACTCTGATGGTCTTCCCCACGGAGACAAACCGCTTGAAGAATTTTGTCTCACACCCACCGAAGTCTTCACGAAGTTGGACTCATTCGATTAAGCGCCGGGTGGGACAGGTACCGAAAGGTTGCGGCAGATGGAGCGTGCCAGATGCTTCTTGATTTCGTTGTGCCGGGGAATGGATTCTTTGCGTCCAGTTTGCGGGTTGCTCCAAATCGAATGGCTGCCGCCTTCTCTCACCGGCGTGCAACCGTGTTCCTGGAGATGGCCGAGCAACGCCCGGCGTTTCATGCCACCAAGAGTTCCACCGTTTCTGCTTGTGGGTCGAGCCGGAAGGCTTCCTCCCGTCCGCTTTCCAGCAGGAGTTGAACAGCCTGTCCAAGGTTCCGCAGGCATTCGTCCTTGGTCTCGCCTTGTCCATTGGCTCCTGGCACTTCCAGGCAGGTCGCCCAAAACCCACCTTCATTAGGTTCGCCTTGATGAACGATGGCCGTGAATTTTTTCATGTTCGTAATCTGAACTCTTTCCGATCTGTTTTCAAGCTCATCTTGCCATCATTGGCTCGCCATGGCCTGCCACTTGCAATACACACGGGAACTCTGGCTGCCGGAAAATTGCCTTTTTCGCGAGAATCAGGCAGACTTTCAATATGAGTGTCCGAGAAATCAAAGAAGCGATTCGGCAAGTTATGCGATTATCCACGAGTACTGCCAGCTCCAAGGAGAACATTTTGCATAATGCAAAAAGAAAGAAATAACATGCGATTACGCTGGTCTAACCCGTTCCATGAGCGATTCCGCGCATTCATTGCTTTGACGGCGGCCGTGCTGGCCTGTTGCGGCCCTTGCCTTCGCGCCCAGGACCTCGCGGCCGTTGCCGAAGCCTTTCGCCCAAGGCTTGAAACCAATCTCGTGCGCAACATCATCCCGTTCTGGTATCCCAACACGGTGGACTCCAGCAACGGCGGATACATCCTCAATCACGACATCAACGGCCGCCTCAAAGGCCCGGGCGTCAAGATGATTGTCACCCAGGCCCGCCAAGTCTGGCTTTTCTCGCGGCTCGCCCGCGCCGGTTATGGCGGACGCGAATACCTCGATGCCGCCGACACTGGTTTCCGGTTTCTGCGGGATAAAATGTGGGACGCCCAAAACGGCGGCTTCTATTGGGAAGTTGATGTCACTGGCGACAAAATACTGCAAGGCAGGAAACATCTCTACGGCCAGGCCTTCGCTCTTTACGCACTTTCGGAATACTACGCCGCAAGCGGAAAAAATGACTCCCTCGACCTCGCGACCCGCCTCTTCAACCTGCTGGACGACAAGGCCCACGACAAAACCTTCGGCGGCTATCGGGAATGGTTCAACGAAGATTGGACGCCCGCACCCGCCGGCGAACCGTCCTACGTGGACAACGTCGGACCGGAGTTCAAACTCATGAACACGCATCTTCATCTGCTGGAAGCGATGACCGCCTTTTATCGTGCCAGCAAGCTGCCCCTGGCGCGCGAACGCCTCCTGGAACTCATCGCCATCCAGAGCAACGCCGTCATCCGCAAGGGCCTTGGCGCCGGCACTGACAAGTACCTTCGCAATTGGCAGCCGGTTCTCACCAACGGCTTCGCCAAAGTCTCCTACGGACACGATCTTGAAAACATCTGGCTTCTGATGGACGCCTGCGATGCCGCCGGGATTTCCAACTATCCCTACCTGGATCTCTACCGGGCGCTCTTCGATTACGCCATGAAATACGGCTTTGACGAGGCGCAGGGCGGATTTTTCACCTCCGGCCCCTTCAACCAGCCGGCCAACGACCGCACCAAAACCTGGTGGGTCCAGGCCGAGGCGCTGGTCAGTTCGCTTTACATGCACCGCCTCACAAACGATCCAAAATACCTGCGCGTTTTTGAAAAGACTTACGACTGGGTTGACAAGCATCAAGTGGATTGGATCCACGGCGAGTGGTTCGAGAACATCACCCCCGAAGGCGTTCCAAAAGGCGACAAAGCCCAGATGTGGAAAGCCGGCTACCACGACGGCCGCGCCATGATTGAGTGCCTTGAAATTCTAAAGTCAGCGCACTGAGTCAATTAAGGCGCTACCGGACCAAAGAGCGATTTGACAATCAGCGCCGCGTCCGTAAAACTTACACCATGAATGTGAGCCTGCCCGTGACGCTCGAAGACTTTGTGCGCCGCAAAGTCGCTGCCGGTGAATTTCAGTCGGCGGACGACATGGTGTGCCAAGCATTGCGGTTGTTGCAGGAGCAGGAAGCCTGGAGGGCCGATGCCAGCCGCAAGATCGGTGAAGGATGGGACGAAGCAAAAGCCGGCCTGCTCCGCACTCCTGAAGAAGTTCGCCAGTCTCTGGCTGCCCGCAAGGAAACTTGGCAAGAAGGTGTCCACTCCCATTGAGGAATTGCTCTTCTTCCGCGACCTTACCTTTTCCGGTGTTTTCTTTCAGCGTCTCTCTCAATTGCCTCCTTGAGAAGTTCATCACTGGCATAAAACGTGGTACGCTTAATCTTCGCGATGGCGTCCGGCAGATCCAGCAGGTTCAAAGCGGCGGCGTGTTCAAGGATGCCGATCGTGCCAGTCACAGCCAGTCCGTGCTGACGGGCGATGCGACGGGCCTCGTTGTCATCCAGCAGAATCGCGAAAGCTCGCAGCTCTTTGGCTAACGCAATGGCGGCCGTCTCCCCTTCGCCCAGACTCAGTGGCGGAATGCGTCCGATGGTTCGAACCGAAGCCCACTGGGGCAGATTTGCAGCCCAGTGCCGCACCTCCGACGGAGTCGAAGGGCTCGATAGTTCACGGAGAACGGCTTGCGGAATAACCACTTGATCAAAAAGACGCGCCAGAACATCAATGACGCCAATTTGCACGAGATAGTGGATGGGGCTGGTATCAGCCACAACGAGGATCATCTCGCGGGAAGGTTCGCCAGAGTGCGCCGGTCTTCCTCCAGGTCCTCAACTGTGTAATGTCGTACACACCCGTGGTCAGCGAGGAACTCTTCAGTTTCGTGCCAACTGAAGCCCAACAGTTCGCGCACCTGCGTGCGCGAAAGTCGTTCAGACCGATAACCTTCGACCGCGGCTGCTTCAAGCAGATGGCGCGCTACCGCATTCGGCTCGCCGCCGAACTTGGCCGCCACTTCATCGGTAATTGAAAGAGTAACTTCGAGCACAATGCCTAACCTGCTAAAGAATACCAGTGCCGGCTGTATTTTGCAAGACCCCGGCCCTCAGCCTGAACTTCTTGGTCAGAATCTCTCCCCATTTTCCCTTTGACTTTCGGCCAAGTCCTAGGATTGTGAATCCAGGCGGTTTCTGAGGCCGCCCGACACCAAACTCATGCCGGCTCCAACAACCAGCATCAAACCCAGCCGCGAGTACTCCACCGGGGAGCTCGTGCGGCGCCTGCTGGAATTGTCGTGGCGTTTTCGCGCTCACTTCCTGCTTTCCGTCGCGCTGAGTCTGGTTCTGTTGGTGTTGGCACTCATCGGCTTGCAATTGTTGGGCGTGGTCATTGATGTCATCCGCCACGCGCTGGATCCCTCGCAGCAAACGCCCCATTATCCGTTTGGCTGGACGCCGCCGGGGCAGTGGACGGCGCTGCGGATCGTGACGGCGCTTTCCCTGGCCATTGTGGCGCAGGCCGGGCTGCGGGCGGTTCTGACTTACTGGTACAATATGACGACGGCGCGCCTGACCCAGGCCGAAATCGTGCCGGATTTGCGCGACAGGCTCTATGCGCGCTTGCAGCGGTTGAGCTTCCGCTTTTTTGATGTGCATGGCTCCAGTTCCATTTTCAATCGCGTCACCGGCGACGTGCAAAACACGCGCCTGTTCGTGGATGGCGTGTTGTTGCAAGGACTGAACATGCTGCTGACTTTGGGGACCTATGGAATCTTCATGTGGCGCATTCATCCGGGGCTGGCGGTGGCTTGCCTGTGGGTGGCGATCCCGTTGTGGTTGGTTACAAGCTATTATTCCCGGCGGCTGCGCCCGGCGTACTTGCGCAACCGTGAGTTATCCGACGATCTTGTGCAACTGTTCACCGAAAGCGTCCGCGGCATGCAGACCATCAAAGGGTTCGCGGCCGAAGGGCCTCAAATCCGCCGTTTTGCCGAAGCCAACGGGCGGGTCTCCGCGCAGCAACGGAACATTTTTCAGGACATCTCCATTTTCACGCCGATCACGCAGTTACTCTCGCAAGCCAGCCTGGTGATTCTTTTCGGCTATGGCGGCTGGTTGTATGTCCGAGGGCAAATCCCGCTGGGTTCCGGCCTGGTGGTCTTCGCCGGCTTGCTGCAACAATTCAACGGGCAGGTGGCCAATATCTCGACCATTGCCAACTCGGTGCAACAAAGCCTGGCGGCGGCCCGGCGTGTGTTTGAAGTGCTCGACATGCCGCTGGGCGTGGAAAGCAAACCGCACGCCACGGCCCCCAAAAAGCTCACCGGGCGGATGGCCTTCGAGGCGGTGACGTTTGGCTACGCCCCGGAACAACCGGTGCTGCACGAGGTTTCTTTCCAGGCCGAGCCGGGGCAGGTTGTCGGCCTTTTTGGCATGACCGGCGCGGGAAAGAGCAGCGTGTTGAGTTTGATTCCCCGCTTTTATGATCCGCAAAGTGGACGCGTCACGGCCGACGGTCTGGATCTGCGCGACTTGGACCTGGACGCCTTCCGCCGACAAGTCGGCATTGTGTACCAGGAGAGCTTTCTCTTTTCCAACACGGTCAGCGCCAACATTGCCTTTGGGCATCCGTATGCCTCGCAGGAGCGGATCGAACAGGCGGCGAGAATCGCCTGCGCCCATGAATTCATTATGGCGCTTCCGCAAGGTTACGCCACGGTGCTTGGCGAGTCCGGGGTGGACCTTTCCGGCGGACAACGGCAGCGGCTGGCCTTGGCGCGGGCTTTGTTGCTCGAACCACCCATCCTCATCCTTGATGACCCGACGGCTTCGGTTGATTCCAAGACCGAACATGAAATCGTCACCGCCTTGCGCGCGGCCATGTCCAGTCGCACCACCTTTGTCGTTTCCAGCCGGCTGAGTTTGCTGCGCCGGGCGGATGTCATCCTGGTTCTGGAAAACGGGCGGCTGGTGCAAAGCGGCACGCACGATCAATTGGCCCATCGGCCAGGGCTGTATCACCAGACCGCCTTGCTCCAATTGATGGACCTGGGTGAAGCCCAAGGAGACGCCGCATGAGCGCGACGGCCCCGCCCCCAACCAGCCCGCCACCCCCGCCGCCCGTCCCGGACGCCGACGAACGCGAGGCGATCACGTATTACCAGGCGCAAGAGGAAGCGGACGCCGGCCAGGCCCCGTTGCAATGGTCGCTGGTGAAGCGCATCTTCTCCTACACGCTTCCCTACCGGGCGCGGCGCAACTGGCTTTTCATCTTGACGTTCTTGCGCGGCGTCCAACTGCCGGTCATGGCCTGGATGATCGGGCAGACCATCAACGGCCCCATCGCCGGGCGGAATTGGCAGGGCATCCAATTATACGCCGCGGGCTACTTGGCCATGACGCTGGCCATGATTCTGACGCTGCATTTCCGCCAGCGTTTCGCCTTGGAATTGGGCGAGGCGGTCGTGCATGACATGCGCCGGGACCTCTTCGCGAAGCTGATGACCCTGCCGATGTCGTTCTTTAATCAGACTAAATTCGGCCGCATCATCAGCCGGCTCACCTCCGATATTGACAGCATTCGCGTGGGCGTGCAGGACGTGGCCTTTGTTTTCACCGTGCAGGCGATGCAGATGGGCGTCTCGGCGGCCTTGATGGTGTGGTATGATTGGAAACTCTTTTCCGTCATGCTGCTGCTGGCCCCGGCCATCTGGGTCATCAACGAACATTACCGGCGCGTCATGGCGGCGCGATTGCGCAAAGTGCAGCAGTCCTGGAGCCGGCTCGCTTCCACCCTGGCGGAGTCCGTCGGCGGCATCCGCGTCACGCAGGCCTTTGTGCGGCACGACGTCAACGCCGGATTTTTTCGCAAACTGGTCAACGTTCATGGCGACAACAACGTCGGTGTCGCGCACGCTTCGGCTGTGTTCGTGCCGCTCTTGCAAATGAAGAGCCAGTTGTTTCTGGGCGTCATGGCGTTGCTGGGCGGCTACGGCGCCTTGCAATGGCAGGGCTGGGCCCACATGGAAGTGGGCGACCTGGTTATGTTCTTCTTCTTGGCCAACCTCTTTTTCGAGCCGGTGCAAGTCCTGGGCGACCGCTACAACCAGGCGCTCACGGCCATGGCCGGGGCCGAACGCCTCTACCGCCTGCTGGACCAGGAACCGGCCTGGCGCGACGCCCTCGCGGCCAGGCCCTTGCCGCCTGTGCGCGGACGGGTGGAATTTCAATCGGTGCATTTTGAGTATCAACCCGGCCGGCCGGTGCTGACGGATATATGCTTTCTGGCCGAGCCAGGCCAGACCATCGCCTTGGTGGGGCACACCGGCAGCGGCAAGACGACTGTTGCCGCGCTGCTGCAAAAGCTCTATCTGCCGGCCCGGGGCAACATTCTGATTGACGGATATAATCTTCTTGACGTAACGGGCGATTCGCTTCACGCGCAAATGGGCAGTGTCCAGCAGAACAACTTTCTCTTCTCCGGCTCGGTCCTGGACAACATCCGTTTCGCGCGGCCCGAGGCCACGGAAGCGGACGTGCGCCGGACGCTGCAAACGCTGGATTGCGAGGATATGGTGGCCGGACTCTCGGACGGGCTGCACCACCAGGTCGGCCAGCAAAGCGCCGCGCTCTCGCTTGGGCAGAGGCAATTGGTCTGTTTCGCCCGCGCCATGCTGGCCGATCCGCGCATTGTGGTCCTGGACGAGGCGACCAGCGCCATAGACACCGTGACCGAAACGCGCCTGCAAAAGGCCCTGGAGATATTGTTGCGCGGGCGGACAGCCTTTGTGGTGGCGCACCGGTTGAGCACGATTCGGAAGTCGGACCTGGTTTTGGTTTTGGACCGCGGGCGAATCGTGGAGCGGGGGACGCATCAAAGTTTGCTGCGCGACGGCGGCGTCTATGCGCGCCTGCACCGTGAATTCATCGGCGCCAATGACTGAGCAGTATCCATGCTGTAGGGTAGATGGCTTGATATTGTCTAACTGTTTCCTTAATTTTCAGCCCCATGATTTGCCCTCAATTCGATGATCGTTGCCGGTAATACGCGACGGCCTCGCAACGTGGATGCGCCCCGCGCCGCTGCCATCCTTTACGGCGATTGGGGCACCAGCAAGGCCTACGTCATCGGCCTGGCATTTGCCGTCGGCGGCTACAGTTCCTTCTGGCTCATCGCGGCCATGTGTGTCCTGACGGCCTTGGTGGGGGTCAATTACATGGCTATATGCAAGCATTATCCCGACGGCGGGGGCGTCTATGCCAGCGTGCGGCATCGGTCGGAAATCATCTCCATTGTCGGGGCCTTCCTGCTGATCGCCGATTACATCGTCACGGCCGCGTTGAGCGCGCTCTCGGCCTGCGCCTACTTCAAATTGCCGCATCCGGAAATGTATGCCGCGGGGGGGATTGTCATCATCGGCTTGCTCAACATCTTCGGTCCTCGGCATACCGGCGGGCTGGCGTTTCTGGTCTCGGTGCCGACGGCGGTGGTCGTGCTGCTGTTGGGGATTTTTTGCCTGCCGCACCTCGGCGCGGCGGTGCGGAACTTGCAACCGCTGGCCGGCGGCTTCTTCAAGAACTGGAAAGGCTTTGTCGGCGTGGTGCTGGCTTTGTCCGGCGTGGAGGCCATCGCCAATTCGACGGGCGTGATGAAATTGAATTCGGGCACGACCGACGCCAATCCCAACGTTTCCAAAACGTCCACCCCGGCGATCCTTTGGGTCATGCTGGAGGTCTGCATCTTCACCGCCCTGCTCAGTCTGGGCATGAACGCGCTGTCCGGCTTGACCATCAACACCGATCTCCCGGCCAATCCCGACGTGGACGCCCCCGGCCATCCGGGCGTGCGGGATTACATGCTGCGGTATATGGGCCAGATGTTTGTGGGCGGCGCCTGGGGGCCGGCAGCCGGGCAGATTGCGGGTTGGATCGTCAGCGCGGTTTTTGGATTGCTGCTGCTCTCGGCGGTCAACACGGCGATTGTGGCGCTCATCGGCATTTCGTTCTTGATGTCGCGCGACGGTGAACTGCCGCCGCAATTTCAGAAGCTCAACGAATTCGGCGTGCCCAACCTGGGCTTGACGGTGGCGACGATCATCCCGGCCATCCTGGTGGTGGCCGTCAGGGACATGAGCGGATTGGCGGACCTCTACGCGGTGGGCGTGGTCGGAGCCATTGCCACCAATCTCGGCGCGTGCAGCACGGACAAGAAACTGAATCTGGCCGTGTGGGAGCGGGTGACGATGTTCATCACTTTCATGATCATGCTGGCCATCGAGCTTTCATTGTTGTTTGATAAACCATCGGCGCGCCTCTTCGCGGGCACGGTGCTGCTGGTGGGGCTTTTCCTGCGCGGCTTGGCGGTTGAGTTCGCCAGCCGGCAAAAGGCGGCGTTGGCCGTCGCCACTCCCGCGCCAACGCCCGTCCCGGCCGCGCCGTTGAAGTTCAACATGGAAAACGTGGACGGCCCGGCCATGATGTGCGCAATCCGGGGATGTGGCCGGACGCTGGATTTCGCCATTGAAGAAGCGAGAGAGACGCGCCGTCCGCTTTACCTGCTGTTCGTGCGGTCGCTGCCGGTCCTGACCGAGCAGGATTACAAAAAGAAGTGGCAGGACGACGAGGAGGCGCGGGAAGTTTTTCTGGCAGCCAAAAGCAAGGCCCACGGCCACCCGGTCTTCCCCTGCTACGCGGTGAGCGATTCCGTGGCGGATACCATTGTTGACATTGCGGCCACGATGGGGGCGGCCTATCTCATTTTGGGAGCGCCTGAGCGCAAGGGCCTGGCCTACCTGCTGCGCGGCAACATCGTCCGCGACATCGCCGACAATCTGCCCGATGAAATCCGATTGCTGGTCTTCGCTTGAGCCTGGGGATTTTCGAGACTCAGGTAAATGTCTGATTTACTGAGCGATCGGCAAACTGTATCTTCGGGGCGGTGCATCAATGAAGATTCTATCGTTACTCGGGCCACCGGGCTGGTCTCTCGGGCGTCTGATGATCCTGGAGCTTGCGGCGCTGGGTCTGGCGGCCAACGCGAGCGCGAGTTCAGCGGAGCCAACCGCCAAGCCGAACGCTGGAGGGGAGGCCAGGGCCATGAGTGAGCCGCGCTACCTGCTCTTTTGGCGCGCGCCCGAACAGGTGGGGGAACTGGCCCGGCAGCTCGGCAGCAACGTTGACAGCCGCTCCCGCCTCCTTGGCTTCGGTGTGCCCATCTCGGCCTTCGACGAGGAGAAACAGTTGCCGACGCGTATTCACACGGCCTTCGCCACCGCGCGGGCTAACGACTTGGCCGTAATGCTGGCCTTCGACTTCCACATTGCCTGGCGCAGCCGGCCCGACCTGTGGAATTGGTTCGACACGAACCAGCCGGGTTACAATGCCGCAAACCGGAGGAATGTCGAATGGTTCGGCTGGGACGGCCCGCCCGCCAAAACGCGCTATCTCGACTGGGGTGTGCCCGAGCGCATGGCCCCGCCGGCTTGCCTGACGAGCGCGGCCTACCGCTCAGAAGTGAGTCGCCTGGTCCGGGACGTGATCGCGCCGCCGCTTAAGGAGGAGCTGGCTGCCCTTGATCGCGAGGGCAAGAGGCGCCTATTCGCCGGCGTGCTGGTCGGCGCCGAGCCGGGCATCGAGGACTTGTCAAACCCAGACCCGCAAACGGCGAAGCTGATGGCGGAGGATGGCGCGCCCCGAGGCCAGCTTGGCTACCGGGCGCTGCTGGACCGTGGTTACACACAAAACAATCCGCCGGCGGACCTCCACCAGGCGCTGGCCGGGGTGATCCAGGAGACAGTCGGTTTCTGGTGTCACCAGTTTGCGCAAGCGGGTCTGCCGGAGGATAGGCTCTACCCCCATGTCGCCGCGCAGATGCCAGAGATGCCTGGCGCGCAGGTCAGCGCGGCCTTCAATGCCTGGTCGCGGCCGGGCTGGACGACTTACCCGGTCGGGCTGCTGACCACCGGCTTCGGCCCGCTTTACGACGAGTTGCAAAAGCGCGGCAATCCGCCTTGGGCCGGGGTCGAGGCGAACGTCGGCATTCCCGGCGCGGTGGTGGATTGGGAAACCTACCTCGGTTGGCATTACAACCACGGGGCGGTGCTGGTGGCGATCAACACTGGCGCGACCGGCCAGGAATTGCCCGACATGCTGGAAAAGAGCGCCTTTGGACAGGAGGCACTGGCCGCCTATCGCAAGTTTCTGGCAGGGGAACCCTTGCGGGAAAAGCCGGTCACCGACACCCCAGAGTTGCGCCTAAAACGCAAGATGGAAACGGTGCAGGCGGGTTTCAGGGCCTGGCAGGCGGCGGGCCGCGACCCGGCGCCGATTGGCCGTTTTGCGGAGGAAAAGATGGGCCCGCTCCTGCAGGCCGGCAAGTGGCGCGAAGCTGAAGCCGTGCTCGAGGAAGTGCTGCGGCGCTTGGGCGCGCCGCCCGGTGCCGCAACCACGGGCAAGTGAAGCGCGGGCGTGACACTCCTTCGATCCAGCCGGGTCCGCTGACATTTGCGTTCTATTCGATGAGCGTTGCCGGTAACACGCGACGACCTCGCAACGTGAATGCGCCCCGCCTTCATGACCTCCATGTTTCCAGGTGACAATTTCGCCGGCAGGCGTATTTTGACCATGTTATGACAATGGAAGATTTGAAAGGCATCGTCCACTCCGACTCCGAAATCATGGGCGGCACGCCTGTTTTTGCCGGCACGCGCGTCCCCTTGAAAAATCTCATTGACGCCCTGGAAGGCGGCGAATCCATTGAGGATTTTTTGGAAGGATTCCCTACCGTCAAACGGTCGCAGGCCATCGCCGTCATTCAAGCCGGCCAGTTGAAAGTTCTTGAGACCGTTGCCGATGCGACTACTAGTTCTAGGAAACCGCCCGCCTTCACGCCTAAACAATGGTTACTCTATTGGTGCGTATTTCTTGTGTTTGGTCCGCTGGGTTATCCACTGATCGCGTCGCGATGGAAATACGGTAAGACAGCGTATTTGACTACCATGGTGTTTTTTATCTTCCTTGGCATCCTTCTGACGGTACTGAGTAAAAGGCAAAAGAGTCAGCAAACGGATCAGTCCTAGAAGAACGGACAGGATGAACAGGATTGGGAGATGGAAGAGTTGGAATGCATCGAGACGACCTCCTAAGGATTTTATCCTGTAAATCCTGTAAATCCTGTCCAAAGGTCTTTTTATTGGTTGCTGCTTTTGTGCGCAGTTTGCAACGTCAACGAGTCGGGTGTATTCGGAAAAGAATTGACAGGATTAACAGGATGAACAGGATTGGGAAATGGAAGAGCAAGAATTGACCGAGAAAATCATTGGTTGCGCGATGAAGGTGCATTCTATGCTGGGACCGGGCTTTTTGGAGTCGGTTTATGCAAAGGCGCTCGCGCACGAGTTGCGCAAAGCCGGATTAAAGGTCGAGTGCGAAAAGCTCATTACCGTCAAATATGACGGTGTTGTGGTCGGGGAGTTTTCAGCGGACAAATTGGTGGAGGAAAGGGTCATGGTTGAAGAAAAGGCTGTCCAAGCCCTCGTTTCCGCGCATGAAGTCCAGTTGGTAAATTACCTCACGGCGACTGGCATTGAAATTGGCCTTCTGCTGACTTTGGCGCCCAAAGTTTGGAATACAAACGCAAGAGCCGGACCTATCGTCAAAAACAACCGCCGAAAGATTTTATCCTGTAAATCCTGTTAATCCTGTCCAAATTTCTTTTCTTGGCGTGTTAGTCAGAGCACTCACGGCCAGAGAGGGTGTCCGCCCCGTTGGTGAGGTCTTCCGAGGTCAGGGCGAAGCGGCAGCTTCGCCCTACCAGGAATATTCGTAATGACGATTGTTGTTGCATTCCCATTCATGTGTGGTAATATGCCCCATGAAAAATGCGACGAAAGGGTCACCATGACGCGCAACGGAAAAATCGCGCGGCTGCCCGCGGCCATCCGCGAGGAACTCAATCAACGCCTGTTCGATGGCGAACCGGCCAAACCGTTAATCGAATGGCTCAACGGCCAGCCCCGAGTCCAGGCCGTTCTCAAGGCCAGTGTAGTGTTTCAATGAATCCTTTACACGAACCCCTCACCCGGCCTGCGGCCACCCTCTCCCCGCTTTGCGGCTGACTATTACCCATATCTTCCATTGCTGGACACCGGACCTTCCTTCGGCGCCGAGCGGAACACCCGGCAGGCTTCGGCGATGTCGTCCAGCCGCTGCAATCCACGCCAGAGGGTTTGGGTGCCCGGCTCGGCATCCCCTTTGCGTCCCAGGAAGCCGCCCAGAGCCGCCACCATCCGCACCGCCGCGCGCAAGGTCGGCGGCTCGTTGGGCGGATCGGGCTGGCGCGTCACAAAGGCCACCAGCGCCTTCCCTTCATACTGAAACACTTCCATGCCCCAGCGCAACGCATGCCACCGCCGCTTCTCCACCGCGGCGGCAAAGTCCGCCACCGGCTCGGTGGTCAACAACATCCATTCCAACGGCTCGATCCCTGCCGGATCTCCCACTTCCCGCGCTAACACCGCCCACAGCCAGACCGAGGGCCAGCGCGACTTGCGCTGGGGCGGCGGCAACTCCACCCGGGCCCAGTCGGCCGGGGAAGGGGGTGGAGGCGCTACGGGAGGTGGAGGCAGCGGGGCCAGTCGCGGCCGTTCTGGCCGTTGCTGGAGCACGGCTCGAAAATCTTTTGGGTCCCGGTCCCAGGTCATGCTCTTGCATCAACTCATTCCATGGCCGCGAGAGGGCCGAACCGCCCCGATCCACCAGCACGATTTCCAACGGGCCCAACTGCGCCAAGGAACAGGCCAGCGGCGCGACCTCCGCCCTCTGGTCCAGAACACGCGCCGGCCGGACTGGCGGCGGGCCTGGTCTGGCGGCAGGCAGGGCCAGAAGTCCCTCCTGGGCCAGGTCTCTGAGGATATGAAATATACTCCTTCTCCCGGCACAACAGTTGCCGAGGAAGAAATTTGTCCTGCGCCCGCTGCCACTTTGTTCGCTGTTTCGCTGTTGCGGCAAGGGGCGAAGTCGGGTAATGTGTATTCCCTTTATGACGCTAACTGAAAAGATTCTGGCCCGGGCGGCGGGCAAAAGCTCGGTGCAGGCGGGCGATAATGTCTGGGTCAAAGCCGATGTCCTGATGACCCATGATGTCTGCGGCCCCGGCACCATCGGCGTCTTTAAACGCGAGTTCGGACCCAAGGCCACGGTTTGGGATCGAAACAAGGTCGTCATTATCCCGGACCATTACATTTTCACGGCGGATTCCAAATCCAACCGGAACGTGGATATTTTGCGCGATTTTGCGCGCGAGCAGAATATCACCTACTTCTACGATGTGATTGATGATCCCAAAGGCTCCTGGAAGTTCGATGCGACCAAAGGGCCGTTGCTCAGGCAACACGGCTCCAATTACGCCGGGGTCTGCCACACCGCCTTGCCGCAAAAGGGCCATACCCGGCCGGGGGAAATTCTTTTTGGCACTGATTCCCATACCTGCATGACCGGCGCGTTTAATGAGTTTGCCACCGGCATTGGCAACACCGACGCGGCCTTCGTCATGGGCACGGGCAAGTTGCTGCTCAAGGTGCCCGAAACGATGCACTTCCGCCTGGAAGGCAAATTGCAGCCGGGCGTGATGGCCAAGGATATCATTTTGCATTGCATCGGGGAAATCGGGTTCGATGGCGCCACCTACCGGGCGATGCAGTTTGACGGCGACGGGGTCAAGAACCTGACCATGGACGACCGCATGACTATCGCCAACATGGCCATCGAGGCCGGCGGGAAGAACGGTATTTTTGAGTGCGACGATCAGACGCGGGCGGCGGTTGATGCCCGCTGCCGGCTCAATGGCACCCAGCAATCTTACGAGCCGGTGGAACGGGACCGGGACGAAAAGTTTGTCTATGAGTTGACGGTGGATATGACGAAATTGGAACCGACCGTCGCCGGCCATCCTGATCCAGGCCGGCGGCAGCTCGCCAGGCTCATGGGGCAGACCCAATTGGACCGGGCTTACGTCGGTTCCTGCACCGGAGGCAAGACGAGCGATTTCCTGGAGTTCGCGCGGGTGTTGCAGGGCAGGAAAGTGGTGATTGACACGTTCGGCGTGCCGGCCACGCCGGAAATTGTGCATGACTTGCAGACGGCGCGGTGGGAAGGCAAGACGGTGTGGCAAATCCTGGTGGATGCAGGGGTGCAGATGACCGAGAACGCGGGTTGCGCGGCCTGCCTGGGCGGCCCGGTGGACACGTTCGGACGCATGAACGCGCCCATGAAGTGCATCAGCGCGACGAACCGGAATTTCCCCGGCCGCATGGGCCACCGGGAGGCGCAGGTTTTCCTGGCCTCCCCGGCCACAGTGGCGGCCAGCGCGTTGACCGGGCATATCACCGATCCGCGCGAATATTTGAGTTGAGTCACCGCTCTTGCCATCCTTGACACAAGCCAGCATGGAAGCAACAGGGCAAAACGGGCTGCGCGAGCGCATTGATGTCTTCTGCGGGCGGGCCATCCTGCTCATCGTGTTGTTGATCCTGGCGTGGGGAACGCTGGCGTTCGGCGGCATGGATCCGATTTCCTTTCTGGTCATCCAGGCCGCGACGGTGGCGGCGCTGGCGTTGTGGATCGTGCGGCTTTGGGCGCAACGGCCATGCCGCCTGTTATGGCCGCCGGTGTGCTGGGCGGTGCTGGCATTCCTCCTCTACGCGCTGGCGCGTTGCCGGATGGTGGAGGTCGAATACGCGGGGCGTCAACAATTGATTCAAGTGGTGGTGTACGGGGCGCTGTTCCTGTTGGTGCTGAACAACCTCAACCGCAAGAATTCGGCCACCTACGCCAGCATGACGCTCATCGCGCTGGGATTCGTGCTGGCCATGTTGGCCGTGTTTCAGATGGCCACCCACTATCCAAAGATATGGGACGTCCGGCGGATGGATCAATACATGGGGCGCGGCAGCGGAACATTTATCAATCCTAACCACCTGGCCGGCTTCTTGGCCATGACCTTGCCGCTGGCACTGGCCTACACGGTCATGAGCCGGTTTTCAGCGACCATCAAGGTGTTGCTGGCCTACAGCGCTGTGACCATGCTGGCCGGCATTGTGGCCTCTCTTTCACGCGGCGGCATCCTGGCCACCATGGTCGCGCTGGTCGTCTTTTGCGGAATCTTGCTGGCGCAGCGCGATTTCTGGAAATCGGCGCTGGTCATTCTTTGCATTTTGGTCGCGCTGGCCGCGGTGGCCCTGGGCGAGTCCGACTCGGTGCAGAAGCGATTTGATGAGGCGTTCAAGAATGACAAGGTCGAAGACGGGCGCCAATACTATTGGGCAGCGGCCTGGCAGCTTTCCCAGCGCGACCTCGTCTGGGGCGTTGGGCCGGGCCACTTCGACGTCGAATTTCCCTCCGTGCGGCCCTGGCCGGTGCAAAGCCGTCCGCAGTATGCCCACAATGACTATCTCAATACGCTGTGCGAATGGGGATTTATAGGAATAGGCATCATCGCCGCCGTCTGCGCCTTGCTGGCCAGGGGCGTCTTCGAGGTCTGGCGAACGCTGCGCAGGCCCACCAACGAATTAGGCTCCAGATTAAGCGACCGCACCGCCTTTGTCGTCGGCGCCAGCGTTGGCTTGGTGGCCCTGATGCTGCATTGCATCGTGGAATTCGACATGCAGATCGTGGCCTTGGCCATGACCGCCGTGACCTTGATGGCGCTGCTGGCGGCGCAGGCGCGGTTCGCCACGGAGCGATATTGGGGAAACCCCGGGCGGCTGGGAAAAATACTATTGACAGCGGTGGCCGCGGCCGCCATCGCCTACTTGTCGGCGCAGGGGCTGCGCAAAGGGGCGCAGACGTATTGGCTGGCGCGGGCCAAGGCGGAACGAACCCAAACGGAGCGCATCATCGCCTTGGCCACCAAAGCACACCAGGCCGAACCGATGGACTGGGAGGCGACCTACGGGCTGGCCGAGTATCTGTGGCAATTGAGCCTGCTGGAAGGCCCCGATTATCTGGACCGGGCCAAACAAGCCATGCAGTGGTACGCCGAGGCCATGCAGTTGAATCCCTTTGACCCCTACCTCCCGCTGGGCTGTGCCATGTGCCTGGACCGGCTCGGAGAGACGCGAGCGGCCACGCCCTATTTTGAATTGGCGCACCAACTGGATCCCCACAACGAGGACGTTTGCAGGGAGGAAGGACGGCATTGCATTGAATTGGGCGACTATGCGGCCGCCCACCAATGGTTGACCGACGCCAACCGAGCACCAGGCTCGCCGCTGTCGCTCGCCGAATTGCAAAAGCTGGATCGCATGATGGCCGACCCCCTTTTTATGCCGCTTGCAATCCCTCCGCCGCCGCTCCATGATGGCCGGCAAGAAACAAACAAAACGACAGGACCCGCTAAAAATCATCCATGAGCACAGCCCCAGAACCGGATTTTGACTTGGAAAAGCTTTTCCTGCCCGCTTGGGCCCAGGATTCCCCCCAGGTCAATCGTTACGCCGATTTCGCGGGCGACGATCGGGGCGAGCGCAAATCCGGCGACCGCCACGGCCGCCGCCCGCCGCGCCGCGACCAACCTGGCGGACCAAAGCCCAGGAGCGGGCGTCCCGATGGCGCCGACCGACCGGGTCGCCGGCCCGAAGCGCGACGGTCAGAAGGCCGCCAGCCTGAGAGGCAAGCGCCAAGACCGGAGCCGCCGCCCTTGCCTATGACACTGTCGGTTCTGCCCGAAGAGAAGGGAGTTGAATCGCTGGCCCGGCAGATTCGCGTCACGGGCCGCGCTTATCCCCTTTTCGACATTGCGCAGCTTATCCTGCAGAAGCCGGAGCGGCACCAGATCCGTTTCGAGATCAAGAAAAGTCCGGAAGGCCAGCCGCTCCAGCCTCTGTTCCTTTGCGCGTTGGACGATTCGTTATGGCTGTCCGAGGACGAGGCGGTCCAGCATATACTGGCCCGCCATTTTGGGACATTTTACCAGGCGGAGCGGACGGCGACGGAACCGCCGCGGGGCACGTACACATTCGTCGCCCAATGCGGCCTGAGCGGAAAGATTCTCGGCCCGCCCAATTATCACGATTATCAGACGCAACTGCACAAATTGCACACCGAGCGATTTGCGCGCATGCCCTTCGAGGCCTTCAAAGCCCGCGTCAAAATTGTCAAGGACGAGGCGGTGGTCAAGCAATGGATCGAAGACCACAGTTTCAAGACCGAATACAACTGCCTGAACGTGCCGGAACCGCGGAAATTAGGCAGCCGGGAGGAAGTGGCCCGGCATTTCCGCGAAGTCCACCTGGCCAACATCGTCAAGAGCGTGGAATCCCACACCGTCAGCGGGACCGCCGCGCGGCAATTGCGGTCGCCGGGATTGCAGCGCGCGGTGCGGGCCGCGTGGGAGGACCAGCGCCGCTTTCCGTTGCAGGTGGCCACGGCGTTAAGCCAGCAATTCGCCGGCCACGGCCTGCAGTTCTTCAAAGTCAACCGCACCGTGACCCACGTCTCGGTGGCCAGGCCGCGTTTCCTTGACATGGAGGCCACGCCCGTCTCCGAAGGAGTCAAACGCATTGTCGAATTCATCAACACCCATCCCAAATGCACGCGGCGGAAATTGCTCGAAACCTTGGCGCCCACACCGGTCCAATCTGTCCCAACGGCCACACCCGCGCCCGAACCGCCCGCAACACCGCCTGAGGCCGCAGCAGAACAGACTGCGCTGGCGAGTGATTTGCATTGGCTCATCCATGAAGGCCACGTCATCGAGTTTGCCAACGGCGTGCTGGAGACAGCCAAGAAGCCGCTGGTCAAACCACCCAAGCCTCAGAAAGCGGCGGCGGCGGTGGCTGCGCCCCCGTCTCCCGTTCCGCCTCCAGTCGAATCGTCCGCCGTGGCCGCGCCCGCTCCCGTTGCGCCTGCCGCGGAGGCAGCCGCTGAGCCGGTCATCGCCCCGTCCCAGGAGGCTTCCGCCGAGCCGGCCTCCGCTCCGTCCCCGGAACCGGCTGGCTGAGGTTGCACGTTGGAAAAAGCCCGGCTGAGGGGGCGCGGGGCGCCGAAAAATTCTTTGCGACAGGCTCATTTTCTTCTTTTCTTTCTCCACGGGCCGCCCTAATCTTCTTCTCCCTGAACAAGAAAGGGAAGCAAGCGTCGGGCGGAAAAAGCTCGTAACTTTACTGTCAAACTATGAAAAAAGAACCAAAGAAAAAAGAGAACGAATACACACGCAAGAAAATCATGGACGAGTTCACGGACCTGCCGATTTCGCGGCAGCAGAAATGGCAGCTTCGCCGGGCCAAAGAAGGGCGTTGCGTCATTTGCGGGGAACCGAAGATGACCGCCTGGCATTGCTTGAAGCACGCCATCGCCAATCGCGAATGGGCGCGGAAATATTCCGGCTCGGTCCGGCGGAACAAGACCTTGACCTACAGGCTGGCCACGGAAGCCAAAGGCAAGGGCAAAACCAAAGCCGGCAAAGGAAAATAACCCTCAAGGGCGCCATAACTCACCAGGAAATCGGCAGACGCCTGCCCCTGCCGTGGCGCCTTGTTTTCCGGGCCAAGGGCCGCCCGCATGTTTTGCCTCTGGCTTGGGGCCCAGGGATCAATAACCCGAATGCTCATGTAGGCATTTGTTCCCATCCGTGATTACGATTATCCCTTAAAGAAGTTCAGGGAGTCCACCCGATTGTCTTGTTACCCACGCGCGGCAAGAATGGCGTGAGTTAAATTTAACTATGAAAAAAATATCTGTATTGTTGGTGGATGACCATACGGTCGTGAGACAAGGATTGCGCGCGTTGTTGAGCCAGGAGCAAGACATCGAAGTGATCGGGGAAGCGGAGAACGGACGCCAGGCGCTGCAAGTGGCGGCCAGGACCGCGCCCGATGTGGTCCTCATGGATGTAGTGATGCCGTTGATGAATGGATTGGAGGGAACCCGGCAGATGCTCAAATACGTCCCGTCGGCCAAGGTGCTGGTGCTCAGTTCGTACAGCGATGATGATTATGTCCAGCAGTTGACGGAAGTTGGGGCCTCGGGCTATTTGACCAAACAAACAGCCGGGGACGACTTGCTGCTGGCCATTCGGGAAGTGCAACGGGGCAACGCCTTCTTCAGTCCGGCCATCGCCAAACGCTTGCGGGACCGGTGCCGCCAGGCCTTTGCGGACGGCCAGCCACTGAGGCGAAACATCGAGTTGACTTCGCGCGAGTCGGAAGTGCTGCAACTGATTGCGGAGGGTCTGCCCAACAAGCAGATCGCCGGAGAATTGGGGATCAGCATCAAAACGGTGGAGAAGCATCGCCAGCAAGTCATGAACAAGCTCAATATTCATGATGTGGCGGGGTTGACTCGCTATGCGATTTCCAAGGGAGTGGTGGAGCGCGACATCCAGTTGACGGTGTAGCATTATTAGGAAACGGGCAAGGCGCAAGTCACCACCGCGCCTTCCCGCTCGCCGGGTTTGACCTCAAGTGAAGCGCCAATCAAATGAGCGCGGTAGCTCATGATGCGCAAGCCAAGCCCGGCATTGGCATTGACCACCGAGGGGAAGGGCGCGCCGTCGTTGCGAATGGACAAGAGGAGATGGTTTCCGCCGTTGGCCAGATGGATTTCGACGTGCCTGGCTTTGGCGTGTTTGATGGCGTTGGTCACGGCTTCCTGGGTGATCTTGTAGAGTTGACCGACGACATTGGCTTCGAGCGCGGGCGCGGTGGTTTTGCACTCGAACCGGCAGGAAATGTTGAAGGTCCGTTTGACGTGCGAGACCATTCCTTCCATGGCGGAGACCAAATCCTTTTCCTGAAGATCCAGCGTGACCAAATCGTGAGACAATTCGCGCGCTTGGGTCATAGTTTCCTGAATGAGCGCGTGGATTCTCGCCGCTTCCGCCGCGCCCTCCAAGCCATTCCGGGCGAGCTGAACCTGCAGCCCCTTGGACATCAAGGCAATGCCGGTGAGTTTTTGACCCAGATCGTCATGCAGGTTCAGCCCGATCCGGCGGCGTTCCTTGTCCGTGATTTCCAGCAATTCGTTCTCCAGGCGGCGCCGCTCGGCCAGGGCGGTTTGGAGCGCGGTGTTGGCGGCGGAAAGCTCGGCTGTGCGCTGGCGCACGCGCAGTTCCAACTCCTCATGCGAACGGCGCAAGGCATCCTCGGCTTGCTTGCGCTGGGTGATGTCAGTGATGGAACTTAACCAGCCGGTGAGATTATCAAAGGAATCCTTCAGCGCAGTCATCAACAAGAGGGTGTCGAATCGTTCGCCGTTTTTCCGACACAGGCGCAATTCCAATCCTCCAGACGGGATTTCTCCTGCGACGACTCTGGCCAGTGCGGCATTGATGCTGTCGCGCTCCTCCGAAGGCCAATAATCGAAGGGTGGCTTCCTTCCCAGCAATTCTCCTTCAGACCAACCGACCATTCGGCAAAAGGCACGGTTGACGTAGGCTTGCCGGCCATCCAAATCAACCACGGCGATGCCGGAGGGAATGGAAGTTTCAATGGCCGCGCGGAAAGCCTGCTCCTGCCAAAGCTCCTTCTCGGAAGCGCGCTGTGCCTGGCGGACCTCGGCATCGCGCATTTCGCGCGCAATGGCCGGGGCCAGCCGGGCCAGCTTATCCTTCATCACGTAGTCGTGCGCCCCGGCTTTCATCGCCGCCACGGCCGTGTCCTCGTTGATGTGACCGGACACGATGATGAATGGCACATCCAGCCCCCGTTTTTTCACCATGGCCAGCGCCTCCAACCCGCCGAATTTCGGCATGACGTAATCGGCGATGATAGCGTCCCAATTTGAGGCGTCGAGGGCGGCGGCCAGCTCTCCAGCCGTTTCCACCTGGCGGCAAACGCACTGGGCGCCGGAACGTTTCAGCGCCAGTTCCAGCAGGAGGGCGTCGTCTTCTGAATCCTCGACCACGAGGATTTGCAATGGGCGGTTCAAGGTCTTCATGGCGGATTCGCTTGGGTTTTGGTCTCATGGACGATGCCGGGCAAAGTAAAATAAAAGGTCGCGCCGTGGTTGACTTCTCCGATGGCCCAGGCCCGCCCGCCGTGCCGGGTGATAATGCGCTGGACGGTAGCCAGCCCCACGCCCGTGCCTGGAAATTCGCTCGCGGCATGCAGTCTTTGAAAGACGCCGAACAGTCTTTTGGAATAGGCCATGTCGAACCCCGCGCCGTTGTCGCGCACAAAAAAGGCGGGTTCCCGGCCGTCCATTCTGCCGAATTCGATGCGGGCATCGGCCCGTTTGCTGCTGAACTTCCAGGAGTTGCGCAGAAGGTTGTCCAGTGCCAGGCGGATGAGGCGCGGGTCGCCGCAGGCCGAGCAGTCGGAGGCGATGACGAATTGCGCTGCGCGGGATGAATCGCTGTGGGCCAACTCCGCGGCAATGTCACCCGCCAGCGAACTTAGGTTGACTTCCTCCTCCTGGAAATCGGCGCGGGAAACTTGCGCCAGTTTCAAGAGGTCCTCAATCAGCCTTTCCATCTGGAAACTCGCGGCGCAGGCGCGGCGCAAAAAGTCCTGGCCGCGGCTGTCGAGCTGCGAGGCATGGACTTCCAGCAGGACCTCGGTAAAACCACGCAAGGCGCGCAACGGGGCGCGCAAGTCGTGTGAAACGGAGTAGCTGAACGATTCCATTTCCTTGTTCGTCGCTTCCAATTGGGCCGTGCGCTGCTGCACCCTCTGTTCCAACTCCAGGTTCAACCGGTGAATTTCGTCCTCGGCGCGCCGGCGTCCAGTAAAGTCCTGCGTCATGAGCCGGGCGCGGAGAAAACGGCCATCTTCGATGTCCGCGCTCGAACTGATCAGGACATTGCGCAACGAACCGTCGCGCGCGCGGAGGTTCGTCTGATAATCGCGCAGCGTCTCCCCGCGCGCGAGGCGGGCCAGGACGCCGAGACCCTCGGACTCTTCCGCGTAGAATTGCGCCGCCTTCTTTCCAACGTACTCCTGCCGCGCATAGCCCAGCAGTTCCAACTCGGCCAGGTTGGCCCACTGGATAATCCCGTCAGCGCCTACTTGGAGCAGGCCGACGGGCGCCTTTTCCGCAATGTCCGCCAGCATCTTGTCCGGGCGGCTGGGCGCGGCCCAGGCAGGTTGGCGGCGCAAGATGGCTGCGGCCAGCGCCAGCGCCGCGACCGCCATCAGACAGACAATGGCCGGCCACGAGAGCGTCCAGTTCGTGACGGCCGAAAAAACCTCGGCTTTGAAACAATTCATTGAAAATTCATTGAAGAATTCGCCCGGCCATTTTGGAGGAAGCGAAAGTTCCCGGTATGGGGTCAAGACCTACCTATTCGACCAGGCGATGTTGGATGGCATAGTGCATCAGTTCAGCGTTGTTTTTCATGTCCATCTTTTCCAAAATCCGGGAACGATAGGTGCTGATGGTTTTGACGCTGAGGGACAATTCGCGGGCAATATCCGTGATCATCTTGCCTGAGGCGATGAGCCGCAGCACTTGAAACTCGCGGTCCGAGAGCTTCTCTTGCGGCGCTTTTTGGTTGACAGAAAGGGAGGCCGCCAGATTTTCGGCCAAGGCGTTACTCACATAGCGTCCGCCCGCCAGGACTTTCTTAACCGCCCCCACCAGTTCGTCCGGCGCGCTTTCTTTGGTCATGTAGCCGGAGGCGCCGGATTTGAGCACGCGCACGGCGAACTGATTTTCGGGATGCATGCTCAAGACCAGCACGGGCAGCCGAGGCTTGGACTTTTTGATTTCCCGCAGCACGTCCAACCCGCTGCGGCCGGGCATGGTGATGTCCAGCACGACCACGTCCCAATCTTGTTTCCAGATCAGGTCCAGGGCCTCCTGGGCATTGCGCGCCTCCCCGTAAGTGGCGCGTTTGAATGCGTCAGTGAGGATTTGTTTCAACCCATGCCGGACGACGGCGTGATCGTCTGCCAGTAGAATCCTCATACACCGGACGGTTTGAATGGTGGAATCAATATCGCTCGAAAGCTTCTCCGCTTTTTCCGACAGTTCCTTTTGGTTTCGGGGCAAATGATGGGCCAGCTAGGAGGCGTCGAGTTTGCAACTCGTCAACGCCTGGCCCAGTTCATCGTGGACTTCGCGGGCAATGCGCGTGCGCTCCTCCTCGCGGACATGCTGGAGATAAACGGACAAGGCCCGCAGTTGCTTGTGCGATTCGCGCAATTGCACCTCGGCGAGCCTGCGATCAGTCCGTTCCTGGGCTTCGCGCAAAGCGCGGTGAACCGCCGGCACCAGGCGGGTCAATCGCGTTTTCAGCACGTAATCGGTGGCGCCGTTTTTCAATGTCTCAATGGCCACTTCCTCGCCTATCGTGCCAGTGACAAATATGAATCAGCGATTCTCCTAGGCTCTATCGCGGGGTTGCACCCGATTTACAAATCTTCGACGTCTGCGAACGTAGATGCAAAAAGAGGAGAAATCATGAACTCAATTGTGCCAGAATCACGGACGGTCAAGGCCGTTGCCATCCATTCATTCGGTGGAGCGGAAGCGCTCTATTTTGAAGACCTGCCTGTTCCGGAACCGGCGCCGGAGGAGGTTCTGGTTCGAGTTCACGCCGCCGGCGTCAATCCCTTCGACTGGATGGTGCGGGAGGGGCGGTTTGGCCCGTTGCCGATGCCGCGAACATTGGGATCTGATTTTTCCGGCGTGGTGGAAGCCTTGGGGCCTGGGGTGTCGGATTTTTTTGTGGGACAATCGGTCTTCGGGCATTGCAGTTTCGACGGGGCCTTCGCCGAATTGCTGGCGGCGCCCATAAGCGGTGTGGCCCCAAAGCCATCTTCTGTGAATGACGTGGAGGCAGCAGCCGCTCCTTGGTGCGCGATGACAGCGTGGCAGGCGCTGTTCGAAAAGGCAGATCTGCAATGCGGGCAGAAAATTCTCATTCACGGCGGGGCAGGTGGAGTCGGAACTTTTGCCGTGCAATTGGCGCTGCGCCAGGGCGCCTGGGTCGCCGCCACCGCCTCCGGTCGCAACCTTTCCTTTCTGCGCGGCCTCGGCGCCAATCAAGTGATTGACCACAACGCCACTCGTTTTGAAGACGTCATCAAGAGCGTTGATGTTGTTTTGGACTTGGTCGGCGGCGAGACTCAGGATCGTTCCTGGAAGGTCCTCAAGACCGGCGGCCGCCTCGTCTCGACCGTTTCGACACCGTCGCAGCAGAGAGCGCTGCTTTGCGGAGTGCGGGCTTGGAAGATGCAGACGCAAACGCGCGCCGATGAATTGACCTTGATGGGCGACCTGATCGCCAATGGTGAAATCAAAGTGATGGTGGAGAAGGTCCTCCCGTTGTCCCGCGCAGCCGAGGCCCTGGAAATGAGCCGGCGCGGCCATGTTCGTGGAAAGATCGTGTTGACTATTGATCAAGAGGCCAGTCAGCCCGACATCCATTGAGCGCGCCCTGCCATCAGTGGATCATGGCTTGAACACACTCCATATCAAGGGCGATTGGAATATCGTCAAAGGAAAACTTAAACAAAAGTACGCGCAACTGACCGACAACGACCTGCGATACGAAGAAGGACCGCCGTGGAGACGTTGACGGTCTCCTGGCTATGGCGGCCAGCGGCTACCGCAACACGGATGACGAGGTTACCCCAGGCGCCTACTATTACATGGTGCGGGGCGTGAGGGTTGAAACCAATCCCAGCGGGAGCTATTACAATGCCAGCGAGGGCGTTTTCGCCAATGTGAATGTTGTCGCGTTGCCAGCGTCCATTTCTCTTGGCATCAATCTTCAACCCGGAGGATTTACCCTGTGTTGGAACAGCCTTCCCGGCATGACATATCGAGTGCTTGCCAGCGCAAGCCTTTCCCCGCCGAATTGGACGAATGTTAGTGGCGCCATTTTGGCCACGGGTTCCACCACTGCATGGAGCGTGAGCACTGTCCTTTCGAACTCGCCGTGTTTTTACGAAATCGCCAGCCCGTGAATAAAATTCAGGAGAGAAAGCATCACTGGATGCTATGCAGTGGAATTCGTTGTTCTGGCCTGTCCCCATCAAATCGCAGAACCAATTCCACGTTCTTCAGCTCACGAGCAAGACAGGTGTTAATGGCGTTGAGGAGATTCGGAAAATTTAATGCCGCCTCGGTCCTCTTGACCCAACGTCCGGCGGGACTCAGAAACTTGTTGAGAGAGACATGGCGCACTAAAAGTCTGCTGGGCGATGGAATTTCTGTTTGCATAATTGATAAATTATACTTTGTGCGCAATGAAGCCAATCGGGTGAAACCCTATTCAGCCCTCAGGCGGGAGTTGAAAATTCACCAGTCTCGACAAAAGGTTTATTGCATCGGAATGAAATCGCGCCGCTGCATCCAGTCCACTCGCTGTCAAGATTATTAGGGCCGATGCCAGACGGTCCTGGTCGTGCGCGCCGCGCCATAGGCCCGCTCCATGAAGCATGGCCGGGTAGATTTGCGGCGGCCCATTTCAGGCCATCCCCGATTGATTGTCGGGGTGATTGAACGCAAAGTGTTTCATGCGCTTGGACCGTGATCCATTTTGGTACAAGAGCGGAGTCATCTATGAAGTCCACGTGCGCGCCTTTTACGACAGCGACGCTGATGGCATCGGGGACTTTCGCGGTCTGACGGAAAAATTGGATTACATTAAAGACCTCGCGTGACGGCGCTTTGGCTGCTGCCGTTCTATCCGTCACCCCTCAAGGACGACGGCTATGACATCGCCGATTATTGCGCGGTGCATCCGAGTTACGGCACGCTGGCAGACTTCAAAGCGCTTTTGCGCGAGGCTCACCGACGTGGGTTGCGAGTCATCACCGAATTGGTTCTCAACCACACCTCCGACCAACACCCGTGGTTTCAGCGCGCCCGGCGGGCCAAGCCCGGCAGCCGCTGGCGCAATTTTTATGTCTGGAGCAATTCCGCCACGGAGTATCACGACGCCCGTGTCATCTTTAAGGATGTCGAGCAGTCCAACTGGACCTGGGACCACGTCGCCAAGGCCCATTTCTGGCATCGGTTCTTCTCCAACCAACCCGACTTGAATTACGACTCGCCTGCCGTCCATGACGCGATGTTTAAAGTGGTGGACTTCTGGCTCGATTTGGGCGTGGACGGTCTGCGCCTGGACGCCGTGCCCTACCTCTATGAACGCGAAGGCACCAGTTGCGAGAATCTGCCTGAAACGCACGCTTTTTTGAAAAAGCTCCGCCAGCATTCTGCGGATAAGCCTTCAGGGTCACAAATTAACAATTACATGCGACACTGGCGCCGGTTTATTCTGCTGCCGCCACTGCTCCAGGGCGCCAGTTACCTCGCCAGCCTGCGAAGGCCAATCGTGCAGTGTCGCTGGATCGAAATCCGCGCCGTTGGGCCATACCAACTTGCTTCAATGCAGCCAATGAGCCGCCGGTTTGGAAAGGAATTCCTCCAAGGCGATGCCTTGTCCGCCTACCAGCAATTGGCGTTTGGGCTTGAATTCCCGGACAAAGGCTTCCATGCCGGGGAACGATTCGCGCCGGCCAGCGCTTTTGACTTCAATCGCCACCGTCGTCTTTCCTTCGTGCAAGACGAAATTCACTTCATGGTTTCGTTCCCGCCAGTAGGTGACGCTGATGTTGGTGCCGAAACTGGAATTGAACAAATGAGCGCCGACACAGGATTCAACCAGCCGCCCCCAGTAATCGCCCTCCTGTCTTGCCTCGGTGAGGGAGCGGTTGTCCTGCGCGCTCATCAACGCCGTGTTCAATACTTGGAGTTTTGGGCTGGAACCGCGCTGGCGCACTTGGGCGCGAGCAAACTTGGCCAGCCCGGCCAGCATCCCCGCGCCTTGCAGCAAGTCCAGATAATGGGCCAGGGTGGTGGTGTTGCCGGCGTCTGTAAGCTGGCCGATCATCTTCTGATAGGAAAGGATTTGGCCGGAATAGGCGCAACCAAGATGGAACAGGCGGCGCAACAACGCCGGTTTGTCCACGCGAGTCAACAGCAGAATGTCGCGTGAAAGTGTGGTCTCAATCAGCGAATCCTGAATATAACGCCGCCAGCGTTCCGGGTTGGAGATCAACCCGGCGGCGCCGGGATAGGCGCCATAGAAAATGTATTGTTCGAGATTCCAGCCGAAGGCCTCGCGCATTTCGGTGAATGACCAGTGCGGCACGGCGATCACTTCAAAACGTCCGGCAACGCTTTCCGTAAGGCCGCTTTGGATGAGCAACGGCGATGAACCCAGCAAAACCACTTTCACGGGAACGCCGGAATGGGTGTCCGCGTCCCAAAGCAACTTCACGACACTCGACCAGTGGGCGACTTTCTGAATCTCGTCCAACACCAACAATGCGCCGAATTTGCTTTCCCCGGCCTTGAGCCGGGCAATGTCCCATTGCTGCTCAAGCCAGGTGCGATCCCGCAAGCTCGGTTCGTCGGCGGAAGCGTAATGGGCGGGAATCTTGGACGCCTCCATCACCTGCCGGACCACGGTGGTTTTGCCCGCCTGCCTGGGGCCTGCCAGGACCTGCATGAACCGGCGCTTTTCCTTGAGCCGCTTCAATAATTCGTCATGTATGCCCCGACGTATCATACAATTTACTCAATACAGTGAGTATTTTTACTCACTAATGTGAGCAAAAGCAAGTCGTTTTTGGAAGCGAGGCCGGCGAGAAAATTTCCAAACTCCAGGCCGCCAAAACGGCCGCGGGTTACTCCCAATAAAACCGCACGCATTGGAGGTTTTGACCGCTGCCGCGGCCACGGCTGAGGATGCCGTAAAAGGTCCGTTTGTAGTTGTTGATTTCCGCGTCCACTTTCACCTGGAAGATATAACTGCGCACGTCAATGTAAGCGGCCAGGCCCTGCGCGGCGATGCCGGCCGGGGGCGCTCCGGGTATGTTGCCGGGCGCGCCGGGGCCGGGGCCGCCGGGACCGAATGCGCCAGGCCCGGGGCCGCCTGGCATTCCGCTGTTGATTTCGCCGATGTTCTGGAAGGGCGCGTCGTCTTCGGTGCCGTCAATGCCGTCCGGGCCGGCGCGCTGCTGAAGGATGTGTTCGGCGGCGGATTCGTCCATGCCGGGGATCAATTGGAGGGTCAAGAGGGAGGCGGTGTTGACGTTGAGCTTGCCGCCCAGGGGCGAAAACAATTGCTGCAAGCCGACGGGATAAACCGGCTCGTCCTTGTTGCGAAAGAGGCTGGGGTGGCTGCTGGCGGGCTGGTCAAAGGCTCCGCCGCCGTGCTGTTGATAGGCCGAAACGGGGTGGTTGGTCGCATTGGAGCCCCAGTACATTTCGGGCGAAATCCCTTTGATGAGGAGCAATTCCGACAAGTCGTCAATGGGACCGCCTTTGCAATAGTAGGGCGGGTTGAGGTGCGTGTAGTACTCGTCTTTGGCGCCGCTGAAGCCGGCGGTGCTGTTCGGGTTGCACCAGTCCAGGATGGAATCCTCGATGGTCGAGGCCAGGCCGGCGTCGGTCACGCCCACGATGGAGAGCGCCTTTTGCAGGACGTCCCGTTGGGGGCGTTGCGGACTGGCCACCAGATTGATGTCCCACTTGCGCTCCATGTCCGTAATGGTGACGGAGAACCGGCCTATGCCCAGGGGCACGTCTTTGAGGGAGATTTGAGGGACATCATTGCTGCACGGGGAGGTGCCGCCGGCCCAGAATTGGTTCAAGGCGTCGTAGCCTTGCTGCTGCGGGCATTTGTTGGCCAGGGCGAAGCGGGCCAGTTCTATGCCGCTGCGGCCCATCCATTCCAGTTCTTGATCGTAATCGGCGTTGCGGGCCAGGCGCACCTCCGTGTTCATGGAGATGGCGAAGGATGCCACCAGCGTGGTCAGGGCGAGAATCGTGATCATGACGAGAATCAAAGCGAAGCCCGCGCGCGGAAATGATTTGTCAATGCGAGTTTTCAATGGGCGAGGCTGGGCATGGCCACGGTGCGGCAGATGAGGTTATAGGGCACATCAGGATTCTGGGCCGAGTGCCCGCAGCCCAGGGTCACGCGGATCATGACCGGAAAGTCGTTGGTGGGATCCCAGGAGACCACCCAATCGCCGTCCTTGGGCGACCAGAACTCGAGCATGAAGACGTTTACGTCCCGTGCCAGGGTGATGGAGTAGGGCGTGTTGGCATCGTCCAGGACGGCCAGCAAGGGAGACTGGTTCATGACCAGGTTGTTCTTGCCCTCGGCGTCGGCTTCGACATCGAAGGTGACCCGGCGCATGACGTTGTCGCCGAAGCTGCCGGAACCGGGGAAGTCGGCGGGCAGGCGCGCCGCCAGGCTCAAGGAGGCGAACTTGCTGCTGGTGTCGTTGAGGAACCCGTAAAACTGGGGGTTCAGGTGGGAGATTTCGCCGCAGGTCAAGGCCTCTATCACGGTTTTCATGCCGATGCGCGCCCGTTGGGCGGCGGCGGCGGCGTCTTCGGCGATGATTTTGCCGGAGACGATGCACCGCCAACAGCCGATGACGCTGATCATGACAAAGGCGAAGACGGCCAGCGAGATGGTCACTTCCAGCAAGGTGAAGGCGGCGGCGGCCGGCGGAGTGGAAGGTTGGGTTTTCATGCTTCAATGAGGCTGTGGCTGCAAGCCCAATTTCTGCCCGTTGCCGGAGTCCGGCTTGTAGAGCAGCACGTTCAAGATGGAGCTTTGATTGCCGTGCGGATCAAAAACCGCAATCTCCATTTTGAACAAGCCGTTGGTCGCCACTTCCAGGGCTTGGGAACGCCAGGTATAGCCTTCGTAGCCCGCGATGTCGCTGAAGTCCCCGGCGTTGCCGCCTTCCTCGATTTTATTGGTGACGAAGAATTGCCCGGCCACCATGCCGGCGGTCGGGCCGCTGGTGCGCAAAATGGAGGCGGCATGGACGCCGGCGCCCAAGACGCCCAGGATGGTAAACATGGCCATGAAGAAGATGGTGATGGCCAGCATCACTTCAATCAGGGTGAAGGCGCGGGCCGAGGCCGGCGGTTTGAGGCGTCGGAGAGTTTTCATCGCTTGAGCACATTGACGGCGCCATCCTCCACGCGGGGCAGCGCCGTGACGATATCCAGATAAATGGTGCGGTAAGAGCCGTCCGAACCATGCAGAATGGTCAGGAATTCGTCGCTGGTGCCGTTGGAATAAAAATGCACGCGCGCCTCCTCTTCTCCTTCCACCCTGATGAAATTGATGCCCATGATTTCAATGACGATGTCGTTGGGGATTTGAACGGAATCGAAGACGCCCGGCACGCTGAAGGTGCGGTCCAGCGGGCGGATGACCAGGTCGGTCGTTTGATTATTGATGATAGCGGCGCGGCGCGCCTCCTGGCAGGCCTGGACCAGGTCTCGTTCCACCTTGCCCATGCCCTCCCTTTTGATGGTGCGGACAAAGGACGGGATGCCCATGGCCAAGGTCAAGCCGAGGATGGCCACGACCATCATAATCTCGATGAGCGTGAACGCGGCCGACTTGTGCATCCGGGTCTTCATCCTCGCACGCTGATGCTCGAAGTGATGGCAAACAAAGCCCCCAACACGCTGACCAGCAGGAAGCCGACGCCCACCGCCATGACGCAAATAATCACCGGCTCGATCATGTTGGTCATCACCTTCAGGGCCAATTCCAGTTCCGTCTCGTAGGTTTCCGCCAGATTGGCCAGCGCCCCGGGCACGTCGCCGGTTTCCTCGCCGATCTTGATCAGATCCACCATCAATTGCGGGAAGATTTTGCCGCGCGCCAACGGCTGGGCCAGCGTCTTGCCATCGGTCACGTCCTGTCGCGCGCGGGTGATGGCCTCGCGGATGATGCTGTTGGAAATGATTTGTTCGGTGATTTCCAGCGCCGTCAACACGGGCACCCCGTTCTGCAGCAAGGTGGAAAGCGTGCGGGCAAACTGGCCGAAGATGTGCATGCGCATCACCTTGCCAAAAATCGGCGCGCTGATCTGCCAACGGTCAATGGCCCGCCGGCCATGCGCGCTGGCGCGGAAACGGTTGAAGATGATGGCGATGGCGATGATGACCAGGAGCATCACCCACCACCATTTCTTGAAAAAGTCATTGAGGCTCACCAGCAACTGCGTCATCATCGGCAACTTCACGTTCATCCCCTGGAAGAGCTGCATGAAGCTGGGCAGCATCACTGTCATAAAGAAAATGCTGATGCCGATGCCGACGCAGCAAACGAAGAGGGGATAGATCATGGCCGACTTGAACTTCGCCTGCACTGAGGCAAACCGCTCGAAGTGGTCCCCCATGCGCCGCAGGACTTCCACCAGCGCGCCGCTCTGTTCGCCGGCTTTGACCATGTTGATGTAGAGGCTGGAAAAAATCACCGGCTGCTTGCTCATCGCCTCCGAAAGTCCCTTGCCTTCGGTCACATCATTTTTGAGTTGGCGGCTGACGTCGGCCGGAATCCCTTTGGTTTCCAGGTGGACCATGCTGGCGAGCGCCACCGTCAAGGGCATGCCCGACTTGAGCAGGTTGGCCAGTTGATTGGTAAAGGTGGCCAATTCCGTCAATTTGGGCGTGCGCTGGCGGACAAAATAGGGGCGGATGCTGGGCGGCAGGAATTCCGTCCACGAACCGGTCGTGGCGGTGGGTTTGTCCGCGGCGGCGGCCCCGCCTTTGGGGGATTCGACGGCCAGGGGAAACAACCCCAGCCGTTCGATTTGCATCAACGCCGCGCCGCGATCGGCGACTTCAAGCACGCCGGTGACCGTCTGGCCGTCGCGGCGTCGCGCCTTATATTGGAACTGGGCCATAATCCGAACTACACTGCCACTAATTGTCCCTTGTATCAACCCGCCAGATGGGAAAAGTTGCAAGCCCAATTACGGCCCGTCTGTCCGATTGGGCGTATCCCAGTGTTGAAGCCTGTTGTGAGAAGGGAAGGCATCCTGCGGCGAAGGATTTTGGGCGCAGCCGAATCCACAAGAAAAGTCATGAAGTCTGGATAAGTCCCTTAAGGAAACGCTATCGTTACAACGTGCCAGACGTTTTCTCAAAGAAAGAGCGCTCCAAAATAATGGCCGCGATCCGCTCGCACGGCAATAAAACTACCGAGCTAAGGCTGGTCTCCATTCTGCGTGCCGCCGGAATCACTGGCTGGCGCCGCCACCCATCGCTCCTTGGCCACCCCGATTTCATTTTCCGGCGTCAACGCCTGGCTGTCTTCGTTGACGGCTGCTTTTGGCACGGCTGCCCGCGGCACTGCCGCATGCCCCGGGGAAACAGGCAATATTGGAAGAGCAAAATCGCCCGCAACATGGCCCGCGACCGTCAGGTCAACCGGCTGCTCCGCAGTCGAGGCTGGCGGGTTCTCCGCATTTGGGGCCATGCGCTCGCGTCTCCCGAGAAAGTCGCATCCCGGATGACTTCCAACTTGAGTGTCCCACACAAACGGTGCAACAATGCCCACAGGCAAAAATGAACGCACAAGACATGACTGTTGCAGAGTTCTTCGCTGGGCTCGGCCTCATGCGGATCGGCCTAGAAAAGGCAGGATGACCGTGAATGAATGAAGTTACTGAATTTGAAGTCGGCCAGCTCTGCACAAACGACCAAATTCGATTTTCTCTTCAAGTCGAAAACCTAGGCGGAATCAGGCCTGCTCTCGACGGTCAGCGAAATGTCCGGCATGTGGCTGTGCTTACAACAGCCGATGAAGCTGGAAAGATGATTTCAGAAAACCCGTACCGCGACCGGATTGAAGGCGACATTTTCACCTACACTGCGCAAGGGCGCCAGGGCGATCAGCAGCTTCGCGGCAGAAACAAGCGGTTGATTGAGCAGTACGTCATTCCTGTGCCTTTCTTCGGTTTTGTCAATGTCGGAAAGCAGAATTACCGTTTTCTCGGTTTACTGGAACTTTTGCGCCACTACCAAGAAACACAAGCTGATACAACTCGCTCACTGCGCAAAGTTTGGCTCTTTGAGTTTCGCATTCACTCGCGGCCTGTCACTGTGCCAATTGACCAAGCCAAAGTCTTAACCGCCTCCTTGCTTGGGGAATCACGCCGTCTGACGGGCTGGACAAAGGAGGAAACCGCTATTGAAGAAGCCGTTTCGTGCCATGGCCAGGAGGATTTATCCAACTCGCCAACGCTGGAAGTGGTTCGCTCGAGGCTGTTAAGCCTCCAACCCGCTGGATTCGAGAGTTTCCTTCGAGGTGTCATGGAATTGAGCGGTTTTAAAGAAGTGCGTGTAACCGGCAAGAGTGGTGATGGAGGCATCGATCTGAACGGTTTTGTGGATGAGTCGAACGACTTCTTCTCCGGAACACACGTTCAAGTTCAAGCGAAGCGGTGGCGGCATACTGTGGGAAGCATTGAACTTAATCACTTTCGCGGCGCATTGAGTACCACTGCAAAGGGCGTTTTTGTAACTACAAGCCATTACACCGCTGCTGCCGTAAAGGAGGCGCGGCATCCAGCCAAGCCATGCATCACGCTTATAGACGGTTTGCGTCTATCGACGATTGTGACGCGTCTTAAACTGGAAGTTTTATGAGCAATTTCCAAACAGACCACTCCCTGCGCATCAAACTCGCCGGTTAATTGCCGCCGTCATGGTAAGTGTCATCGCAATTGTTAATCCTCACTATTTAAACTGGTTGACAGCCGCGAGGTGTCTGGCAGAATAAATTCACGCTCCGACAAATGTGCCGCCAATTTGCCGGAATGAAGAGAAAACAAAACGTGAATGTTGTTCGTTCTGAATTAAGGCCTTTGCTGTACAAGTTTATGAGGAGGTCTCGCCGCTTCGTCCCGGCCCGACTTCAGGCGGCGCTCGCGCTTACGGAAAGGCTGCGCGACGTTCCATCGCTTGCCGTTGGAGGCCATCTTTACGGATCCGCGCGCCCCAGCCTGCAACTACATGTGGCCTATGGTGAACGGGTTCACCAACGGCTGAAGATTTCCCCTGTTCTGCGAGATCATGGAAGGTTCTCTTCCAAGATGCCTGAATGGGGTCAAGTTCTCCTCAACGCCGTCGCCAAAACTGGTTTTTCGGATTTCGCGCCTGAGCTCCGAAATCGGATTATTGATGAGGCTCAGGCGGAGATTGCTTTCCCACTTCGGAGGCTTATCGAAAGGCCACTGAGAGTCCATTTAAACGGCCTTTCTGCGGAAGCGGTAATTACTGACGTGCTCAAGGCCGCGGAGGAGAAGGGCAAATCCGGCGAAGTGGCCCAATATCTTGTCGGCGCGAAGTTGGCGCTGCGGTTCAACCGCGAAATCCCAGTGTATCCCGCCAATAAAAGCGACCGCACGTCTCACTTCGACCTTGCTCCTCGCCTTGGAGATTTTGAAATAGAGAATGCGGTCATCGAAGTTGCTGTGGGCTTGCCAGACGACAAACACCTCCAGCAAATCGCAGAAATCCAGAAAAAGTCCGACGCCGAGGTGTGGCTTCTCAGCCGGGCAGATCGCGTTGAAATCTGGCAGAGGGAGCTCAAGAAAGAGGAAGGCGTAGAAACCAAGCGTGTGGTTGTCACCTCAGTTGAGGCCTTTGTTGGCCAGAACATCACCGAGCTTGGCGAATTCTCGGCCAAAGGCAAAATCGACCGACTCAAAGCCCTCTTCGACCTCTACAACACGCGCTGGGTGGCAAAGGTGGGCACGCCTGGAATTCGGATCCAAGCCAAATAAAACCTCCAATACTATTGGATGCAAGCTCACTACTCGCACTTTCAGCGGTCAGTGCAAGTGTCAATCCTCATTTTCGAAACTTTTGGCGGTCAAAGCAGAAAAAGGGAATTGCATACATCGCGCACCCGAATTTAAATTTCCTTGATTGTTAACGATTTACGCATATTTCGAAAAATGATTCTGGACAATGCGCAAGCGGTTGTGCATATTGGGCGCGTGAATAGAGCCGCGCAGCAATTAGGACGCCGTGGTGGAAAAGCTGGAACAGGCAAAGCGAAGGCACGCACGCGCGAACAGGCCCGCATCGCTGCAATGGCGCGGTGGAACAAAGCGAGAGCGCGAAGAGTCGCGCCGAAGGAGAAAAATTAAAGCGTGAACACACAAGAAATCAGCCCGAAAACAATGGCGCTAGACTTGTTGCTTCTCTCAAAAGAGGCAGTCACTGCCAAGTGCAAAGAACTCAACATCGCGCCAACCGGCGATAAATTTAAGATGATAGATCAAATTATCGTGAGTACCTTTGGCCTTGATGCGTGCAAGAAGGCTTTTGCCCGCTGTTCGTAATGCGAAGCATTGGTGCTTGCATGGACACGGGCGCTTAATGCGCCTCGCTCAACCGTGACGGAACATTCGGCCCGAAATTGGCTGGCCGACCTGGACGTGTGCAGAAACTCACCTGCCCCCTGCTCTCAGGCGGCGGCGGGGGCCGGGGCGGGCTTCTTCTTGGAGGCGGCTTTTTTGCGTTTGATGTAGGCGACGCGGCGTTTGCGCTTTTCGCCTTTGTTGTATTGCTTGCCCATAATTCTTTACTTTGCGGTGATACTTGCGATTATTATCGCCGAAGTATGAAGAGTTACGTTCACAGGTTCAACATCTATTTGGCGCTGGCCTCGCTTTTTTTGGCCGCCGGTTGCGCCAGTTATCGCGAGAAGTCCACTTTTGCCAAGGGAGAACAGTCCACCATCCGCCTTTATTTGGAAGGCAACCCCGGGGATGTCAGCGGCACGGGCAACGTCCTGGTCGGCCCGCAAAGATTCCCTTTCACCATTGAGCGGGCGCCGTTTCTGATGGAGGACGACCTGCGCAAGGCGGTGATGGTGAACGACCCCGGCCCGAACGGCGGTTGCTCCATCGAACTGACTTTCAGCGAGCACGGCGCGTTGATGCTCGACATGCTGACCACCGCCCACAAAGGCCGCCATATCGTCGTCTTTTCCCAGTTTCCGCATCCGGGTTACAAACCGCCCAAGGAGCCGAAACAGCCGAAAAAATCCGACACTGACGACAACAGCATGGAGGACATCCAAGCCGCGATTCCGGCCGCTTCGCCGGAAACGGAAGTGCCCGGCCAGCCGCGCAGCTCGGCTTGGCTGGCCGCCGTCCAGATCCGCGAGCGCAATCCCAGCGGCATCTTTCGATTCAGTCCGGCCGCCTCCCGCGAGGAGACGGCGCGCATTGTCCGCGGCCTCAAGAACCTCATCGCCTACGAAAAGTCAATCGGAAGCGATTAATGAATCTCCAGCGCTGTCTTGGCCTGCTGCTGTTGTCCGCTTGGGCCGTTGCGGCGCAGCCGTTCCAGCTTCCCACCGCCAACCAGGCCCTTTTTGAACCGGGCGGCCAGGAACGCTATTTTGTCCCAACCGCGGGCAAAACGTGGGTCTCCGGCGCCTTCGGATGCGTCCGCTCCGATGGCTGGCAAATGCACGAGGGCCTGGACATCAAATGCCTCCAGCGCGACCGCGCCGGCGAACCCACGGACCCAGTCATGGCCACGGCCGATGGAGTCGTCGCCTACGTCAACAACAAGCCGTCGCTCTCCAATTATGGCCGCTACGTTGTCGTGCTGCATCATATCAACGGGATGGAGGTTTACTCGCTCTACGCGCATTTGTCGGAAATCCAAAGCGGCCTGCGAGTTGGCCAACCCGTGCGGGCGGGGCAGAAAATCGCCGTCATGGGCCGCACCAGCAACACGCGCGAACGCATTTCCAAGGAACGCGCCCACGTTCATTTCGAGCTGAATTTATTTTACAGCGATCATTTCAACTCCTGGTTCAAGCGGCGTTTCCCCGGCGAACGCAACGACCACGGATTGTTCAACGGCGAAAACCTGGTGGGCATGGACGCGCGCCTGATCCTGCTGGCTGAGCACGAGCAGGGAGCGCGATTTGATCTGCTGAGTTGGATTCAGCATCGGACTGAGCTGTGCCGCGTGCTGGTGCGGCAAACCGATTTCCCCTGGCTGCGCCGCTATCCCATGCTGGTCAAGCAGGGCGGCTTGCGCCAGGGAGAGCAGGCCGCCGGCTACGAAATGGCACTGGATTTCAATGGATTGCCCTTCGAGTTGATTCCGCGCACGGCCGCGCAATTCAAGAGCGCCGCCAAGTTCCAGCTTCTTTCCGTCAACGAAGCGGAATACACAAAAAACCCCTGCCGCAAGCTGGTCACGCGCCAGGGCAGCCGGTGGGAACTGGCCGGAAACGGATTGAGCCTGCTGGACTTGCTGACCAATTAGCCTGATTCCGGCAGTTGAATTAGCCGCAAAAGAAACACATCACAGCGCTGCCACCCTCAAACAAACGATTTGAACAGGAGGCAACGGAGGCCACAGAGGTAACGGAGAGATGGACAATATCCAATGGTGCTCTGTTCTCTCTGTTTTCTCCTGTTCAAAACATCTTGCGATTTGCTTCCCGGAATGGCTTTGCTAGCCTGCGGCCATGAAATCCAAGTCCAATACTGCGGGCGCGAAACAGTTGGTTCGCGGCCAGCTTTCATGGCGGCTGGCCTCCAGCGAAGTGGAGGCCTTCGTCACGGAGAAGGGCGGACATCTGGGGCCGGTCACGTTTGAACGCAGGGGCCGGAAGATCAGGCCGTATTCGGTGGCGCCGTGGGCGGAAGAGAAATTGGACCCATCCTTGCCGCCGATCATGCAGGTCCTGCGCGGAGATTTCTTTTGCCTGCCGTTCGGCGGCAACGCCAAGCCGTTTCGCGGAGAGAAGCATCCGGTGCATGGCGAAACAGCCAACGCGCTCTGGCATTTCGAGTCTTTGGAAAACCGCGGGGACCGGACGTGCCTGCACCTGAGCCTGCCCACGAAAACCCGGCCCGGGCGCGTTGACAAGAAGATTTTTCTCGTCAAAGGCCAGAACAACCTCTATTGCCGGCATCGGGTTTCGGACATGCGCGGTCCCATGAACCTGGGACACCACGCGATGCTGAAATTCCCCGACGCTCCCGGCAGCGGACGGCTTTCGACCAGCCGTTTTGCGCATGGGCAAGTGCTGCCGCAGCCCTTCGAGTTGCCGGAGCAAGGAGGATATTCCTGCCTCAAACCAGGGGCGGAGTTCGATTCCCTCGAGGCGGTCCCGATGGCGAACGGAGAAAAGGCTGATTTGAGCCGTTACCCGGCGCGCCGGGGCTTCGAGGATTTGGTCATGCTGGCGAGCGATGACAAAGTCTCGTTTGCGTGGACAGCGGTGGCTTTTCCCAGGGAGCGGTTCGTCTGGTTCGCGCTCAAGGACCCGCGGGTGCTGCGCGAAACGGTTCTCTGGCTTTCCAACGGCGGAAGGCATTATCCGCCCTGGAGCGGGCGTCATGTCAATGTGATGGGCTTGGAAGAAGTCACTTCCTTCTATCATCTTGGGCTGGCTGAATCAGCCCGCCAGAACCTGTTCTCGGCCAGGGGCATCCCCACCTGCCTGCGCCTGAATGCGCGCCGGCCATTGATTGTCAACTATATCATGGGCCTGGCCGGGATCCCGGCGGGATTTGACCGGGTGGTTTCGATTCAGGCCCTGCCCGGCCACCGGGCCATCGAGCTGCGCTCGGCCAGCGGCCGGCGAATCGAGACGCCGGTGGACTTGGAATTCGTGTTGGACAAATCCGGCAAGGACAGTTGATCGGGGCTGGTCCTCCCTGCGCTTTTTTTTATTTTCGATTTGGTTGAATTTACCTGAATCCACCTGAATTTGGTTGAATTCACCTGAATTTTCCCGGCCTTCCGGCAGCGAAAACATCGTGATTTCGGGCTTGGCGCGCCTTGGCCTTAGCCGCATCCATGCAGTCGAAGAACAAGACAGGAAGATTTTGAGACAGGATGAACAGGATGAACAGGATGAACAGGATGAAGCACAGCACACGGAGATCTCCCCAAACGGAGAGGGATTATTGCTGATGCCACATCCTCTTTTCCATCCTGTAAATCCTGTTAATCCTGTCAAAATTCAGTTCTTTAACTGCATCGTTTCGGCTTAGAAGGCGCAAGCCCTGCCGAAGACGGACGCGCTTTTCCCTCCGCAAAATTTCAAAGAACAGGCGCCTGGGCGCCTCGCATTTTCTATGCTATCATGTTTAGATGGGAACACAACACAAGAAATTCAATGTTTTTTCATTCCCAATCATGAGCGGCTTCTTCGGGAGCGCAGCCGGCGCCGACCTTGTTCCTCGCCTAGCGAAAGGACGGCTTCGGTTTGGGGAGCACACGCGCCCTCGCGTGTCGCCATCGGCGCCCTCGCCGATGGCATCCCCAAATTCAATAGGAAATGGAGGAGATTCAAAGATGTGGCCGGCGAGGGCGCCGGCCACCACACGCGAGGGCGCGTGTGCTCCCCTGAATGTTTCGCGCCAAGCTTAGACGGGGATTTGGGGCCAAAAAAAGGTCTTGCCGGCCACGCGGCAATGGTGTTAAATGCATAAACAAGCGACCAAGAGAAATCGCCACGAATCGTGTGGTTTTGACATTGGCCATCTTGAAACAGGAACCCTATACGAAAAGCAATTTTGACAAGGATTTTGAGGACGAGGCTTCCGGCCTCAGCCGCGCCCGTTTTGACTGGCGGCGTCGAATTCGCAAGACAGCGTTCACGCTGATCGAGTTGCTGGTCGTCATCGCCATCATCGCCATTCTGGCATCGTTGTTGCTGCCCGCCCTGGCCAAGTCCAAGAGGGAGTCCATGCGCGTCAAATGTTTCAGCAACCAACGCCAGATCGGCCTGGCATTTATTATGTACGCGGACGATGCCGCACACGGCTATTTCCCAAATACCGATGGGTGGGGATCCACCGGCGGGCAATTGTCCTCGAACATCGACACTGTGGATAGTGATGCTTACCCCTGGTATGGCGGCATGGTTGCTACAACCAACCGCCCTTTGAACATCTATGCCAAGAACGTGAACGTCTTTGACTGTCCGGCGGACACGGGAGACCCTCTCAATCCCCACGCCACATCTTGTTGGGATGGCTGGGGAACCAGCTATTTGCCGGAGTGGTCGAGCGATTATAACCAAGTCGCGCAGGTCACAGGTGTATCTGGCAATTACAGTTGGGACCCGACGCGCACCAACGGCATCAAGCAATCCATGATCGCCTTTAGACCCGTGACCAAGATCATTCAAGGCGACTGGAATTGGCAATACAACCGCACTACCACCACCACGACCGCAGATTGGCACAATAACAGGGGCGACCGCAAAGAAGCGATGCTCTGGGGCGACGGTCATGTATCTTTCTTCCAATTTCCGGTGAACGCCCTGGAAAGCGACGGCGAATTGCATGACATCAACTATGTTTTTTGGTGAGGTTTCTGTTGGCAGGTTCGATGATGCTTAGTAGATTGCGGTAACGGCGAGGAAGTTCACCACTACATGCGCCGAATTGCAGACCGTCCTCAGTCCATGCGCCGCAGAGACTCATCCAAAAACCGTTGCAACGCTTCGGCCACTCCGTAGCCGCGCTCCAGTTCGCTGACGTGGCCGTTTTGCCGGCGGACAGTGGCCTTGACGAGTTCAATGGCGTTGCCCGGAGCCGCCAGCCAATGCGCATACTCCCGCGAAAGCATCGGCAGATCATTGAAATGATCGCCGGCGGCGAAGGTTTCCGCCGCTGTGAGCCGCAATTGCCTCGCGATTTCCGCCAGCGCCGTCCCTTTGTTGTAGGCTTCGTGGCAAAAACGGGAATAGACGTCGTTGCGCATCACATTCAGTGCCGGAACCTCGCGGCAGTAATCGCTCAGGTAATCATGAATGACGTCGGCGTCCTGGATGCGTTCCGCAATCAGGCAAAACGGCGAATAGGCGTCCTCGTAAATCGTGGCCGCGAACCGCGCCTCCACCCACGAACGCAGGCGCGGCACGTCCGGGCGCACGCGCAGGAATAATTCGGCGTGGAGGTCGTGGCAGGCCCGATTCCAGGGCCGGTCCTCGACGTATTCGGATTCGTGGTGGCGATAGATTTCTCGTTCCACGATCACCAGGAAATCGGGCTTAATGGACAGATGGGCGCGGCCCAGCGTCTCCAGCAAACTGGAGAGGTCGCGTCCGGTGTTGATGACCCACTTTGCGCCGCGGGCTTGTAATTGGCCAATGAGGTCTTGCAAGACCCGCGGCACCGGCGGATTTTCAAATTCCGCCAGCAGCGTGCCATCGAAATCCGTGGAGATGAGTTGTATTCGCATTCGTACTTCTTAATCCTGGCCAAAGATATTTGAATTTTTGATCATGAAAATCTCCTCTATCTCAAACGGTTTTCGATTTCTCTGCGTCCTCTGCGACTCTGCGCGATCATCTTCATTCGATTTCCTCACTTGGGCTTGGCGGTTCTGGAAGCCCGTTGACGGGGCGCGTGATTCCGTCCATCATTCGCTCCATACCAAAGTACAGCACCAGCCCAAGTTGAGTGTGGATCTTGAAGGCGGCATCCATAACTTGAGTTGTGATCTGGTTGGGTTCCATGATCCGGAATTTCTCGCGCAGAGTCGCGGAGGACGCAGAGAAAGGCAAACGAAAATCTGAGAGATGATTTCATGAGATTTTGAAATTAAGAATCTAATCCTAATCTTAATCTCTTCTTCTTCGTGCAACCCGCATTCAGAATTGGATTCGGAACAAGATTAAGATTAAGATTAAGATTGGGAAGTACAAGATATGCCAGGCCTTCAGGAACAATTTGACGAGGCGATGTTCGAGTTCAGCACGGGCGACTGCGACGGCGCCATTGCGCGCCTGCAAGCGATCCTGGCGCTGGACCCGGAATACTTCGACGCGCAACTCTCCCTCGGCGGCGCTTTTTACGCCAAGGGAGATTACGCCGCCGCCATCGCCGAGGGCCATAAGGCCGAGAAAATCAAACCGCACGATCAACTGGTCCACACCAATTTGTCCCGCGCCTACATGAAGGCCGGCGACAAAAAGACGGCCGAGCACCACGCGTTGCAGGCGCGCATCGCTTCCTGGCGCGGCAACATGGCCCCGCCGGGCGCGGGCGCGGCCCCGGCGGCCGAGCCGGAATTGGAGCTGGCCAAGCCCAAGCCGCCGCCCATGAAGCTGCCCGAAAAATTTCCCGACATGCCTTGGAAAAAGAAATAGCATTTTTATGAAATCCGCCTACGAACTGGCCATGGAGCGTTTGAACAAAGCGTCGCCCACGGTCAAAATGACCGCCGAAAAGAAGAAGCAACTGGCCGAATTGGACTCCAAGTACGCCGCCAAAATCGCCGAACGCGAAATTTTCCTCAAAGACAATCTCGCCACGGCCAGGGCGAAGGGAGATTACGAGGGCATGGCGCAGTTGGAGAAGCAAATGATCAGCGACCGCAAATCGCTCCACGCGGAGTTGGAAGAGAAGAAGGACAAAGTGCGACTGGCCCCCTGATGGATTTGGCAAAGCGGTAACAATGTGCGCGTTCCTTTTCGTTTTCCTCCTCGCCGCGGCTTGGGCAAGCCCGGCCCGCGCCGGGGAAACAGCGCCTTGGTGGCGGATCGAGGTCATTGGCGCCAGCGTTTCGCACGGTTTTACCGGCGCCGAAGCTTTCGGCGGGCCGAAAACAAAAGAACTCGCCTTGGACCTTTACCTTGGGGCGGCACTGCGCATGCCGCATGTGGTACCGCGCAATCTGGCCAACTCGATGTTCTTTATGCTCCCGGACGACATGGGCCACACCCAAATCCGCCAGGTCCTCAAGGACAAACCGACGCTGGTCGTCGGCATTGATTTTCTTTTTTGGTTTTGCTACGGCCACGGGGAGACCGACCAGGACCGGCTGGACCACTTCGAGAAAGGCCTTTCCATGCTGGAATCTGTGGAATGCCCGCTCATCATCGGCGACATCCCGGACGCCTCCGCCGCGGTCAATCGCATGTTAAGCCCCCGCGAGATGCCCAGCCCCGAAGTGCGGAGAGCAGCCAACCGCCGCCTCAAAGAATGGGCCGCGCAACACAGGCAAGTGACCGTCGTGCCGGTGGCCGAATTCATGCGCGCGGCCACCGCCAACAAATCGTTGACCGTGCATGGCCACGCCCTCGCCGGCGGCACGACCCGCTCGCTCTTGCAAGGAGACCGGCTGCATCCGAGCCGGCGTGGCTGCGCCGTCCTCGCAATTTCTATTCTTGACGCATTCCTCGCGGCGCGGCCCGGTCTGGATGCCACCCAAGTGCGCTGGGACCCGGAAGAAGTATTGCGCGCAGCCGGTTCAGTTCTAATCCAACCGGCAGAGCCAGCCGAGCGCGGCCCAGGATTCAAACCATGATTTGATCTTGCCGCCCAGATCCGCCGCAGCGCCTTCTACCGCGCCCAGTTGTAGGCAAGCTTCCGCAATGGTCGCCTTGGGGCGGAAGGCCGACAGAACGGCATACGCCCCCGGCTCCAGCCGCTTGTAATAGACCGTGTCCTTGTGCCGATGCACGGCCAGGAAAACCTTCGCGGGTTTCAACCTTCGCCTGAGCCGGCGGCGCAAGCGGGCCGGGTGCGCTTCCATCGCGTTGCTGGCTTCGTCGCGCAGGCGATCCGCGCGCTTGACTTGCACCAGAAACTCATCCACCGGATGGCTCAATTCCAGCAGCGTCATGTGCGGCTGCAATTGCAAGCGAGTCCGTGCCGGATCAATTTCCAAAAGCGAATCCATCGTCAGCGGCGGTTTGGCCTCGTTATCGAAGGCCTCGATCTGCGCCCATTCCAATCGCGCCATGTCCAGCGCCAGTGGCCCGTGCGGGGCGGCCCATTGCGGTTGAGCTTCCAAGAACTCCACCAAACGACTTCCCAGGTTGCGCAAACTGAAGGACGCCGAGGGATGCTGCATCAAGTAGGCTTGCGCCAGCCGCGCAAAACGGCGGTCTCCCAGGACGGCTCGCAGGCCGGGATAATCATCGTAAAAGCAATCCTGCAAACGGAACCAATACTGGCGGTTGTAAATTTCCAGCCGTTCGAATGAACTGAGCCGGTCGTTCGGTTTGATGAAGCCGGCGGCCACTCTCTTCATCGGCTGCCCGTCGCGCCAGCGGGATTGCATGCCCGCGCGGCGCGAGAGCGGACGCATGACCGCGCCGGCCATGAGGCGTTGCAATTGGAGATAATCCCGCCGGCTCTGGCGCTTAGGCGGCGATTTTTTTCGATTCGACGTTTTCAAGGAATCGCCTGGCTTTGAGCGCCTCGTGGTGAACTTCCTGGAACGAAGGAATGCGGGCGTCCCATTCCAGCAGCGTGGCCGTCGGTCCGGTCCGGCGGATGGCGTGCTCATAGAGCTTCCAAACCGGGTCAATGACCGGATGGTCGTGGGTGTCCAGAATGAATTTCCGGTATTGGGTGTGGCCGGCGATGTGAAACTGGGCCACGCGCGAGGCGGGGACGTTGTTGATGTAATCGAGCGGATTGAACCCGTGGTTGCGGGAGGAAACGTAGATATTATTGACATCCAGCAGAATGCCGCAGTCCGCCCGCTCCACGACCTCGCTCAAGAATTCCCACTCCGTCATTTCGGATACGTGGAACTCGGCGTAGCTGCTGACGTTTTCCACCGCGATGGGCACTTCCAGAAAATCGCGCGCCTGGCGGATTTTGCCGGCGGTGACTTTAGCCGCCGCCATTGTATAGGGCATCGGCAGCAGGTCGTGCGTATAGCGGCCATCCACGCTGCCCCAGCACAAGTGGTCCGACAGCCAGGGAGTTTTGGTCCGTTTGACCAGGCGCTTGAGTTTCTTGAGGTGTTCGCGGTTGAGGGGTTCGGCCGAACCAAAATAGGCCGACACTCCATGCTGCACGACGCGATACTGTTCCAGAATCTGGTCCAGCACCTTCAAGGGCCGTCCGCCGTCGCACATGAAGTTCTCGGAAATGATTTCGAACCAATCCACCGTCGGTTGTTCAGAGAGGATGTGGTTGTAATGCGGGACGCGCAGACCGATGCCGATTCCGTAATCGGTAAAGCCGTTAAAGGCATTGGCGGGCATGAGGAATGCGCAGACGGTGGCGGAACGCGAGGCCGGAAACAGGTCCGCCTCGCGCTCCGAAACCGGTGAGAGAAGAAAGCCGGCGGGCCTTCCTTCCGGTGAGGGATCAGGTAACTTTGCAGCCGCCCTTGCCCTTGCAACTGTTCTTGCCTTTGCAGCCCATGTCGCCCGTGTTGCAGCCGCCCTGGCCTTTGCAACTGTTCATGCCTTTGCATTCGTGTTTGTCCGTCGCGGTGCTCGAGGCGGACGTGCCTGCCTGGTCCTTGGAGGTGCTACAACCGGTGGTGCCCAGCGTGCCGGCGAGCAACCCGGCCATGGCGGCGGAGATGACGATCGTTCTTGCTGTTCTTGACATAGTATTTTCCTTCCATTTGTGCCGCCTCATCCATGAATGACCGCCGCCCAAGCGCAACGCGGCGTGGCGCGGCTCTTCATTCGTCATTGGATGAGGCCAGACGCTTGACTCTAGGATGTTTTCAAGAAAATGCAAGAGAGATAGTTCAATCGGAATTGGTCTCAATCGCGCCCATCGTCCTGGCCCACTTCGCGAATCCCTCCGGCGCGTTGCGAACGTCCAAGATGTTGGCCTGCCGAAGCGACTTGATCGCCTGCCAATGCCGAACATCTTTCAGGTCCGCTCGCCGCAGGTCCGCTCGCTCCAGCGAAGCCTGGGCGACATCCGACCCCGCCATGCTCGCCCCAACAAGATCCGCGTCATCCAATTGTGAGCCGGTCAAGGTGCAATCGCGCAAATCGGCCGCCCGCATATTGGCAAATCGCAAATCTGCATCGTCCAGGCTGGCGCCTTTGAAACGCGCGCTCCGCAGATCCGCGCCGGAAAAGTTTGCCCTGCGAGCCTGGGCATTCTGCAAACGCACCCCTTCCAAATACGCGTCGGCCACATTCACCCCGATCAGGGCCACCCGGTCGTCATTGAGTTCCTGCAAGGCATCAATCCTGCCGCCATTGCCTCCCTTGCGTTCGGCCGTGTTGATCACCTGCCAGGCTTGGTAATGTTTCTGCTTGAGCCGATCGGAAGCGCCTGCGAAATAAAAAATGGCGGCGAACAAAATTGAAAAGGTTCCCAGATATTCCAACAATTCGACCAGTGCCCATTTTCCTAGAAGGTAAGCCGCCCAATCGGCCGCCCAACTCAGAAAGTAGAAGGGCACCAGTGAGCGGTGCAGCGCCCGCGCCTTGAACTCGGCCCACTCCAACGGAGGCTTGCGCTCTTTAAAAAGGTAAGACACGTCCGGCAGGATATGCGACTCCCAAAAGGCGCGCCACCAGAGAATTTTCAAAATCGCTCAAGAATTGACGATTCACAAGCCTTGACGACGGCCGGAAGTGATGGCGATTCGAATGCCGGCATCGGGGGCCGTGTTGTCGAAGGTGATGACGCCCTGGCTATATTTGACTCCGAGCCGCTTCCAAAGAGCGTCCAAATCCACTGCGCCGGGTTTGGGGCCCAATTCGTTGTGCAGGTCTTTCAGCACGCTGGTTTTCGTGGCTTTGTCGCCGACTTTTAGGACCCGGTCCAAGGACCAATTCGCATCGCCATTGCCGCCGGCCTCGAGAATGGCGCGGATGGCGTCATCCACGCTGTGGCGGTTGTTGGTTTTTTCGCGGATTTGCACGTCCGCCAGCAGCCAATAGAGGTTGCCGCCCCAATAGATGCGCTCGCGAGTGAACGTATTGTCCAGGCCGCGATCGCCTTCCGCCGGCAGGCCCTGCGGCAATCCTTCGACGAATTCGCGCCACACTTCCTCCGGGGTCAATTGGCCGGCGCGGCCCCGAGCCACAGGCTCCAAATAATCGGACAGGCCTTCCATCATCCACAAATAGCGATCGTCTAATGTGGGGAAGGCCAGGTGGAACATTTCGTGGGTGAGAATCCAGTCGTGATTCAAGTCCGCTGCTTTCGCGCGCCGGCCAAGGCGGACTTCGATGTCCCGCGCGCCGTGCGTGACGCCGTGGCTCACCCCGTCGCGTCCGCCCCGCTCGACGGTGAGCGATAATTCTTTGACAGGAAAGCGGCCCAGGTAGTTCGTCACGGCGACCGCAGCGCGGCGAACCCATTCCACCACGGCCGGGCGCGGCAAAGGCAGATTCGCGGCGAGGCTGATGCGAATGGTGGCGCTGCCGATCTGCAAAATCTCCTCATCGGCAGGGTCTCCGGCCGACGCGAAGTTGGGAACCATCAAGCACAAGGCCAGTGCGGGAACGATGGCGCGGCGGCGTGTCATGATTTGCGCCGCTGTCTTTTGGCAAGAACCCAATCGAGCGAAAACACGCCCGGCCCGAAAACCAGAACGATCACGCAGGCCAGCAGATAGAGGAACGGGTCCGCGCTGACGAATTTGTCCGGGTCGCTGAAGATATGTTTGACTTTGTCGAATTCCGCCGTGAGGTAGGCGATGATCATGGTGAAAATGAGCGGCAGGGAGACCAGGCGCGAACCCAGCCCGGCCAGGAGCAGCAGACCGCCAATACATTCGGTGGCGCTGGCCAGGCAGGCGTTGAAGTAAGGAAAAGGAATGTGCAGAGTGTTCCCGAAATAGCCCGCTATATTTTGCAGGTTGAGCAGTTTTCCTTTGCCGTCCTCGAAGAATTGCCATCCCCAATAGAGGCGCAAGGCGAGCAGCAGAGGGGATTGCAAGCGCGAGGCCACGGCAATCAACAGCCCGTAGCCGCGTGCGATGAGCCCGGATTGGGCGGTCGTGTTTTCCATAAAACGAGCGAGCTATGTGGCCTCGCGCCGAACTCCGAACGGCATGGGAAACTCGCAGCAGGACCCTGTCCAGCCTCGCGCTTCAAAACTTGTTCGAAAACGAGGCGCGCGCGGGCCTTCCCTCCCGGCGACGGCTCACGTCACTTTGCAGCCGCCTTTGCCTTTGCAACTGTTCTTGGCTTTGCAGCCCATGTCGCTCGTGGTGCAGCCGCCCTTGCCTTTGCAACTGTTCAGGCCTTTGCAATCGTGTTTGTCGGTGGCGGTGTTTGCGGAGGAGACACCTGATTCGTCTTTGGATTTTGAACAACCGCTGTTGACCATGGCGCCGGCAAGCAACCCGGCCATAGCGGCGGAGATGACTAACGTTCGTGCGGTTCTTGACATAGTATTTTTCCTTCCAGTTTTGCCGCTTTATGCGAGCTTAAATGAACCCCTTGGCCGAGCCGGCGCCTTCCCGCGCGTTGCCGAAAATGCGCTCGAATTCGGCGGAGAACTTCGCCACTTCCGCCGTGATCTTGGGCGGCTGCTGGCCTATGGTTTCGAGCATCCGGTCCTGCATTTCCGGTTTGAAATGAATCAATTCCAGCGCCGCCACGATCAACAACAACTGGTTGTTGATCTCGTGGCGCATGTGAGAGAGATGCTCGTTCAACTCTTGCAATTGTTCCGGTGTTATCGTGACCGGCACGGTTGGCACTGCCATGCTGCCACTATGCGCCGGATACCCATTTTTAGCAAGCTTCGTTTCACAATCTTTCGTTTCACGATCATGCCAAGCGGCATCCATGCAGTCGAAGAACACGACAGGAAGATTTTGAGACAGGATTAACAGGATTAACAGGATGAAGCACAGCCCGCGAAGGTCTCCCCAAACGGTGAGGGATTATTGCTGATGCCACATCCTCTTTTCCATCCTGTAAATCCTGTTAATCCTGTCAAAATTCAGTTCTTTAACTGCATCGTTCCGGCTAAGAGGAAAGCCCGCTCCCGCCGGTCATCCTCCCATGACCCGCGCAAAATATCCCGCCGCCGCCCGCAATTCCGCCGGCGTCCCATACTCCGTCAACCGCCCCTCCTCCAGCACCAGCACTCGCTGGAAACCGGCCAGCGCGGCCGGACGATGCGCCACCATGAGCGCGGTGCGCCCGCGCAACAAAGCCTTCAGGCTCTCCGCGATCAGGGCCTCGCTTTCCCCATCCAGCGCGCTGGTCGGCTCGTCCAGCAGAATGATCGGCGCGTCCTTCAAAAAGGCCCGCGCCAGGTTGATCCTTTGCCGCTCCCCCGCGCTCAATCGGGCCGCCCCTTCGCCAATGCGCGTCTGAAATTGTTCGGGCAATTTTTCGATAAACCCCAGCGCGTTGGCCGCGCGCGCCGCCGCCGCGATCTCCTCCGCCGTCGCGCCCGGTTTGCCGTAGCCGATGTTCTCGGCCACGGTGCCCGGCAGGATGATCGGTTCCTGCAAGACCAGGCCGCTCTGGCGGCGCAGTTCCTGGAGGTCCCACTGCCGCACATCCACCCCGCCCAACTCCACGCTGCCGCGCGCGGGATCGAAAAACCGCGGCAGCATCAGCAACAGCGTGGTCTTGCCCGCGCCGCTCGGCCCGACAATGGCGGCCGATTCGCCGCTGGGCAGCGAAAAGGACACTTCGCGCAAGACCTCCCGCCCCGGTTGGTAGGCAAAGGAAACCCCGCGAAACACGATGCCCCCCAAGCTCTGAACCTTGACCGGCGGCCTTGGCGCCTCGATCACGTCCGGCGTATCCAGAATTTCGAAGACGCGCCGCGCCCCGGCCAGCGCGCCCGCCACCGTCGCCCCGACGTATGACAATTGGCTCAATGGTTCGTAAAGCAGGACCAAATATGAAAGGAACACAAACAGTTGGCCTACCGTCAGCGCTCCCACCAGCACTTGCCTGGCCCCGAGATAGGTCGTCAGCGCCGTGCCGAGTCCAAAGATCACTGCCACGATGAAACCATAACCCAGCTCCGAGCCGTGCTGCGAAAGCCGCCGGGTTTGCGCCTGGTCCGCCTCCGCCTGGAAGCGGCCGGCCTCGAATTCCTCGCGCGTGTAACTTTGCGTCAGCGGCAATGCGGCAATGGCTTGCTGCACCAGCGCGGTCACACGGCTGTCGGCCTGTTGCGCGCGGGCCGTGCGTTCGCGCATGGCGCGGCCAAAACCGCGAATGCCAATCACCAGCAACGGCGCCAGCGCCAGCGCGACCATGGTCAGCGGCAGGTTCAATCGCCCCATGATGCAGGCCATGACCAGCAACGAGAGGGACGCCGTGACAAAAGTCATCAGCCCTTGCTGGAACAAGGTCTGCACCGAATAGGTGTCCCACGAGGCGCGATAAATCAAATCGCCGGCGGTCGCGCCCTGATGGAACCGCAATGAAAGCCGGAGCAGGCGCACGAACAATTCCTGCCGCAGCCGCGTCAGCCCCCGCAAACTGGCCTGGATGGAGTAATAATTTTGCGCCGCCGAAAAGGCGCCCTGTGCGAAATGCAAAAAGAAAATGGCCGCGCTCAACCACCCGATCATCACGGGCTTGACCCATTCGGGCATGGGTTCGCGATGTCCAGGCAACGGCGTGTGTCCGAGCACCGAATCAATCAGCACCGCCACCGGCCACGGCTTGAGGACGTTCAAGGCGACGCTGACCAGCAGCAGAACAAAGACGCCGGCAACCCGTGTGGCATCGGGCCGAAAATACTTGAGTGCGCGCAGCAGGTCCTTCATTGCGCGGCGGATGTTAGGGCACGGCCCCAGGCCAATCCAGCCTTTCCGTGGAACCGCGTTTGCTTGGCGGTGGCCCACGCCGAAAGCAACCTGGAGCCTAAATGGTATCCATGCAGTAGGGCAGAAGAATTTCAACGCAAAGACGCTAAGACTGCAAGACGCGAAGACGCAAAGAGGAATTTGCCCTTGGTAGTCCGACCCACCAAATGGAAGGCTTTGGCCATGGGGCCAAATTCGCTTCCTCCCTTGCGACTCTGCAGTGCAATGTTGGAGAAGTCTGCATTTTTGGCAAAACTTTTTCTCCGCGCTCTCTGCGCCTCTGCGCGAGTCTCGGGCCAAAGGGATTTTGGTTGCGGTTTCCCGCGCTGCGCCTTTGCGTTTGGTCTTGGCCTGCTC
>Ga0302326_10001990_pt1 | contig 50813 bp, 42 predicted proteins | sample Palsa_T0_3_FD_202264 | JGI IMG/M metagenome (GOLD analysis project Ga0302326, IMG submission 202264) | Peat permafrost microbial communities from Stordalen Mire near Abisko, Sweden - Palsa_T0_3 | ecosystem: Environmental > Terrestrial > Soil > Palsa > Peat permafrost | place: Sweden: Abisko...
CCGCGAATTTGTGCGAGTCTGAGTTATTGCAACAAGATTCGCGGGTGGTGGGTACCGCGAAGGGCGATCCGCGCTGGTCGCCAAGTGGTTCGAGCAGATCGCGGACAAGATCGACATCGACGAGCCGATGCACCTGGAGCCGCGCCATGGCCACGACCGCCGTCCGCGCTACGTCCAACCGGGCACGCCAATCATCGGTGCCAACTTCGGCCTATCCCCACGCTCAAATGCCTCATAGAAGCGCTGCAGCTCTCGCGTGAGCCGAGACACAAACGGGTTCCACTGCATGCCGGGCCTGATCGTCCGGCGAAAGGCTTCGAACGATGCCAATCGCAAACTCTGTTCCATTCGGGGGGGCCGGCGGCAAAGGCGTCTGAGCGACGAGCGGCGTGGCGGCGCAGATCAGTAAAGCTGTTCTCATGTTTCAATCTCCCGTTCAGTCCCAGCCTGTTGAGTATGTAGTGTCGTAGGTATTGATTAGCGTCATTTGATTGAATGCCATGGCAGCGGCGTCGATGCAGTCCGAAGTGACTCCGTTTGGGAACGATTCGACTTCCTCAAGAAAAAATCCGTGCCATGGTCCAGCGGCGAGCCACACGTTGCCGCCCTGAACCTGTGCCGCAAACGGTTCGGCACGAACCTCTTTCGGTCCAGTCGGACGATACCCAATTACGTTATAGCCAGCTAGGTTTCTGATCGTCGTTTCTGCACTTTCTTTGCCACCACTGCCGGGCTCGACTTCAATCACGATCTGATAGTCGTGCGCATAGGCACGGCCCATGTTCTGGTAATCCAGCTCGATGCACTGCTTGAGCACCTTCTCACGATCCAGTGCGCCCCAATGGCCACGCCTAACGCGCTCGATCACGAAGCGGCCGTCACGCATCTTGTGCAGCAACACGATTGCGGTGTAGGCGCCGTCGCCGCCAGCCGTGCCAGCCTTGTCGACGCCGAGCACAGACTGTGCGATATCCCCCCGATCGAAGTCGTTGATGGTCTGCAGCTTATCGATCGGAAACATCCCACCGCCGACCAAATACGGCCTTTGCTGGTACTCAGCTTCCCAGCTAGCCTCATACATCACCGCCTTGCGTTCCAACAAAAATTCGATCGGTTTGTGCTCAGGGAATAGCGCCTCACCTTTCTTGCGCCAGCGTTCGTCGCGTACAGCAATCGCTGGGAATTCCAGCATAACCATCTCTGGCCATTTATCCTTCAACCGCCCAAGCAGATCATCGATGTGCCAACGAGTGCAGATCGCCAGTAAAGCGCTATCCTTGGAAAAACGTGGTAGGAAGTCATCGGCAAACCAGTGCCACGTCGCGTCGCGTACACGCTTGCTGTTCGCTTCGGCCCGTCCTTTAACGAAGTCGTCGAGGATGCCGAGGTTCAGCTCCATCCCGGTGATGGGGCCTTCGATGGTGGTATTACGAAAGCTGCCGATATGATCGACATACTCGATCAAACCTGAATTCATCGTCCAGTTGGGAGCACCAATTCTAAATCTGGGGAACACCTCGCGGTAGCGCTTCGATATGAACACGCGCTGAAGATTGAGATTGCGTTGAACGCCAAGGTCGGCACTGTAGCTCGCGTAGATCGTTTTCCAATCAGGCCGGAGCCCAGCGGTCCATGACGCGAAATCCTCAGCGGATATTGACTTGCCGTGTTGCGGCGGCGTCATGATTCCCAGCTTCGGCCGCTTGCCGGCTGCGAACGCATCGTAAAAGCGCTGCAGCTCTCGGGTAAGCCGCTCCACAAAAGGGTTCCACAACATCCCCGGTCTGATCGTACGACGATACGCCTCAAACGAATTACGCGATTGATAAGCGTTTAATGCGTTAAGTATGGGGATTCGATCAGTGAAGAAGAAATCGTCAGCCGATTGTTGGTTCCCTGTATCCACTGTGGCACCTAAAATCACTCACGGTTTTCTGTGCCACTCTGCGGTGGCTCGGTATTCATCCCATAAGGATCGGGATTTTCATCGTCATCGAGCTGCGGTGCCGGTGCCTTCTGCAGGTTTTCAATCAACGCCATCGGCAGACCGAATTCCTTGAACAGAGTCTCGATTTCGGTACGCGACATCACAGGGTCAGTCACATCTGACGTGATGTAGTAGGGCAGGATGCGAGCGAGTAGCCCAAGGTAAGTCCTTGGCTCATATAGGGCCGCCCACATCAGATATCCCTCACAACCGTCCAAGCCGGTGCCAATGCGCTGGCCGTTCTCATCGATCTTGATGAACCCGGTGCGGATCGCGGCATTCATGATCATCACTTTAAGATCATTGCCGACCTTGTTTCGCGAGCCCTTTGGGCGCCCTGGACCACCAGGGTTGCCCGGCCTGAATTTTCCATCACCGTCTGGTTGCCCATACGGATTTACCCTCGCTGGGATTGGGGGTTCTAGGGTTATTTTATCGGTCATAGGACCATGCCCTTTCGTGTCTCGGTCGATCCAATCTTCGATCGTTTGCGGCAGTCTCAGTCTTTCGTTCTCGGCTTCCTCGCCGCCGCGGCGTTCGCATGCTGCGCGATCGCGCGGCGCAGCATGCGTTGCTTCCATCGCTCCAGCTGGCGGCGGCTTCGGAAGTTCCTCCCCCTGATTCGGACCGCCACCGGAAAATCTAGCGTGGGGTCATGCGCCCACCGCCAGCCGGTCATCGAACTGACGCCAAGTTCTTTCCAAACAAACGGGTCGGGGACGAAAGTATCCGGTGGTGAATTGTCGTCGCCTCCATCGTCGTCCCCGTCATCACTACCGTCGTCATCATGTTCGCGGGGACCGATGTCGGGACGCTGGCGCCGCCGGGGCCGTGGCAGCTGTGACTGCTGTGGCCGAATGCGGTTTTGGTCGGTGCAGCCTTTCGGCGCTCCGCTCGACGGGTCGGGGTCTCCTATGAGACTGGATGGCGCGGTGCCGCGGAGGAGGAGTGCTTTGGTCATGTTCGCTCCCGTTTTTCATGGGGCCAACATGGGAGCAGGCAGCATCACCGAATAGCCGCCATGATTGAATTTGGCGCGGTGATTATCGCGGCAATTTTTTAGGCGCCCCAGCGTCCCCCCAGTGGGCTTGGGTGCTTTCGAGCGCAGCAGCCCAAGCTCGATCGAATGCACGCCCTGAGACCCCGAATCTCTCCTGGCCCTGAGCGAGCCACCAGGGTTTCGGTTGGGTTCGCTCAGGGTTGGACCGCATCTCGCGCTCAAGCCACTCCTGGCAGTCATCGTCGGCGGCCTGCGGCCTGCGCTGTATCATCTTCTTCAGCCACGCATCGAACGCGGTCACCTCGATCAGCACCCGCCGCTCCTTGTGGCGATCGATCTCCTCGCAGACCGATGCGCGCACGCAGCCACTGAGGATCGTCTCGCGCCAGAACGCGACGCTGTGCCAATCAGTGGCGGTTAGCCGGAACCACTCGCTTGAGACAGGGTGACGAATGAATCCAATCAAGGCTCCGTCGCGCAGCGCCGAATGCAGCTTCCGGATGGCCAGCTCGCGCTTTGCCCAAGCCAACTCGCTGGTACTAGGTTTACCAACGGACGCGGGTGAGGCTTCCAAAAGATGCCTCACCTCATTGAGGGTTTCCTGGTTGGAGATATCGGCGGCTAGTCGTGGTACCGCCTCATCGAGCCCGAGGTAACCATTCGGAACGGGGTCGATCATCACTCGCTCCGCTTGCGCAACAAGCTGACGATGTTCCCCGGCTGCGGTGCCACGATGCCGGCTAAATGCCGGCTCCAGCGCTCCAGCGCCTCGCGCCGCTCCGGCATGAGTTCGGATTTGTTGTAGACGCCGGCGACCCCTGCTTGATGCCCGCTCACGTGGTTCACGACTTTCTCCACCACGTGCGGCGGTACGCCTAGCTCGTTCATGCCGGTGATCGCTGTGCGCCGCGCATCGTGCAACTTAAACGGTGGAATCGTTGCGTCGTCACCGCGCTCCTTCCGCGCGATGGTAAGCATCGTGTCGTCGAGCCGGTGCTTGGCGCGGCTCCAGCCAGAGGGTGGCGTTGCGCCGGTCGTCGAGAAGATGAGATCGCCGGGGTTTTCATTCACACTCGCAATGATCTCGCGCGCCAATTTCGGCAGCGGAACCTGATGCGGCCGGCCGTTTTTGGTGCGGCTGCCAGGAAGGCTCCACGTGGTGCCGTCCGCGCTCAGCTCGTCGCGGCTCATGCCGGCGACTTCATTCAACCTTTGGCCTAGCAATAACAATAACTTGAACACCACGCCGAACGGCTCGCCGACGGCATCGCAGGCGCGCCAGAACCAACGTAATTCGTCAGGTGTCAGCACGCGCTCGCGCGGTTTCGGGGCCGAGGGACGATGCATTCCGGTGCAGGGGTTCTGTTCGATCTTGCGGTGGCGGTATAGCCATCCGAACATTGCGCTCAGAGCGGCGAACAGGGCGCGCGGGCGCGCTTCCGATAGCCCCGGAGTACGTGCGACGATGCCTGGCACGCCGATGCAACGCGCTTCGTCGACGGCAGACCAGACGTCATGGCTGTCGATCTCGTGCACCGGCTTGTCGGCCCAGCGCTGCGTGAGTCCGCCCGGGATCGGCTCTAGGTCTTCCCAGCGCAGCCCGAGCAGTTTGGCGGTCTCATGCCAGCGCCGCGTCTTCGGCCGCGCATGTTCGTCGATGAACATGCGCACGCTGGCGGCAAATGAGTTACTAGCAGCCTGCTCCTGCTCGGCCCGGCGCCGGTGTTCTTGCGCTCGGTGATCAGCGATCGGGTTGCGGCCCAGCGCGCGCTCGCGGTGTATCCAGGCGGCGAGCTGCCTAGCGGCGGCGACGGTCAACGGCATGCCGATCGCAGGCTCGCCCGCCAGCTCGTGGCCATATGCGTCGAATGGTCCGAGTGTGAGCTTGCCGAGTCCGCGAAAGCGCATCTGAAACGATTTGTGGCCGCTCGACTGAATGATCAAGTTTAAGCCCGGCATGGCGCCGTCCGATACCGTGCGGCGCTCCCGCTGCGGCGTGAGCCGCCGAGCAGCGGCATCCGTCAATACCTTAGCTAATTTGGCCAATGATATACACCAGGGTACACACAGGGAACACATGCAAGGCTGTTATCTCTCGTTAGCCCGTGTGAACAACATAGGCGCACGAAGAGCCGAAATCCATTAGACTCCAGTGTGATGAGCCAAAAAATCTGTTGGGCTTCGTTAGGGCTTGTTACCCCTCGTTAAGGCTGGCACAGCGAATTCCTAAACCGAAGGTCGCCTGTTCGAGTCAGGCCGGGACCGCCAACAGATCCGACAGCTCTCTCGCTGGCGCGAGTTTGCCTCTACTCGCCGAATAGTGTTGTTCGATAGTAGCGCGATGGCGCGCTTGACGCTTCGTAGGACCTCTATTGCGGGCAGCCCTGCTTGATCCAGCAACCGAACGTGTTGATCCAATCCGGCGGCCAGGCTTGTTCCCCCGAACCCGGCGGCGGCATGTAGCCGTTCGACACCTGGGTGTAGATCGGTACCGCATTGATCATCACGCTCTGATAGTTGCTGAGATCGATGCCCTTGGTCTTCATGTGGGCGATGTCGAGGGCGGTGAACATCTTCTGGATGTCGTTGGTCCAGGTCACATTGGTGGGGCAGTTCATCGCGGCAAAGAAGGCGTGATTGTGGGTCATGATTCCACCTTTCCCAATCGCTTCAGCCTCGGCTATTTGCTCAGGCTTCGGTTGCGCAGCACTTCGGTCAGTCCTTTGGATGTCCCCAGGGCCGGCACTTCCGGATGTGCGACCGTGCCCCGTGCCATGATCACGCTGAAATCGCCGGCACCGTAGGGCACCAGTGGATTCTGGCCCTGACTGCCGTGGCAGCCCATGCAGCCGCCCATGTTGAAAGAATGACCGCCGTAGAAGGTGTTCTTGTGCGGGGTGCCGTCGGCGTTCCAATCGGTGCTGATGTTCGGCGAAAGCCCGCCGCTGAACAACTGGAGCGAGCGGTTGGTCTCGACGACGATGTTTGCCTGGTAATAGCTCGACGGCGCCGGGTGGGTCGCGGAGTATGGCGGGTTTGCGGTGTAGAGTGAGCCGTTCGGCGTGGCCGTGCCGATCACCTTGTCGTACGGGTAGTACTGCACGTTGACGAGCTTGTAATAGAGCCATGGAGCGGAGGTGATGTTGTTCTCCCGGAGATAGGCCGCGATCGCGGCGTGGGCCTGGGTGTTGGCCCTTACCACGTAGTCCGGGATCGCGTTCTCGCGCTTGTTGATGCAGATGTTTCCGGCGCTCGGCTCGCTGTTTGCACCGTTGGGCGGCGGCACCGCCACGTTGCGCAGATACAATTGGCTGCCCGGCGCGCCGCAGTAGTTTGCCGTCGGCATGGGCGTGCAGGCGACCGGGTCCCCGGTCAAGATGACGGAGCCGAGCGTGCTGGTCACTTCCTGCGCGGGCGGAGGCGCGTTCGGGGGTTTCGGGTCGACCAGGCAGACCTGCGGCCTCGTTGCCGCTGCCGGCGCCGGCGCGATGACGTTGCCGCTGGCATCCTCGAACGGCTGGCCGGCGGCGGTGAGGATGTTGTCGGTCTGCTCGAAGGTCGCGTACACGAAGAACGGCGCGGAAGGCGTTTTCTGGATGACGTGCAGCGCCACGAGTCCCCACACAGCATCCCGATAGCAGTAGGGGAAGGGATTGGTGCTGGTTTCATAAAAGCGCACCGTCTGCGTATGGAATCGCCCGGACGACAGCTCGGAGGGATTGAGCGGGCGCCACGCCGCTTTGGCCTCGGTGGTCCCGTAAGGCAGGCTCACCATCGCCGAGTTGTTGGCGGGCGGGCTCGCCATGTTGGCCGCCAAGTAATTTTTGGTGGCGTCGACCACGGACTTGGGGATGGACGCCCACCATAGCTGCGTCGGATCGGTCTTGGAGCTGTTCCCCACCACATAGACGTATTGCGACCGGTTGGCCTTGGCGAGAAAGCGGATGAGCTGCGGCGAGCTGTTTCCGAGAGAGCTGTTGGGGTCGACCACGCCCGCATACATGTTGTCCAGCGTGATCTGATCGGTCTCGTCGAGGTTGATCCACGGCGTGGTATCGTTCGCCTGGCTCGGATTGCAGGGAAGCACCGGTTTGCTGTAATTGTAGACCGGTGGCGCGGCGTCGTATCCGAACGAAGTGTCGCCGGGTGCTCCGGGATACCCCGGCGGCCCGACGACGTTGGAAAGGCTCACATTGCCGGGAAAGATTTCGACCTTGCCGCGGAATGTCTCCCACACGAGCGGACCGGAATAGGTCGGATCGCCGAACTTATAGATGGTCGACGGCTTGTCGCGCTGGCCCGGTTGGCTCTGCTGCGGACCGGCCGGCCAATTCACTGCGATGAATTCCTGCCACGCAAACGCGGCCGCCTGGTCCGGCGTCGCCGCCAGCGCGCCGCCGGTCGAGGGCGGTCCGACGTTGAAGGGCGGATTGAGTTCGCTCGGAAACGACGAATTGACCGTAATGGCCGGGCTCGGTTGTGCGTGCGTCCGCTGGACCGAAGCATCGATTCCCGCCGCAACGAGAACCAAGAGACCCGATTGCAGCCAACACGACAAATGGCGATTCTGGCCCATCGGCTTCCTCCGTGTGGAGTCGATGTTTAGTATACGTTTGCAAGAGAAATAATAATATGTAAACTTAAGGTTGTAAAGCCAAATTCGGTTTCCGCCCCTCCGGCCTGGGTTCCGATCCAACGGAGACAGACGTTGCAAACCAATGGTCGTTTGCGCGACGAGTGCGATCGACTGCCATCCCGGCGCTGGCCCACCGCCCCGAGTCCGCATAAGCTTCCGCCCACCCGGCAGCAGGCCACACCACACGCGCTGCCGAAAAGAAGCAGCGGGAGGAAGCCATGGCAGGGCACGGGAAATTCGCCGCCACATGCGTTCTGGGAGCCGTCATCCTCGCAACCCCGGGCGTGTTCCGGCCCCAGGCCGCGCAGGCGGCCGAGCTCGTCATCCTGACCAACCAGGGCGCGACGCCGGGGGTGCGCGAGCTTGCCGCGGCGTTCGAGCGCGCCAGCGGGCACAAGGTCACCGTCATCCAGGAGGCGGGCGCCGCCCTGGAGAAGAGGCTCGCCTCCGGCGGGCCGGCGGACCTGATCGCCAGCAATCCGGGGACGCTCGAGCCTCTCGTCAAGAAGGGCTGGGTCGTGGCCGACACCGCGACGCCGTTCGTGCTCGCCGGGCTCGGCCTCTCGGTGCGCGCCGGCGTGCCGAAGCCGGACATCGGCACGGTGGAGGCTTACAAGGCGGCATTGCTGGCCGCGAAGTCGATCGGCTATTCGCGCGGCTGCAGCGGCACCCATGCCGCGGAGGGGATCGCGAAGCTCGGCCTCGCCGAACAGCTCAAGCCCAAGACGGTGTACACGACCGAGGGCCCGGTGGTGGAGGCGCTCGCCAAGGGCGAGTTCGATGTCGGCATTCAGCAGACCAACATCATGGTCGGCGCGCCCGGCACCGAATATGTCGGGGCGCTGCCGGGCTTCCTGAACACGCCGTGCCCGTCGAGCGTCGTCCTGGTGGCGGGCTCGAAGGCGCCCGACGCTGCGCGCGCGATGATCAAGTTCATGATCTCGCCGGAGGCGGCGCCGCTGCTGCGCAAGACCCATGTAGAACCAGCAAAGGCTTTGGAGCCCGCAAAGGCTTTGGACCCTGCCAAGCTTTGAGCGCGGCTTTCCGCGGGCCGCGTGCACGACATGAAAAAATTCGAGAGGACATCATGACGAAATGGAAGAACGTGGCGGCGACGCTCTGCCTCGCCGTGCTGCCCGTACTGGGCCAGGGCGCGGCGCAGGCGGCCGAAATCACGGTCGTGGGCGGCATGGGGGTCATCTCCGGCCTGCGCGACCTCGCGGCCGGTTTCGAACTGGTGACCGGAAACAAGGTCAACGCGGTGTTCGCGCCGAATGTGATGGCGTTCGTCAACTCCGGCGCGCCGGCCGACATCGTGGCGTTGAACCCGTCCGTGATCGACGACCTCATCAAGAGCGGCAAGGTCGTGGGCCCGCGGGTCGATTTCGCCCGCGCCGGCATCGGCGTCGCGATCAAGAAGGGCGCGCCGAAGCTCGATCTGAGCTCGGTCGAGGCCTTCAAGCGCGCGATGCTCGCCGCCAAGTCGATCGGCTATTCTACCGCCGGCAGCGGCCTGATGGTCGCCAAGATCATGCAGGATCTCGGCCTCACCGAGACGTTGAAGGCGCGCACCAAGTTCCTCGATGGCTTCCCGGCGGCCGAGGCGGTGGCGCGCGGCGACGTCGAGATCGCGCTGCAGCAGATCAATGTCATTCTCCCCGTCGCCGGGGCCGAACTGGGCGGGGTGCTGCCGCGCGAGCTGCAGCAATACAATTCATTCGCCGCGGGCGTGCTCGCGACCTCGAAGGAAAAAGGGGTCGCCGCGGCCATGGTCCAGTTCATGGGCGCCGCCGAGAACGCGGCGCTGGTGCGCAAGAGCGGGATGGAGCCGCCGGCGCGGTAGTACGGTCATGAGGTTTTATCGAAACACGCCAAACAGCTGGAGGATGCCTTGAGACACTCGATCAAACTCGCCACGTTCAGCCTTGTTGCCGCGCTCGGCATCTGGGGTGCGGGCCCCGCCCGGTCGGCGGAGATCACCATTTTCCTCAATCAGGCCACCGCGACGGGCGTGCGTCAGCTCGCAGCCGGCTTCGAACAGGCGACCGGAAACAAGGTCAATATCGATTTCGAGGTCGGGCAGGCGCTGTACCAGAAAATCCGCACCGGCGCGCCCGGTGACCTGACCTCGCTGGGCCTCGGCCAGTTCGACGATTTCATCAAGCAGGGAAGCATCGTCCCCGGCAGTGTCGTCGAATACGCCCGTGTCGGCAACGGGGTCGCCGTGAAGGCCGGCGCGCCGAAGCCCGACATCAGCACGCCGGAAGCCTTCAAGCGCGCGATGCTCGACGCCAAGTCGATCGGCCACTCCAGGCTCGGCACCGGCCCGTTCAACACCAGGATGTTCCAGAAGCTCGGCATCTACGATCAGATCAAGGACAAGATCACGATCGTCGAGGGCAAGCTGGTGGCCCAGGCCGTGGCCGATGGCGACGTCGAGATCGGCATTCAGCAGACCAACGTCATCCAGCCCGTCGCCGGGAGCGACTATGTCGGCCCGCTGCCGCCCGAGCTGATGGAATACGGCAGCGTCGGCGTCGGCCTGCTGACGGTCTCCAAGCAGCCGGAGGTCGCGACCGCCTTCATCAAGTACATGGCCGATCCCGCCAACGCGGCGCTGCTGCGCAAGGGCGACATGGAGCCGCCGCTGCGGTAGCGCGCTGTCGTTTCAGGTTGAACCGCATCGCGCACGCTCCCGCCGCGGACACCAACGCTGCCTTCTGAAATTGCGGGCTTCGGCACCGGCGCATCCGCCATGAGATCGTTGAGCCCCCTGCGCCGCGGGGTTAGGCTGCCGGGAATCACACCGGGCGCCGAGCATGCGCATCGTCATTGGAGAAACAGCCATGAAAGCTTCGTCATTGAGCTTCCAAGCCGCCGTGGTGCTGGTCGTGGCCGGCATGATCTGGGGCATCGTGATGGCGGCTTCCGGGGATCACGCGGCGATGCCCGCGCACGCCCACCTCAACCTGTTGGGCTGGGTGTCTCTCTTTCTGTTCGGCATCTACTATCACCTGCATCCGGCCGTCGACCGCAGCCGAACGGCATTGGTGCAGGTCTGGGTCTGGATCGTCGCCACGGTGATCCTCACCATCGGCGTGGGTCTCGTGCACACCGGACACGAGATCGGCGACCCCATCGCGGCGGTGTCTTCGCTGATCGTCCTCGCCGACATGCTGCTGTTCGGCTGGCTCGTGTTCCGGCGCCAGCCTGCGGAACAGACGGCACGTGGATTGGCAAGTCCCGCCGAGTGAGCGTTCGCTCGGGCGGCATCATCGTCGCAAACATCGCGGGGGCGTCATGGTGGTAAACATTCGAACCGCGGCCGCATCCGACGCGAGCGCGTGCGGCCCCATCATTTACGAAGCATTCAAGGGCATAAATGAAGCGCACGGGTTCCCGAAGGACTTTCCATCGGTGGAAATTGCCACCCACCTGGCCGGGGCGTTCATCGCCGATCCGTCGATATTCGGCGTGATCGCCGAGGTCGACGGAAAGGTCGCGGGTTCCAACTTCCTGTGGGAGGGAGATCCCATCCGCGCGGTCGGACCGATTTCCGTCGATCCTGCCGTGCAAGGTGCCGGCATCGGGAGGCGGCTGATGCAAGCCGTGATCGAACGCGGCAAGGACGCCGCGGGCATCCGTCTCGTCCAGGACGCCTTCAATACGCGGTCCATTTCTCTATACGCCTCACTCGGCTTCCAGGCGAAAGAACCGCTGATGCTCATGAGCGGCCGCCCTGTCAGCAGGCCCGGACCCGAATTCGAGGTTCGGCCGCTGACCCTCGAGGACGCGGCTGCATGCGGCGAGCTCTGCCGGCGGGTCCATGGATTTCCCCGCGACAGCGACGTCGCGGGCGCATTGAAAATGTTCCAACCCTTTGTCGTCAGGCGCGGCGGTCGCGTGACGGGATACCTCACCGCGGCGGCGTTCTGGATCCCAAATCACGGGGTTGCCGAGACCGAGGAGGATATGAAAGCCCTGATCGGCGGCGCCGCGGGGGCCGTATCCGATCCGATCTCGTTACTCATTCCAGTTCGTCAGGCGAGTCTGTTCCGCTGGTGCCTCGGCGAAGGGATGAGGGTCGTGAAGCCGATGACGCTCATGGCGATCGGAGCGTATCAGGAGCCGAAGGGGTCTTTTTTCCCATCCGTTCTGTACTGATCCGAGGGGACGCTTGCGGCATATCGCGGCGCCGGCGAACGGCATCGGCCGAATGGACACGCGGCTCCCGCCTTGCTCCTTGCCGGCGGCGCGCGGATGAAGGCGTGATCGACGTCATCTTCGCGACAATTCCCGGCTCTGCTTGTCGCGCCGCCGCGGCCCCGATTTTCGTAGTTCGGTCGCGGCGCGCAGATGCGTCAGCGGCAGGCGGGCGGTCTTCTTGAGACGATCGAGCACGATCGCCGAGTGGACATGGGCGACGCTCCCGTGCGCCAGGAGCACATCACTGAGAATGCGCGACAGCGCCTTGAGGTCGACGACCGCGATCTTGACCAGGTAGTCGGCCTCCCCGGTCAGGGAATAGGCCTCCTGCACTTCCTCGGTCCGCGCGATGAGCTCGTGGAAGCGCTTGGCGTTGTCGGGCGAATGCGCCGCCAGGGTGACGTGGACGAAGGCGAGCACCGCAAGCCCGAGCGCTTCTGACGACAGCGCCGCATGATAGCCCTCGATGACGCCGGCATCTTCCAGTGCCGACCGGCGGCGCGAGCATTGCGATGCCGACAGGCCGACCCGGTCGCCGAGATCGTTGTTGGTCAGCCGGCCGTCTTCCTGAAGCGCCTGGAGCAGCTTCACGTCGAAATCATCCATGCGTCATGCCCACGTTAATCAGCATATTAATGCATATATCGTGCATCAGATGCCGTAACAATACGTACTATTCACGAAAATTGCGCCCCGGATGCGATATCGTGTTGGCTCAAACTGCTCCGGAGGCAACCAATGGGTCCGTTCCCGCATGGCGCACCGCCCGCCACCATCAGCGCCGAAAATCCGGCCGGGACCGACGGTTTCGAATTCGTCGAATTCGCACACCCCCAGCCGGAAGCTCTGGCGACGCTGTTGTGGCGGATGGGCTATCAGCCGGTCGCGAGGCACAAGACCAAGAACATCACAGTCTGGCGGCAAGGCGACATCAATTACATCGTCAATGCCGAGCCGGGCGCGTTCGCCACGCGCTTTGCGGAGGCCCATGGGCCCTGCGCGGCGTCGATGGCGTGGCGCGTCGTCGATGCCCGGCACGCCTTCGAACATGCCGTGGCGCTAGGCGCCGAGCCTTACACCGGCGCGGACCGGACGCTGCAGGTTCCCGCCATCAAGGGCATCGGCGGGTCGCTCATCTATTTCGTCGATCGGTACGGTGCCAAGGGCTCACCCTATGCGGACGAATTCGAATGGTTCGGCGAGGTCGATCCGCGGCCGCAGGGCGTCGGCTTCTACTACCTTGACCATCTCACCCACAACGTGAATCGCGGCAACATGGACAAGTGGTTCGGCTTCTATGCCGGCCTGTTCAATTTCCGCCAGATCCGTTTCTTCGACATCGAGGGCAAGCGGACCGGCCTGTTCTCCCGTGCGCTCACCAGCCCGTGCGGGAGGATTCGCATTCCCATCAATGAGTCCGCCGACGCGCATTCGCAGATCGAGGAATATCTGCGCGCCTACAAGGGCGAAGGCATCCAGCACATCGCGGTGGGCACCGACGCCATCTATGACGCGACCGATGCGCTGGCGGCGAACGGCCTGGAGTTCATGCCGGGGCCGCCCGACGCCTATTACAGGAACAGCTTCCATCGGGTGACCGGCCATGACGAGCCCATCGGCCGAATGAAGAAGAACGGCATTCTCATCGACGGCGAAGGCGTGGTCGAAGGCGCCGCGACCAAAATCCTGCTGCAGGTCTTCTCCAAGACCGTGATCGGCCCGATCTTCTTCGAATTCATTCAGCGCAAGGGCGACGACGGCTTCGGCGAAGGCAACTTCAAGGCGCTGTTCGAGTCGATCGAAGCCGACCAGATCGCGCGGGGCGTGCTGACGGCTTAATCCTGTGGACGCATTGGTTCAGCTCACCACCCGAATGCGGTGTCCCTCGCTGTCCGCCACGTAGAGAACACCGTCGGCATCGGCGAAAACGGCATGCGGTCGCGTCAGCGCGCATTGAAGCGGATCGGGCTCGGGACCATCTCCTTTGCGGCCGGTGCCGAGGAGGGTGGTGATGATGCCGCTGCCGAGCTCAATGCTGCGAACGACGTGGTTCTCGGTGTCGGCGACATAAAGCCGGCCGCCCCGATGGCAAAGCCCCTTGGGGCCCGCGAGCTTGGCGACGCGCGCCGGTCCGCCGTCGCCCGCATAGCCCTGCTCGCCGGTGCCGGCCAGATGATGAATCGTCCCCGCTTTCGACGCGATGCGGTAGATCGCGTTGCCTTCGCGAAGCGCGAGATAAAGATCGCCGTCGCGATCGAACGCCATGGTTCGGGGCCCGTTCAGCGGCGCGGCTTTCACCGGCGCGCCGTCGGGCGTGGGTTGCCGCTCGCCGGTGCCGCCATAGGTCTCGATCATGCCGGTGGAAAAATCCACTTGTCGAATGCGGTGGTTCCCGATGTCGCAGATCAGCAGCTTGCCCCTGGGATCCACGGCAATGCTGTGAGGCTGGCGGAGCTGGGCGCGTGCCGCCGGCCCGCCGTCTCCGGAAAATCCGGGAATGCCGGTTCCCGCGAATGTCGAGGCGATGCCGCTCCTGGCGTCGACTCTGCGGACCACATGATTATCGCGCTCCGCGATGTAAATGTTGCCTGCGGAATCGAATTGCAGTTCGTGCGGCATGTTTAGTGCGGCGGCGGTCGCCGGTCCGCCGTCGCCGCTATAGGTCTTCTGGCCGTCGCCGGCAATGGTGCTGGTTCGAAGCGTTTTCAGGTCGAGCCGGCGGATCCGCTGATTGCCCAGGTCGCAAAAGTACAGCGCTCGATCGGGCCCGATCACCAGCCCGTACGGATTGTTCACTTCACGGTCCGAATAGCCCGGCGATCCCGTGCCGACGAGCGTGGACACGGATGGCTTCGCCGCTATGACCGATGACGGGGCCAGCGCAACCAACAATGCCCCGAGTGCTTCGCGCCGATTCATGAGCGATACCTCGCTTGCCGACAGCGGTATTCGGTTTTGAGCATGATCTTGTTCCGAAAAGTCTGCAACTTTTCGAGATCATGCTCCCACGAATAGTCGGCCGCAGCCAGGAGCGCAATGCGCGAGAGGAGGCCGTCAGTCCGGAACCGCCGGCGGAAGTACCGTCGCCGCTCGGGCTTGGGATCAGCGACGGAGATGGCCGCAGGTGCGAGCGTCGCTCACGGCGGGGGCGTTCCTCCACAACACTCGTCATTGGGCGGCCATCTCCGTCCGCGCCAGGATGGAGCCTCATTCCGCTTCTTGGGTGACGGGATGGTGGCGCCAATTTGGATGCGCCGCAGTAAGCCGATGGCGCGCATTCGAGGGGACCGAGGCTCATCGCTTTTGCGGCGGAGTGTGGCTTCTCCGCAACCAATTCGGCCGCCGACTGATGTAGAAATTCGCCGTTGATGGTACACCCTGGCCCCGCGCAAGCGGGGCCTTTTTCTGTGTGCCGCGCCCGGCTCGCCCGGCGGGGACGCCGGGGAACAAAAAGCTCGTCGCGTCCATTCCCATTGCGTTCACGTCGCTTTTTCCCAACCGGGGAGAAAGGCGGTAGGATCGACCGTCTTTCCCTGACTGCGGCCGTTCGATATGCGGTCGCGCAGCCGGGTCGCGGCGCACATCGTCGGGCCGCTCGGGCTTGTCGTCCGGTACGGCCGCCGTCATGGAGAACCGAAATGTGGCCGGGCGCGTCACCGTCAACCCTCGTCAACGGCGCCGCCGGTATGATCATTGCCGCGCTGCTGGTCGCGGCGCTTTATGCGGGACGCGAGCTGCTCATGCCGCTTGCCGCCGCCGGGATATTGAGCTTCGTGCTCGCCCCGCTGGTGCGCAGGCTGATCGGCTGGGGATTGCCGGATGGAGCCTCGGTCGCGGTCGTGGTCGTGGTGCTGCTCGCGGTTCTCTTTGCGGGCGCGACGGTTACCGGCCGCCAGGTGACGCAACTGCTCGAAGAGCTGCCGAAACATGAGGCCAACCTGCGCGACAAGGCGCGGTTCGTGCACCTCGAATTGGGCAGCTCGGGCATATGGCAGCGGGCCGCCGCCACGATCCGCAACATCGAGCTGGAAGTGCGCGATCCGCAGACCGAAAGCAAGCCGATCACGATCGAAGTCGCACCGGGCTCCAACTGGTCGACATTCTTCGAATATATGCGGTCGTCGGCTCCCTCGCTCGCGACCGCCGGCCTGACACTGCTGCTGACGATATTCATACTGCTCCAGTACCGCGACCTGCGCGACCGCGCGGTGCGGCTGATGGGAACCTCCGAAATCGGCCGCTCCACCCAGGCCTTCAACGAAGCCGGCGACGATCTTGCCCATTTCTTCCTCCTGCAGTCGGGCTTGAACGCCGGGTTCGGCACCGTCGTCGGTGTCGCACTATGGGCGATCGGCATTCCCAGCCCCGCGCTGTGGGGAGTGATCGCCGCGGTCATGCGATTCGTGCCCTATGTCGGCGTCTTCGTGGCCGCCGTCTTCCCGATGGCGCTCGCAGCCATGGTCGATCCGGGCTGGGGGATGTTCCTGGAGACAGCCGCAATCTTTCTCATCGGCGAGCCGCTGGTCGGCCAGATCGTCGAACCGCTGCTGTTTGGATCGCAAACCCGCCTGTCGCCTTTGGCGGTTTTGATCGGGATAATGTTTTGGACCCTGGTCTGGGGACCGGTCGGCCTTATTTTGGCTGTGCCGCTGACTTTGGCTGTCGCGGTGATGGGCCAACATTTGCCCCATCTCGAATTCCTGCGCGTCCTGCTCGGCAACGAACCGGCGCTCAAGCCGCAGGAGCAGCTCTATCATCAGTGGCTTTCCGGTGAGGCGATTCAGGCCGCAAAGCAAGCCGACCGTTGGATCGGTGAGCAGACCTTCGAGAATTATCTCGACGAGGTCGCGATTCCTTCGCTTCGCGTCGCGTCGGATGACCAGAAACGCGGTGTGCTCGGCCGCGATCAGATCAATGAGCTCAAGGATACGATCGCCGAATATATCCAACTCGTGAAGGAGAGCCTGGATTTCAAGCGCGAGCAGCACGCGGCGACAACCGCCGCCAAGCCGGATGCGGTTCACCGCTCGGCGGCGGTGCTCGTCCTTGCCGGACGGGGAAACCTCGACCAGGCCGCATCGGAACTGGTTGCGGACGCCATTCGGCTCGATCTCGGTATCGCTGCCCTTTGTCCTTCGCTCGGTGGCCTGACGGGGATCAGCGCCGCCGCGGAAGCGGCCCCTGACGACCATCCGGACATCGTCGCGCTCGTCTCCGTTGGCGGCGTTACGCCGGCGCAACTGGAGCTTCTGCTGCACCGCATCAGGCGGACTTTTCCGCGGTCCGAGATCGTCGTCGGGTATTGGGCCGATGGGGACGGGCGACCACAGCGAGACGGTCCGGACGCCGAAGCCGTCCGCTACGCTGATTCGGCAGCTTCGCTTATCGACCTCGTCAGCAGGACTTTGGGCGAGCAACTGCAGGCGGCCCAATCGGCACTACGCCTGGAGGCCGCCGCCCGCGCTTGAGTGCACCCGGTCACGCCTTTCCTCGTTTGACAAGAACCAGTTGCGCTGTTGCGGCGAAGCAGAAAAAGTGAATACGTTTGACCCCGCACAAGCGGTGCCCTTTTTCTGAGTGCGGCATCGAGGCCGCCCGACGTCCGCCGGATCGCCGCGCGCGACGGCGGCCGGCGCCGGGATCAGTTCAGCTTCATCGTGTAAGTCCGCGGCAGGCCACATTCCCGGCACTCAAACGTGTGGCTTTCCTTCTCCGACACCGGATGAGGCTCGACCGATTTGATGCGCGTCACTTGCCCACATTGTGGACAGGGTACGGATGCGGCCGTGATCGACGGCGGCACAGGCATGTAATTCGCTCCCCGTTCGAACAAGGCGCGCTGATAGTGGTCGCGAAGGAAGGTCGAGGAGGCGTTCTCGGCCAACTCGGAGAGTTCGGCTGCCTCTTTCCGATAGCGGTCGGCTCTCCTCAATGGGTCTTGCATGACACGCTTCCCATTTTCGCCCGTGAACATTGTGAAGCGAGAGCGAGCGCGCGGCAAATTAATATTTGAATATGCGGTTGAGGCAAAGCTTCCCTGGGCCGGGGCATCGGCCGCCAACCTCCTGGGATCAAGAAGAAAAAGTGAATGGGGGTCCAATTCGAGCCATTGAATTTGCGGCACCCGATGCTCAAATCTTGGTTCATTGAAAGGCGCCAGGATGCAAACGAATTTCCCCCCTCATTGGATGTGGTCGGAGGCCTGCGAGATGCTTGCCCGCGCCGAGCGGCTGCATCGCGAGTTCTTTCGGCCGGCAGGCTCGGCCGCGCGGCTTCCGGCGTGGGAGCCGCCGGTTGACGTCCTTGAGACCGAACGTGCGGTGCTGGTGCTGGTGGCCCTGCCCGGGGTCGATCCCGCCCGCGTCGAAGCATCCATCGACGGTAGCGATCTGGTGTTTTCGGGAAATCGCGTGCTTCCGGCGGAGATGAGGACCGCCATCATCCATCGCCTCGAACTCCCGCAGGGCCGGTTCGAGCGCCGGGTGCGGCTGCCCGCCGGGCGCTACAGCGCGGTCCAGCGGTCCGCCTCCGACGGCTGCCTCGTGATCACGCTGCAAAAATCGGGAGGCGTCCGTGGTTGAAAATCAGCTCCGGGGCTCGTCCCCAGAGAACACCGGCACTGCCCCGGCGACGCCCACACCCACGCCGTCGCTACCGCCGTTGCCGCCGGATGCGCTCATCATCGTTCCCGTGCGCAACACCGTGCTGTTTCCCGGCGTCGTGCTGCCGATCACGATCGGGCGCCCGCGATCGATCGCGGCCGCGCAGCAGGCGATGCGGGAACAGCGGCCGGTCGGCATCCTGATGCAGCGCAATGCCGAAGCCGCCGACCCACTTCCCATCGACATGCACCGGATGGGCACGGTCGCCAATATCGGGCGCTACATCACGGCGCCGGACGGCACGCATCATCTCATCTGCCAGGGCGAGCAGCGCTTCCAGATCGTCGAATTCCTCAACGGCTGGCCGTTCTTTGTCGCGCGGGTGCTGCGGATTCCCGAGCCGGCGCCGGTGTCGGACGACATCGAGGCGCGTTTCGTTCACCTCAAGGGACAGGCGGTGGAGGCCGTGCAGCTCTTGCCGCAGGCGCCGCCCGAACTCTTGGCAGCAATCCAGGGCGTCGATACGCCGGCCGCGCTCGCCGACATGGTGGCGACCTATATGGACGCGACCCCCGACGAGAAGCAGGAGATCCTGGAGACGGTCGACGTCAAGGCCCGCATGGACCGGGTGTCTCGCATCCTGGCGCACCGGATCGAGGTGCTGCGGCTGTCCCAGGAGATCGGCCGCGAGACCAAGGCGGCGCTCGACGCGCGCAACCGCGAAGTGCTGTTGCGCGAGCAGATGGCCGCGATCCAGCGCCAGTTGGGCGAGGGCGACGAAGGCAAGTCGTCGGAGATCGCCGAACTGGGCGAGGCCATCACCAAGGCCAAGATGCCCAAGGAGGTCGAGGATCAGGCGCGCAAGGAGCTGCGGCGCCTGCAGCGGATGCCGGAAGCGGCCGGCGAATACGGCATGGTGCGCACCTATCTCGATTGGCTGGTCGAGCTGCCGTGGAGCCTGCCCGAGGAGACCCCGATCGACATCGTGGCGGCGCGGCGCATCCTCGACGAGGACCATTTCGGGCTCGAGAAGATCAAGCGGCGGATCGTCGAATACCTCGCCGTCCGCAAGCTCGCCCCCAACGGCAAGGCACCGATCCTGTGCTTCGTCGGACCGCCCGGCGTCGGCAAGACCTCGCTAGGCCAGTCGATCGCGCGCGCCATGAACCGCAAATTCGTGCGGGTCAGCCTCGGCGGCGTCCACGACGAGGCGGAGATTCGCGGCCATCGGCGCACATATATCGGCGCGCTGCCCGGCAACATCATCCAGGCGATCCGCAAGGCGGGCACACGCAACTGCGTCATGATGCTCGACGAGATCGACAAGCTCGGCACCGGCATTCACGGCGATCCCGGCGCGGCGCTGCTCGAAGTGCTCGATCCCGAGCAGAACAATTCCTTCCGCGACAATTACCTCGCGGTTCCGTTCGACCTCAGCCGGGTCGTGTTCATCACCACCGCGAACATGCTCGATACGATTCCCGGGCCGCTGCGCGACCGCATGGAAATCATCAGCCTTTCCGGTTACACCGCCAACGAGAAGCTGGAGATTGCGCGGCGCTACCTGGTGGCGCGGCAGATGGAGGCGAACGGCCTGCAGCCGGGCCAGGTCGAGATCGCCGACGAGGCGCTGCGCGAGATCATCCAGCACTACACGCGGGAGGCCGGCGTGCGGAGCCTCGAACGCGAGATCGGAAAGGTTTTGCGCCATGCTGCCGTCCGCATTGCCGAAGGGCATGGCGGCCCGATCCGCATCGCCACCGACGATCTTGCGGCCATCCTCGGCGCACCGGTGTTCGAAAACGAGGTGGCGATGCGGACCAGCGTGCCGGGCGTCGCGACCGGCCTCGCATGGACCCCGGTCGGCGGCGACATCCTCTTCATCGAGGCGACCGCCAATCCCGGGCACGGCAAACTGATCCTCACCGGCCAGCTCGGCGAGGTGATGCGGGAAAGCGCCCAGGCGGCGCTGAGCATCGTCAAGAACCGCGCGATCTCGCTCGGGATCGACGCGGGCCGCTTCGACAAGACCGATATCCACATTCACGTTCCGGCGGGCGCGACGCCGAAGGACGGACCAAGTGCGGGCGTTGCGATGTTCATGGCTCTGGTCTCGCTGTTGACCGACCGCACCATTCGCAGCGACACCGCCATGACCGGCGAGATCAGTTTGCGCGGGCTCGTGCTCCCGGTCGGCGGCATCAAGGAGAAGGTCGTGGCGGCGCAGCGCGCCGGCCTCACGCGCGTCATGCTGCCGGCGCGAAACCGCAAGGACTTCGAGGACATTCCCGAAGAGGCCCGCCAGCAGCTGGAATTCGTCTGGCTCGAGCACGTCGAAGAGGCGGTGTCGGCGGCGCTGGAGCCGGCCACCGCGTCGAGCCAGCAGTCGACGGAGAGGCCGGCTCGCCGCCTCGCCGAGGCGGGCTCGTAGCTCTCGAACGGGCCGCAGCCGACGTCATTCCGTCTTGATGTTCGCGGCCTTGATGACGTCGCGGTAATCGTCGTATTGGCTGCGGATGTAGGCCGCGTAATCGGCGCCGCAGGTGCCGACCGGATAGAGCCCGAGGCCGATGAGCTTCGGTTTGACCTCGGGCGCCTGCATCGCCGCGGTGAACCAGTCGGCGAGTTGCGCGACCTGTTCCTTCGGCGTCTTCGCCGGTGCGAGCAGGCCGAACCAGACCTCGACATCGTAGCCCTTGTAGCCGGACTCGGCGACCGTCGGCACGTCAGGCAGCGGCTCGAGCCTGCGCGAAGTGGTAACGGCGAGCGCACGCAGCATGCCGGAACCGACCTGCTCGACCACTTCCGAGAAATTGGCGAACACGGCCGTCACGTGATCGCCCAGCAGCGCATTGATCGCCGGCGCGTTGCCGGCATAGGGGATGTGGGTCATGTTGACGTTGGCCGCGTGCTTGATCTGCTCGATTCCGATGTGCTGAGTCGTGGCGGGGCCGACGCTCGCGAAGGTGAGTTCGCCGGGCTTTGCGCGCGCCGCATCGATGAGATCGGCCAGAGTGCGGTAGGGCGCGGCACTGTTGACGACGATCACCTGCGGCGAGCTCACGAGATAGCAGACCGGCTCGAAGCTCGTGAGCGGGTCATAGCCCACCTTTCGCATGATCGGATTGATGACGAGAGAGTTGGCACCCAGCACCAAGGTATTTCCGTCCGGCGCCGCGCGCGCCGCCGCTTCGTATCCGATTGTTGCACCCGCTCCGGGGCGGTTCTCGATCAGCACCGTTACCCCGTGAGCCTTGCCCACCTGTTCGCCCAGGAGCCGGGCGAGAGTGTCGGAACTGCCGCCGGGCGGGAACGGGACGATGATCTTGATGGTTCGCGATTGTGACAACGCATCGCCGCCGCTCAGGGCAAGGACGATGCAGACCGCCGCGAACAGCGCCGCAAAGACCAGGCGTCGAAAATGTTTTCGCATGGCTTTTCTCCCGACGATCGGCGTGGAATGGGAACACTCCTCCGCAGCGGGCGGTCGCAGTGCCGCGCCACAGTGAATCATCAATGTGATTTTCACGGGATTTCTGCAATGAAAAAGGCCCCTCAGGCCGGCGTGAGCGGCTGCGGCGAAAGGACCATCCACATGGAAATTCCGGGACGGATCGTTGCGCCGTCCACCCTATGGCGGGCTCACCGCGGACGAGATCGACGCGTCGGGGGGCTCCTCGCGTGCGACCGCGCTCGCCCGCAGGTTTTGCCGCGGCCGCGGCGGCATGAGCTCCGTCTTGCGGCGACAATCCTGTGGTGGCAGCATGCCGCGAATGCCGGGATCAAATCCGAACCGGCGGGAGCAGATCATGAAATCGATCTCTTGCTGCTGCCTCGCGCTGGCCGTCGCGGCGGCGCCTGTTGCGGCGCAGACGCCGGCCGCCGGCGACGATCACACCGTGCAGGTCGCTCCCGGCATCTACAATGTGACGTGGGAAAACAGCTGGGGGAATATGGGGCTCAATGTCGGTGTCTCGGTCGGCGAGGACGGCTTGCTTCTCGTCGACGCCCAGGAAGAAGCCGCCGTGCCGCGGCTGGTCGCCCGCATCGCCGAGATCACCGACAGGCCGGTACGCTACGTCGTCGATACCCACTGGCATTTCGATCATGTCGGCGGCAATGCCACCTTCGCCAAGCAGGGCGCCGCCATCATCGCCCAGGAAAACACCCGCACGCGCCTGATGACGGAGCAGCCCAATCCGCTCGGCCGCGCGGCGCAGCACGCCTTTCCCGCGGCGTTCTGGCCCAGGATCACCTTCAAGGATTCACTCACCCTGCATGTCAATGGCGATGACGTCGAAGTGCTCCATTTCCCCAACGGGCACACCGACGGCGACGCCATCGTGCTCTTCCGCAAGGCCGATGTGCTGTTCGCCGCCGACCTCTTCAACAACACCGATTACACCCGCGTCGATCTGCGCGGCGGCAGTCTCGACGGCATGATCGCAGCCTATGACGAGCTGCTGCCGATGCTCGACGACGCCGTGAAGGTGGTTCCGGGGCGCGGTCCGGTCGGGACCAAAAAGGACCTTGTCGCGTATCGCGAAGTGATGGTGACGCTGCGGGAGCGGATCACCAGGCTCATCAAGGACGGCAAGACGCTCCAGGAAGCCATCGCGGCAAAACCCAGCAAGGATTTCGATACGCGGTGGGGGAATGGCCCGATCCGTCCCGACCAGGTGGTCGAGGAAATCTATGCCGACCTCGAGCGGACGGTGCGGTAGCTGCGGGCTCCGGGCTGGTCAGGCTGCCTGGATTAAAGATGAGGAGTCACCCCCGCCAATTCGCCGTCTCGTACACGATCCGACCGCCCACCATGGTCATGTCGGCGGCGATGTCGCGGATCGCGGGTTCCGCGACGGTGAGCGGATCGGCGCTGAGCACCGCGAGGTCGGCGAGCTTGCCGGGCTCGAGCGAGCCTTTCTTGTCCTCGTCGAAGGTGAGATAGGCGCCGCCCCCGGTCGCGCAGCGTAGCGCCTCCTGGCGGGTGATCGCCTGCGCGGGCGCGATGGGCCCGTTGGTGACCCGGGAGATGCGCGCGACCGATTCCCAGATCGGCCAGAACAGCGACACCGGCACGTTGTCGGTGACGAGCCCGACCTCGACCCCGGCGTCGAGGAGGTCGCGCAGCGGCGTGTTCCAGGCCTGCCGCTCCGGCGGGAGCTTCGCCTGCCAAGTGTGACCCTCCTTGTAGATGTTGGAGTTGGTATGCGGCGTGATGACGAGGCCCATGCGGACGATGCGCTCGATATCCCGTGGCGAGAGCACGTTGATGTGGCCGACCACCCAGCGCCGCCCCTTCAGCGGTACCTCGCGGTCGACCTCTTCCAAGAGGTCCATGAGGCCGGGCGAGACGTTGATGTTGGAGACCGCGCGGATGTCGTTTTGCGCGCAATGCAGCATCACCTCCTTGACCCTTTCGCGCGGCTGGCCGGTGTCGTAGTTGAAGCCGGCCCAGCCGGTGTAGGGGGAGGCCGCGGCGCGCACGTCGTCGCTCGCCCGCCGCCCGATGTTGATGTGGAGGCCGGTGATCTTGAGCCAGTCGTCGCCGAATGCCGGTTCGCCGAGCCATCCGGCCCAGGCCTCCATGAAGGGCCCGAGCGGCGCGTCGCCGACGGCCTTCCAGTTCGGGCTGAACACCAGCGCCGAGCGCATGGTCAGCGTGCCGTCGCGATAGGCGTCCTTGTAGGCGCGGATCACCTCGTTGGCGATGCCGTGCTCCTCGAAAACGCCGGTGGTGCCGAAGGCGTGATAGGCCTGCGCCGAGAGCGGCAGCGCGCGGGCGCGGTCGGCGCGGGAAAACTCAGCCGCCTTGCGGAACCAGATCAGCTCCGCGGTCGGCTGCATCCCATCCTCGATGAACACGCCGGTGGGGTCGCCATTGGCGTCCTTCACGATGGTGAGCGCGGCGACCGGCGAGATGGTGTCGCGGGTGATGCCGGCACGTCTCAGCGCTTCGGTGTTGGCGCAGGCGACCAGCGGCGGCGCGCTGCGCCAGAAACCCCAGATCGACCGGATGAACACGGGGTTGTTCGGGGCTGCGGCGTCGAGGTCCTGCCGTGTCGGCCAGCGCTTCTCGGCGAGGATGCCGGGCACGTCGAAATAGAACGGCGGGTCGCCGATCGGCATGGTCACGATCCATTCGCCCGGTGCGCGCCCGCGGGCGAGTTCGGCGATACGGTCCTGGATGTCGCGGATCGAGCGCACCGGTCCCAGCGCCGGAAAGACGTGCTTGAGCCCTTCCCGGTCCATATGCGCATGGCCGTCGATGAGGCCGGGAATGACCGTCTTGCCCCGCAGGTCGATGATACGCGTCGCCGGAGCGGTGACTGCCGCGATCGCCGCCTGGGCCCCGACCGCGACGATGCGGTCGCCCGCGATGGCGATGGAATCGGCGATGGTAAAGGCGCGATCGACGGTGATGATCTTGCCGTTCCTGAGCACGAGGTCCGCGGGCCGCACCATCGGGCTTGCCGGGACCGCGGCTTGCACTTGGACCTGGGCCTGCGCGTCGGCGCGGCCCGCGCCGAGAGTCGTGGCCATAGCGGTGCCGGCGGCCCCGGTCAGGACATCGCGGCGTCGCAGCGTCTTGTCCGCCATGGTCGTATTGCTCCGCAATTCCGAGCTCATTGCCCTCAGGTGGATACTATGATCTTGATCCGGCTGTGACAAACCGCCAACTCCCGGATCACGCCGACTCTCGGATCACGCGTAATCTCGGATCATGCGGATAGTCCTCGTCACGGAGCGCTTCGGTCCGCGTTGATCCGGCGACCAGCAGCCGATACCGACACTCGCCGAACACAATCAGAGACAGCGGAGTAACCCATGCTTTATGTCGACATCCCGAGCCTCGCCGATCTCAAGTCGCTCGCGATCCATCGCGGCGACATCTGTGTCTCGATCTTTCTGCCGACCACGCCGGTCAGCCAGGAAACGGCGGGGGAGCGGATCGAATTGAAGAACCTGACCAAGCAAGCCGCGCACCAGCTCGAGGCCGCCAAGGCCGACAAGCGCCGCGTCACCGCGCTCGTGGAGCATCTCGACGACCTTCTCGACGACGAGGAATTCTGGCGCTTCCAGGCACGCAGCCTCGCGGTGCTGGCGACCCCGGACGGCGTGCGGACCTTCCGCGTTCCCAATGCGCTGACAGCGATGGTCGAGGTATCCGACCGGTTTCATCTCAAGCCGCTGTTCCGCGCCGTCACGTTCCCGAATACCTGCTTCGTGCTGGCGCTGGCGGAAGGCTCGGTGCGTGTCGTTCAGGTTTCCGCCGATCTGCCGGCCGCGGTCATCAAGGTCGACGGCATGCCGAAGGATGCCGCAAGTGCGGTCCATCGCTCTACGGTCAAGGATCGCTCGCCCAGCGGCCGCCTTCAGGGATCGGAGGGGCAGAAGGTCCTGCTGCGCCAATTCGCCCGCAAGGTCGATCATGAACTGCGCGGACTGGTGACCGGCAGCGATATCCCGCTGGTGCTGGCCTCGACCGAGCCGCTCGCCTCCATCTACCGGTCGGTCAACACCTATGCCCATCTCGCGGCGGCCGCGATCGAGGGCAGCCCTGGGCAGACGACAGACGCCGAGCTTGCGGAACGGGCGCGCGCCATACTCGACGGACTCTACCGCAAAGACATTGAGCAATGGATGGCGACGTTCGCTGCGCGCGAGAAGGAAGATCGCGCGACCACCGATATCGCGCACGCCGCCCGCGCCGCCACCTTTGGCGCGGTCGACTCGATATTGGTCGACATCGACGAAGTGATTCCCGGCACGGTCGACGAGACCACCGGTGCCGTCACTTACGCGGCGGCCGATGCCGGGGGTTACGGCGTGGTCGATGAAATCGCGACCCGGGTCATCCGTTCCGGCGGCCGGATTCTCGCCGTGCGAAAGGCCGATATTCCCGGCGGCAAATCGCTCGCGGCGATCCTGCGCTACGCCCTGTGAGCCGGAGGTGCCGCCGACGCCCGCCCTGCGCCGGCCGCAGGCCGCACTTTAGCGCGTCTGCAGACACTCGGGTATGCTATGGGGCAATTGGCCCCATTGAGGGGCGGATGTCCGGGATCGACAATGAATCTCCGGCGATCAAAGTAGCGCCAACGGCATTTCCTAGGAGGAGCGAGTGCTCAAGAGAGTGATCGTGATCGGCGTCGCGGCGGGCCTGTTCGCCGGCGTCCTCGCAGGCGGGGCCTGCGCCCAGGCGGTCATCAAGGTCGGGGCCGTCCTGTCGATGACCGGGCCGTTCAACACCAACGGCAGGGACGTGATGGCGGGCGCGGAACTCTACCTGCAGCAGCATGGCGACACCGTCGCCGGCAAGCAGGTCAAGATCATCCTCAAGGACGATGCCAGCAAGCCGGACGTGGCCCGGCGGGTCGCCCAGGAACTCATCGTCAACGACAAGGTCGGCGTGCTCATCGCCGGCATTTCGCCGGCGGCGCTGTCGATCGCGTCGCTGTCGACCGAAGCCAAGATCGCGACGGTGGTGGCCATATCCGGCACGTCGGCGGTCGTCGAGCGCTCGCCCTACATGGTACGCACCAGCTTCACGCTCGGCCAGTCCTCCGCCGTCATCGCCGACTGGGCGACCAAGAACGGCGCCAAGAAGATCGTCACTCTCGTCGCCGACTTCGCTCCCGGCCAGGAAGCGGAGAGGGCGTTCAAGGACGTCGCCGTCAAGAACGGCGCCGAGGTCGTCGCCGCGCTGCGCGTGCCGTTGGACAACGCCGACTTCGCGCCGTTCCTGCAGCGGGCGCGCGATCTCGCGCCGGACACCCTGTTCGCCTTCGTGCCTAACCACCAGGCGAGCCCGCTGGTCAAACAGTTCCTCGAGCGCGGGATGGACAAGTCCGGCATCCGCTTCGTCGCCACCGGGGACCTCACCCCCGACGACGACCTTCCCAACATGACCGACGCGATGCTCGGCGTGGTGACCGCCCATCATTATTCGGCGCTCCACGACTCCGCGCTCAACAAGGCGTTCGTCGCCGCCTACGAGAAGGCGAACAACCGGCGCCCGACCTTCCATTCGGTCAGCGGCTACGATGCCATGTATCTGATCATGCAGGCGCTGAAGAAGACCGGCGGCAATACCGACGGCGACGCCCTGATCGCGGCGATGAAAGGCATGAAGTGGGAGAGCCCGCGCGGCCCCATCTCGATCGATCCGGAGACCCGCGACATCGTCCAGAACGAGTATGTTCGCAAGGTCGAGAACGTGAACGGCGAAAAGTACAATGTCGAATTCACCACGATCGAGGCGGTGAAGGATCCCCTGCACGGCGCCAAGAAATAGCGCGACTGCTTGAATTCGCTCGATCGAGTGGCTTTTTTGCTCCCTCTCCCGCTTGCGGGGGAGGGTTGGGGAGGGGGCTCTCGCGGCGAGTCTTTGCCGTGGATTTGCCCCCTCCCTGACCCACCCCCGCAAGCGGGAGAGGGGACCAGACTGAAATGCAGCGGCCGTATACAGAGCCGCGATGATGGGAGATCACATGACCAAGGGAGCATTCACGGGCGGACTTCTCGCCGTCGCTTTGGGCCTTGTCGCCGGCACTGCGATGCCGGGCGATGCCGCCGCGCAAACGGGCACCTGGTCGACCAAAGCGCCGATGCCGACGGCGCGCGTCGACACCGCCGCCGCCGTGGTCGACGGCAAGATGTACGTGATCGGCGGCACGCTGGGCAAGGAGCCCTTCACCGCCAACGAGCAATACGACCCGGCGACCGACCGCTGGCGGGCGCGCGCGCCGATGCCGCGCGGTATTCACCATCAGGGCCTCGCGGTGGTCGACGGAAAGATCTACGCGTTTGGCGGCTTCACCCTTCCCGCCCATGGCGGGCCGGTGGATGTCGCCCTCGTGTACGATCCCAAGGCCGATAGCTGGCGGACGCTCCCGAACCTGTCGAGCCCGCGGGCGTCGCCGTCGGCGGTGGCGCTCGACGGCAAGATCCATGTCATCGGGGGGCGCGGGCCCGACGCCGTCACGGTCCCGACCCATGAGGTGTTCGACCCCGCGACCGAGCAATGGAGTCGGCTTGCGCCGCTGCCGAAGGGGCGCGACCACGCCGGCCTGATCGTCGTCGACGGCAAGATCCACGCCATCGGCGGCCGCCTGCTGGGCCCCGACACCAACCAGAGCTTCCACGACGTCTACGATCCCGCGACCGACACCTGGACGCCGGCGGCGCCGCTGCCGACCGCGCGGTCGAGCTTCGGCCTCGCCGAATACCACGGCATGCTGCTGGTGGTCGGCGGCGAGAACCAGATCATGGGCCCGGCCGGCGCCTACAAGGAAAACGAAGGATACGACATCAAGACCGGCCGATGGGTGAAGCTCGCGCCCCTCCCCGGGGGACGCCACGCGATGGGAGCCGCCGCGATCGGAACCGCGGCCTATTTCGCCGGCGGCGGCACCACGCGCGGTCCGCTGGCGGGGACGAATGAATTGCTGGTGTTCACGCTGCCGTAGGACGCCAAGCCCTGGCGTAGCCCGTAGTCCGGACGGAGCGGAAAGCGAAATCCGGGAGCAGCGGCATCTTGTCTGCACCACCCATCCCGCATGTCGCTCCGCTCATGCGGGCTATCGGCGTCCGCTGAGCTTCTGCTGCACCGGCAAGTATCCAAAGTGTCTCAAAGTGACCCACAGCGGAAGCCGACCGTACATCGCTGCAGCGGATAGAATGCTGATTTGTGCCGTTATGAGTCCCCACCTCGACCCTGTCAGGGACCGCATCCGTGGTCCCACGATTGCACTCAAAGCGGCTCTCCACCCGGCGCGCGCACTAGACCGGAGAGCGCGGCTGCCAGTTCCGACTGGCGAAATGGTTTGGCAAGCCGCGGAATGTCGAGTGCTACACCATCTGCTCCGGAGGAACCGGAAACGATGAGCACTGGAATTCCCGGGTGCCTTGCGCGAAATGAACGAGCAAGGTCGGTTCCGGCCATTCCAGGCATCAATTGGTCAGTGACGAGAAAATCAAGATGCAATTCGCGGTCTAAAAGGCTCAAAGCTTCCTCAGCTGAAGCAGCCTCGACCACCTGATAGCCGCACTCGGTGAGCATATCGGCCGTGTTCATTCGAACCAGATACTCATCTTCGACAAGGAGCACCCTGCCCATTGCGTTGACCCGCGGCGCGGTAATGGAAATTTGCTGCCGTACTAGAGGCTCCGTGCTCACCGGCAGCCATAGCTCCGCCTTCGTTCCGTGTCCGAGCTTGCTTGTGAGCTTGAGCTTGCCGCCGAGTTGGGCCGCGAGGCCGTCAACAATCGAAAGACCCAGCCCTGTTCCTCGACCGATGCCCTTGGTCGAGAAGAATGGCTCAACCGCTCGGGCCGCAGTCGCGTCGTCCATACCCCGGCCTGTGTCGGAGATTGTCAGACGGACATAGCGCCCAGTCTCAAGATTCGACGGATGTCCTGCTCCGACCGCCTCGCTGACCACCGAGATCGTTAGCGTGCCGCCGGCGGGCATCGCATCCCGAGCATTTAAGCTGAGGTTTAGGATCGCCATTTCCAATTGGTTGGCGTCTGCTTTAGCCAACGGCAGGCTCGATGCAACGTCGACACTCACCCTAATCTGCGGCCCAGCCGTGGTGGTGATTAGATCGGTCATTTCGGTCACCAAATTTCCGATGTTGACCGCGTGAGCCTGCAGCGGCTGGCGGCGCGCGAACGCCAGCAGACGCTTGACCAGCGTAGTGGCCCTTTCGGCAGACTGGGACGCCCTGTCAATCCAGCGTTGCTCGCGCTCATCGCGGGGGCCGCGGCAACGCAGAAGGTCAAGGCTGCCAATGATGGGCGTCAGAAGATTGTTGAAGTCATGGGCTACGCTCCCAATAAGGTGGCCGATCGCCTCCAGCTTTTGCGACTGGCGTAACTCTTCGCTCAGCAGCGCTCGCTCCTTCTCGGATTGTTTTTGAGCGGTCAAATCCTGAAAGCAGTTCACGGCGCCTATCTGCACACCGCTTCCGTCAAATAGGGGTGCGATATTGACCAGAACTGTCACCCGTGAACCATCGGGCCGCTCTATGATTGCTTCGAGATTGGGCGCGGGCAAGCCCGTTCGCAGCACATGCGCCATCGGGGTTTCTGGATGGGGCATGTAGGTTCCATCGGCACGAAATAGTTTATGCGATCCACAGAATTTCTCGTCCGTGTCGCCGACCCTGGGACATCGCCCCCACAGTTCGGTGGCGCGAAAGTTGAAGGCGACAATTACCGCGTCTGCATCGCAGACATAGACGGCCGCTGGAAGCACATCGAGCAAATCCTTCGAAAACCAGTTCAATCCAAGCGGCGGATTTGGCATGGCAGACGCAGATAAAACAATCTCCATAGCGGACCTATCTGCAAGCGACGAAATTATAGGGCCTGCTCGGGGGCTACGTCGCGTGCCGCCCCGCGATGGCAACTCGGCGCCGAACGCTAGGTTCCAGAGTCTTCCCAGTCCGCCTCGAATTTGGTCATGCCTGACGGGGCCGAGCTAGGCGGCTCGCGGCAGGCCCCGACCCATGGCAGAAGCCACGTGGCCGGCCGGTCGGCCCGGTTGCTGGGGTAGTGCGGCCGCCCCCTGCACCGGCCACGGCCGGCGAATCCTTTCAGACGATGAGGTGATCTCGCACCGGATTTCTGCGCCAAAAGTGCTCAATTCGAAGCCCGGAGTCGGAGGAACGGGCGCGTGCAGTTCACACGATCCCGAGATCGCGCGGCGCGGCGCCCGGGAAGATCTTCTCCAGGTTCGCCCGGTCGAGCCCGTAGGCGCGCTGGAACAGGCCGCCGAACAGGGCGCGGTAATCGGTCAGCACGGGATAGTCGCGGTTCTGGAACAGCGTCGCGTGGTCGACCTTGATCTGCTCGCCGGCGAGGCGGCCGCCTTTGACCGCGCCGCCGAGCACCCAATAGACGCTGCCGTGGCCGTGGTCGGTGCCCTTGTTGCCGTTCTCGCGAAAGGTGCGGCCGAACTCGGAGATGACGACCACGAGGGTGTCGTTCCAGGCCTGCGGGCCGATCTCCTGCACATAGCCGGCGAGGGCGCGGCCGAGTTCGCCGAGGCGGCCGGCGAGATATCCGCTGGCGCCGCCCTGGCCGACATGGGTGTCCCAGCCGCCGACATCGACGAAGCCGAGATTGAACTGGTCGCGCATCAGCCGGCCGATCCGCCGCGCCGACAGCTCGAATCCTTTCGCCGAGACGGCGCCGCGGTCGGCGGCCACCATTTCCTGGGACACCGAGCGGTAGACGTCGTCGCGCACCCGGAAGCCCTCGGAGACCGCGCCGGCGAGCGGGTCCTGCGCGTACATGCTCTCGATCAGCTTGGCCTGGCGGTCGTCGATGCCGGGCTTGCCGACCGAGCTTATACCGATGTTCGGAATCGAATCGCCGCCGCGGAAGACCAGCGGCAATTGCTCGGTATAGGCGATCGGCCGCGCCTTGGTGAGCACCGCGACCAGCCGCGCCATGAACCCGGAATTGTAGTTGCGGGTCGAGTGCACGGGCTGGCCGAGCTCGATGGTGTCCTGGGTCTCGAAATGGCTGCGGGTGAGATCGTCGGCGCCGGCGAACGGCACGAAGGCGAGTTGCTTCTTCTCCCACAGCGGATAAAGCGAGTCCTTGAGCGCGGGGTGCAATCCCCAATCGGCGTCGAGGGCGAGCGCGGTGTCGGCTGCGCCCGGGCGCGGACGCGGGACCGCAAGGGTCGGCCGCGATTCGTAGTAGAAGTCGCTCGATACCGGGATCACCACATTGGCGGCGTCATAGGCGCCGCGCAGGAACACCACCAGGAGCCGCATGTCGGCCTTCGGAGCCGCCCACACCCGCCCGGCGACGGTGAGCGGAACGGCGGCCGCCATGGCCTTGAGAAGATCACGACGATGCATGGTTCGACCTCAGCGCATGAATTCGGGGGACGACAGGAACAAGGTGTTCCAATCCTGCGGCGACACCGCCTGGTCGAGCGCGGCGCGTGTCGGCGCGCTCAAGGTCTGCTGCAGGCTGATGAAATAGAGCGCGTTCTGGATTTGCGGAAAGGCGGGATGATCGACCGCATCGGGCCCCGGCGGCTTGAACAGGCCGGCCGAGTTCGAGCCGATCTGCCGTGCGATCTCGAAACGCACCGCCATCTGCCCGGGGCCGCTCCACGGCGCCGCGGTCATGGGATAGCCGTCGGGCGTCTCGTGATTGTAGAGCCCCTGCGCCAGCCGGCCGAGCCAGCCCAGGATCGGGCCGGGATTCAAGATGACCTTGTCGTCATAGGCGAGCCGCACCGCGGACAAGACGAACTGCATGGGGTCCTTGTATTTCGACTTCGGCGCGGCGTTGAACTCCGGCGAGCGGAACATCATCGCGAGCACGCTTGCGATATCGCCGTCGGTCCTCTGGAACGTCTGGGCCATGCGCTGCACCAGCGCCGGCGGCGGGGTGTCGGCGACGAAGTAGGTGGCGATTTCCCGGCAGATATGGTTCGCGGTGGCGGGCTGGCGGGCGAGAAGGTCGAGCGCCTGCTCGACCTCGGCGAAGCCGCCGCCTTCGATGACGTGACCGAGGAAGCGCTTGGGGGCCGGGTCGTGGCGATTGGGATTGAACTCGAACAGCCCGGCGCGGATGTAGCCCGCGGGGGCGGGCGCAGAACCGGCTGGTTTCGGTCCGTCGGGCTGGAAATTGACGCCGACGCCGGTGAGGATGCGCGCGAGTTCCTGCACGTCCTCCTGGGTGTAGCCGGAGCCGACGCCCATGGTGTGCAGCTCCATGATCTCGCGGGCGTAGTTCTCGTTGATGTGGCCGCGCGCATTCTCGGCATTGTCGAGGTAGCGCAGCATGGCCGGGTGCTTCACGGTGGCTTCGAGGAGATCGCGGAACCGGCCGAGCGCGTAGGGGCGCAGCGCGCGGTCCTCGTAGTCGCCGATGGTGGAGCGGATATCGGATTTGCCCTGCAGCACATTGAAGTGGTTAAACCAGAACCACGTCATCTTCTCGCGCAATTGGTCGGGCGAATAGAGGTCCCGCAGCAGGCTGCGGGTGGCGGCCTGCCGTGCGGTGTCGTTCATCGCCTGCTGGTAGGCCTGCTGCGCCGCTTTCTTTTGCTCGATGTCCTCGACCTGGTTGGCGGCCCGCGTTTGCGCCGCCAGCGCCATGGCGGTCTCGGCCACCGGTTTGGCCGCGATCGGCATCGCATTGATCATTGCTTGCGCGGCGGCCGGAAGCCGGTCCTTCGGCGGCGGATGGAGCTGGTCGTCGAGCCAGCGGTCGCGTCCGAGCGCGAGGTATCGGGCGGCGAGCGACGTGTTCACGCCCCATGTCATCCGGTCGATCAGGGCGAGATCGCCGGGGCTCAACGTCCCGGACAGGGCGCCCGCGCCGCCCATACGGGGCGCGAATGCCAGGAGGAGGGCCACGAGAACAGCGAAGGACCGAAGGCGGAGCATCTGGACGACCATTGCAGAGGCGACCGTCGGATTATGCCTCGCTCATTGGTGAATACCCGGTGAATCCGGCGTTCATTTGAATGTTTATGGCTGCGCGGCGACATTACGCCGTGTTCGGTGCGCTCCACCTATCCGCGCCGGCTCATCTGCGCTGGTTGCGGAAGGCCTTTTTCCAGAGGATCGTGTCGATCAGCGATTTCTCGCTGTCGCTGGTGCGGATCACGCTGCCGTCATCGGCAAGCGTGAAGCGTATCGCCGTCTTCTCTTCGTCGGTGTGGTCGAGCACAATGGTCTGGTAATAAACCACCTGGATGTGCGGGTTGAGCTTTTCCACCTTGACGGAGACCGGCACCGGCTCCGGCGCGAGGTGGTGGTAGAGATGGACATTGACCGTGTATTCTCCCGCCACGGTTCCGCGGATGCTGACGAGCTCCTCGCGGATCGGGAGCCGGAGCTTCTTGCGCTCGACCATGGCGAAGTCGTTGGTGTCGCCGCGGTCGTCGCGCTCCAGCGTCATCAGGCCGACCTCTTTCTGGTTATACCAGACGAGTTTGCCGGTCGGGTCCTGCACATAGAGATCGACGTCGTCGGGGTGCTCGTCCGGCCACGTCATGGTGATGAGGAACTCGGCCTTCTTGACGATCTTGCCTTCGTCGACCTTGGGTCTCATGGCGATGAGGGCGAGGAAAAACAGGAAGGCGACGACCTGCAGTGCCTTGAACAGGACCACCGTGAAGGGGTCGAACCGGTCGTTGCGGGCGTAGATTCCAAAGCCATCCATTCCGGCTATCCAAAGTGAGGCATGTGCCGGGCCGGCGGCAACCCGTCGCGGTCGAGGCCGCGCGTCCATAATAGCCGCGGCGCGACCTGTGGCCACAACTTCCCGTCATCATACCGCTGAATCCGCACGTTCGAACACCCTTTGTCCTGGCAGCTTGTCCTGGCAGCGGCCGAGCGCCGGCGACGACTCTTTGTTTCGGGTTCATTGTGGGGTCGGGGGCGCATCATGTGCAAGGGCGGGCGCATCTGTGGCGGTCATGTGGTCGACGCGTGAATGCCGGATAAACCGCGCGGTCAGGCTCGGTTCGGCTTCGCCGCGCTAACCTGATCGCGATGGGGTGTTGAGTTCCCTTCACATTCACAACGGAGAATTCGTCATGATGAAATCGTCTCGTTATTTGGCACGCGCGGCTTGTGCTGCGGCTCTGCTGGTCGGCCTCGGCGCCGGCATGGCTTCCGCCCAGACGGTCGTCGTCGAGAAGGCGATGCCGGCGCCGATCGTCGAGGTCGTTCCGGCCGCACCCGGCCCGGGTTACAACTGGGTGCCCGGTCACTGGGCCTGGCGCGGCGGCGGTTGGTTCTGGGTCAAAGGCCACCACATCCACGGCGTCGTCGCGGCGATGCCGGAGCCGATCGTCGAGGTCGTGCCGGCCCGTCCGTCCCCCGCCCATGTTTGGATCAAAGGGCACCATGTCTTCGAGGGCGGGCGCTGGGTCTGGCATCCCGGCATCTGGTTTCGTGGCTGACGCGGCACGATAAGGGCCGTGCGGGACTGGATCGTCCCGCACGGCCCTCTGTCGATAATATTACGGCTCGCCCGGCTTGAAAGGCGGTTCTTCGCCGGGCGGCACGTTTTCCTCCGCCATGGCGAGAAGCATGGCGATCGTTACGTAGGTTCCGGCGACCGCGGTGAGGTCGACCACCTGCTGCTCGCCCAGCAGCTTCTTCGCCCGCGCGAAGGTCTCGTCGGACACTTCGTGCTTCGTCGTCAACTCCGTGACGAAGTCGTAGACCGCGGCCTCGTCGGGCGCCATGTTCGCCGGCCGCCGGTCGGCCTTGAGCTCGGCGATGACCTGCGGCGACAGACCGGCTTTCTCGGCGAGCGGCGCATGGGCGAACCACTCGACCTGGGAGCGCCATTGCCGCCCGATGATGAGGATCGCGAACTCATTGAGCCGCAGCGGCAGCGAGGTATCCCATCGCAGATAGGCCAGCAGGTCGAACATGCGCTGGCCGAACACAGGGCTGCGCAGCATCGGATTGTAGGGGCCGGCAATTCCCACCCTCGATATCTTCATGATCGCCTCGCCGAGCGGACGCTGCTGATCGTCGAGCTGCGGCATAGACAGTTGAGGGAACCTCGGCTCCCTGCCGGAGGCGTTCATGTCATTCCTCCCGATGCGAAATGCTCCGGAAGGAGTTCTACACCAGAGCTTCGACGGTTTACGACCCCAGGCACCTGCCCATGAAGTCGCGGCGGTCCGGTCCGCGCACCTTCTGCGCCACCGCCTGCTTGAGACAGGCGAGCCGCGCCTCAGCGACGCAGACCACCGTGTAGTCCCGCAACTCGGCACCGCGGATACCCTTGACGGTGCCTTCCTGAAGGCAGGCAGACATGCGTTTCTTCTCGGCGGTGGGGACGAGATCCGTATTGGGAGACGCTACCCCATTCGTTGCCCCCGGCCCCGGGGCGAGCGGCACCTGATTTGTCGGCACCTGATTCGTCGGCGTTTGACTCACCGACACTTGGCTCACCCTCATCTTTTCCGGTGTCGCCGAGACCGGAAGCGGCCGCGGCAGCGGCGGCGGCGTGGGCGCGGGCGTCGCGTTGTTCATCGCCACCTTGACATCGAGTGAATTGAGCGCGTGGAAGGGATCCACCAGGCCGTATCCGAATTGGCTGTCGCGGCCCTTCGGGCCCAGATTCCGCGCGGTCGAATACAGCAGCTCCTCGAGCGCCGCGACGTCGATTGCCGGATCGCGCTCGATGATCAGGGCGGCGACGCCGCTGACATGGGCGGTCGCCACCGACGTGCCGGTGGTGAACCGATAGGAAGCGTTGGGCGCGGTCTCCAGGATGTTGACGCCGGGAGCGGACAGCGCGATGTGGGGGCCCTGATTGGCCTGCGGCAGCAGCTTGTCGTTTTCGTCCACGGCCGTCACGGCGATGACGTTCTCGTCCGCCGCCGGATAGAGCGGCGGGGATTGCGGCCCGGCATTGCCGGCCGCCGCGATCAGCACGATCCCCTTTTCGTGTGCCTTTTTGAGCGCCTGCGACAGCAGCGGGTCATAGGGTCCGGCGAAACTCATGTTGATGATACGGGCGCCCTTCAGGATCGCCCAGTCGATGCCGGCGAGGATGTGCTCCGTCGTGGTCTGCGCCGCCGTCTCCGCCTCCGGGCTGAACGCATGGATCGCAAGGATGCGGGCGCGCGGCGCGACGCCGAGAAGCTTGCGGTGGGCGACGATGGCGCCGGTCATCTCGGTGCCGTGCTCGTCCGCCTTTTCGTGGTTCCCGACCGCATCGAACTGCGCGGCGATGGCGCCGCTGAGATCGGGGTGAGCGGTGTCGATCTGGGAATCGATCATGGCGACCAGCACGCCGGCGCCGGTCGCGATCTTGTGAACCTCGGGCAGCCGCAGCTTGGTTACCACGTATTGCGCGGGATCGCCGCGCGGCATTGACGGCGGCGCCGGGACGTGGGTGTCCTGCTGCAGGCGGTAGACGTAATTCGGCTGGGCGATGCCGATATTCTCGGCCTCGAGTTCGCGTACGACGTCGGAGACCTGCCGCCCGTTGTCGATGCGGAAGTGGAACAGGGTTCCGCCCGAAAGCGTCAGGTTCTGCGAGCCGACCGCGACGAGGCCGAGCCGGCGCGCCGCCGCGTCGACGGCCTGCGGCGGAACGTTGGACGGGACGTGGAACACCATTTCGTTGGAGATGAACCGGGTCTCGCCGCGCGGCGGAACGCCGGTGAATCCCGCCTCGCCGGGAAATGGCCGATGCGGAAGCCCATTGCGCCCCATGCCGCCGGGCAGCCCGCCATTGCGAAAGCCGCCATTCGGGCCAAAGCCGCCGTTGCGAAAGCCGCCATTCGCGGGCTGGCCACGCATGCCGCCGCGATCCAGCGTAGCTTCACCGTGCGCCGCCTCGTTCGGGCGGCCCTGGTTTGCGCGCTCCTCATTCCCTCGGCTCGGTGCCGCAGCCGGCTCGCCCTGCGGCCCGCGTCCGAGCGGTTGTTCCGCCGGACGGTCGAACGGTCGTTGCGCCGGTCCTGCGAAACCACGCGGACCCGGGCTCGGGTTCCGCCCGAAACTCGGCACGGCCGGCCTTGCCCCGACCGGCCTTGCAGCGGCGGGCCGTGCGGGAGCCGCGGCTCCGCGGCGGTCGAACGCCAAGCCGTCGCCGGCAATGCTCAGGCAAACGACAGCAGCGAATGCAAGCAGACCAAGCGTTGCGGCCGGCCGCTTCCAAACGCCCAACCGACCGGCGCGCTGCGAATGGATGCGCTGTGAACTTGTGTGATGTGAACTTGTGTGATGTGACATGGAGCCCCTGTTCTCCATGTCCAGCGAGTAAGCCGGGATTGCGTCGACTTTGCGTCAGGCGAACGCGGAACCGGCAAAGGCGCCGCTATTTCCCTACTGCGGCTGCCTCTGCTTTTTGCGCATAGGCTTGTGCGTCCTCTTCCAGCAGCAAGCGGGCGCGCACGAGGCCGTTCGCCGCGGCCGTCACCGCGTTCACGTAGTCGGCATGGCTCGGATAGCGCTCCTCGAGGGAAGGGCGGGGATCGCCCCGCGCAATACGTTCGGCCTTCGTCTTGGCGAAGCCGATCTGCTGGCCGGCGGCATCGCAGCCGTCGTCACCTCCGGCGGGAACGGCGCGCAGTGCCCAGCCGGTATAGGTGGCGAGCGGCACCGCGATCTCCGGGAGCCGGATACCGGCGAGGTCGTTACCGTCGGCGTCGGTTTTGGGCACCAGGGCCGGATATGGCGTGCCGACGAGGCGTGGCGGCAGGACGGTGAGGATGCCCTCCGCGAATTTCGGCCCATAGTCGAACAGGTCGCCGGTATGCATGCGGCCGTTATAGGTCACGCCTTGGATGGCGGGGAAGCCGACGCGCTCGCGCGGCAGCGGCGCCACCAGGGTGCCGTCGGCGACCCGCGGCACCCGGCTCGGCGGAGGCTCCGTGCCGACGCTGACCCATTGGTCCATGGCGACCAGCAGCGCCCGGAGCACGCCGTTGGACACCAGCGGATTGCGGGCCTGCTGGCAGATGCCGCGGCCGGTGGGGCCGAAGGCTCCCGAATGGGGAAGGCTCGACACCAGGTAGGAGCGCACATTGTCGGGTTCGGTGCCGCGATCCTTGCCGGCCGTGTCGACCAGGCCCACCGCCATGTTCTTCGACCAGTATTCGTTCTCCGAATTCACCTCGAAGATCTTCGGGCAGGTATTGCTGGCGGTGCAGCGGCCTAGCCGCCCGTCGGTCTTGCCGGTGATGGTATCGAGTGCGACCTCGTTGGTGAACGGCCCCTGGAATTCCGGGAACCAGCGGGCGATGTGCTGGCGGTGGGTCCGCGCCGGTTGGGCGAAGCGGTAATTCATGAAGATGCCGGTGGAGCCCCCGATCCAGTTTTCGATGCCGTCGATCACCCGCTTGCCGGCCTCGTCCTCGTTGAAGCCGAGCGACAGGAAGTCGTGCATGGTCCGGCACGGCTGTGAGCGGCAGGAGGTATAGATGTGGCTAACGTCGCCGGCGAGCGGATTGGCGGTTCCGGCATCGTCGCGGGCCGCGTAGCGCAGAAACGAATTGAAATCGCGCAGCGCCGCGAAGCCGAGGCCGGCCACTACCGGGTTCTTCGCCTGGTAGGTGAAGGTGTAGAGCGTGCCCTGGGCGAACGGCGTCTTCTCCGGCACCAGGCGGATGCCTTTGCCGGTGGCATCGGTGAATTCCCACTGGTCGGCGGGGACGACCGCGGGCTCGTCCTCGTAGCGGGTGCGCACGGTCAAGCTCGCCTTCGACTTGTCGAGTGTCGCGGCGGGGTAATTGAGACGGCCTGCCAGAGTGTGGTCATCGTCGACGACGAACTCTTCCATCGCCGGTCCCGTGATCGGCGAACCGTCGGCATTGGCCGCGACTGGAACATGGATGGTGAAGCGGCCGTCGCGGGGCGGGGCCGAAATGTCCCAGCCGGCGGTGGCGATGGAAAAGCCCTGGCGCATGATAAAGCCGGAGCCGGCATCCTCTGCCGTGGTCGGATCGTTGCCGCCGCGCGCATCGTCGTACTGTTGAAAGGCTCCGAGGTTGCCGCGGTTGTTGACTTCGAACCACAGGCGATGATTGCCCTTCGCGAGGTCGACCGGCTTGAGGATCATGAAGTCGGTATCATACTCGACCATGCCGCGCGCGTTCTTCGGCGCGTTGGCAATGTCGACGACCACGGCATTGCGAGGGTCCTTGGGATCGACTTCACCGAAGGCGCGGCCGACCAGCTTTTCATAAGCGCCGACCGCACCGAACGTGCGGCCCTGGAAGGTCGGTTGCTCCACCCGCTTGATCTCGATCCGCGTGATCCGGGCTTGCGCTTCTGTCGGACCGAAAGCGGCGAGGCCGGCGATGCCCATGAGCCCGGCAGCCAGAGAAAGCTTCTTAGCTGCCGTGCGTGCATGCGTTGCCGATCCAATCGAATGTGTCATCGGAAGACTCCTAGAAAGGGCGTCATAATTCGTGCTGGCGGTTGCACCGACCAATCGATCCACGCCGGTCATGTCATTCCTGAAGCTTTGATACCCAAGCAGGTCCTGCCTCGTACAAGACGTCGCCGATATCTTGTTGATGGCAACCCTGGGCCCGCAGTTCATCAATTAAGGCCCGAAGAGGCAACGGGGCGGTCGTTGACCAACGCCCCCTCGAGTGCGGTGGCGTCGCACTTGCCTCATAAAGGCCTCCATGTGCCTTTTTCACCGTCAGCGCCGTCGACCCACGAGCCTTGCAGTCGATCGCACTATGGGCCGCGCTGTGCGCGGCCCATTTTGCTGATGCGATCGATGCCGATGCTTACGGCTTGACTCCGTCGCGGCCGACGTTGATGCGGGCGGCTTCGAACGTGCCGTCCGGCAACTTCTTCGCGGCGACGACGTTGATCGCGGAGCCCGACTTGATCTCGCTCTTGTTGCCGATCTCGTACTTCACGATCGGCACGTTCGGGCCGACGACGATTTTCTTCTCACCGTCCTTGTACTTTATCATGATGGCCTGGCCGTCGACGCTGGAAACGGTATTGCCGACCGCGCCGTTGGTCATGGTGCCGTTGGGTGCGCCGTCCCAGTTGGCACGATGGCCGTCGCCGGTGCCGCGCTGGGACTCCGCGAAGATGTGCACTTCGACCGCCTTCTGGCTGCCGTCCGGCTGCGGCAACGCCCCGCTGCCGATGTAGGAGCCTTCCTTGATGTCGGCGAGCGTCGCCTTCTCCACGCCCACCACGAGGGCATTGTCGGTGAGCTTCAACGTGATCGGGGCGCCGTCAGGCCCCTTCACGTACAGCGTATTGCCGTCGACCTTGTCCACGGTCCCCTTCACGCGTTGCGTCTGCTGCGCCAAAGCGGACGATGCCAGCACGGTCGCCAACGCGGCAGCCGTCAGGAATTTCATGCTCTTCATTTTTGATCCTCCCATTGGTATTCGAATTTGCAAGGATACAACGGCCGCAAGCGAATGCGAAGGCCCGCCGGGGTGTGTTTCGCCGCAAATTTTATGAGCTTTTGCGTGCCGGCTGAGGCATCGAAGCGCCTAAGAGGTGTGGTCCAGACGCGCCTGAGCGTGCCCCCTCCCCAACCCTCCCCCGCAAGCGGGAGAGGGAGCGAGGCGCCGGGTCGCGCACGGAAAATACCCTCTCCCGCTTGCGGGGGAGGGTAGCGAGGGGGCGCTTTCTGACGCTCTACATCGAAGGCCAGCGAAAGTAGATACTGGTCATGACCGCGTGCGCAGGGCGGGTTTGGCCTGGTTGCCGTCGATATAAGGACGGAAGGTCGTCTTCTCGGTGCCGCAGTCCGGGCAGCGCCAAGCCGACGGGATGTCGGCGAAGCTGGTGCCGGCCGGGATGCTCTGCTGGGGCAGGCCGTCGGCCTCTTCATAGATGTAGTAGCAGCCCCGGCACATGAAGCGGCGGTAGCCGTTGGCCGGCGCCCGCGCGGCGACGGCGAGATCGGCACCGCCATTGATGCGCGGCGTCTCGACGACATCGCCGGCTTCCACTGCGCCGCCTTCGCGGGTGACGAGGTAGACGCCGAGATCCTTGTGGCCGAAGGCCGCCCGCAGTGATCCCGGTATGTCGAGATCGCGGCGGCCAGTATCGGGATTGACGTTGGTCGCGCCGCACCGGCCGTTGCGCCGGTCGACCCGGAATGTCGCGCCGCCGATGCGCAGGTCGCTGCCGATCCATTCGAATTCTTCCCACGGCCGCGCGCCGTCGATATAGAGATTCGCCCGGAACCGCAGCGGATTGATCTCGAAGCCCCATTGCTCGCTGAGGCTCTTCACGGTCGCGAGATTGATGAGCGACAGGACGTTGTCGGGCTTGTCCATGAAATGGCCGCCGGGCGAGCGCACCAGCCGCGGCGCCGCGCGCAGCGTCGGAACCAGCCGATGGAAATACTCCTCGACCTTGGCGCAATCGTCTTCGTCGTCGAGATCGGCCGTGAGAATCTCCCGATTGCCCTGGGTGATGGTGAACTGCATGGTCTCGACGTCGAGATGGGTCTTCACCTGGGCCAGCACCTCGTCGAGCATGAGCATCACGAACATGCCCTTCTTGGCCCATTTCGGCGCGCGCGCGTCGATCGGCGTATTGGGCCGCGCCAAGGCGAGCATCCGGTCCGCGGGAAACGGCCGGCCGGCCTCGAGCACGACGCGCGACAGCGGCTGCGCGCTCAATCCCTTGATCGGATATCGGTAGATGCTGCTGACGACGGGCATGTCGGTCGCGCTCTGCGGGCTGAATTGCCGGCGCGAGCTTGCCCGAGTTTGCGGCCTTCCGAGTAGAGCCGGCGGCTGACGATTGTTGGGAGCCAGATCGCCGGTACTCCGCGGGGCCGGCGCGGCGGTCGTGCCGCCGTTGGCAAAACGCCGCAGCAACGCCCCGGCGCTGATCTTTCGAGGGATGGCATCCTCGATGACCTTGGCGAGCCGCGCGACGCCTTCCTCGATCTGCTTTTGTGCCAGCGCCGCGTATCCGAGGATCAGTCCGCGCCGGGAGAGGATGGTGTCATGGCCGTCATGAGCGCCGCCGGACGCCATCGCATAGACCCCGACCCGCACCCGGCGGGCCGCAACCTCCACCGCCGCGGCGTCGGGGAAGTCGGGCGGCAGCTGCCAGAAGATGTGGAGGCCGCCCTCTTCGCCGCTCACTGCGGCGAGGCCGAAATAGCGGTGCAGCGCGGCGAGCAGGGTGTCGCGCCGGGCACGGTATTGCGGCCTGATGCGGGAGAGGTGCGCGTCGTAGCTCCCGCTGCGCATCATTTCCGCGAGCACCGCCTGGTCGAGCCAGGGGTTTCCGCTGTTGAGCAGCGTCTTCATGGTGCGCACGGCATCGGCGAGCTGCGTCGGCACGACCATGTAGCCGAGCCGCAATCCGGCGCCGAGCGATTTCGAGAAGGTCCCGAGATAGATGGTGCAATCGGGTGCCATGGCGGCGACGGCCTGGAGCGGCGAGCCCTCGTAGCGGAATTCGCAATCGTAATCGTCTTCCAGGATGTAGCAGCCGTTGCGCCGCGCCCAGGCGATCAGCTGGCGGCGGCGCGTCACCGCGAGGGTGCGGCCGGTGGGATATTGATGGGACGGCGTCACATAGGCGAGCGCGACGTGCCGATGCGGCAGCGCCTCGACCATCAGTCCGCCGGCATCGACATCGACGCACACGACCTCGGCGCCGGCGGCTTCGAAGGCGAATACCGCGCCTTGATAGCCGGGGTTCTCCACCGCGGCGGCGGCGCCGGGAGCGAGGAACAGCCGTGCCGCGATGTTGATGCCTTCCTGTATCCCGCTGACGATGACGATGCGGCTGGCGTCGGCGACGATGCCGCGGGTCATGGCGAGATGGCCGGCGATGGCGGTGCGCAGCACGATCGAGCCGGCGGGGTCGGCATACTGGGACAGCCCGACGGCGCCGCCGTGAGACAGGCAGTTCTGCATCAGCCGGCGCCACGTCTTGACCGGAAACAGGCCGGCGTTCGGGCGTCCGGGGAAGAAGTCGAACGACAGGCGGTTGCGGTTGCGGTTGACGAGGTCCTGCGAACGCAGTTTCAGCGCCGGCATCGGCATCGGCGCGGGATCGTCGCCCTCGCCGCGATGAAGACCGGGGGCGGCGTCGGGCGGCAAGCAGAGGCTGTCGGGCAGGTCGACGGCGACGGCGACGCAGGAAGCCGGCCTCGCTTCGACATATCCTTCGCTGGAGAGCTCCTCATAGGCACGGACCACCGTGTTGCGGGACACGCCGAGCTGTTCGGAAAGCCGCCGCGACGAAGGCAGTTTGGTCCCGCGCGCGATCCGGCCGCGCCTGATGGCGTCGCGCAATTGCCCGACGAGCTGTGCCGTCAGGGACTGGCCCGAGGACTGGTCGAGTATCAACGGTATCTGCATGTTTTGCCCTGGCGCCCGCGGCGGTCCTGCCTTGCGCCGCGGTGCTGCTCATTGTGCAAGCAAGCTCCGCGCCGGGTGTTTAGGCGGCACCGGCTGCGCCGCGCCGACGTGTCGTTCCAACCCTGTTTTTGCAGTGTTTTTCCGCTCGTCCGCCAACTGGCTGCGGGTTGGAGCCGGCAACTGGCTCCCTCAAAACGGAACCATCTGGACCCATCGCCCGCAGGATCGGCCGGCCGGTGCTTAGACTTGATGCAGGGCGCGCTCAAAGCCGTGCGAATAGGTTCATCTTCTAGGCAACCGGTCCCGAAGGCCTCTCGAAGCCCTCCCGGTATCTGCGCCAAGTCTGGCTCCTCGCACTTTTTTCGCGGCGGCTCTCGGATCGGGAGCGATTGCCGGGCAGGCTGCGCAGCATCGCGGGCATCATCAGCGCCGGACCCCTCGGCGGGCGGAATGCACCGCAACGCATGGATGAGGATGTCACATGAAAATCGCACGACGATCCTGGCTTGGTATCCTGGCGGCGCCGCTTCTGCTGTTTGGGACCGCTTCCCAGCAAGCCTCGGCGCAAGACACCATCAAGGTGGGAATCCTGCACTCGCTGTCGGGAACGATGGCGATCAGCGAGACCATTCTTAAGGACCTGATGCTGATGCAGATCGCCGAGCAGAACGCCAAGGGCGGCCTGCTCGGCAAGAAGATCGAACCGGTGGTGGTCGACCCCGCCTCGAACTGGCCGCTGTTCGCCGAGAAGGCGCGCGAGCTGATCAGCCGCGATAAGGTCGCCGCGGTGTTCGGCTGCTGGACTTCGGTGTCGCGCAAATCGGTGCTGCCGGTGTTCGAGGAGCTCAACGGCCTGTTGTTCTATCCGCTCGAATACGAAGGCGAGGAGTCTTCCTACAACATCTTCTACGGCAGCTCGGTTCCCGACAACAAGGCGATCCCCGCGGTCGAATACCTCATGAGCAAGGACGGCGGCTCGGTGAAGCGCTGGGTGCTGGAAGGGACCGATTACGTCTATCCCCGCACCAGCAACAAGATCATCCGCGCCTTCCTCAAATCGAAGGGAATCGCCGATGAGGACATCATGGAGAACTACACCCCGTTCGGGTTCGCCGACTGGCAGACCGAGGTCGCCGCGATCAAGAAGTTCGGCTCGTCGGGCAAGAAGACGGCGGTGATCTCCACCATCAACGGCGACGCCAACGTGCCGTTCTACAAGGAACTCGGCAATCAGGGCGTCAAGGCCAAGGACCTGCCGGTGATCGCGTTCTCGGTCGGCGAGGAAGAGCTTGCCGGCATCGACACCAAGCCGCTGATCGGGCATCTCGCGGGCTGGAGCTATTTCCAGTCGATCAACACGCCCGAGAACAAGGAGTTCATCGCCAAGTGGCGCGCCTTCACCAAGAACCCCAAGCGGGTCACCAATGACCCGATGGAATCGGCCTACATCCTGTTCCACATGTGGGTGCAGGCGGTCGAGCAGGCCGGCACCGCGGACGTCGATGCGGTCAGGCAGGCGATGATCGGGCAGAAGGTCAAATCGCCGTCAGGCGTCGAAGTCGTGATGTTGAGCAATCACCACATGGCAAAGCCGGTGATGATCGGCGAAGTCCAGGGCGACGGCCAGTTCAGCATCGTCTACCAGAGCAAGCCGCTGCCGCCGAAGGCATGGAGCCCCTACGTCGAGGCCAACAAGGGCAAGGTCGCGGACTGGTCCTACCCGTGGGTCTGCGGCGGCTGCAACGCCCCGAAATACGCGAACTGATCGAGACCGGCGGGGGCGGGCCCGGAGCGCGCGGCGGCGCGTTCCGGGCCCTTGTCGTCTGCTAGTGCTTGTTCGGATAGGCGCTGACGAAGCCGTCGCGGTTCGGCATCTTCACCTTCGGCAGGCTCTCAGCGTTCATCACGTCGTTATCGCCGACGATCCCGTTGAGTTTGAGGATGTAGGCCGTCAGCGCATAGGTCTCATCGGCGGTGAGGGACTTCGGCTGCGTATACGGCATGGCCCGCCGCGTGAAGTCGAACACCGTCGTCGCATAGGGCCAGTAGCTGCCCACCGTCTTGACTGCCTGGCCGGGGCCGGCGAGCGTACCGATGCCGCCGACGAGCTTGGCGGCGACACCGCCGCCGCCTTCCTTGCCGTGACAGAGTTCGCACTTCTGCGCGTAGATGGCGGCGCCCTGGGCGGCGGTGCCGCTGCCCGGCGGCAAGCCGACGCCGTCGGGGCCGATGCTGAGGTCCCACTTGGCGAGATCGGCCTCGGTTACCGGCTGGCCCAGCCCGGGAGTATCGGCGGCGAGCACCGCGCCCGCGCTCGACGTGAGCGCGAACAGGACGGCGGGGAGGAAGTTACGCATAGACATGCCTGGCCTCCCCATTGCTGTCGATCCCCCAGCTGGTGATGGAGTTCATGTGCCCCATCGGGAAGGCGGTGACGGGGGGCGAGGACTTGGGCTCGCCGCGTTGGGCGAGCAGCTCGGCGCGGGTCGGCTGCACGTTGCCGGCCTCGTCCCAGGCGCGGCTCTGCAGCACCACCGGCTGGCCGTCCCAGCGCCACGGCATGCGGAAGCGCGTCAAGGCTTTGCTCAGCACCGGGCCTTGCAGTGCCGCCTCCGCCCAGCTCTTGCCGCCGTCGGCCGAGACCGCGACCTTGGAGATGCGGCCGTTGCCGGAATAGGCGAGGCCGGAAATCTCGTAATAGCCGGGGCCCTTCAGGGTCAGGCCCGGCGACGGGCTGGTGACGAAGGACTTCACCTCCATCGGGAAATAGAACTGCCACGCCTTTCCGTCCGGCCGCAGCAGCGTGTATTGCATGGTCTCGTTGATCGCCATCACCGGCGCTTCGACGAGCTTGATCCGGTGCAGCCATTTGACGTTCATGTTGCCTTCATAGCCCGGCACCAGCAGGCGCATCGGATACCCGTTCGAAGGCGCGATGCGCTCGCCGTTCTGATAGAGCGCGATCATCGCGTCATCCAGCGCCTTGGCGAGCGGGATGCTGCGATTCATGCTCGGCCCGTCCGCACCTTCCGCCAGGAACCATTTGGCCTTGGGATCGATGCCGGTCTCCTCCAGCAGCGTGGAGAGCTTCACGCCGGTCCATTCCGAGCACGACAGCAGGCCGTGGATCGCCTGGACATTGGCCTGGACCGGATTCTTGGAGAACAGCGGCGCGCTGTTGCCGCCGCATTCGACGAAGGCGATGCGCGAGACTTTGGGATAGCGCGCGAGCGCATCGAGGGTGAACACCGTCGGCTGCTTGACGAGGCCGTGAATGGCGAGCCGGTGCTTGGCCGGATCGATGTCGGGGATGCCGGTGCGCGACACCACGAAGTGCAACCCGGCCGGCGTGATGGTGCCGTCGAGGAGATGGTGCGGCGTGCGCGCATTGGCGGTGCGCGGTTCGCCCTTGGGATTGGTGAGCGTGCGCACCACCTTGCCTTCGTATTTCGACGGCGTGCCATAAGCGGGGATTACCGCGCCGGGCTCGAGGCTCCAGGGATCGACGGCGAGCGGCTCGGCGGCCGCGCTGGTGAGTGCCGTGCCGACGCCGGCGCTCGCGGCGCCGGCAAAGACGATGCCGCGTCCGAGCAATGTGCGGCGGTCGAGCAGGCCGTTGTCGGCCACGGTTTGGGGTTCGTGCGATCTGCGTTTTCTTTTCTTGTCTGTCATGCGTTCCTCCATCGAGGCGGTGGCGGCCGGCGGAACATCTTCGCGACGGCGCAAGGCCAGAGCGAGCATACAATCATCGATGGCCCGTTCCAACGGCCCGGAGGCCCGCGCTTCGCGTGCCGGTGTGCGGTCAGCGGCGTGCCTTGGCAGCCGGCTTGGTCCGGCGCGGCGGTTTGGGGACAGCCGATTTGGCTTTGCCAGGCGATGGGTTTGCGCGACGGGCTTGAACGTCGGCGATGACCCTGGCGACGGAGTCCCGCACTTTCGCGCGGCCGCGCGCGACGGGCACATGCCCCTTTTCGACGCCGCGCATCATCCGGCGCAGCAGGTCGAGATCGTGCTCGTCGCGGTAGGGCCTGGTGTCGAGATCGGCCGGCACCTTGATCAAGCGCTCGTCGCCGAAGCGCTTGACGTATTTCTGCATGAACCCGTCATAGGCGCGCCAGGAAACGCCGGCGGCGCGCACGGCGGCCTGCTCGGCCCGCGCGGCGATCTGATGGGCATGCAGATAGTGCAGTCCCATCTGGTCGATCAGCGACTTTTCGACCTCCTCGTGGAGCACCAGAAACCGGTCGGTCTCGATGGTCCGGCCGCGAAACGTGAACGAGCGCGGCATGTGGCGGTCGATGTAGATCGTCTTGCCGTCCCGGCTGTAGCCGGCGAGATAGGGAATGTCATGCTTGCGGTCGAACGTCTTCACCCGGCGCATCACCGCGTCGAGCGCACGGTCCATCATCAGGTTCGACACATACCATTCGGGCATTCGCAGCTTCTTGTGCGGCGCGACGGGATCGCAGAAATGGAGCGGCATGGCGAGAATTCTCCCGGTCAGACCCTATCGCTTATTGCAATGAAAGGCATAGGTGCTTGCCTTATTTACAAGCAGGTCGCGATGAGGCTACATCACCGAGTATCGTTTCATGCCCAGCAGCGGGCATTTGTGGAGGAACACCATGGCTTGGACCACCCCGACTCTCGTCGAAATCTGCATCGGCCTCGAGATCAACGGCTACCTGCCGGCCGAGTTCTGATCGCATACTTCGTTCGGACGGAACGTCTGATGATTGTTTGGATAGACGCCTCATGAGGCGTCTATCTGCATTTGTGCTCGGCGCTGCGGCCGGGGGCGGCTTCCCCCAGTGGAATTGCGGCTGCGCCGTTTGCCGGCTCGCCTGGGCCGGCGACGCCAGAGTCAAGCCGCGCACCCAGGCCAGTCTCGCCGTAACCGCGGATCGGCCCGGCGATCCCGATGCGGCCTTCGTCCTCATCAACGCCTCGCCCGACCTGCGCCAGCAAATCCTCGGCACGCCGGCGCTGCAGCCGAGCGGCTTGCGCGACAGCCCGATTGCCGCGGTGGTGCTGACCGGCGCCGAAGTCGACCAGACCGCGGGGCTGCTGACCTTGCGCGAGCGCGGGCCGTTCGCCCTCTACGGCACCGATGCGACGCTGGCCACGCTCGCGGCCAACTCGATCTTCAGCGTGCTCGCTCCGGACGTGGTGTCGCGGCGCGCGATCCGCGCCGGCGAATGTTTTGCGTTACCCGGCGCCCTGCAGGCCGAACTGTTCCTGGTGCCCGGCAAGGCGCCGCTCTATCTCGAAGGCGACAACCCCGCGCTCGCGGCCGAGACCGAAGCCAATGTGGGCATTGAGATCGCCTGCGCGGGAAAGCGCCTGGTCTTCATTCCCGGTGCGGCGAAGCTCACCCCGGCCATCGCCGAGCGGCTGCGCGAAGCCGACGTCGTGCTGTTCGACGGCACGCTCTTCACCGATGACGAGATGATCGCGGCCGGCGCCGGGGTGAAGACCGGGCGGCGCATGGGGCATATGCCGGTCGGCGGCCCCGATGGTACATTGGCGGCGCTGGCGGGGCTCGCGCGCCGGCGTATCTTGATCCACATCAACAATACCAATCCGATCCTGATCGAGGACTCCCCGCAGCGCCGCGTCGTCGAAGCCGCAGGCTTCGAGGTCGCCGAAGACGGAATGAGGATCGAGCTATGACCGCACTGCTCACGCCTGACGAACTCGAAGCGAAACTGCGCGACATCGGCGCGCGGCGCTATCACCGCCTGCATCCGTTCCACTACCTTCTCCATGGCGGCAAATGCACCAAGGGGCAGGTCCAGGCGTGGGCGCTCAATCGCTATTACTACCAGGCGATGATCCCGGTGAAGGATGCGAGCCTGATCGCGCGCTGCGCCGACAGCGAGATTCGCCGCGAATGGCGCAGCCGCCTGGTCGATCACGACGGCACCGCGCCGGGGGAGGGCGGCATCGCGCGCTGGCTCAAGCTCACCGACGGCCTCGGCCTCGACCGCGACTACGTCACCTCGCTCGCCGGGCTGCTGCCGGGCACTCGCTTCGCCGTCGAGGCCTACGTGCATTTCGTTGCCGAGAAGAGCCTGCTCGAGGCGATCGCCTCTTCGCTCACCGAATTGTTCTCCCCGGCCATCATCGGCGAGCGGCTCGAAGGGATGCTGGCGAATTACGACTTCGTCACCGCCGATACGCTCGCCTATTTCTCCGCGCGGCCGCCCCAGGCGCGGCGCGATTCGGAATTCGCGCTCGACTATGTCAGGCGCCACGCCAGGACGCCGGAGCAGCAGAGCCAGGCGATGGCGGCGCTGGAATTCAAGTGCGACGTGCTGTGGGCCATGCTCGACGCGCTCCACCACGCCTATGTCGCGCCCAGGCACGTCTCGCCCGGCGCCTTCGTGCCGAACGATTGAACGGCGCTGCTGGCCCGAACGCGGCCGGTGCATCAGCCGAAGGTGAAAGCGAAAGCCTCGGCGCCGGGATCCAGAAACTCGATCTCGAACGTCCGATCCTTGGCGCTTTGGCTCTGGCGGACCAGCTGATAGAGCCGTTGC
>Ga0302326_10001995_pt1 | contig 50776 bp, 49 predicted proteins | sample Palsa_T0_3_FD_202264 | JGI IMG/M metagenome (GOLD analysis project Ga0302326, IMG submission 202264) | Peat permafrost microbial communities from Stordalen Mire near Abisko, Sweden - Palsa_T0_3 | ecosystem: Environmental > Terrestrial > Soil > Palsa > Peat permafrost | place: Sweden: Abisko...
TACCCGCTTCCAGGCGTTGGTGGCGGAACAGGAACTCCTGCGCCGCGAGACCGACCGCCTGGCCATCATGGAGCAGATGGACGCCCAGCGCGCCGCCCTGCTGCGCTCGGTGTCCCATGACCTGCGCACCCCGCTGGCGTCGATCCGGGCCGTCGCCTCCGACCTGCGGGCGGGGGCCGACCATGCCCCGCCGGTTCGCCAGGAGTTGCTGGGCCTGGTGTGCGACGAAGCGGAGCGGCTCGACCGCATCGTGGCCAACTTGCTGAGCCTGAGCCGGATCGAGGCGGGCGCCTTCCAACCCGATCGCCAGGCGGTCGACCTGGACGAGCTGGTACGGGACGTGACCAAACGGCTCGGTCGCCTCTTCGACGGCGTCCGCCTGGACTGCCAGGTCGACGGCACCCTGCCCCTGGTCGACATCGACTACGTCCAGGTGGATCAGGTGTTGTCCAACCTGCTGGAGAACGCGGCCCGCTTCGCCCCGGTGGGCAGCACCGTCCACCTGGCGGCCACGGCTGAGCCCGGTTCGGTCCCGGATCTGGTCCAGGTCACGATCAGCGACGAGGGTCCGGGCATCGACCACGAGCAACTGGAGCACATTTTCGAGCCGCTGCAGACGGGCCGGGCCAGCTCGTCCAGCGGCGTCGGGTTGGCGCTGTGCAAGGCGGTGGTGGAGGCTCACGGCGGGATGATCGAGGCGACCAACAACCCCGACGGCGGGGCTCGGCTCCGCTTCACCATCCCGGTGCGCCATGGATAGGAACACCAGTGGATAGCGCGGGCGACCTGGTGCTGGTGGTGGAGGACGAGCGGTCCATGGCTCGCATCCTCTCGGCCAGCCTGCAGGCGCGGGGTTACCGGGTAAAGGTGGCCGCTACTGGCCAGGACGCGCTGGACATGAGCGCGGCCGAGGACCCGGCGGTGGTGTTGCTCGACCTGGGCCTGCCCGACCTCGACGGGATTGAGGTGTGCCGGCGCATGCGCCAGTGGTCACGGGCGCCCATCATCGTGGTCACGGCCAACGGGGCGGAGGACCGCAAGATCTCGGCGCTGGACGAGGGGGCGGACGACTACATCACCAAGCCCTTTTCCATGCCCGAGCTGTTGGCTCGCCTGCGCGTCGCCGTGCGCCATCGCCGGGAACTGGGCCCCTACATGGACGACGGGGTGGTAGAGGTGGGCGACCTGGTGGTCGACGCAGCCGATCACCGGGTGACCGTGGCGGGCCGGCCGCTGGAGCTGACACCCAAGGAGTTCGACTTCATCGCCCTTTTGGCCCGTCACCAGGGCCGGGTGCTGACCCACCGTCGCATCCTGGAGTCGGTGTGGGGGCCTGAATCGGTGGAGCGCACCGAGTACTTGCGTACTTACGCCAACCAGCTGCGCAAGAAACTGCAGGACGATCCGGCGTCACCCCGCCTGGTCACCGAACCGGGGGTGGGCTACCGCCTCATCGCCCGGGAGTAAGGGCGCCACGGCGTGGAGCGGCTCGCGGTAGCTGGGTCCCGCCCTTGGGTACAAAGGCCTTGATGGTCGATAGCGCCGCGCAGATCGCCGTTCCCAGCCACCTTCGTTCCATGGCGGCTCGGTTGGTCGTGGCCGCTGGGATCGGCGCGGCGGCTGGTGCTATTGCCGTCGCAGCGGCGCCGTGGCAGACGGTCCCCCTCCTCGCCTGGGATGCCACGGCAGCCACGTGGTTGGCAACCCTGTGGCGTCGTATCGGTCCCATGGAGGCCAGTGCCACCGAGAGCCACGCCACCGCCGAGGAACCGCGTAGGGGAACGGCCGACACCGTCTTGTTGTCCGCCAGCGTGATCAGCCTGGTGGCCGTAGTGCTCGGGGTGCTCAAGGCGGGGAGCGCCCACGGCGCCACCAGAGCGGTGCTGTTGACCGCCGGAATTGTGACGATCATTTTGTCGTGGGCAGTGGTCCACACCTTGTTTACCCTGCGCTACGCCGGCCTGTACTACGCCTCGCCCCATGGAGGCATCGACTTCAATGGCGACGACGATCCCAGCTACACCGACTTCGCATATCTCGCCTTCACCGTCGGCATGACCTACCAGGTGTCGGACACGAATCTCACGTCTTCGCCCATCCGCCATGCCGCACTGCACCATGCGCTGCTCTCGTACGTGTTCGGCACCGTGATCATCGCGGCCACCATCAATCTGGCCGTCGGCCTGGCGAAATAGGCCAGAATTACCTCCTAGCTTCGTTGCGGGCGGATGGCGAAGTCGGTCGCCACGGCGGGCTTGCGCAGCTTCCAGATGAAGCCGTCGTACAGGAAGTGCAACGCCCCGACGGTGAACAGCACCACCTCGGCCCCGTCACCCTGGAACCGGCTGGCCAACGCCAGGGCCCCAAACGCGACCAGCGCCATCACCCCCACCCGGCCACCCGCTGTGCCGGCCAGGCGGCCCAGCACACTCGGCCGCTCCTCGGGCGGGACCGAGTGCACCGGCCGGGAGCGGCCGTAGCGGGACTCGGTCGTCTTGTACACCACCACCGAGTACTCCAAGGCGTGGGCTCCGACGTAGGCGATGAAGCCAGCGATGGGGTTGACGGCGATGGACGAGATCAGCACCAGCGACGACGCCTGGTAAATCCACTTGGCCCGGCTGGCCTGGCGTCCCGCCGCCCGCTCCTGGCGCACGATGGCGATGGTCAGGACCAACGCCGCTGCGCCGACGGGGACGAGCAGCGCCACAGCAACGGGCCGGGCGTCGGTCAGCAGGCGGACGCCGGCGCCGTTGACCCCGGCCAGGCCCACCCGTTGCACCAGGCCGGGCGTCCGGCGCTGCGACGCCACCACCAGCGCCGCCCCCGTCATCCAGGCGTACAGCACCCAGCGGTCCAAGAAGGCCGAGCCGTACCCGGCCCGACGGGCGTAAATCCGCGACAGGCCGTAGCGCTCCTGCAGGGTGTGCACGGTGTTCCACAGCGCCGCCACCGGTATCACCAGCCACAAGTTGCCCCACACAGCCAGGCCGATCACGGCGATGGCCACCGGCGGGCCCCACATGAACAGCCGGCGGTGCTGGTCGAACTGCGTGCGGTCCCCGTACACCAGGGCGAAGGTCAGGGGCTGGTGGAGGAAGCTGACCACCAGGATGCCGGCCACCGCCAACCGCACGTTGGCGTCCGCCTGGGCCCCGGTGCGCTCCGCCAGCACCCAGCCGGCCACGAACAGCGGGAACCAGCACAGCGAGATGAACAGGTCCGCCCGGGCCCGGTAGATCCACACCCACCGCACCGGCTGACGAGGGTGGTCGGCCCGCACCTGCATTGGCGGAAGCCTAGGCCCACAGGGTGGCCAGGAACTGATCCACAGAATCCAGGGTGCCCCCCTCCTGAGCGTCGCCCACCACCGAGGGTCCGACCGGCGGCCCGACCTGGTGGTGGTCCATCAGCGCCTGCACCTCGGCGGTGAGGAACCGGCTCACCTGGGCGTACAAGTGGCGATCGGAGTTGCGCCGGAACTTCTCCCGCACCACGTGGTAGCGCTGGGGCACGTTGATCTCGAGCACGTCGCGGGCGCGGGTCACGGCCACGTACAACAGCCGCCGCTCCTCCTCGATGCTCTCGGCGTCGCCGCACGCCATGTCGGAAGGGAACATGCCGTCGGTCGCGTGGATCAGGTGGACCACGTCCCATTCGCCCCCTTTGGCCGAGTGCACGGTGGACAGCACCAGCCAGTCCTCATCTAGCAGGGGTGGCCCGGCCAGGTCGCCCGTGGCGGCGGGCGGGTCGAGGGTCAACTCGACCAGGAACCGCCCCCGGTCGGGATAGCGACCGGCCACCTGGGCCAGTTGCTCCAAGTCGGCCAGGCGAGCGGGGGCCGAGGGATAGCGGCGTTCGATGGCCGGTCCGAGCCACCGGGTCAATCGCTCCACCTGGACCCCCGGGGCGGGGGTGGCCCCACCGGGCAGACAGCCATCGGCGCATGCGGTCAGCGCCTCCCGCAACCCGGCCAGCGCGGCGCCCGCCGCCGCGGGCATCCGTGGTGGCGCGGCCAGCAGCCGGGCCAGCGGGTTGGCCGCCGGGTCATTGTCGGCCCACCCGGTCGCCCCATCGGCGCCGGTCGCCCCATCGGCGTCGGTCGCCGTCGCCCCGACCGCAAGCGCCCCGTCGGCCACAGTCGCCCCATCGGCGCCCGTCGCCGTCGCCCCGACCGCGAGCGCCATGTCCAGGCCCAGCTCGGTCATGGCCCGGCGGGCGGTGGCCGGGCCCACCCCCTCGATCAACGCCAGCACCCGGAACCACGCCACCTCGTCCCACGGGTTGTCCAGCACCCGCAACAACGCCAGCAGGTCCTTGACATGGGCCGCCTCGAGGATGCGCAGTCCCCCATACTTGATGTAGGGGATGTTGCGCCGGCCAAGCGCCAGCTCGAGGGCATCGGCGTGGTGCGAGGCCCGGAACAAGACCACCTGGCGCTGCAGCAGCACCCCGTCTTCGCGATGCGACAGCACCGAATCGCACACCGCCTCGGCCTGCGCCGCCTCGTCCTCGGACACCCGCAGGCACGGGCGGACCGTGCCCGACCGCCGGGACCACAGCGTGGGCAACGAGGCGGGATCGGCTCCCGGGGCGGCGGCCATGACGGCGTTGGCCACGGCCAGGATGGGCGGGATGGAGCGATAGTTCTCTTCCAGGCGCACCACCGCGGTCCCGGCAAAGCGTTGGCGGAAGCCGTCCAGGTTGCCCGCGCTGGCCGCCCGGAAGGCGTAGATGGCCTGAGCGTCGTCGCCCACCACGGTCAGGCCGGCCCCGTCGGGGCGCAACAGCGCCAGGATGTCAGCCTGCAGTGGGTTGGTGTCCTGGTACTCGTCCACCAGCACGTGATCCCACAGGCCGGCCAGCAACGCCGCCCCGCCGGTGTCGCCACCGAGGGCCCGCCACGCCAGCAGCAGGTCCTCGAAGTCGAGCAACCGACGAGCCCGCTTGCGGGCGGTGTAGCGGGCAAAGATGGCGCCGATGCCCGCCACCTCCTGGCGGCACCACGGGAAGTCGCGCTCGACCACCTCGGCCAGCGGCTGGGCCGCCGAGACCACCCGCCCGTAGATGGAGGCCAACGTGTCAGGGCGGGGAAAACGCCGGCCGCCCGCCGCGGCGGGCGCGTGCGAAGCCAGGACGTCGTGGCGCACCAACGCCAACACCTCGGTGGCGTCGCCCTGGTCGAGCACGCTGAACGCCGCGCCCAGACCCAGTCGCCCGCCATGCAGGCGCAGCACCTGGTGGGCCACGGCGTGGAACGTGCCGCCCCACACCTGAGCCGCCGCCTGGGGCGTGGTCAGATCCCCGGCCCGGGCCAGCATCTCGGTTGCCGCCCGCCGGGTGAAGGTGAGCAGGCAGATGCGCCCGGGTGCCACCCCCGACGAGATGAGGTCGGCCACCCGGCCGGCCAACGTCCCCGTCTTGCCCGTCCCCGCCCCGGCCTGGATGAGCAACGGACCGCCCCGGTGCGCCACCGCCGCTCGCTGCTGCTCGTTCGGCTCGAACATATGTTCGGACAGCGTAGCCGTCCTCTGTGACAGCCGGAACGCCTACGCTCCAGGTCGTGAAAGCCGTCACCGTCATACCCCTGCAGAAGGACTCCGTCGACCTGACCGAGCTGCCCGAGCCGCCTCTGGAAGACGGACCGGTGCTGGTCCAGACCATGGCCATCGGCGTGTGTGGGACCGACCTGGAGATCATCAACGGCGACTACGGCTGGGCTCCACCGGGCGAGACCCGCCTGGCCATCGGGCACGAGTCATTGGGCCGGGTCATGGAAGCGCCGGCCGACAGCGGCTTGGCGGCGGGCGACCTGGTGGTGGGAATCGTGCGCCGACCGGACCCCGTCCCGTGCGCCAACTGCGCCGTGGGCGAGTGGGACATGTGCCGCAACGGCCAGTACACCGAGCGGGGCATCAAACAGCATCACGGCTACGCCTCGGAGCGCTACCGCATCCAACCGCAGTTCGCGGTCAAGATCGACGCCACGCTGGGCCAACTGGGCGTCCTACTCGAGCCCACCACGGTGGTGGCCAAGGCGTGGGACCACATCGAACGCATCGGGAGCCGGGCCAAGTGGGAGCCGTCCACCGTCCTCATCACCGGGGCCGGCCCGATCGGCCTGCTGGCCGCCCTGCTGTCGCGCCAACGGGGCTTTGAGACCCACGTGCTCGACCAGGTGACCGACGGCCTCAAGCCGCAGTTGGTGGCCGACCTCGGTGCCACGTACCACCACGGCGCCATCGAGGACACCGGACTCACGCCCGACATCTTCATCGAGTGCACCGGCGTAGCCCAGCTGGTCATGGGGGCCATGGCCAGCGGCGCGCCGGACGGCATCGTGTGCCTGACCGGCGTGTCCAGCGTGGGCCGCAACTTCAACGTCGACGCCGGCCTGCTCAACCGGGACCTGGTGCTCCAGAACAACGTGGTGTTCGGCTCGGTCAACGCCAACCGCCGCCACTATGAAGCGGGGGCCGAGGCGCTGGCCAAGGCGGATCGCTCGTGGTTGGCCCGCCTGATCACGCGCACCGCGCCCCTCGACAGCTGGCACGACGCGTACCTGCGTCAACCGGACGATGTCAAAACGGTTCTCGCTTTTTCCCAATGATCCTTTCGCACCAAAGGTCCTTTTAAACACTTCCTAATTTTCTTCAGGCCCCCGGCCCAGCCGGCCGAGAGCCTGGCATGGCACAGCACTGCGTTACACGACCTGCCCCCGATGTCACCCGATGAGCATCGGCGAGGCATTCGTCGGAGTTTTGACCGCGGCGCAAGTCGACGCCGGCTGGGCGTTCGAGCGCCTGTACCAGGACCTGGCGCCCGCCGTGTTCGGCTACCTGCGCCTGCAGGGGGCCCGCGAGCCGGAAGACCTGACCAGTGAGGTATTCCTGGGCGCCTTCGGGCGGCTAGGAACGTTCCGGGGGACCGAGGAACAGTTCCGCTCGTGGGTTTTCACCATCGCCTACCGGCGGCTGGTGGACGAGCGGCGGCGGGGCAAGAGCCGTCCCTGCGCCGATCCGTCGGCCTTCGAGGCGCAGGACCAGACAGGGGGCGACGTCGAATCCGACGCCTTGAGCCGCCTGGGCGAGCAACGGGTGCGCCAGCTGTGCCAGACCGTTTCCCCGGCCCAGCGGGAGGTGTTGCTGCTGCGCCTGGTGGCCGGCATGACCCTGGAACAGGTGGCCCAGATGCTGGGCAAGTCGACCGGGGCGATCAAGGGCCTGCAGTGCCGGGGCCTGTCAACCATTCGAGCCGGCCTGGAACGGCAGCTCGAAATGAGTGCGTAACCATCTGAGCCCGGCGTGCGATAGCGACTACGAGATGCGTACCCCGGACGACCCGATGGCCCAGTTCCTGCGGGACATGGAGCTGTTCGTCGGCCAGCCCCCGCCCCCGCCGTCGCCGGCGCTGGCAACGGTGCTGCGGTCCGGCTTCTCACCCCCACCAACCGACCCGCTGGTGACAGCGGCGAGCCGCCGACAGGAGAAGCAACACAAACCTATGAAACATACCGGCATTTTCAGAGGAGTCACCGGCAAGGTCGTCGCCATCAGCCTGGCGTCGTTGCTCGGGTTGTCCACCGCCGCGGGCGCCGTCGCCCTGGCCGCACCGGCGCATCACGCTTCGGTTCATGCCACCGCGGCCGCTGCCACGACATCGGCCACCTCGGCCCGGGCCGATTCGTCGGTCAAGGTGGGAGCCAACCTGCCTGCGCTGGGCCACGTCGGGGCCGGGGCGGGCGTCAAGGTGTCGGGCGGCGCCAGCGTCGGTAGCAGCGGAACGACCGCAGGGGTCAACGCAGGCGCCAGCGTCAACGCCGGGGCCAGCGTGGGTGGCGTCAGTGCGGGCGTGGGCGGGTCGGTCAACGTGGGTGCGGGCGCCAGCACGGGCCACGTCGGGTCGGGCGCAGGCAGCACGGTCACGGGCGTCGTGGCCTCGCTCACCGGCTGCCTGAACGCCGTGATCAACACCGTTACCGGCAACCCGCTGGTAGCCGTGGGCTCGGTCATCCCGACCGTGGTGGCGTGCGTGAAGAACGTCATCGGGAGCCTGCCCGTTCCCACCGCCGTGTCGTCGTGCATCTCGGGCCTGCTCAACTCGCTGGGCAGCCTGCCCGTCATCGGGTCGGGCAAGGGCACCATCAACCTGACCGGGTGCATCCCGATCAACCTGGGCGCGTGCATCGGAGCCGCTCTCAACTCCGTCGGCGGCCTGCTGGGTGGCCTGACCGGGGTCAACAACGTGCCGACCTCGCTCGACGCCTGCGCCTCGTCGATCGTGAGCTCGGCCATCAGCCTGGTCAACAGCGTGCTCAGCCAGGTCACGGGGACGGTGGGCGGCGTCACCGGCTCGGTCGGCGTCCACGGCTCGGTGTCAGCCAAGGCGTAACGCCCTTAGTGCGATATCTATTAGCTGTCCCAACAGCCAATAGGTGTCGGGCCAAGACAGAAACGTGCCCCGCCGCCCGCGGGGCACGTTCGCGCCCGCACTCAGTCGGCGTCAGCCTGCGTCGAGCGCGGCGCGCATCTCGGCCACCCGGGCGCCCACCTGTTCCGGCCCCCCGCCGTCGAGCAGGATGCGCATCAGGGCCGAGGCCACGATCACGCCGTCGGCGCACGATGCCGCCTCTACCGCCTGCTCGGGGGTGGACACGCCGAAGCCCATGAGCACCGGCTTGTCCGTGGCCGCCTTCAGCCGCTCCCCCAACCGATGGGCACTCTGGGCCACCGCAGCCCGCTCCCCCGTGACCCCCATCAGGTTCACCCCGTACACGAAACCCCGGCTTCTCCGGCACAGCTCGACCAAGCGGTCGTCCGGCGTGACCGGCGCGGCCAGCAGCACGGTCTCAACTCCGGCCTCGTCCGCCGCCCGTTCCCATTCCCCCAGTTCCTCCAACGGCACGTCGGGCAGGATGACCCCGGCCACCCCGGCGTCGACCAGGTTGTGGGCGAAGCGGCGATGGCCGCCCCGGAACACCAGGTTGTAATAGGTCATGGCGATGAGCGGCACGCCGATGGTGGCCCGCCCCAACTCGGCCAGGATGCCAGGCGGCGTGGCACCCTGCTTCAGCGCCCGCACGGACGCCTCCTGGATGGTCGGGCCGTCCATCACCGGGTCGGAAAACGGGATGCCGATCTCGATGGCGTCCGCCCCCGCCGCCGCCATGGCATGGGCCACTTCGACCCAATCGGACCCCAGGCCGCCCGTCACGTAGGGCACGAGCAGCTTGCGCCCGGCGTCCCGAGCCGCCCGCAGCGTGGCCTCGAGCGGAAGCGGCACCGGAACGGGCTGAACAACAGCGCTCATCGCAGCAGGCTCATAACCTGTTCGGCGTCCTTGTCGCCCCGGCCCGACAGCGTCATGAGCACGTTGGACCCGGCCGGGATCTGCCCGTTGGCCGAGGCCCGGAGGATCCAGGCCAGGGCGTGAGCAGGCTCCAGGGCGGGAATAATCCCCTCCGTCTCGGCCAGCACCCGCAGCGCCACCAGTACCTCGTTGTCCCCCGCGGGCACGTAACGGGCCCGCCCCGCCGCCGCCAGGTAGGAGTGCTCAGGGCCCACCCCCGGGTAGTCCAGCCCCGCCGAGATGGAATAGGCCTCGTTGACCTGCCCGTATTCGTCCTGCAGCAGGTAGGACTTCATACCGTGCACCACCCCGGGCACGCCCCGCCCGATCGCCGCGCCCCCCGCCGCCTCCACTCCGACCAACGCGGCCGTGGTGCCCACGAACCCGGCAAAGGTCCCGGCGGCGTTGGACCCGCCGCCCACACACGCCACCACGAAGTCGGGGTCGGCGCCCCCCAGCAACGCCCGGCACTGGCCCCGGGCCTCCTCCCCCACCACCCGCTGGAACTCCCGCACCATCCACGGGTACGGATGGGGCCCCATGACCGAGCCGATGCAGTAGTGGGTGTCCTCCACGCTGGCCACCCAGTCCCGCAGCGCCTCGTTGACCGCGTCCTTCAGGGTGCGGCTGCCCGAGCGCACGGGTTTCACCTGGGCCCCCAGCAAGCGCATGCGGAACACGTTCAGCGCCTGGCGCTCGGTGTCCACCTCGCCCATGTACACCACGCATTCCAGGCCGAACAGGGCGGCCGCGGTGGCCGCCGCCACCCCGTGCTGGCCCGCCCCGGTCTCGGCGATCATGCGCGTCTTGCCCATGCCCAGGGTGAGCAGGCCCTGGCCCAACACGTTGTTGATCTTGTGCGACCCGGTGTGGGTCAGGTCCTCCCGCTTGAGCAACAGCCGTATCCCGAGACGCTCGGACAACCGGTGGCACTCGGTCACCGGCGTCGGGCGCCCGGCGTAGTCGCGCAACAGGGCGTCCAGCCGGGCGTGGAAGGCAGGATCGGCCCAGGCGGTCCGAAACGCCGCCTCCAGTTGGCTGGTGGCCGGGATGAGCGACTCGGGGATGTAGCGGCCACCGAAGTCGCCGAAACGCCCGTCGGCCGACGGCTCGCCCATGGTCACCGAACCCGTGGCGACCGGGCCCACCGCCGGATCGAGCGCCGGGGCGGTCATCCGCCTTCCTCCTGCCAGTCGTACGGCCGGTCGAACTCGTCGCCCTCGTAGGGACCGATGGCGGCGGCCCGGGCAGCGGCCACGAACGCCCGCAACTTGACCGGGTCCTTGTGACCGGGCGATTTCTCCACCCCGCTCACCGCGTCCACCCCCCACGGCTGCACCGCCGCCACCGCCGCCCCCACGTTGGCCGGGGTCAGGCCGCCCGCGATGATGAGCCGGGTGCCAGTGGGCGCCTCGCCCGCCAGCTTCCAGTCGAACACCTCGCCCGAGCCCGGCGTCGGGTTGTCCAGCAGGACGGCATCCACCCCGTACTCGGCCGCCCGGGTCACGGCCGGATCGCCCGCCGCGAACGCCTGGATGACCCAGCGCAGGCGGCCCCGGACCCAGCGGGCCTGCTCCGGTTGTTCCCGACCGTGCAGCTGGGCCGACTTGAGCCCGGCGAAGGTGCAGATGTCGACCACCCGCTCGGGCAGCTCGTTACGGAACACCCCCACCGTGAGCACCTCGGGGGGCAGGCGCTTGGCGATGTCCTGGGCCAGCGACGGCGAGATCTGGCGGGGCGATGGGGCGAAGATGAACCCGACCGCGTCGGCCCCCATGGCCACCGCCAGCAGGGCGTCCTCCTCGCTGGTGGTACCACACACCTTGACGAACATCAGGCGCCCCGTAAGGCGGCCACGGCGCCCGCCGGGTCGCCCGCGCGCACCAGCGCCTCGCCCACCAGCACGGCGTGGTACCCCGCCGCCACCAGCCGCTGTACGTCGGCTCGGCCCGTGATCCCCGACTCCGCCACCCGCACGACGCCCTCGGGAATGCACGCCGCCACCCGGACCGCCCGCCTGGTGTCGACCTCGAAGGTCACCAGGTCCCGCTGGTTGACCCCGATCAGCGTCGCCCCAGCGGCCAGCGCCACCTCGACCTCGCCCTCGTCGTGCACCTCAACCAGGGCATCGAGAGCAAGGTGGGCGGCCAAGGCAGCGAAATCCAAAAGCTCAGGGGGGGAAAGGGCAGCCGCTATGAGAAGGACCGCATCGGCGCCCATCAGGGCAGCGTCGCAGATATCGGCCGGGCCCACCGTGAAATCCTTGCGTAGCACCGGCAGGTCGGTGGCGGCTCGGGCCACGGCCAGGTCCTCGGGCGAACCGCCGAAGAACTCGACGTCGGTGAGCACCGAGAGACAGGCCGCGCCACCGTCTTGGTACGCCTTGGCCTGAGCGTCGGGCTCCAGGTCGAGGGCCAGCGCCCCCTTGGACGGGGAGCGCCGTTTGATCTCGGCGATCACGGCGACGCCGCCACTGCCGGTGGCCGCCGCCGCTTCGATGGCGGCCCGGAAGCCCCGCCGTCCGGCCACGAGCACCCCTTCAGCCCGACCAAGGAGAGCGTCGAGGGGCCGGGTGTCGGCCACAGCCGCGGCCCGATGGGCGGCCAATATGCGGTCCAGGTAGGTCGCCACGGCTGCGTCAGCCTAGTGAGCCCACCCGGCGGACCCCTCCATCACACGGGGCTCACAACTCGGTGCCAAGCTAAGCCCCGGTGAGAGGTGACCGTGCAAACTGACCAGGGAACCATCGTCGTCGTGGAAGACGACCCCAACATCGCCGATCTGGTGGACATCTATCTGCGCCGGGAGGGATTTCGGGTCATCCAGGCGAGCGACGGTGAGACGGGACTGGCCGCCATCGACCGGGAGCGTCCCCGCCTGGCCATTCTCGACGTCGGCCTGCCCGGGGCGATCGACGGGCTCGAGGTGTGTCGGCGGGTCAGGGCCAAGCTCCCGTTGCCCGTGTTGATGCTCACCGCTCGCGACGGCGAGATCGATCGCATCCTGGGCCTCGAGCTGGGGGCGGACGACTACGTGACCAAGCCGTTCTCACCCCGAGAGCTGGTTGCCCGGGTGCGGGCCATCCTGCGCCGGGTGGATGGTCCACGGGAGTCGCCCGAGGTGTTGCAGGCCGGAGCGGTCGAGGTCGACACCGCCCGGCGGGAGGCCCGGGTAGGCGGCCAGGTCGTTGCGCTGGCGGCGCGTGAGTTCGACCTGCTCCAGTTCCTCACCTCGAATGCCGGGCTGGCCCTGACCCGCCAGCAGTTGCTGGACGGCGTGTGGGGGGCCGGGTGGTACGGCGACGAGCGCACGGTCGACGTGCACGTGCGCCAGCTCCGCAAGAAGCTGGGCCCGGCCCTGCCGTTGGCGACGGTATGGGGCGTCGGGTACCGGCTGGGCTGAGCCGCAGGGGATGCAACGCCGCCTCAGTGCCACCATCATCGGCGTGGTCATGGGTGCCCTGCTCCTGACCGGGGCCGTCACCTTTGCCCTGGCCGCCCACGCCGCCCGCAACCGCACCCGTATCCAGCTGGCCGCCGAGGCCACCGATGTCGCCACGGCAGTCAAGGCCGAATTCAACGGCGGCCGCGACGCCCGCAACCTGCTGGCCATACTCCGCGCCCCGTTCAAGGACGAGAACGCGGTGCTGCTGATCGTGACCAAGACGGGCCAACTGGTGGACCTGAACCGTGGCCTCAAGGCAGCCACCCTGCCTGCGGGCCTGCGGGCCTCTGAGCTCCACACCGGTCAGCTCCTGTCCGGCCGAGAGGTTTCAGGGAGTCACGGCACCACCATCTTCGCCGCCGCCCCGTTCACCTCGACCTTCACCCTGGCCAAGGGCGACGCACCGACGGTGACCCAGGTGGTCATCTTGACCCGAAGTCCCGATACCGGGCTGACCCAGGCCCTGCCCTGGTTCCTCCTCTCGGCCGCCATCGTCCTGCTCATCGCGGCCCTGGTGGGCGATTGGCTGGGCCGGCGAATCATCCGCCCGCTGCGGGAGGCCGAGGCGGTGACCAGCAAGATCGCGGCGGGCGATCTCTCGGCCCAGATCCCCATTCCCGATCACCCGTACGCCGAGCTGGCATCACTCGCCACCTCCATAAACACCATGGCCGCCGCCCTGGCCCGCTCCAAGGGCATGGAACGCCAGTTCCTGCTATCGGTGTCGCACGACCTGCGCACCCCGCTCACCTCCATCCGCGGCTTCGCCGAGGCCATCGCGGACGGCGCGGCGCCGGACAACGAACGGGCGGGCGAAGTGATCGCGGCCGAGGCCCGCCGGTTGGAGCGCCTGGTCAAGGATCTGCTGGATCTGGCGCGCTTTGACGCCCGACGCTTCGGGCTCGACCCCCGATCGGTCGACGTGGTGGAGGTGGCGGCGGATACCGGCGAGGGCTTCCGTCCCAAGGCCGAGGAGCTGGGGCTGCGCCTGGATTTTCAAGCCCCCACCACGGGGGCCGTCACCGCCTCGGCCGACCCCGACCGGCTGGCCCAGGTGGTGGCCAACCTGGTGGAGAACGCGCTGAAGTACGCGCGGTCCCGGGTGCTGGTGGGTGTGGCCTCGTCCGCCCAAGGGGCCGTCATCTGGGTGGACGACGACGGCCCGGGTATCCCGCCCGAGGACCTGCCCCGGGTGTTCGACCGCCTGTTCATGTCCTCCCGCTATCCCGCCCGCCAGGTCGGTACCGGCTTGGGCCTGGCCATCGTGGCTGAACTGGTCTCGGCCATGGGGGGCTCGGTGCGGGCGGAATCACCGACCTAGCGCGGCGGCGGGACCCGCATGGTGGTGACGCTCCCGCCCTGGAGCAGGGTTACGGCACCGACGATGACGGGACCGACGTCGGGGTGGTAACGGTCGGGATCCCCTCACTGCAGTCGGCCACGGTGAGAGGGAACGAGGTGAGCCCGTTGACCAGAGCCGACAGCCCGACCGGGCCGATCGACGAGCAACCCAGGTCCAGGGACATGGCCCCCGACGAGTCGGTCGTCCCCGGGTTGGTCCCGGCCAGCACCACGTTGCCCGCCGCCACCACCTCGACGTTGGCCCCGGCGAGGGGTGAGCCGCGGACGACACCATCGGGGCCCACCGTCTCCTGGAGCACTTGGACCGTCAGGATCGCCACCTCGCCCACCACGGGCGGGCTGGGGGAGACGGTGGCGGTGGCGCTTTCCCCGCTGTAGGACATGAGCGTCAGGTTGACGCTCATGGCGGCGCCAACCGGCAGCAGCAAGATCTGGGGCGTGATGAGGTCCAGGTCGGGCGCCTGCCAGGCTCGCACGCGATACGTCCCGCCCACGATGTTGGCCAGCTTCCACGTACCGTCGGCCGCCGTTGTCACCATCTTCGACCCGACGGAGGCATTGACCAGGCGCTCGATAAAAACCGTGGCGCCGCCCACCGTGCCCGACGGACCGATCACGATGCCCGACAGGGTCGAAGTGCCGGGGGTCAGGACGACCGAGGTGGGTGGGGTGCTGGCGACGGTGGGCAGCGCCGCACCGGTGAGGTCCGACACCGCCGTGGTGCTGGTGGCGCCCACCACGCCCGGTGATCCGGGGGGCGGCGTGGGAATGCTCAGGTTTGCGATGTTGCTGCATCCCGCCACCAGCAGCACCAGGGCTACGGCCAGCCACCAACGCTCCCCAACCCGGCTGGTCATGGGGCCGGTGGTAGGGACTCGGCTCGACCGTCGGTGCTGCCCGCGTCCCAACTGATGGCCACCGCGGTGGGCGGCGTGACATCGCGGCCCAAGTAGGCCAACGCCACGGCGCCGCCCGCCGGGGTGGGGGCCACGCTGGTGAGGACCCCGGCCGCCTTGCCCTCGACGATGACCGACGCGCCCACGGGCGCCGGCTGGTCGAGCAACACCAGGCGGAGATGACGAGGCACGTGACCACCCCGAGAGTCGATCCGGGCCACCAGTTCCTGGCCCGTGTAACAGCCCTTGGTGAAGCTGACGGTGCGATCGACCAGGCCCGTCTCGGCCGGAATCGAGTCCTGCGTCAGCTCGCGGCCCATCCGGGGCACGCCGGCCTCGATGCGGGCCAGCTCGAACGCGGCCGCGCTGACCAGGGGTACCCCATCGGGGGGCGGGGGTGGGTCCGTCCCCAGCAGGTCGATGGCGGGCCAACCGGGCCAGCCCGCGTCAGCCATGCGCCAAAGCGAGTCATCGCCCGGTTGGTCGAGGGCCAATCCGTCCACCCCGGGGCCCCGCAGGGCCAGGCACCGCCACGACACTGGCGCGATCTCAGCCTTGGTCCGCAGCTTGAAGCGATTGAGCCGGGCCACGAGCGCGGCGCCCCATCCGGCGTCGGTGTCGAGCACCACTTCCTCGTCCCCCACCCGGGTGGCCCGGCACAGCACCTCGACCTTGCCCCGGGGCTGGAGCACCAGGGTCCAGGCACATTGGCCGTCAGCCAGGCCAGCCACGTCCTGGCTGCACTGGCCTTGCAGAAAGGAGATGGCGGCCGGACCGGCCACCGACACGGCGTCCCGATCGACCCAGAACGCGCCCACGCCGTCGTGCAGCGCCTGATAATCGGCTTCGAGATCGCCCATGGGGCCAGTCTGCCCGGTCACGTGCCGTCCCCGGCGCCGCCCGTGCCGCCGGTGCGCTGCGTGCCGCCAGTGCGGTCGGACCCGCCCGTGCGATCCGTGCCGCCGGTGCGGGCACGCTCGGCCCGGCGGGCGGCGGTGATGCGTCGGGCCCCGGGCACCGCGGCCAACAAGGCGGCCGCCTTGTTGCGGCATTCCAGGTCCTCCTGGGCCGGGTCGCTGTCGGCTACCACGCCCGCCCCCGCGGTGACGCTGGCCCGCCCATCGGGACTGACCAACATGGTGCGGATGGCGATGGCCGTGTCCAGGTTGCCCGAGAAGTCGAGGTAGCCGACGATGCCTGCGTAGGCGCCTCGCTTGGCCGGCTCCAGATCGTCGATGATCTCCATGGCCCGCACCTTGGGGGCACCCGACACCGTCCCTGCGGGCAGAGTGGCCCGCAGCACGTCGATGGGCCCGAGGCCGGGCCGCAGCCGGCCCGACACCTGGGAGGTGAGGTGCATGACGTGGCTGTAGCGCTCCAACGTGAGCAGCTCGTCCACCTGCTCGGTGCCGAAGCTGACCACCCGGCCGACGTCGTTGCGGGCCAGGTCGACCAGCATCACGTGCTCCGCGATCTCCTTGGGGTGCTCGCTCAGCTCGGCCGCCATGCGACGGTCCTCCTCCTCCGTACGGCCCCGGCGCCGCGTGCCCGCGATGGGCCGGGAGATGACCCGCCCGTCGAGCAGCTGCACCATCGGCTCGGGCGACGAGCCGATCACGTCCAGCTCGTCGTGATGCAGGAAGTACATGTAGGGGCTGGGGTTGACCTGGCGCAGCGACCGGTACAGGTCGAACGGCTCGGCCTGCAGGTCCAGGTCAAAACGCTGGGCCAGGACCACCTGAAAGGCGTCCCCGGCCAGGATGTGCTCCTTGGCCGCCGCCACCGAATCGGTGTACTGCTGGGGCGACGTGCGGCGATGCACTTCTGGCAACTCGGCCTCTGGCACCTCGCGATCGCGCACCGGGGGCTCGATGAGGGGCTCGTCGAGCGGCCGGGTCCCGTCGGCCGCCATCTGCCACAGGCGGGCCACCGCCTCGTCGTAGCGCCGGTCGAGCTCGGCCGCGTCGGGCGTCGACCCCTCGGCCGAGAGCAACGGCACGCTGTCGATCAGGGTCACCCGTTGGCGCCAATGGTCATAGGCGGCCAGCTGTCCGATCACCGAAACCACGGCGTCGGGGTGGCCCAGTTCGTCGGCTGGGACATGGGGCAGCCGCTCGATCTCGCGCACCACGTCGTAGCCCAGGTAGCCGACCAACCCGCCGTGCAGCGGCGGCAGCCCGGCCAGGCTCGGGAGGGCGGACAATGGGGGCGAGCGGTAGGCGGCCAGCACCACCTCCACCGCGGCCAGGATCCCCTGGTCCCGGGGCACCCCGTCGGGCAGGATGCCGGTGACCTCAAGGTCCCGGCCTCGGGCCACAATGGTGGCGGTGGGCCGCCGTCCTATGAACGACCAGCGGCCCCAACGGTCCCCGTGCTCGACCGACTCCAGCAGGAAGCCTGGTTCGTCGCCCACCACTCGGGAGAACGCGGCCACCGGCGTGGTTAGGTCGGCCAGCAACTCCAGCCACACCGGGACAACCGAGTACCGCTCGGCCAAGGCCCGGAACTCCTCCCGGGTCGGCCGGATCACGAGGCGGTGGAACCCGAGGTGGTCGCGGGGGCGGCGGTCGGCGTGCCAAATGACCGGAAGAAGCAGTTGTGGGCACCGGTGTGGCAGGCGCCCGCGCCCTCCTGCTCCACCACGATCAGCAACGTGTCACCGTCGCAGTCGTAGTACGCCTCCCGCACCCACTGGCGGTCGCCCGACGTCTCGCCCTTGCACCAATACTCCTGGCGGCTGCGGCTCCAGAACCAGGTGCGGCCGGTGGACAGGGTGAGCCGCAGGGACTCCAGGTTCATCCACGCCAGCATCAGCACCTCGCCCGAACCCTGCTCCTGCACGATGGCCGGGACCAGGCCGTCGCCGTTGAACCGAACCTGAGTCAGGTCGTCGTCGGCCAGGTCAATCGGGGTCGCGACAGGCATGGCGGGCATGCTACGAGGTGCCGCCGCCCAGCCGCGTGGCATTCCCGTCCGCCGTCAGGGCTGTTCTACGAGGGATAAACGCTCCTTGCAGTCGCAAAATGGAATCGCCACCGCGCCCGGCGGCACCAACGGGCTCGGAGAGGGTCCGCCGGCCACTCCGGCTGGCGGGGGAGCTTTTGTGGAACCTGGTGGATATTTGCCGTCTGGTTGCTGCTATTTGCACTGAATCGCTATCAAAACCACCAAACGGCACAAAAATCCTCATTCGGCGACGTTAGGACGCCGCCCGCGGTCGCCCCCAATCACCCACTGCCGGCCGGTTGGGCCTTGTTTGACCAAAGCCGCAGCCGAGACCACACCACCGCCAAGCGCATTTTGCGACTGCTTGGGGTACTTATGGCCCACGTATGGCAAATTTTGAGGGGCGCTACAAGTACAAACCGGTGCTGCCGTCCATGCGCTCGGACGCCACGGCGTGGATGTCGCGCTCGCGCAGGCTCAGGTAGTCGTCGCCCTGCACCTCGACCTCGAAGCGATCCTCGGGATTGAACAACACCCGGTCCCCCGTCTTGATCATGCGCACGTTGGGACCGACCGCCATGACCTCGGCCCACGACAGGCGTTTGGACACCTCGGCCGTGGCCGGGATGAGGATCCCCGACCGGGACTTGCGCTCACCCTCGGCGGTGGGCAGTTGCACCAGCACCCGGTCCGCCAACATCTGGATGGCGAGCTTGCCCTCGGTAGCCATCTGCTGCACGGTAGCGGCAGGCCACTGTCGAAGGAACGTATGGCTCAGGCCGCCTTGACCGAACCGGTGCGGCGGCTGGCGTCGATGTTGCCCACGGCGCACAGCACCAGATGGGTGCCTTTGTCCCACAATGCTTTAGGCGGAAACAGCCAGATGCCGCGAAAGCGGGGGGCGGCGCTGCCGCCGACAGAGGCGAGCGCCAGTGCCTGGCATCGCGGTTGGGCCATGGCCTTGAATCCCGGGACTCCCGGATAGCTGCCCGACGCCGCCTGGAAGGACCCGGTGACCTCGGCGTCGTGCGGCTTGGCGCAGTCGACTCGGTCAACCTCGTCGCTGAAGACACCACTGTGCCCGATGACGTTGTCGAAACAGTCGCCCGTCTTGAGCGAGCTGTAAGGCGTGTGCCTGCTCCCCGATGTTGCCAGGACTATCACAACCACGACGGCGACGATCGCGACTACGAGAAAGGACACGACGCCGATGACCAGGGCCCATCGCCCACGTCGGTGAGCCCCGGCGGTCGACCTGTCGCCGTGGTCGGCTATGGCATGACTCCCTCGGTCGTTGGCCGCACGGCGACGCCGGCTGCCGCCAAGTATGCCTTGGCCTGGCCAACCGTCGCTTCGCCGAAGTGGAAGATCGACGCCGCCAGCACGGCGTCGGCTCCGCCTTCGGTGGCGCCGGCCACCAGGTGCTCGAGGGTGCCAACGCCGCCGCTGGCCACCACGGGAATGCCGCACGCGTCGACCACGGCTCGGGTCAGCGCCAGGTCGAAGCCTTCACGAGTGCCGTCGCGGTCCATGGAGTTGAGGACCACCTCGCCCGCCCCCAGCAGCTCGCACTCGGCGGCCCAGGAGACTGCGTCGAGCCCGGTGGGCTTGCGACCCCCATGGGTGAACACCTCCCAGCCTCCCGGCATGCGCCGCACGTCGATCCCCACCACTACGCACTGGGCGCCGAAGGTGCCCGACAACTCGGTGATCAGCTCGGGGCGCGACACCGCCGAGGTGTTGATCCCGACCTTGTCCGCCCCCACCCGCAAGAGCCGTCGGGCGTCTTCCAGCGTCCGCACCCCGCCGCCCACCATGAGGGGTATGAACATCTGCTCGGCCGTGCGGGCCACCACCTCGACCATCGTCTGGCGTCCCCCGGACGAGGCAGTGATGTCGTAGAACACCATCTCATCGGCCCCTTCGGCGTCGTACCGGGCGGCCAGCTCGACCGGGTCCCCGGCGTCACGCAGGTTCTGGAACTTGACGCCCTTGACCACCCGGCCGCCGTCCACATCGAGGCACGGGATCACGCGCACGGTCCTCATAGCCCCGCCCCGACCGCCCGCAAACCCGACACCAGGTCGACCTTGCCCTCATAGATGGCCTTGCCCACGATCACCCCTTCCAACCGCCGCCCACCCGGCTCACCGAGCGCCGCCAGGGCCCGCAGGTCGACCACGCTGCTCACCCCGCCCGAGGCGATAACGGGGGTGGCGGTCAGGGCCAGCACCGCCGCCAGCCCGTCCAGGTCGGGCCCGGTCAACATCCCGTCGCGCCCGATCTCGGTCACCACCGCGGCGCCCAGCGCCGGGCAGTCCACCGCCGCCAGGGCATCGGCCAACGACAACGACGTGCCCTCGGCCCACCCCCGCACCCGCACCTCGCCATCGCGGTGATCGAGGCCCACCGCCACCCGCCCCGGGTACTGCTCGGCCAGGGCCTTCACCGCAGCCGGGTCGGACACGGCCATCGACCCCAGCACCACCCGGGCCACTCCCCGCTCGAGCAGCGTGGCGTCGCGCACCCCGCCGCCCACCTGGATGGGGATGGGGACGATGGCGGCCAGCGCCTCGATCAGGTCGCGGTTGTCACCCTGGCGCCGCGCCGCGTCCAGGTCGACCACGTGCAGCCACTGCGCCCCCGAGGCGACGAACAGGCGGGCCACGCTGATGGGGTCGTCGTCGTAGCTGGTCTCGCGCTCGTAGTCGCCCTGGACCAGGCGCACGCAGCGCCCCTCACGCAGGTCGATGGCGGGATAGAGGATCACGCGCAGACGTTCGAGTGGCAGCGCTGGACGAAGTTGGCCAGGAGCCGCAAACCCACCGGGCCCGACTTCTCGGGGTGAAACTGGGTGGCCCACACCGGGCCCCGGGCCACCGCCGCCACCACGGGGCCTCCGTAGTCACACGTCGCCACCACATCGTCGGTCAGGGGCGCGGCATAGGAGTGCACGAAGTACACCCAGGGCTCAGGGCCCAGCCCCGCCAGCAGGCCACTTTCCGGGCCGACCCGGTCCAGCCTGTTCCACTGCATCTGGGGTCGCTTGACGCCTGCCGGCAGCCGGTGCAACGTGCCCGGGAGCACCCCCAGGCCGGCCACGCCCGGGTCTTCGTCCGAGCCGTCGTACAGCATCTGCATGCCCACGCAGATGCCGAGCAGAGGCGTTGCCCGCTGCAACGCGTCGAGCACCACCTTGTCCAGGCCGCTCGCCTGCAGCGCCTCCACGCAGCGCCCGAAGGCGCCCACCCCGGGCAGGACCACCCCATCCGCGTTGCTCGCCACATCAGCGTCGTCGGTCAGCAGGGCATCGCCCCCCACCCGCTGCAGCGCCTTCTCGGCCGAACGCAGGTTGCCGATCCCGTAATCCAGGACGGCGATCACGGACGCGCCCAGGTCACAGACTCCCCTTGGTCGAGGGCACGCCGACCCCATCAATGCGCACGGCGTCGCGCAACGCCCGGGCCACCCCCTTGAATGAGGCCTCCAGGATGTGATGGGTATTGCGCCCGCTGCGCATCCGCAGGTGCAGCGTGATCGCCGCGCTGGTCACCAACGCCCGCCAGAACTCCTCCGCCAACTGCGGGTCAAACGGCGGGTCCCCCAGCGGGTAGGCCTCGCCCCCCGCCCCCGGGTCCACCTCGTACACCAGGAACGGCCGGCCCGACAGGTCGAGTGCCACCTCGATCAGGGCCTCGTCCAGGGGGACCGCGATGGAGGCGAAGCGGCGAACCCCGGCCTTGTCACCCAGTGCCTCACGCACTGTCTCGCCCAGGCAGATGCCCACGTCCTCCACCGTGTGGTGGGCGTCCACCGCCAGATCCCCGGTGGCGTTGACGACGAGATCGAATCCCGCATGCTTGCCCAGCTGCGAGACCATGTGGTCGAAAAACGGCAGCCCGGTACCGACGTCTGTTTTCCCCGTCCCTTCAATGACCAGATCGATGGCGATCGATGTCTCCTTGGTCACCCGCGACCGGGAGGCCGTTCTCATGCGACGGCCTCCAAGGCCGAGAGAAACCGGTCGTTCTCCCCCGGCGTGCCCACGGTGACCCGCAGGCACCCGGCCAGGCGAGGCCAGCTGGAGCAGTTGCGAACCAGCACCGAGTGGTCGAGCAGGCCCTGCCACACGGCGTCGGCATCGCCCGGCGGCCGCCACAGGATGAAGTTGGCCTGGGACGGCCAGGTGGTCATGCCCAGGCCCTGCAACCCGTTCAGCAGGCGCCCCCGCTCGCACACAATGGTGGCCACCCGGCGCTCCATCTCGTCGGTGAAGCGCACCGCCAAGCGGCCTGCCGCCTGCTTCATGGCGTCGAGGTGGTAGGGCAGGGTGGCCCGTTCCAGCACCTCGACCACGGCGGGTGGGCCGATCAGGTAGCCGAGGCGCACCGCCGCCATGGCCCAGGTCTTGGAGTAGGTCCGGGTCACCACCAGTGGGCGGTCGTCGGCCACCAGTTCAATGGCCGACCAGTCGGCGAACTGCCCGTACGCCTCATCCACCACCACCAGGCCCGGGGCGTCGTCCACCACCCGCTCCACCAGGGCGCGGTCGTCGGCCCGGCCAGTGGGGTTGTTGGGCGAGCACAGGAAGCAGAGGTCGGGCTGCACCTGGGCCAGGGCCGCGGCCACTACGGCCGGGTCGAGGGTGAAGTCGTCCCGCCGGTCGTGCTCCACCACGCCGGTGCCGGTCAGATGGGCGATGTGGCTGTGCAGGGCGTAGGTCGGTTCGAACGTGAGGGCCCGCCGGCCCGGGCCGCCGTAGGCCAGGCACAGGCTCTGCAGCACCTCGTTGGAACCGTTGGCACAGAACACCGCCTCGGGCACCACCCCATGCAGGTCGGCCAGGGCCGTGCGCAGGCCCCACGCCGCCCGGTCGGGGTAGCGGTGGTACTCGATACCCCGAAGTTCCTCCACCAGTGCGTCCAGCCATCCCGGGGGCGGGGGGAACGGCGACTCGTTGGTGTTGAGCCGCACCTCGACCGCCACCTGGGGCGAGTGGTACCCCTCACGCAGGGAAAGCTCGGCACGGGGGGCAGGCAGGCCCTTTGCTCGGGAGCCGGCCGAGTCTTGCCTGAGGGTGGTCACCGCCCGTGCGCTGCGGATTCGGATAGCCCGCTGCGTATGAGGACCGAATCGGCGTGCGCCGCCAGGCCCTCGGCCAGGGCAATGGCCACCACGTGAGGTGCCAGCTTGACCAGGGCGGGCCGGTCGAGTGACACCACGTGGATGTGCTTGCAGAAGTCGTCCACCCGCAGGCCGCTGGCGAAGCGGGCGGTGCGGTCGGTGGGCAGCACGTGGCTGGGCCCGGCCACGTAGTCGCCCACGCTGGCCGGGGCGAAGGGCCCCAGGAACACCGCCCCGGCGTTGGTCACCTGGGCCACCAAGCTGTCGGGATCGGCCGCCATCAGCTCCAGGTGCTCGGGGGCCACGGCGTTGGCCACCGCCATGGCCTGGGTCGCATCGCGCACCAGCACGCAATAGCCGTTCTTGGCCAGGGTGGACTCGATCTCCTTGCGCCGCAGCGCCTTTTCCGTCAAGGCGTCGACCGCGTCACTGATGCGCTGCGCCGCCTCCTCGCTCCACGTGACCAGCCACGCCAGGCCGTCGGGGCCGTGCTCGGCCTGCACGATCACGTCGATGGCGGCGGCATCCACCGGTGTGGTCTCGTCGGCCACCACCACCACCTCCGACGGTCCGGCGAACGCCGAGGTCACCGCCACCCGACCCTCACCCGCCACCTCGCGCTTGGCGATGGAGACGTAGGCGTTGCCCGGCCCCACGATCACGTCGACCGCGGCAATGGACTCCGTCCCGTAGGCCATGGCCCCGATGGCCTGAGCCCCGCCCACCCGGTACACCTCGTCCACCCCGGCCAGCGCCGCCGCCGCCAGGATTTCCCTGGCCACCCGCCCGTCGCGTCCCGGGGGGGAGCACAACACCACCTGGGGCACGCCCGCCACTTTGGCCGGGACCGCCGTCATGAGCACTGTGCTGGCCAGGGGCGCCCGGCCCCCGGGGACGTAGACCCCGGCCCGGGCCATGGGACGGCGCATGTCCCGGACGGTGACGCCGTCGCGTTCGTGGTCCCCGTCGTCGTGCAGCTGGGTCCGGTGGTAGGCGGCGATGGCGTCGCGGGCCGCCTCGAACGCGGCCCGTAGTGCCCCGGGGATGGCAGCGAGGGCCGCTTGGATCTCTGTTGTGGGGACCCGCAAGTCGTCGGATGCCAGACGAACGCCGTCGAACCGCTCGGTCAGGGCAACCAGGGCGGCGTCGCCGTTGGCGCGGACTTGGGCCAGGATGTCCCGCACGCTGGCTACCGGTCCCTCGCCCGCCACTTCGGGATGCGGCAGATGGGGCCCCGGATCGCCGTACACGGTGCGCAGATCGAGGCGTTGCAGCAGGGCGGGCATGGCGAGGTGATGGTACCTGCCCTCTCCCGGCCGCTCGCGGTGATATCCGCTCGCCTTGTTTCGACGGCGTGGCCCGCCGCCCGGCGCGGCCGGGCGATGGTGGCACGGTCCGGTAGACATACACGCCGTGAGCGCCCGCGCCGAACTCAGCTCGGTGGCCACCGCCCTGGACGAGTTGGCCCAGCGCGTCTCGACCATCGTCGACGGTCTTACAGGCGCCGAACGCGATGCCCTGACCACCGACCTGCAGGAAGTGGAACGGGCCCTGGGCAACGCATCGCGACGGCTCACCCGTGCCCTCGATCAACACTGACTCTCGATCAACACTGACCGAAACCGGTGCATGCCGACGGCGCCCACTTGCGTGGACGCCGTCGACGGGAGCGGTCCGGGCGGCGGATCCCAGAACCGCTCAGGGGAGCAGGTGGCGGGACCTGTCTCCTCAACGACGAAAGATACAGCTTTTCGTTTTCTCATGCCGCATTTGCTGTGACTTTTAGCCCGTTCTTATCGCAGGCAGAGGGCCATCTTGCAAACTTTTGACCGTTTTGTCCGCCTATTGACCACGTTGCGTCCGCAACGATGCCGCCCTCAGTGTGGGCGCCTGGGACGACGGGCAAAAATCGGCCAGAACGCACTCCTGACATCGAGGGCGCCGGGCGATGCAAACCTTGCGACCGTGAAGGATCAGGCGCAGGCTGAACCCGCCCCATTCCCGGGCCGGGAGCATGGCCCCCAGGTCGGCTTCGACCTTCTCGGGATCGGTGTTGGTGGTTAGCCCGAGCAGTCGGGAGAGGCGCAGCACGTGGGTGTCGACCGGCAGTCCGGGGGCGTCGAAGTCGACGCTGCGAATGACGTTGGCGGTCTTGCGGCCAACCCCGGGAAGTGTGGTCAGGTCCTCGATGGGGACGGGAATCTGGCCTCCGTAGCGCGCCACCACTGCCGTCGCCATCCCAATCAGGCTGCGGGTCTTGGCCCGGAAAAAGCCGGTGGACGCCACCAGTTGTTCGACCTCGGCCGGATCGGCTGCCGCCAGATCCTCCGCCGTCGGGTAGCGGGCGAACAGCGCCGGGGTGACCATGTTGACCCGGACGTCGGTCGACTGGGCCGACAAGATGGTGGCCACCAGGAGCTGGAACGGATTCTCGTGGTTGAGTTCGCACAGATCCTTGGCCGACCCGGGGTACTCGGGGGCCAGCCGGGCCACCGTCTCCCGAGCCCGTCCCTTGGGGGTTCTCGGCTTGGAGGTCCTCGGCTTGGGGGTCACCGGCTTGGGGGTCACCGGCTTGGGGGTCACAGGCCCACTCATGGTCCGCAGGGTAGGACGCGGCGCCCCACGCCGCCGGTGAGAAGGCCCGGGAGGGGGGACGGCAGAGCGGCGGTAGCCTGACTCGGTGTACCGGGTGGAGGTACGGCGGGAAATGGACGCCGAGGACATTGCCGCGGTCCAGCAATTGCTGGACCTGGCCACGTTGGCCGACGGCCACAGCCCGCTGGGCGAGCACCAGTGGCTGGACCTGGTGCAAGGGGGCCGGGAGGGCTTTGCCGGCCTGATCGCCCTGGAGCCGGGGCATGACCATCCGGTGGGCTATGCCCAGGTCAGCCGGGGCCCGACCAGCTGGGCCCTGGAGTACGTCATCGATCCCCACCATCGGGTGCCTGGCAACACCATCGGGGCCGACGTGGTGGCCGCCGCCCTGAAAATCGTGGCGGCCGAGGGGGGCGGCCACGTTCATGTCTGGGTCAACAACCCCCGGCCCGAGCACGACCACATCGCGGCGGTCAACGGCCTGAGCCGTGGCCGCGACCTTTACCAGATGCGCCGCCGCCTCCCGGTGGGCCCCGAGGTGGCGGGCGCCGCAGGGTCGCTGGAGACCCGGCCGTTCCGACCGGGCCTGGACGACGATGCCTGGCTGGCGGTCAACAACCGGGCCTTCGACTGGCACCCCGAGCAGGGGGGCTGGGACGAGGCCACGCTGAAGGCGCGTGAGGCCGAACCGTGGTTCGATCCCCAGGGCTTCCTGTTACACGAAGAGGAGTTGGGCGGGGCGACCCGGCTGGCCGGGTTCTGCTGGACCCGGGTGCACGACGACCACATACCGGTCCTGGGCGAGATCTATGTGGTGGCCGTCGATCCCGACTTCCGCAGCCAGGGGCTGGGCCGCAAGCTGGTGTTGGCCGGGCTCGCGTACCTGTACGCCGAAGGGCTGGAGCTGGGGATGCTGTACGTCGATGCGGCCAATCGCGCCGCCATCAAGTTGTACATCGACCTCGGCTTTGACCTCGACCACATCGACCGCGCCTACGTGGGCGACGTCCCGGCCGGCTCGTAGACCGATCTCGTGCCCGGCCCGTACGACCTGTCCCAGGAGCAGTTGGCGGCCCTGCCCGCACTGGCCGATCAACCCGATTTCCGGGCCCGCCAGGTGTGGGACGGCCTGTATCGCCGGGCCCTGCCGCTGGCCGATCTGACCGACCTACCCCGGGCGCTGCGCGATCGCCTGACCGCCGACCCGGCGCTCCAGCCCGCCCTGAGCACGGCGGTGCGCCTAGTGGCCGACGGGAGCCAGACGGTCAAGTGGGGCTGGACGCTGCACGACGGGGCGACCATCGAGACCGTGCTCATGCACTACCCCGACCGCTCCACGGTGTGCGTCTCGACCCAGGCGGGGTGCGCCATGGCGTGCAGCTTCTGTGCCACCGGGCAAGCCGGCTTTACCCGCCATCTGACCACGGGCGAGATCGTGGAACAGGTGGTGGCGGCCATCGCCGAGGCGCGCCCGCGCCGCGTGGCCAACGTCGTGTTCATGGGCATGGGCGAGCCGTTGGCCAACTACGCCCCCATGTGGGGCGCGGTCGAGCGCATGCACGGCGACCTTGGCTTCTCGGCCCGCCACCTCACCGTTTCCACCGTCGGCCTGGTCCCCGGCATCCGACGCCTGGCCAAGGAAGCGCTCCCCGTGAATCTGGCGGTGTCGCTGCACGCGGCCAACGACGCTTTGCGCAATCAGCTGGTTCCCATCAACAAGCGGTGGCCGTTGGCCGCCCTGATCGCGGCGTGCCACGAGTACCGGGCGACCAAGGGCCGGCGCCTGTCGTTCGAGTGGGCTCTGATCGACGGGGTCAACGACCGGCCGTCCGACGCCGACCAGCTGGCCGACCTGGCTCGCCCGCTCGGGGCGCATGTCAACCTCATCCCACTCAACCCGACGCCGGGCTACCGGACCCGGGGCACGGCGGGCAATGAGGTGCGTGCCTTTCGGGACCTGCTGGTGGCCCAGGGTGTCAATGCCACCGTCCGACGCAACCGGGGCACCGACATCGACGCCGCCTGTGGCCAGCTGGCAGGCACAGTCGCAGGCACAGTCGCAGGCGCCATGTCCGGTGCCGGGGCGGGCCAGAGCGTGGTCATGCGACCGCTACCCCGGTCGAGAGTGCCAAACTGAGGTTATGAATGCCAAACGGTGGCTCGACACCACCCAGCCACAAACCCTCGTCATGGCGACCATCCTGCTGTACCTCAGCGCGGGAGAGGAGTTGCTCCTCGGGGGCGGACTCTTCAACCCGATCTGGTTGCTGATCGCAGTGGCCCAGGTGGGCGGGGGCTACGGCATCTCGAACGAGAAGAAATGGGGCTACGGACTGGGCATCATTGCCGCATTCGCCCCCCTCATCTTCACGCTGACCCAAGGCAACCCTTTGGCCGGCGGGGGCATCATCACGTTGATCTTCGAGATCGCCCTGATTGCGCTGTTGCTCCACCCGCAGAGCCGGGAGTACCAGCGCATCTGGTTCAAGTAAGCAGCTGGTTCGACTTTACGAGTAAACACTCGTAAGGTACGAGCGTGCCAATACGAGTCGAGGAACTGGCCGCCCGAGCTGAGTTGTCGGTCGACACCATCCGCTATTACCAGGCGCGCAACCTCCTGCCTGCCCCCACCCGGGTGGGGCGGGTGGCGTGGTACGGCGACGAGCACCTGGACCGGCTGGCCCGGATCCGTGAGCTGCAGGGCCGCGGGTTCGCCTTGGCCGTCATCGGTCGGCTGCTGGCGGGCGAGCTGGACCACGCCGACGAGGAGTTGATCGCCGCCGTGGTCAGCGACGCAGCCGGGACGGCGGGCGACGACCCGCCGATAGAGCATCAGTGGCTGACCATCGAGCAGCTGGCCGCCCACAGCGGCATCCCCTTGGCGGTGCTGGAAGCGGTGGTGCGCGAGGGCCTGCTCGTCCCGCAGCGGGCCCAGGGCGAGGACCGCTATACCCAGGCCGACGTCACCGCCGCGGCGGCCGGGCTGCGCCTGCTGGAACAGGGCCTGCCCCTGCCCGAGTTGCTGGCCCTGGCCCGCGACCACACCCTGGCCATGCGAGCCACGGCCGAACGCGCCGTCGGGCTATTCGACCGCTACGTGCGTCAGGCGCTGCGGGCCGAGGGAGTACCCGAGGAGGTGGCGGCGCAGCGCCTGGTCTCGGCGTTCGAGGAGATCCTCCCCGCCACCTTGACCATTGTGGGCCACCATTTTCGCCGCACCCTGCTGGCGGTGGCCCAGGAGCACATCGAGCGGGTGGGCACAGACGGGGAACGCCAGCTGGTCCTGGCGGCAGGCGAGCACACGCCATGACCGTCAGCCCCACCGAACGCCGAACCGTGGCCGGCCTGCCCGACCCCAACCAGCCGCTGCCCGTGGGCGACGCCAAGGTGGCGGCGGTGCGCACCATGTTCGACACCATCGCCCCCCGCTACGACCTGGTCAACCGGGTTATGACCTTCGGGATGGACCGGGGATGGCGACGCACCACCGTGGCGTCGCTGTCCCTGGTCCCCGGCTCGGTCGTAGTCGACCTGGCGTGCGGGACGGGCGACCTGTGCCGCGACGCGGTTCGGGCCGGGTACCGGGCGGTGGGCGTCGACTTGTCGCTCGGCATGCTGGTCCACGCCCGCACCCCGAGCCCCTTGATCCAGGGCGACGCGTTGCGCCTCCCCTTTCCCGACCACTCGGTGGCCGGCGTGGTCAGCGGCTTTGCCCTGCGCAATTTCGTCGAGTTGCCCCCGGTGTTCGCCGAGTTGGCCCGAGTGCTGCAACCGGGGGGTCGCATCGCCCTGCTGGACGCGGCCCGACCGGAGCGGGCGTTGCTCCGGGCCGGCCACTCGGTGTACTTCGGCCACGTGGTCCCGCTCATCGGCGGGCTGTTGTCCGACAAGACGGCCTACCGTTACCTGCCCCGATCGATGGCCTACCTGCCCCCGGGGCCCACCGTCCTGGCGCAACTAGCCGCCGCCGGTTTCACCCAGCCTGAGCGCCGACTGCTGTCGGGCGGCATCACCCAGCTGTACACCGCCACAGCCGCGGCGGCCGTACGGAAGGACAACTCGTGACCCAGACCATCGTTACCTCGACGCCCCTGGTGGTCACGGCACACCGAGGGCCCGAAGCCGCGGCCGGACTGGTCGCCCGCACCGTCGCCCTGCCCGACGGGCCCGAGGGCGACAATCTCGACCTGTTGGCGGTGGGCGGGGCGGTCGACGCCCTGCTGTGGCAGCGCGAGGCGTTTGCCCTGGCGGGACGGGGCGTGGCTCTGCGCCTCGTGTTGCCGTGCGGCCTCGACGACCCATCGGTGGCGGCGTCGGTCCTGGCCACGTTGCAGGCCATGGCGACGGTGGACGAGGTGGGCCGGCCAGGGTGTGGTCCGGTGGTGTTGGCCGCCCTGCCGTTCGATCGTGGCGCCCCCGCCGCGCTCACCATCCCCGCCGTCACGGTGGGCCGCGACCTCACAGGCCGCCGCTGGCTGACCACGGTGGGTCCTCCCGGGGCCGTGTTCGAGCCGCTGGTGACACTGGGCGCCCTGCCCGAGTACACACCGCCCGACAGCTTCTCGCTCGTCTCGCCCCGGCCCCACACCGAGTGGTCGGCCCTGGTCGGGGCGACGGTGGCCGAGGTGCGAGCGGGCCGCTTCGACAAGGTGGTGCTGGCCCGTGAAGTGACGGTGGTGGGCAACCGTCCCTTCCTACCCGCCGATATCCTGCGCCGGCTGCACGCCCTGTACCCGTCGTGCATGGTGTTCTCCACCGGGAGCTTTCTCGGGGCCAGCCCCGAGTTGCTGATCAGTCGCCAAGGTCGCCGGGTGCGCAGCCACCCGTTGGCCGGCACGGTGGCTCGCAGCGGCGATCCCAACGCCGACGCCGCCCTCACCGGCTTGCTCCTCGGCTCGGCCAAGGAACGGGAGGAGCACCGCCTGGTGGTGGACGAGGTGGCAGCGGCCCTGCGATCGGTGTGCCGGGCGCTCGATGTGCCCGAGGCCCCCTCGATTGTGGCGCTGCGCAACGTGTCCCACCTGGGCACCCTGATCGAGGGTGAGTTGGAGGGCGACAACGTAACCGCCCTGGACCTGGTGGCCCGCTTGCACCCCACTCCCGCCGTGGCGGGCACGCCCACCGCCGCCGCGGTGGCCTACCTGCGGGCGGTCGAGGGGTTTGATCGAGGGTGCTACGCCGGACCGGTGGGCTGGATGGACAGCCGGGGCGACGGGGAGTGGGCGGTGGCGGTGCGCTCGGCCGAGGTGCGCGGCGACACCGCTCGGCTGTTTGCCGGGGTGGGCATCGTGGGCGACTCCGACCCTGAGGCGGAACTGGCGGAGACCCAACTGAAGCTCCAAGCGCTGCTGGCGGCCGTCGTCCGCCCTTAGAGCAGGGCGGTGACGACCGCCTGCTCGATCTCGCGGTGCACCGCGACATTGGCCGCCCGATTGGTCCGGGCCAGCACGACGCGCACCCCCTTTGGCTCCGCCACCGCGGCGGCGACGTCGGCCGCGGCCGACACCGGGCTCACCGGGATCCCGTAGGCGCCCGCCAACCGGGCCAGGTCGACCCCATGAGGCGTGCCCCAGAACCGCTCGAAGGTGTCGTGCGGGACCCCGGCCGCCTGAGGCAGGAAGCTGAAAATGCCCCCGCCGTCGTTGTCCACCACCACCAGGGTGCAGTCGACTGGGCGCTGCGCCGCCCCGAGCAGCGCCCCCGCGTCGTACAGGAAGGCCAGGTCACCCAGCAACGCCGTGACCGGCCCGGTGATGGCGACGCCCAGGGCGGTGGAAATGATCCCGTCGATCCCGTTCGCCCCTCTATTGGCCAGCACAGCAGCGCCGTGGCGGGGCCGGGAGAACCACTCCACGTCGCGTACGGGCATGGACGACGACACGAACAGCCGGCCGCCGTCGGGCAGGGCGGCCACCACGGCGCGGGCCAGACCCGGCTCGGTCACCTCCGGATGGGCCGCCAGCACCTGGTCGATGGCGTCCTGGGCCGTCGCCTCGGCCCGGGCCCACTGCATCGACCACTCGGTCTGGCTCACGCCCGCGGTGACGGCCACCACCGCCTGGCTGAGGGCGGCAATGTCGCACCGCACCACGTGGGCGGCCTGGCGCTCCGGGTCGGACCAGCGACCGTAGGGGTCGACCAGGATCTGCTCCACCTCGGGCCCCAGCTGAGCCAGCCAGGTGGACAGGACCCGGGAAGCCCACGGCTGGCCCAGCCGCAACACCACCTCGGGCCGCCACGCCGCCACCGCGGGCACCCGCAGCAACGTGTCGGCCGCGGCCACGGTCAGCGCGCCCGGCACCCGTGCCCCCGATGTCGGATCGGCCAGCACCGGCCAGCCCAGCGCCGCCGCCAAGGCGTGGATCGGCCCATCACCCACGCCACCCGCACCCGCACCGGCACCAATGCCCGCACCGCCACCCGCACCGGCACCGGCACCCGCACCGGCACCGGCACCGGCACCAATGCCCGCACCGCCACCCGCACCCGCACCGGCCACGATCAGGCCCCGACGACCAGCCAGCGACGCCAGCCGGCCTATCAAATCGGCGGGCGCCGCTACCGCACCGGCGGTCACCCGGTGCCACGCAGCGCCGTCGGCCCGGCCCGGGGGCACGGCGGTGGGCCGGCCCAACAAAGGCTCCCGGAACGCCAGGTTGAGGTGTACCGGCCCCGGGCCGGCCGGGTTGCCCATGGTCTCGGCCACGGCGCGAGCGGCCAGGGAACGCCACGTCCCCGCCACCGCCGCGTCGGCCACCCCGGGCGCGGCCGACCACCGCAGGGCGTCGCCGTACAGCCCCTCCTGCTCGATCGTCTGCGGCGCCCCCACCCGATGCAGCTCAGCCGGCCGGTCGGCCGTGACGACGAGCAACGGCACGCCCGCCTGGTGCGCCTCCACCACCGCCGGATGCAGCTCGGCCGACGCCGTGCCGCTGGTCGTCACCACGATCGCCGGCCGCCCGTAGCCCAGCCCCAAACCCAGCGCCACGAACCCGGCCGAGCGCTCGTCCAGCACCACGTGGACCCGCAACGGCCCCCCGGCCAACGCCACCAGCAGCGGCGTGGAGCGCGACCCAGGCGCCACCACGGCGTCGGTCACCCCGCCCCGGGCCCACTCGTCGAGCAGGGTGGCCGCAAAGCTGGCCTGGACATCGGCCGCGCTGTTCATGCCAGGATCGGTTCGTGCTGGATGGCGAGGAGTTGGGAAAAGGGCCACCGTTGGTAGCTGTCCACGGTTTCACCCAGACCCGCCGCTCGTGGCTTCCAATAGCGCAGCGCCTCAGCGCCGACAACCATTTCACCCTGGTCGATGCCCCAGGCCACGGCGGCTCGGCCGACGTCCGGGCCAACCTCCGAGAGGGGGCGGACCTGCTGGCAGCCGTCGGGGGCCCGGCCGGGTACATCGGCTACTCCATGGGAGCGCGGCTGTGCCTGCACCTGGCGCTGCAACACCCCGAGCTGGTGCACCATCTGGTGCTGATCGGCGGGCACCCAGGGATCGTCGACCCGGTGGAGCGGGCACGACGTCATGCCGACGACGACGCGTTGGCTCGGCGGGTGGAAACCGAGGGCGTGACCGCCTTCGTCGACTGGTGGCTTCGACAGCCCCTTTTTTCCACCCTAGAACCCGGTGCGGCGGGACGGGAGGATCGCGTCGGCAACACCGCCGCCGGCCTTGCCTCGTCGTTGCGCCTGGCCGGAACGGGGGCCCAGGAGCCCCTGTGGCACCGCCTAGCGGAGCTGGCCATGCCGGTGCTGGTGGTGGCGGGCGAGCGGGACACCAAGTTCAGCCGGCTGGGGCACCAGACGGTGGCGGCCATCGGCGGCCACGCCCGGCTGGTCCTGATCCCGGGGGCGGGCCACGCCTGCCATCTGGAACGGCCCGATGCCTTCTGCTCGGTCCTGTCGGAGTTCCTGGCGGAGCACTAGAGGGCGATTCCGACGGCCAGCAAGAGGCCGAAGGCGAGCTGCAGGCGGCCCGTGGCCTGGAGCACCTCGATCAGGCCTTTGCCCGCCTCACCGGACAGCACCCGGCGGACCGGGGGGACGGCCAGCGGCGCCGCGGCCAGGGCGATCAGCGCCCACGGCCGGGCCAGGGCGATCAGGACGACGGCCAGGAACGCCACCGCGAACGTGGCGGTGTACAGAATGCGGGTGGCGGGGGCACCCAGGCGCACGGCCAGGGTGTTTTTGCCCGCCGTGGTGTCACCGGGGATGTCGCGCAGGTTGTTGACCACCAGCAGCGCCACCGCCAACAGCCCGACCGGGACGCCCGCGCCCAGCGCCAGGCCGGTGAGGCGCTCCAGCTGGACGTAGGCCGTCCCGGCCGTTGCCACCAGCCCGAAGAACACGAACACGAACACCTCACCCAGCCCGGCGTAGCCGTAGGGCCGAGGCCCGCCGGTGTACAACCAGCCGGCGGCCACGCAGGCCGCGCCGACGGCGATGAGCCACCAGCCGGCCACCGCGGCCAGGGCCAGGCCGGCCACACCGGCCAGTGCGAACGACAGGAGTGCGGCCCGCTTGACCGCCCCGGGTTCGGCTAAGCCCGAGGCGACCAGCCGGACCGGGCCGACCCGCACCGCGTCGGTGCCCCGCTTGCCGTCGCTGTAATCGTTGGCGTAGTTGGTTCCCACCTGGAGAGCCACCGAGACCACCAGGGCGGCGGCGGCCCGCCACCAGATCACCTGGCCTCCCGCCTGGGCCACCGCCGTGCCCACGGCCACGGGAATGACCGAAGCGGGCAGCGTGCGGGGGCGGGCTCCGGCGACCCATCGGTTCATCGTTTCATCGTGGACAAAACCTACCCGAGCACTAGCCTCCGCGGGCATGGGGTACCCCTCGTCGGGACCACGGGTGGCCCAGCTGGTAGCCATCGACCTGCCGGGCGGGCCGGCCTTCGTCTCGGCGCTGCAACGGATCTGGGACGCGGGCGACGCCGCTCTGCCACTGGACCAGCGCCTCGCCGCCCCCGCTCAGGAGGCGCTGGTACGAGCCCTGGCGCCCGCGGGCGTGATCGGGCCCGCAGGGTTTGTCGACCTCGATGGGGGAAGGCCGGTGTCGTCGGGCGACGCCCTGGTGGTGGCCACCAGCGGGACCACGTCGGGGCCCAAGGGGGTGGTGTTGACCCACGCCGCAGTGGCTGCCTCGGCCGCCGCCACCAGCGCCCGGCTGGGGGTCGATCCGGACCACCACCGATGGTTGGCCTGCCTGCCGCTCAGCCACGTGGGCGGGCTGTCGGTGGTGACCCGGGCGCTGCTCACCGGCACGCCGCTCGAGGTCCACCCCGGGTTCTCCTCGGTTGCTGTGACCGCCGCCGCCGGCCCTTCGGTGCTCGTCTCGCTGGTGCCGACGGCGCTACGCCGGGTTGTGGCGGGCGACTTTCACACCGTGGTGCTGGGCGGCTCGGCCCCGCCCGGCGATCTCCCGGCCAATGTGGTCACGACCTATGGGATGACCGAGACGGGCAGCGGCGTGGTGTACGACGGCGTCCCCCTGGCCGGCGTCGAGTTGGCGCTCGGGCCCAACGGCGAGGTGCGGCTGCGGTGTCCCATGCTGCTGCGGGCGTACCGGGACGGCACGGTGCCGCTGGATGGCGAGGGTTGGTTCGCCACCGGCGATGCCGGAACGATCGGGGCCGATGGTCGGCTGGCCATCCACGGCCGCCTGAGCGACCTGGTGATCACCGGGGGGGAAAACGTCTGGCCCGCCACCGTCGAAGCCGTCCTGCGCCAAGACCCCGGGGTAGCCGAGGTGGCGGTAGCCGGCCGCCCCGACCCCGAATGGGGCGAGCGAGTGGTCGCCTGGGTCGTCCCCACCGACCCGTCAACCCCACCGACGCTCGACCACCTCCGCGCCCTGGTCAAGGACCATCTGGCCCCCTGGGCCGCCCCCCGCCAGTTGGTGGTGGTCGCGGCCCTCCCCAAAACCGCCATCGGCAAGATCCGCCGCACGGCCCTCCCCTCCCCCTCGGACGGCCCAAACTGTGCGGGTTAATCGTTCCGTGCGTACTTTTCGTCACGAGACGACCGAAACCCCGCTCAGAACCACAATCCCGCACAGAAGCGAGCCCCAAGGCGGGCGGCGGCCCCGCGCGCCACTACAAGCGGGCTATGTGAGACCGATGGGGGAAACGAGCGCCCCCCCATCGACCACCAACGTCGTGCCGGTGATCCACGACGCCGCTTCGCTGGCCAGGAACACCGCCGCCGCCGCCACATCCTCCGGCTCGCCCAACCGCCGCAACGGCAGCTTCGACGCGATGGTGTCGCCGTAGGACTCCCACAGCACCCGGGCCAGGTCGGTCTTGACCAGCCCGGGGGCGATGGCGTTGACCCGCACCCCGGGGCCCAACTCGCACGCCAAATGCTTGGTCAGGTGGATGACCGCCGCCTTGGTCACGTTGTAGTAGCCGATGGCCGGCTCCACCCCGAAGCCGCCGATGGACGCCAGGTTGATCACCGATCCGCCGTGGTCGCGCATCCAGGCCCGGTAGGCCAGTTGCGTCCAATGCAGCACCGCCCACTGGTTGACCTGGGCGATCTTGTCGGCCCGGGGCTGGTCGATCTCGATCAGGGGGCCCGCGTAGGGGTTGGTGGCGGCGTTATTCACCAGGATGTCCACCGCCCCGAAACGCGCCACCGTGGCCGCCACGCACGCCGCAGCCGCCTCAGCGTCGCCCGCGTTGGCCGCGAACCACCCCACCGAGCCCGCCATACCCGCCGCCGCCTCTTCCAGCGCCGCCGCTTTGCGACTGGAGATCATGACCGCCGCCCCCGACGCAGCCAGGGCGGTGGCGATGGCGCGGCCGATACCCCGCGACCCGCCCGTAACCAGCGCCACCTTGCCGTCCAGGCGCAGGTCCATGGGGTCAGCCGGCTGAGCCGGCTAGGCCCATTCGTCGTCGTCCAGCGGCACCTCGGCCCGCTGTTCCGCGACGTCGGCCGGATCGGCATCCCAGGGCAGTGCGCTCGCCACGGGCGCGACCAGGTCTACGTCCTCGGGCGAAGCTTCCAACGGAGTGTCAGACACGCGGCCGACGCTAGGCGATCGCACACCACGCCAGTTCACGCCGTCATCGAAGTTCTAGTCACCGAAGTTCTAGTCACCGAAGTTCTAGTCACAGCGCCCTTCTAGGCTGGCCCGCGTGAACCATTTGGCCGAAGAAACGAGCCCCTACCTGCGCCAACATCGGGACAACCCGGTGGACTGGTACCCCTGGGGCGACGAGGCAACGGCCCGGGCCCACGAGCTGGACCGGCCCATCCTGCTGTCCGTCGGTTACTCCGCCTGCCACTGGTGCCACGTGATGGCCCATCAGTGCTTCGAGGACGCCGAAGTGTCGGCTGCCATGAACGACAACTTCGTCAACATCAAGGTCGACCGGGAGGAGCGGCCCGATGTCGACGCCATCTATATGGAGGCGGTGCAGGCGCAAACGGGCAATGGTGGCTGGCCCATGACGGTGTTCCTGACCCCCGATGGCCGGCCCTTCTTCGGCGGCACCTACTTCCCCAAGCCCGTCTTCCTGGACCTGATGACCCAGATCACGACGGCCTGGCACGACCGGCGCAGCGACCTGGAGCGCGATGCCGACCGGTTGGCCGACGCCGTGCGCTCGGGCATTCGCAGCGCCGCCACCACACAGCTGGCCCCGGACGCACCCTCCCCGCTTTCCCCCGATCTGTTGAAGCACGCCATGGCGGCCCTGGGCGAGGCCTTCGACCCGGAGTGGGGCGGCTTCGGCCGGGCTCCCAAGTTTCCCCAGGCGTCCATGGTGGAGCTGGCGTTGCGGGGCGGGTTGATGGACATCGTGACCACCACCCTCGACGCCATGGCCTCAGGCGGCATCTACGACCACATGGGCGGGGGCTTCGCCCGCTACGCCGTGGAGCGGCGCTGGTTGGTCCCCCACTTCGAGAAGATGTTGTACGACAACGCCCAGCTGATCCGGCTGTACACCCACGGGTGGCAGGTCACCCGTGCCGAGCGCTACCGCCAGGTCGTGACCGAGACGGTCGCCTACCTGCTGCGCGCCCCCATGCGCTCCCCCGCGGGCGGCATCCATGCGGCCGAGGACGCAGACAGCGAGGGGGTGGAGGGCAAGTTCTATGTCTGGTCGCTCGATGAGGTCACGGCGCTCGGGGGGCCGGCCGCGGTCGAGTGGTATGGGGTGTCGGCGCAGGGCAATTGGGAGGAAAAGAACATCTTGTGGCGGCCCGAGCGGGGCGACCTGATCCGGCCGCCCGAGGTGGAGGCGGGCCGCCAGGCGCTGTTCCAAGCCCGGGAGCTACGGGTACGCCCGAGCCTGGACGACAAGGTGGTGACCGAATGGAACGCCATGGCGGTGGCGGCGCTGGCCGAGGCGGGGGCGGCCATGGCGCGCCCCGACTGGATCGCGGCGGCGGTGGAGGTGGCTGAGTTCCTGCTGTCGTCGCTGCGCCGGGACGACGGGCGGTGGCTTCGGGCCTGGCAAGGAGGCCGGGCGGGACGCCATCCCGCCTACGCCATCGACTACGCCTGGTTGGTCGAGGCGTTCACCCGGCTGGCCGAGGCCACCGGACAGGCCCGCTGGGTGGCCGAGGCGCGCCAGGCGGCCGACAAGCTGCTGGCATTGTTCTGGGACCCCGAGACGGGCGGGTTCTTCACCACCGGGGGCGACGCCGAGAAGCTGCTTGTCCGGTCCCAGGACACCTACGACGGGGCGACGCCGTCGGCCAACTCGGTGGCCGCCGTGGCCCTGCTGCGCCTGGGCGCGCTCACCGGAACGGAGGAGTACGAGGCGGCGGGCGCCGGGGCGGTCACAGTCATGGCGCCGATGTTGGCGCGCCACCCCACCGGGTTCACCAACTTCGCCGCCGCCGCCGACCTCATCGTGTCGGGGATAACCGAGGTGGCGATCACGGGCCAGCGGGCAGATCTGGTGGAGGCGGTGGTGACCCGTTACCTGCCCAACGCCGTGTTGGCGTGGGGCGAACCCTATGCATCACCACTGTGGCAGGACCGCACCGGCCCGGCCACGGCGGGCAAGGCGTTCATCTGCCGCAACTACACCTGTTCCGCCCCGGTCACCGACCTCGAGCGCCTGGTGGCACAACTCACGGGCGCCTGACCGGCGCCGGGGGCGGCTCGGCTGAGGTTAGGGCGGCCCACAGGGCGGCGGCCAGGAACCCCGACACCGCCACCGCACCGGCGGTCAGGATCGACGATCGGGAGGGTTGCGAACCGGCCATGGGTTCACAGTGTGATGCCCGTCCGGCGCAGCGCAACGGGTTGGAGGATTTTCTTATCCGAAGAGGTAAATGCCACGTCTTGGCCGTTAGGTTTCTTCCCGGCATGATTCGTGCGAGCGGCCGGTATCCACCAGTCGACGCGTTTCAACGACCAAGATAAAGTTCTGTGCAATCGACGTCTGCTCGATCCGAGTTCCTAACCGTCGCTCCGGAAGCCGAAGCGCTTCCTCGTCGCAGCAACACCCCGGGTACGACACTCGAGCTTTTGGTGCTGGCGGCCGACGTGGACCAGTGCGCCGCGGTCGACCTGGTCTCCGGGGCATTGGTGCGGGCGTGGAGCCCGTCGCCCATCCCCGACGACCTCGAGCCGTACGACATCGTGGGCGCCACGTTGGACGACACCGTCGACCTCCTGCCCGACCCGTCGCAACCTGAGGCGGTGCCGTTGTCGGAGCCCCCGGAGCGCATCGGCCGCCTGACCGGGCGCCGGGTGGAGCGCTATTTGCGGGCGCTGGTCCACCCCCCGGGGCAACCCCTGCTGGCTATCCACGGACCGGCCATCCCGTTCTGGCAGCGCACCGCCGACTATCCGTCCATCGCCGTGGTCGAGCCTGAGGGCCCGGCAGTGTTCCGGCGGCGGGAGGGATCGATGTCCTGCATGTTCCGCTGGCGGGGCGTCCCGGTCGAATTGCCGTGCGTCGACCGGCGCATGATGCACGGTTTGACCGCGGTGGGACGGACCCGGGTCGACTCGGTCAAGGGCGAACGCCTACTGGTGGCGTTGGCGCCACCGGTGGACGGTCACTGTCACAAGGTCGTCTCGGCCTTGCTGCCCCGCCCGTAGAAACCCACCCGTAAGGCGGATCAGGCCCGAAAAGAAGGACCCTAAAATCAGGGGCCGTAGCGAGAAGCCAGGTCTTCGGCCATGCCCCATCCGAACGCGATGAGCACGTCACGTCGGGCATGGTCCAGCGGGGCAAAAAAGTCCGCCACCGTGGCATCACCCTCCGACGCCCCCGCATCGTCGGTGCTGAAGTCGAACACGCCGACCGGGTTGCCGTCACCCTCGACTACGAAGCTGCGGTCGTTGATCCGCCCCTCGGCACCGAAGCGCTTGGCCAGGCGGCGGCTCCACGCCCGCTCCTCACCGCTCGCCTTGTGGCCCGGGCGGGGGCAGATGTCCTCCAGGCCCTCGAAGGCCACAAAGGCCCCGGGCTGGATGAACCGGGTCCCAATAAGAACGTCCTCGTCCGGGAACGCCAGCACGGCCCGCCGGAATTGGTCGGCCGTCACCGCTCGCAAAGCGGCCTCGCCGTCCACCCCGCGCTTGATCGACGCCAAGCCCCACAGCAGGCATGGAGTCCCACCGATTCGCTCGAGGGTGCAGAAGGAGAAGCCCACGAGCTTGCCCGCGTCGTAGCCCTGGGTGATCAGTACCCAGACATCGCGCTGCTTTGAGAGCAGCCCTATGTCGAAGCCGGCTGGCCCGTCCAGGCAAATATCCGCCATCTCGGCCAGCTCGGTATCGCTGAGGGCAGTGCAGTCCTTGGTTCCGACATCGATCGCCATATCCCTACAGGTCGTCTCCTCCGCGGGGGGTACCCCGTAAGTTTACGCGGTTTCGGGACGTGTTTTCCAAAGGCGTTCCTCAGCGCCCTTCAGTTCCCGTCGCTGCGGTGCCGCTCACCAGGCAACCGGCACCCAAGAGGACCCGCAACTCGGCCAGCAACCCGGCCCGGGCGTTGACATTGAACTCGTCGCGCAGCCGGAACACCTTGGTCCCCACGTGCACCAGCACGGGGGAGCCGCCCGGGTGGTCGGCCAGCAGTTGCTTGAGCTGCAACATCAGCGCATCCGACATGACATTCAGGGGAAGGCGCAGTTGCAGGGGCTCGGAGTCGTCGTCGATCACCAGTTCGGGGCGCTTCAGTTCCATGCAGATCAGTTTGGGCTCGTCCTCGCGCAGGTCGAGGCGGCCCCGGACGCACACCACGGCGTCGTCGGCCAACAAATGGTTGATGTCGCTGAGGGCCCGAGGGAACACCCACACGTCGACGTTGGCCTCCAGGTCCTCCAGGGTGAAGGTGGCCATCAGGTCGCCCCGCTTGGTGTACTTGCGGTTGAGGCCGGTGATGACGCCGCCCACCCAGCGCAACTCGCCCTCGGACAGCTCCCGGAGCTCCCGCAAGGTCACGTCGACCTGGCGGCGCAGCGCCGACTCCACCCCGATCAGCGGGTGGTCGCTCACGTACAGGCCCAGCATCTCCTTCTCGAACACCAGCCGCTGGCGCTTGTCGAACTCCTGGTCGGGAATGGGCACCCGGGTGTCGTCGAACACCGGCGATCCCCCCGTCCCGCCGTCGCCGTCGTCGCCCCCGAACAGGTCCCCGAACAGGCTCATCACCCCCTGCTCGCGCTCACGCCGCCGGGCCAGGATGCGGTCCACGATCTGATCGGCCACCAGGCACAGGCCCTGGCGGGGGTGGCCCAGCGAGTCGAACGCCCCGGCCTTGATCAGCGACTCGATGGTCCGCTTGTTGAGCACCACCGGGTCGACCCGATCGCAGAACTGGTAGAAGTCCTGGAACGGCCCCGCAGCTGTGCGGGCCGCCACAATGCGCTCCACCAGGCCCTCGCCCACGTTGCGCACCGCGGCCAGGCCGAAGGGAATGGCTCCCACACCCTTGGACCCCCCGTCGCGAAGCGCCGTGAACTCGGCCACTGACACGTTGACGTCGGGCACGAGCACCTCGATGCCCCGGGCCCGGCACTCCGCCAGGTACACCGCCGTGCGGTCCTTGTCGTCCTTGACGCTGGTCAGCAGGGCGGCCAGATACTCGACCGGATGGTTGGCCTTCAACCACGCCGTCTGGTAGCTGACCAGGCCGTAGCCGTAGCTGTGGCTCTTGTTGAAGGCGTAGTCGGCGAATGGCTCGATTACGTCGAACAGCTTCGAGCCGATCTCGCGCCCGTAGCCCGTATCGTCGCACCCGGCCACGAACTTCTCCCGCTCGAGGGCCATGATCTCGCGGTTCTTCTTGCCCGCCGCCTTGCGGAGGTTGTCCGCCTCCTCCAACGAGTATCCGGCGAAGCGCTGAGCCACCCGCATCATCGATTCCTGGTAGATCATCAGGCCCTGGGTCGAGGAGAGCACCTCCTCCATGTCGGGGTGGAGGTAGGTGATGGGCTTGCGACCGTTCTTGCGGTCGGCGTAGTCGTAGTGCATGTTGGCTGCCATCGGGCCCGGGCGGTACAGGGCGATGAGGGCGCAGATGTCCTCGAAGCTGGTCGGGGCGAGCGCTCGGGTGAGCGCCCGCATGGGGGCGCCTTCGAGTTGGAACACGCCGATGGAGTCGGCCCGGCGCAACATCTCGTACACCGCTTCGTCATCCAGCGCCAAGGCGTCGATGTCGGGCCGGGTGCCTGTGTTGGCCTCGATCAGGTCCAGCGCCCGCTCGATCACCGACAGGTTGCGCAAGCCCAGGAAGTCCATCTTGAGCAGGCCCAGCTCCTCCACCCCGTGCATCTCGTACTGGGTCACGATGGGCGAGCTCTCCGGGGTCCCGCCCGGCTCGGGCTTGCGTTGGATGGGCAGATACTCGGTCAGCGGGTCGGCCGAGATGACCACGGCGGCGGCGTGGATCCCGTCCTGGCGGCGCAGCCCTTCGAGGCCTTTGGCCACGTCGATGACCTTCTGGGCATCGGGGTCCACGGCGTACATCTCCCGCAGGTCGGCTGCGGCGTGGAAACCGTCCTCGTGGCCCGGGACAATCTCCAGGCAAGCCCCGAGCGGGGTGTCGCGGCCCATGACCAGCGGCGGCATGGCCTTGGCGATGCGGTCGCCCACGCTGTACGGCAGGCCCAGCACCCGGGCCGCGTCGCGCACCGCCGCCCGGGCCTTGATGGTGGAGAAGGTGACGATCTGGGCCACATGGTCCCAGCCGTAGCGCTCGGTGGCGTAGCGGATCATCTCGGCCCGGTAACGCTCGTCGAAGTCCATGTCGATGTCGGGCATCGACTGGCGGCCCGGGTTGAGGAAGCGCTCGAACAGCAGGTCGTAGCGGATGGGGTCGAGGTCCACGATGCGCAGGCAGTACGCCACGCAGCAGCCGGCCGCGCTCCCCCGCCCCGGCCCCACCCGGATGCCCTGCTCCCGGGCGTGGTGGATGAGGTCCCACACCACCAGGAAGTAGTCGGAGAAACCCATGGTGGAGATGACGCCCAGCTCGTAGTCCAGCCGCTCCTGCACCTTGTCGGGCAAGGGGGCGCGGTAGCGGGCGACGGCGCCCTCCATGGTCAGGTGCCGGAGGTAGGCATCCGCGTCGCCGAAGCCATCAGGGCGGGGAAAAGAAGGCAGCTTGGGCTTGCCAAAGTCGATCGTGACATCCGCCCGCTCGGCGATCCACAAGGTGTTGTCGCAGGCTGCGGGCTGCTCAATGAACAGCGACCGCATCTCGGCCGCCGACTTCAGGTAGTGCTCATCGCCCTCGAACTTGAACCGATTGGGGTCGTCCATGGCCGAGCCGGTCTGCACGCACAGCAGGGCGTCATGGGCCACCGCGTCCTCGCGGTGGGTGTAGTGGCTGTCATTGGTGGCCAAAAGTGGGGCGCCCAGCCGCTTGGCCAGGTCGATGAGCTGGGGATTGGTCTTGCGCTGCTTCTCCAGACCGTGGTCCTGGAGCTCAACGAACAGATTGTCCCGGCCGAAGATGTCCTGCAACCGGGCGGCGTGGGTGCACGCCATCTCGAAGTCACCCCGCAGCAGCGACTGCAGCACCAGGCCGCCCAGGCAGCCGGTGGTGGCAATGACCCCTTCGTGGTGGCGGGCCAGCAGCTCCCAGTCGGCTCGGGGCTTGTAGTAGTAGCCCTCGAGATAGGCGGCACTGGACAGCTTCATCAGGTTGCGGTAGCCGGCCGTGGTCTCGGCCAGCAACGTCAGGTGGTAGTAGAGCTTCTCGCCTTCCGATCCCTCGCCCCCGCCATCGTCCACCCGGCCCCGCCGGGTGGGCCGCTCGAAGCGAGATTCGGCCGCCATGTACGCCTCGGTCCCGATGATGGGCTTGATCCCCACCTTGTTGGCTTCCTTGTAAAAGTCGAGGACGCCGTACATGTTGCCGTGGTCCGTGATCCCGATGGCCTTCTGGCCGTCCGCCGCGGCGGCCGCGATGACATCGGTGACCCGGGCCGCGCCATCGAGCATCGAGAACTCGGTGTGCAGATGCAGGTGGGTAAAGGAGTCCCCCACAGCGCCGTTCCTCTCGTGCCGCAAGTGTCGTCGTCCACAGCCTGTGGACGAGTTACAGGACTGTAATTCTAGCCCCCGGGCCCGACCACCACCAGGGTGAAGTTTTCGTGAAAAGGGTCGAACAGAACCAACCCAGCCGGACATGTTCAGTCTGATGAGCAGGAAATGGCAGGAGACAGACGGGCGTGACTGACCAGGCGCTCGATGGACCGGGTGAGGCTGACGACCCGTGGGTCGTCATCTTGGAGGCGTGCGCCGAACCGCCCTTGCAGTTCCAGCAGGTCAAGCAGCTGGTCAGCCAGTTGCACCAGTGGAACCCATCAGGGTTGTACAGCCTGGAGCGCCATGCGGTGCAGCTGCAGATACCGACCGAGCGTCACGACGACGCCTTGGCCTTGGCCATTGCCTCCCATGACCGAGCGTTACGAGACCTGGGCGTCCAGGTCTGCAACTTGCTGCGGGCCGAGGTCATGACGCTGGGCGAACTGCAGCTGGGCACGGGCCAGACGCTGGCCGAGGTCCAGGAGCGGCGCTACGACGCCATGATCCCGACCGCGTTGTACGAAGCCACCCGGGGCCTGCTGCGAGCGAGCGACCGGGCTCAGATCGACGAGGTGCTGACCGGTTTCGTGATCGCGGTGGGGGGCACGGTCAACATCGGGGAGCTGAAGTACTTCCCGGGCGAAGTGTCGGTCGACCTGGGGCTGTCGCCCAGCGACCGCATGTACGCCACGGCCGACGCGGCCAGCGTGGCCGGGCTGATGATCGAGCAGTCGCTGCCGTTGCTCATCCACGACGCCGAGCGCATGATGACGCGCTTGCACGGGGTCGACCAACCAAACCTTCGCTGACCCACAGTCGCCGGCCACGGGCGGTTCCAGCCGCCCGGCCGCATACCCCGGGGCGGGGCCATGGACGAAGCCTGGGCCTTACGGCCCGGGCTTCGTCCCTTTGGCCAGGCCTGCCGGTGAACTGAGGGGATCTGGCGTTTCGCTGAGCAACCGCAGAATGGGCGGCTCAGGGCTAGTGGCAGAACGAGGTCTGGCCGGCGACGTCGGTGGCCTCGAACGACCAGCGGGTGGGCAACCCGGGGTCGGTCTTGGTGGCCACCACCACCACCTGGCCCTTGGTCCCCCGGGCAAAGGCCGGGATACTCACCGTGCCGTTGGTGATCGACACATCGCCGATCGAGGCCAGCCCGTTGCCCGAGTCCTGCACGGTGACCGACTCCTGTGCTCCGGTGAGCAGGCCCGAGACGATGCACGTGGGCGCCACCGCCAGCGTGGTGGGTGGGGACGACGGCACCGTGGTCGGATGCGCCACCGTGGTCGGAGCCGACTTGGTCGGGGTGGTACGCATCTCGGTGGTGACCTCATGGCCGGTCGAGTTGGTCCCCGACGACGCGGGAACGGCGGTCACGGGCGCCGTACCCGGTGGGATGGCCGCCGTGGTTGGTGTGGCGGTGGTTGGTGTGGCGGTGGTTGGGGTGGCCGTGGTTGGGGTCGTGGTCGGCGTGACCCGGGTCGAGGAGCTGGGACCGCTGGTCGCCGTCTGGCCGTGGCCCGAGCCCGACTTGGATCCCAGCTGATTGGTCAGCAGCAACAAGACCAGGGCCACCACACCCACCGTCATCAGCAACATCAACAACAACCATCGACCCGAGCGATTGGGCCCGGCCGGTACGTTCGCGCCCAGCGCCCCCCCGGCGGCCGCGCCTGCCGTGGCCACGGCCAGCGTCTCCTTGGTGGTGCGGGTCATCGTCCCCACGGCTGCCATGAAGCCCGGCGTGGTCCGGGGGTTGGCTTGGCGCAGGGCGTCGAGGGCGTCGAGCTCGGTCATGGTCTGTTTGCTCTCCTAGAGGCCATTGGCTCGACTCACGTTGCTTGGCGGTGCGGTGGCCACGGCGGGAGACGTGGGCCGAAGCGTGACCGACTCGACCTCGCCGTAGGCGGTGCGGAACCGTTCGCGGGCGCGGTGCAGACGGCCCCGAGCGGTCACCGCCAGGCAACCCATGACGGCCCCGATCTCGGTCGACGACAGCCCTTCCCACTCGGCCAACAAGAGGATCTCGCGATCGGCCGGGTCGAGCTGACGCAGCGCATCGGCCACCTCGTCGTGCCCCACCTCGACCGGCCATTCCACCGTGTCGGGCGGGTCCATCACCCGCACGCGTTCCACCAGGCGGTGGCGCCGGCCGCGGGCCCGTCGCTCGTTGGCGATGACGCGCCGCGCCGTGGCCAGCAGCCACACCCGGGCAGCGTCATCGTCGGGGACGTCGCCCAATCGGCGCCAGGCCACTAGGAAGACCTCGGAGACGGCGTCTTGCGCATCCTCCTCGGACGTGCAGCGCCAGCGGCAGTAGGCGACCACGTCGCCCACATAGTCGACGATCAGCTGCTCCAGGCGACCGGGGCGGGCCGGGGCGCGACTCATAGCCGGGTCATCGTGGCCGACGCCCCGATCTCCCCACCAGAACGGTCATCGTCTGGGTCGTCCATCGTTTCGCGCTCTATTCAAACACGCATCGCTCCGTCGTGAGGCACGAATGGCCGATTTGACCGAAAATCAGAGGTAGTTGCCGGTGGGCAGGGGACGCTCGTCGCCTCCTTGGGGCAGGCCCCTCTGGCGCATCTGATCGAGCTGACTGCGCGCCACCATCTGCTGGGCGAAAAGCGTCGCTTGGATGCCGTGGAACAACCCCTCGAGCCAGCCCACCAGCTGCGCCTGGGCGATGCGCAGTTCGGCATCGCTCGGGATCGAGCTGTCCCCGAAGGGGAGGGCCATGCGGTGCAGCTCCTCCTGCAGGTCGGGCGACAACCCCGACGCCAGTTCCTCGATGGACGCGTCGTAGATCTCCCGCAGGCGTCCCCGACTGGCGTCGTCCAAGGGCGCCTGGCGCACCTCATCCAGCAACTGCTTGATCATGGAGCCGATCCGCATCACCTTGGCCGGCTCGGACACTTCCTCCGTGCCGTCTTCTTCAAGGTCCCCGGGGAGGACCAGATCGGGCTGGACCGGGTCGTGCTCTGACATATCTCCATCCTGGCCCAACGAGCGCCCCTGACCCAAACAGCGCCGATCTAGCGAAACGCGGCCAGGCAGGGAACCAGCACCTCGGCCGTGGTGAGAGAGCCGTGGCGGCACACCAGGCGCATCTCGCCCGTGTCGGCCGGGTCCAGGTACGCTCGGGACAGGAACGGGACGAGCGCCACGTCGCCCAGTCGGCGCCGCACCGATTCGGTCAGCGGCCCGCCGAACCAACCGCCCTGGTCGAGTTGGTCCACCGTCCACACCCACGCCTCGTCGTCGTACCGGGCATGGGCCGCGCCCGCCAGGGCGTCGAGGCGGTCGGGCCGGGCGTGGAGCCAGCGAAAACGGCCCTCGCCGCTCATCATCGCCGTCTCGGCCGCCACCGCCGGGTCGACCGCCGCAGTGGCGCCGGCCACCTCCACCTGGCCGTGGTCGGCCGTCACCACCAGGGCCGCCCCGGCCGGCAGGACGGCCAGCAGATCGGCCACCAAACGGTCGGCCGCCACCAGCTCCGCCTCATAGTGGCGATCGAAACCGAAGATGTGGGCGCACTTGTCGATGCCTTCGTAGTAGGCGTAGACGAATCGCTCCCCCGCCTCCAGCTGGCCCTTGACCTCCACCGGCACGGCCGACGGGAGCCACCAGCCGATCTGGCGGGCACCCGACAAGTGGGCCACCGTGAAACCGCTCGACAAGAACTCCGCCCTGGTCACCACGGGGACGCCGCGCCCGGCGAAGGCGGGCGTGGGTTGGAACGAGGCGGGAGGCAGGAACGGCCGGGCATCGCCCGACACAGTGCGCCACCGCAGCACGTTGAGCACCTCTCGGCCGCTCGGCCCGTCCACCGCCAGGCGATAGCCAACGACGCCGTGCCGGGCCGGTGGCTGGCCGAGCGCGATGGAGGTCAGGGCGGTGGCGGTGGTGGTGGGCACTACCGAGGTGATGGGTCCGCCCACCATGTCGGCCATGGTCGGGGCTAGGGCGTGACGCTGCACCAACTGCTCCCAACCCAGCCCGTCGAGCACCAGGAGCACCACCTGCTCGGCCTGGCGGGCGGGCGCGGGCAGCCAATCCGGGCGCTGACCGGGCGGGGCCATGAGGGCGGGGCCGAGGGAGTCCAGGCACGCACCGCCATAGGCGGGCCGTACTGGTTGCGGCCGTTCCGATTGGGGTGGCGTGTCCACAGCCATCGACGGTACCGGGAGGCTGTGACGGCCGCTCAACCAAACCCGGGTTCCGGGTCGGCGACGGCATAGCATGGGCGGTGTGAAAGTGTCGACGCGAGGCGATTACGCCAGCCGTGCGTTGCTGTCGTTGGCGTTGCACGACGGTGAGCGCAGGCCGACCTCGGTGCGGGACATCGCCGAGCGCACCGGTTTGCCCCAGCCCTATCTCGAGCAGATCCTGCTCGCCCTCAAGGGTGCGGGCCTGGTCCGGTCCAAGCGCGGGGTCGGGGGCGGCTACGTGCTGGCCCGCTCTCCCGCCGCCATCACGCTGAGCCAGATCGTCTCGTCGGTCGAGGGACCGATCGTGGCGGGCGATTTCGGCGAGCCCCATCAAAACGGGGCGTGCGACCACGAGGGCCAGTGCGTGCTGCTGGCGGTGTGGGCCGACGTGGGCGAGCACATGCGAACCCACCTGGACAGCTTCACCCTGGCCGACATGGTGAGCCAGGCGCAAGCCAACAGCGTGCCCATGGCCCCGCTTACCTGATTCGTACGCCGCCCGGGATCAGGCAGGGGTGAAGTGCTCCAACAGCCCCATCAGGTCGGCCGGCAGGGCCGAGGTGAAGTGTTGCCGGGCGCCGGTGGTGGGATGGTCGAAGCCCAACTGGGCGGCGTGCAGCCACACCCGTTCGGGCGCCATGCGGGGAACTTCGGGCGGCCAGTAGCCCTGGCGGCGGTAGCGGGCGTCGCCCACCACGGCGTGGCCGATCGCCGACAGGTGCACCCGGATCTGATGGGTGCGTCCCGTGTCGAGGCGACACTCCAACTCGGTGGCCGCCACCGGGGCGCTGAAACGTCGCTCGACCCGATAGCGGGTGCGCGCCTCTTTTCCCCCGACCCGCACCGCCATGCGGGTGGGATCGGCATCGGCGCGCCGGATGGGGGCGTCGATCAGGCCCTCGTTGGCCTCGACGTTGCCCCACACCAGGGCCCGGTACCGCCGTTCCGCCGTGCGGCTGGCCAACTGGGCCACCAGCGACCGGCGTGCCGCGTCGGTGCGCGCCACCACCAACAGGCCCGAGGTCCCTTTGTCCAGCCGGTGGACGATCCCCGGTCGGTTCTCCGCCCCGCCCACCGCCAACCCCGCCAGGTCGGGGAAGCGCGACAGCAGCCCGCCCACCAGCGTCCCTCGGGCGTTTCCCGCGCCCGGGTGGACAACCAGCCCGGCCGGCTTGTCGACCACGATCACCGCCTCGTCGGCGTGCACCACCACGAACGACACACCGGCCTCGGGCTCGACCCCGACCGGCGCAGGCTCCGGGGCATCGGGCACTTCGAGCGTCTCGCCCGCGCTCACCCGGTGGCTACGGGTGCGCACCGGCACCTGGTCGAGGCGCACCGCCCCCTGCTCGACCAGGGCCGCCACCTGACTGCGGGCCATCCCGGTGAGCAACGACACCACCCGGTCGACCCGTTCGCCGCCCAGGGCGGCCGGTATGACCTCAATCATTCGGGAGCCCGTCCAGCGGCTTCCGGCCGGGCCCGAAACAACACCAGCGCCAGCAGCGCCGCGCCCACCGTGATCGAGGCGTCGGCCACGTTGAAAACCGGCCACCAGCGGAGGTCGATGAAGTCGATCACCGCCCCATGGTGGTGGCGCACCAGGCGGTCGGCCAGGTTGCCCATCGCCCCGCCCAGCAGCAGGCCCATGGCCATCACGGCGGGCCACGAGGCGTTGCGGCTGGCCTTGCGACCGAGGCCCAGCAGCACGACCAGCAGGACGACCACACCTCCGATGATGATGGCGGTGCTGCCCTGGCCCAGGCCGAATGCCGTCCCCGAGTTGAAGGCCACCTCGAACTGCAGCGTCCACAGCACGTGCACCGGATTCTGGGCGTGGCGCAAGGCCCAGGTCTTGGTCACCTGGTCGACCGCCACCACGGCTGCCGCGATGGCCGCTATGGCCAGCCGGCGTCCCCGAACGGCCCGAGCCGCCATCGGTTCGGTCCCATCGTGACCGGCAGATTCAACGGAGGAGGGCTCCCCCCTCGACCGACCGACGCCGGCGGCCATTAGCGCCGCGACAGCCCGCCGCTCTTGCAGGCCACGCACAAGGCGGCGTAGGGCAGCGCCATCAGCCGGGCCTGGGGAATGGGCTGGCCGCACTGCTCGCACGATCCGTAGTTGCCCGCGTCGATCTTGGCCAGGGCCCGGTCGATCTCCACCACCGCACCGCGCGCCTGGGCCGACAACACCAAGTCCAGCTCGCGGTCGACGTTGGAGGTACCGCCCTCGCCCCCCTCCTCGTCGAACTGCACGTCACCCGGCTCGTGCTCCAGCGCCAGGGAGTCCGCCTCCGCCTTCAGCTCCTCGGCTTGGCGGGTGTAG
>Ga0302326_10002001_pt1 | contig 50717 bp, 51 predicted proteins | sample Palsa_T0_3_FD_202264 | JGI IMG/M metagenome (GOLD analysis project Ga0302326, IMG submission 202264) | Peat permafrost microbial communities from Stordalen Mire near Abisko, Sweden - Palsa_T0_3 | ecosystem: Environmental > Terrestrial > Soil > Palsa > Peat permafrost | place: Sweden: Abisko...
CTGCGATTCCTCGTAGGTCTTGGACTCGGCCATGGCCTCGATGTCGCCGTTGTGAGGGTTGAGCGTGACAATCGCTGACGCTGGATCTTCGGGCTCGTCGAGCACTTCGGCGATCGCCTTGCGGGCTAGCCGCTGCATGTTCAGGTCGATCGTGGTGTACACCTTGAGCCCGCCGTGTTCGACCGTTTTGGCGCCGTAGCGTTCGACCAGTTGCTGGCGTACGTATTCGAAGAAGAATTCCTCTTTGCGTTCGGAGTAGTAGTGGCCGGGATGAAGCTCGAGTGGGTCTGCCTCTGTCGCCTTCGCCACCGCTGGCGTGATGTAGTGCAGTTCGGCCATCTTGGCGAGCACCTCGTTGCGCCTTTCCCTGGCGGCTTTGGGGGAGAGCAGCGGGTTGTACTGCGAGGGCGCCTGCGGCAGGCCAGCAATTAGCGCTGACTGCTCGAGGTCGAGCTGCGATGCGGGCTTGTTGAAGAAGATCCGCGCAGCGGCTTGCACACCGACGGCTGTCTGACCGCCGACAGTCCCATACGGGACGCTGTTCAGATAGCTGGTGAGGATCGAGTGCTTGCTGTGATGTTTCTCGTAGTCGAGTGCGAGCTTGGCCTCGATGATCTTCTGCCTGAGGGTGTGCTGGTCGCCTCCCAGGTAGAGGTTACGCATCAGCTGCATCGTGATCGTCGAGCCGCCCTGTAGGGCCTCGCCCTCGCTGATGTCCTTGATTGCGGCGCGAAAGATGCCTGTTAGATCGACCCCGTTGTTTTTGTAGAAGCGCTGGTCCTCGATGGCGACGGTTGCGTTCTTCAGGTCGCTGGGGATTTCGCTCCAGCCGATCGGAGAACGCAGTTCGTCTGACTCGATGAAGCCCAAGCGCGTGCCGTTGGCTGCAAATACCTGAGATGAGCCGCCGCCGAGGAGCGCGTGAAGCTTGGATAGCGGCGGCGCAGAGTCGGCGACGTGGAGGACGTAGCCGACCGCTGCGATCACGCCGATCACGAGCGTGATTGCGAGCGTGCCAATGCCGACGAACAGGATCCGGGTGCCTGTGTGGCCACTGCGCCGGCGCTTTCGTGATTGTCGCGACATCTCGGGAAGTCGAGATTACCGTGCTCGGTTGTGATTTCCTGGCGCTTGTAACCGCAGCGATCTCTACGCTCGGTGCCAAGCGCCATGAACTCTGATACCGCCGAGCTGGCCATAATCGAAGACTCAGGCGAGCTAGTTGCGGGCTCGGCGCCCGGCTGGTGGACGCGACTGCGGGCTGATCCTGCGCGGATGACCGCGGTGCGCGAGAGCTGGCGGGCGCTGTGGGCTTCGCGCTTGCTCGTGTGGGCGGTGGGCGTGGGAACGATCCTCGTGTTTGGCTTTGGGCCGCTGCGCAAAGCATTCGATCCACCGGGCGTGACACGGGGGTTCGGCTGGCTCGGGAATGCGCTGGCGGCGCCGGCTGCACGCTGGGACGGCGCCTGGTATCTGGTGATCGCCCACTACGGCTACCGCCCCGACCTGGGCGTGTACACATCCTCGCGTACGGCGTTCTTCCCCCTGTACCCGCTCGGCATAAGGTCGATTGCGTGGTTGGGTGTGCCGCCGATAGCGGCTGGTGTGCTGCTGTCGGTGCTGGCCTTGGCGCTGGCCCTGTACGGAATCCACCGGCTGACGACGCTTGAGCTGGCACGCGCCGCGCGCTCGTCCCTGGCTGGTGAACGGGTCGGCGAGGCAGCGCGCCTGGCGGTGATGCTCACGGCGTTCGCGCCGATGGCGTTCTTCTTCTCTGCGGTGTATTCGGAGTCGCTTTACCTGGCGCTGTCGGTTGGGCTTTTCTGGAGCGCTCGCCATGGTCGCTGGGTGTGGGTTGGCGTGCTCGGTGCGCTTGCTGCGGCGACACGCAGCACCGGTCTGGTGCTGATCTTGCCGGCGCTGATGATCTACCTGTACGGGCCGCGCGAGGATCGTGTGCCGGATCTCGCGCTGGTGAACCGCTCGCGTCTGCGCCCGCGTTACCGGCTGCGTCGAGATTTGTTGTGGCTGGGCTTGCTGCCAGTAGGCGTGATCCTCTATGGGGCCTACCTCGGGCTCTCGGGTGGGGAACCTCTTGCCCCGCTGCATGCCCAGGACGTCTGGGGCAGGCACTTCGCTGGCCCCTATCTGGCTGTGTGGGACGCGGCAAAGGCAGCGTTTGAGGGCGCCCGCCAGCTGCTGTCCTTCCAGCGTCGACATGTCTATTTCTCGGCGGGCAGCGGTGACCCGTTTTTGAGCGCTGGGCACAACCTGATGTTGCTCGCCTTCTTGTTGGCGGCGATCCCAGCGATCGTGGGCGCTGTGCGCAGGCTGCCGCTGGCCTACGGTGCCTATGTGATCGCTGCTTTGGCACTGCCGCTTTCCTACCCGGTGAGCTCCGAACCGCTGATGTCGCTGCCCCGCTTCCTGGTGGTGCTGTTCCCGCTCACTATCTGGCTGGCGGCGTGGCTGAGCGAGCATCCGCGGGTACAGCGGCCGGCCATTGCGCTGTCGGCTTCGCTGATGGCGTTGTTCCTGGCGCAGTTCGCCACCTGGCATTGGGTGGCGTAGCGATGGATGAGGAGCCACTGGAGGGAGCGCGCTCGCGCTCCCCGGACACAGGCTGGCCGGTGTGGACTGCGCCGGTTGCGTTGCTTGGAGGCCTCGTGCTCGCGACGGTCGGCGGTCTCGTGCTCGACATCCCCGCCACGCTGATATTCGGAGCGAGCATCTCTGCTGGCCATATCTCTCCTGGCCTGTCGATCGCGGACACGGTTGTGCAGGATCTCGGCTTCGTGCTCGCGGCGGTCTATTGCGCCCAGCTTGGCGGTCGCGCTGTGCGCTCGTGGCAATTTGGGCTACGCCGACCGGGTGCGGGGTGGGCGTCGGCTGGCCGCCTGGTCCTCGTACTGCTGGTGGCCTTTATCGTGCTCACTGCGCTGTGGGCGGCAGCGGTCCATCCTGGCGAAGAGAAGACACTCGAACAGCTTGGCTCCAATGAAGGAACCGCGCTGCTGGTGCTGAGTGCGGCCTTGACGTGCGTGGTGGCACCGATGTGCGAGGAGTTCTTGTTTCGTGGGTTCATGTTCACCGCCCTGCGCAACTGGCGGGGGACGTTGCCGGCGGCGGTGATCACTGGGCTGGTGTTCGGCGGCGTGCACGCTGAGTCTGCGCCGGTGCTTGATCTGGCGCCGCTGGCTGCGCTTGGCTTTGGGCTGTGCTTGCTCTACCGCTACACAGGGTCGCTGTACCCATGCATGATCGCTCACTCGTTGAACAACTCGATTGCGTTCTCCAGCCTCGAGGGCTGGGGCTGGCAGGTGCCAGTGCTGATCGTGAGTGCGCTCGCGGGGATCGGTGCGGTGGTGCTGGCGTGCAAGCGCCTTGGGCTGATCGCACCCGAAGTCCGTGTTGCTGGCCCGGGCGCATAGGATCAGGCTATGAGCTCTATTCGCCTGGGCGCCGTGTGCGTGGCGCTTACATGCCTCGCCATGGTGCCGTCGTCGGCTTACGCGGAAACTGCAGCGACGCCCTCCTCGCCGGTGGGATCGCCGAGTGCGCCGGTCGTGTCGAGCCCTGCGGCGGGCCGGGTCGAGCTCACCCTGCAGAAGGTCAGCGGCAGCCCATTGTTTGCGCTTGTGGGACGGCGAATCGTCGTACGCGGCATCGTCAAGCCGTACGTAGCTGGGCAGAGTGTCAGCGTCAGCTTCGCCATTGATGGCCGCCAGGTGGCGCGCAGCGTGGTCAGCGTGCTCGCGCTGGGCAATGGTGCGGGACAGTTCCGTGTCGGCTTTGCCAGCCGTTATGCGGGGCTTGCGCAAGCCCGCGTGACGCACCCGGCGACAGCTCAGCAGGTGGCGTTCAGCGCCCGCGCGCCCGCATTTCGCTTTGTCCATGCGGATCTCGGGCTTGGAGCCCGGGGCCAGTCGGTGCGTCTGTTGCAGTCGGAGCTGGACGTGCTGCACTACGCGGTTCCGTTGACGGGCGTGCTCGATGAAGGAACGGGTCAGGCGCTGGTCGCCTACCGCAAGATGACTGGGCTGGAACGTATCCCGTACGCAGGCAAGCAGGTCTTTGAGCTGCTGGCGCGTCGTGCTGGCAGCTTTCACGTCCGCTATCCACGCGATGGCCGCCACGTCGAGGCCAACCTCACCAAGCAGGTGCTCGCGGAGATTGAACCGGGTGGGCGCGTTCGCAAGATCTACACGACGAGCTCAGGCAAGCCCTCCACGCCGACGGTGATCGGGCGCTTCCAGGTGTATGAGAAGACCCCCGGGGAAAACAGCGAGGGGATGGTGGACTCCAACTACTTCATTCGTGGCTATGCGATCCACGGATACGCAGAAGTACCGACATATGCCGCCAGCCATGGCTGCCTGCGCGTACCAATCCCCGACGCTCCTGCGATCTACGCGTGGGTGCAAACGGGCACGCCGGTCGACGTGTACAACGAAGATGGCGGCGGCAGCGCGCGGGTGCGCAACAACGCCGGGCCTTAGGCTCGGCTGCCTACACCCTGACGCGCAGTGCCCGGGCTAGATAGCCGAGGCCGAAGCCGTAGACGGCGAGCGCCAGCAGCAGCTTCACGCTACGTATGACCCATTCGCTGCTGCTCCCTGAGACGATGCCGGCGAAGGGGGAGGTCAGTTCCTGGGCGGCTTCGTCGATCGCTTTGTGCAGGGTGCTCTCGTGCGAGCTCGAGGCTTTCCCCCCTGAGCCGCTCGCGCCCTGGCTTGTGCTCGTCGTGACGGCCGGCCCGTTGCTGACCGCTTCGACTTGATGCTTGGACGCGCTTTTGGTTTGCCCGACGACGAAGATCGCGAACGAAGCGATCACGATTACGCAGGCCACGATCGAAGCGAAGCGAAGCAATTTGACGATCGTGGAAATCACAACGCTAGATTAGGTGGCTGCGTGGACGCTGTGGACGAATATACGAGTGACCTGCCAGCTGCGAGGGCGCGCCTGGTTGAGGAGCTTCGCGAGCATGCCCTGGTTATCGGCCAAGTGACGCTGACCAGCGGCGCTGTCGCTCAGTATTACGTGGACGCTAAGCGCGCGATTCTGCGGCCGGAGGGCTTTGCGGCGCTTGCTGCGCTGCTCGCCGCGCAGGTGCAGGAGTGGCAGGCAACGGCGGTAGGCGGCATGACGATGGGCGCTGACCCGGTCGCGTGCGCTGCGCTCGCGGGCGGGGCGTCTACGAAGGTGTTCTTTGTGCGCAAGGACGCCAAGGCGCACGGCTTGCAGAGACGCATTGAGGGTCCGCTGCTGCAGCCAGAGGATCGCTGTGTGGTTGTGGAGGACGTGGTCACGACCGGTGGCTCAACGCTCGCCGCGATCGCTGCGTTGCAGGAGGCCGGCCAGCAGATTTGCGGCGTGATCAGTGTGCTCGACCGGCTCGCTGGTGGCGGGGCGACGATCGAGCGGGCAGCTGGCGCGCCCTACGTGGCGCTGAGCACGATCGACGAGGTTTACCCGGAGCGCCCCGACAGGCAGGCAAGTTGACGGACGTGGGCGAGGAGGAATGGATCGAGCCGCCAGTGGTGCGCGCTGCCGGCCCAGACGATGTGCCGCTGCTTCTTGCGCTGTTCAGGGAGCTGGCCGAGTATGAGCGTCTGGAGCATGAGCTGCTGGCCACCGAGGCACAGCTGCGCGATGCGCTTTTTGGCGAGCGTCCAGCGGCTGAGGCGCTGATCGCCGAGCGGGGGTCCCAGACAGCGGGATACGCGCTGTTCTTCCCTACCTTCTCCAGCTTCCTTGCAACCAGAGGCGTTTGGCTTGAGGATCTGTTCGTTCGCCCCGCCCATCGGCGGGCTGGCGTCGGCAAGGCGCTGTTGGCGGCCGTCGCCGCACGCGCGTGTAGGCACGGCGGGGAGCGCCTGGAATGGGCGGCGCTCGACTGGAACAAGCTCGCACTCGGCTTCTACCGCAGCGTTGGCGCGCAGACGCTGGATGAGTGGATCACGCACCGGCTGGTCGGCGAGCCGCTGCAGCGCCTTGCCGACCACGCGTCCGCCGACCTTGGCCCCGAGCGCCGGTAGCCTTCGGGTTAGATGATCGCCGCACGCGATCGCTCGCCCTCGTAGTCCAATGGATAAGACGACCGCCTCCTAAGCGGTAGATCCAGGTTCGACTCCTGGCGGGGGCATACATCCGAATGGCCTGCCTCGTCGCTGCATCAGTTGCTGGTCAGGCGTCGCCAGCGCGCGGAGCGGCCGGTGCCGAGCGACTCGATTCGCCCTTGATTCTTCAGGTCGCCAAGCACGCGATTGATGTAGCCGTCGCTGATACCCGGAGCGGCCGCTCGAACTTCTGCGATCGTGAACTCATCGCCCATAAGTGAGCCGATGAAGGTTTCGATCAGTTTGCGCTTGGAGCCGCGGCCCGCGAGCACGCCAGTATGGTTCTCGAATTCTTTGTAGGCGGCGATCAGAGCGCCGAGGAAGTAGCTTGTCCACGGCGCGAGATCGTGTGTACCTTCGTGCCAACCCTGAGTTGAGGCCCAGAGCGCTTCGTAGTATGTCTCCTTGCTGTCGTCGATCAGCTTCTCCAAGCTGATGTACCGACCGACGTCGTGGCCAGCGATGTACAGCAGCCAGAGAGTGATCAGCCGGGACATCCGGCCGTTGCCATCGCGGAACGGATGGATGACCGTGAAGTCGAGGACGTAGGCGGCAGCGAGCAGCAGTGGTGAATAGGTGCCGTCTGACAGCGCCCGGCCGAATGCGGAGTGTAGGTCGTTCATCCTCTGCGGAGTCAGCAGAGCCGCGACAGGCACGAACCGGACGGCCTTGGTGCCGTCCGGTAGTTCTTCCTCGACGGCGTTATCGATCGTCTTCCACTTGCCGGCGTCGCGGGTGCCAACGTAGCGGTGCATGTCACCGTGGAGTTGCATCACGTAGCGCGGCTCGAACGGGATAGACGCGCCGTTGGCGTGGATCGTGGCGAGCACGTCTCGGTAGCCGGCGATTTCCTGCTCGGAGCGATCTTGCGGGGAGGTCTTCTTCGCGACGAGTTCTTCGATGCGAGGGAGCGGCGCGCGAATGTTCTCGATCGCATTCGATGCCTCGGTGCTCTGGATCAGGGCGATTTGCCGCAGCGTCTCAAGCCCCGATGGGCTCTGCTGCCGGTACAGGTCCGCTCTACCCTTTGCTTCCCCGATCGTGGTCAGCGCCGATACGGTCCCAGGTGGCAGCGCGCCGAAATGGCGGTCAAGGTCATCGAGGCTACCCACCACGTAAACGTACCACTAACTATCAGAAAGGTGCACGTTATGCGGGAGGTATGTGCAGGTTTGGGCACCTAAGCTATCCAAAGGTAGACGTTTGGCGAACGTAGTTGTACGTTTTCGGTCCGTTCACGGTGAGGTCCATGGTGAGGTCACAGGATTGCGGCTTCGAGGAGGTCTCACTTCGACCCGCGGTAGATCCAGGTTCGACTCCTGGCGGTGGCATCGCCTTGGCTCCCCCCGCTCAGCCCCGCCCGCCGCCGAAGATCCGCAGGAAGAACAGGAAGATGTTGAGTACGTCGAGGAAGATTCCTGCGGCAAGTGGCACCGCTTCCTGCATACCGGTGCGGCGCATGCGGTTGAAGTCGAGCACGGTGTAGGCGCCGAAGATGCCGAGGCCGAGCAGCGCATAGATGAGGTTCCCGCCGGGGATCGAGACGAACACGGTGATGAGCCCGAAGACGATCAGTGCGAGCAGCAGGAAGAACAGCATGCGGTAGCCGCCTGAGAGGTCCTTGCGGATCGCATAGCCGGTGCTGCCTAGTCCGCCCACGAACAGTGCGGTCGCTGCTGCGGCTTGCCAGACAGCGTCGGGCTCAGCTTCGGCGTAGCGGTCTAGCGCTCCACCGAGGCCGAGGCCGAGCAGCAGCCCGGCGGCGAACAGCAGCGTGATGGACAAGCGCTCTGAGCGACGCGCGACGTTCAGGCCGATGATGCAGATGAAGCCGCCGATGAAGCAGGCAATCGACGGACCCTCGGTGATTTCACGCCCGAGATAGGCCCCGAGTGTGAAGAAGCACAAGGTGACGGCGACAAGCCCCATCACCTGGCCGAAGACGCCAGCGGAACCTACGGTCTCGATCGAGCCGAACATCCCTTCGTCTCTATATCCGGCAAGCTGCGACACGGTTCGACTCCTCTGGCGGATGGTGTTCTCGTGGGCGTGACGTGGCGCTCCCCCGAGCCGGCCCCAATTTTACCCAAGCACATCCGTGAGCGGCGGTAGTGTTGGCGCTCAGACGTTCGCTGCTCGACGGGACAGCAGCGAACGATCGTTCGCTCAAATCAAGGGGGCAAGATGACCGTAAGGCGATCCTCGCCGCTCGTTGTTGCGCTGCTATGCGGAGCGTTGCTCGCTGGCTGCGGGAGCAGTAGCAGCTCCACCACCAACGGCTCAACGGCGACAGCTACGAGTGCGCCGGCTGCGAGCTCAACGGCCTCGTCGAGCACCCCGGCTGCCACAACGAAGTCCGCTGCCCCGACTGGCGCGAACGCTGCTGGCGTCCAGCAGTACGTCGAGATCTGCAAGTCGATAGTTCAGCGGGAGCCGGCGCTGTCGGCGAGCGTGAAGAGCAAGGTGGAAGGGATCTGCAACAAAGCCGCCAGCGGCGATTTGACTGGCGCGCGTGCGGCTGCCAAAGAAGTGTGCGTTGAAGTCCTCAACGCCTCGCCGATCCCGGCTGCGGCGAAGCAGAGAGCGCTGGCTGCCTGCAAATCCAGCTAGCCCTCGTCCTCGGCCTCCTCCTCCTCCTCCTCCTCCTCGCCCGCATACAGCGACTCCCGCGCTAGCTCTCGGCCCTTGAGATCGAACAGCTTGATCTCAAGTAGGTCGTGGCGGTAGTCGTCTGGGGCGATCAGCGTGAAGCGCTCGTCGACCAGCTCGCACTGGTCGACGGCGAGGTCGGCTAGCTCGCCGGTGACGATTCGTCCTCCGGAGATCAGCGGGCGTCCCCACACGAGCGTCATGCTTGCCACTGCCCCCAGCGACCCGCGCCACGAGCCGATGACCTCGTCGCACAGGTCGAGCTTCCAGTCGGGGTTGCGCTCGGCTGTCTCCTCGGTGAAGTCGACATAGGCGGTGAACTCGGTTGGCTCGCTGTCTTCGACCCCGGGGAGGAACCGCACGTAGCCGAACAGCTCATATCCTGCTGAGGTGCGCGCTGTTGCTGGGACGTAGGTATGCCCGTGCCAAGTGCGGTCTGGGTACCACACGATCGTGGCAGGCTCGCCCAGGTCGGTGTCCTCGGTGTCTAGCGCGAGGGCTGCGGACAGGAGCTCTTGACGCAGGCGCTCCTCCCAGCGGCCGTAGGGGAGCTCCTCCTGTGGGGGCTCAGCGGCGAAGCGGGGTAGGAATCGTTCTTCGGGGGGCATGACTGGCGGGCAGCCTACGCGTCGCGCAGTACCGCCGCTGCGTGCTCGGGCGCCACGATGTTCAGGTTGACGTCGGTGGAGAGCTCTAGTCCGGCCAGATGCGTTAGGCGTGGCAGTACGTCGATGCGCCAGCAGAAGTCCTCTGCGCCGCGTGGTGCGGTCCGCACCCAGAGGTTCAGCGGCGGGCTCGATCCGAGGTGGCGCGCTAGTCGGCAAAGGCCATCGTGCAGCAGGGCTGCGCCCGAGGGCCCGCTGTCCTCAAAGCGTGCCCGTGGTGTTCGCGGCGCGAGCATCAGCTGGAACGGCAACCGTGAGGCATAAGGGGCCATCAGTACGGCCTCCTCGTCGATCGCCACGATCCGCTCGCGCCGGCGCACCTCCTCGGCGACGAGATCGCCGAGCAGGCTCTGGCCCATTGTGCGGGTTGTGTGAGCGCTCGCGCGCTCGCGCTCGCGCGCGATGGCCGCTGGTACGAAGTCCAGCGCATATAGCTGCGCGTGGGTGTGAGGTAAAGAGGCGCCGGCCTCGCGGCGCTCGTTGACGATCAACTGCAGGCAGGCGCTATGTGCGTGTGCGCGCATCCGCTCGCGCCAGACCTCTACAGCGGCCACCACTTGCTCCACGGGAAGCTCCGCCAGCGAGAGCACGGACTGTGGCCCGTTGATGATCACCTCGTGCGCGCCAGTGGCTGGCCGTGATGCGAACAGCTCTGGCTGACCTCGCATTTCGAGTGCGCTGGCTGTCTCGCTGGCCGCGTCTGACGGCTCGAGCGCTGGATACAGGTTGGGTACGACCCGCACGCGCCAGCCGGGAGAGTCGGGGGGACCGCCGGTTGGGCGTAGTGCGTAGAGCTCAGGCGGCGTTCGATCCTCGTGACCTTCGGCGAACGGGTCCTTCTGCTCGTCGATCGCTTCGGGTGGCTCGCATCGTGGCTCTCCTCCGGGGCGTCGCGAGCGCTCACCAGCGACGATCGTCCTGTGCCCGCTAAGTGGGTCTATGCGCAGCTCAGGCAAGGTTCATGCGTCCAGCGCGTAGCGCTCGATGTCCTGTTCGAGCTTGGCGATGCTCGGATAGGGCCCCTGGTGGATGAAGGTTCCCCCGCTGCGGTTGTAGAAGACGGTGACTGGCGTAAACGCCGAGTCGGTTATCGACATGCCTGCCTGCTCGCTGGGGTCGTAGTAGCTGGGGTAGCTCACGGGGAAGGAGCGCAAGAATGCCACGGCATTGGCGCGGCTGCTCTCGCCTGAGTCGATCCCGATGAACGCCACTTCGCGTCCGCGCGAGACAGAGACGTGCTGGAAGACGCCAAACTCGGCGCGACAGGGCTCGCACCAGGATGCCCACTTGTTGATCACCATGGGCGTTCCGCGCAGCGATGCAAGGCGGGCGCGCAGTGCTGGTAGCCCGCCCGCGAGGATCTCGCTGGCTTGGGCGTGCAGGGCCTGCAGGCGCGGTGGGGAGCCGCTCAGGCTGGTGCGCATCTGTGCGAGCGTAAGCGTCGACGGTGTGCTCGCTGGGGTGGCTCTCAACTGGAGTAGGCCGACCGTGAGCGCCACCATCACAGCCACCGCAGCGGCCGTGATCGACAGGCTCTTGGGCGTCATCGTCCTAAGGGTGTCAGATCGCGCTCACTTCAATCGCGCCTCCGCGTGCTATATCCTTGGATGTACGTTAGGGCTGGGTCGCGGCAAGCACCCGGCAAAGAGCGCCAGTCGGGCGCCAATCCCCTTCGAGCCGCACTGAAGCCTAGGCTTCGTTGGCGGCTCTGTCTCGAAGTCCAGAGCCTCTATGGCCGAGTCCACCTCAGTGGCCCTCGCGGCCGCGACCATTCCGAGTTCCGCCGACATAAAGCGCGCGGAGAAGTTCGTGCGCGAGCGCTTCCTGCACGAGGGTGAGGATCCGCTTGTGGCGCTCGCTGCGGGAACGCCGCGCAGGCGGGCGCTCGACCAGGCACTTGCTGAGCTCCAGCGGGACCCGAAGACGAAAAACCCGTCGACCGCATGGCGGCGTGAGTTCTCGCTGTTGCTCGGTCTGGAGCGGCTGCTCTCCGACGAGGAGCCCAAGCTGGAGGACGGCACTGTGCTCTCGGCCCACCAGGTGGACGCGTTGTCGGGCACGCTCACAGCCCTGCTGGCTGAGGCTCAGCGCAGCGCTGACGGTAACGGGCGTGCTGCGACGTCTGCCTCGCCTGAGCTGCTCGCCTCCGCCGACATCCTCGGTCCGGATGGCGTCGCTTCGGGCAACGGCAATGGCTCGGCGGCGGGGACTGTCACAGACCGAGAGTCAGACGCGCCGGACGAGGACGACGACGACGAGGACGACGAGGATGACGAGGATGAGGAGGACGACGAGGACCTCGGCCCTGTGCAACGGGCGGCGCCAGACGAGGATGAGGATGAGGACGACGAGGAGGATGAGGAGGAGCCCGAGGACGAGGAGGATGAGGAGGAGCCCGAGCAGGAGAGCGAATCCGAGGAGGAGCCCCGTGACTGGGTCGACGAGGATGAGGATGAGGAGGAGTCGCTTGCCGATCAGCCCGAGGACCCCAACGCTGCCAAGCGTTTCTGGTTCGAGCATGCGACGGGCGCGGGCAAGACGGTTGCGGCGCTGGGTTTTGTGGAGGCCTCGCACACGGGCGGCGTGCTGATCCTCACGCACCGGCGCAACCTGGTCGATCAGTTCCTGGGCGAGCTGCGCGACCGCGGTTACTCCAAGCGCATCAGCCGACCGCTGTTGAAGGGCGAGGATTCGGTCAAGGGCCCGGTGACGGTTGAGACCTACCAGTGGTTTGTGCGCAACGCGGGCAAGATCTCGAGCGCTTACACGATTGTGATCTGCGACGAGGCGCACACTGCGCTGGGCGAGAAGACCAGCGGTGCGATCCGCGAATGGACGGGGCCGATCTTCATTGGCATGACCGCCACTGGCGCGTTGATTGCACGCCATGTCACTGACCTGTTCCCCACGCAGACCTCGCGCTTCGATCTGGCGCAGGCGGCGCGGCGCGGCGTGATCTCGCCGCTGCGCTGCGTGCGTATCTCCCCTGGCGTGGGCGTGCGCACGATCGCCAAGGTGCCGCTGCGCCGCGGCGAGGTAGACACGGAGTTCGATCAGGATGAGCTAGCGAAACTGCTCGATCAGCAGCCGTTCAACCTGGCGGTGGCAAACCTCTACAAGACGCGTTTCAATGGCGTGCCTGGCGTTGTGTACGCGGCTGGTGTGCGCCATGCGTACAACCTCGCGGAAGCGTTCCGCGCGGAGGACATCAAGGCCCAGGCGGTTTCCGGCGAGACGCCCAAGCGTGAGCTGGTGGAGATCCTTGCGCGCTACGAGCGCGGCGATATTGACGTGTTGATCAACGCGCAGCTGCTGGCTGAGGGCTGGAACAGCCCGCGTGCAACGGTGTGCGTGCATCTGGCGCCGACTGCGTCCAAGCGCATCTATCAGCAGCGTGTGGGGCGTGTGACGCGTCGCCATCCTGGCAAGGAGGCGGGGTTGGTCGTTGACTTCGTGCACCCGGCGACCAAGCACGACGATCCGGTTGTGACGCTTCACTCGCTGCTGGATAGGGATGTTTATAGGGGTGGAGCGATCGTGGTGGGACCCGTGCGGCGTGGGCGCGGGCGCAGAATGCGTGTTGAGCGCCGAGTGCTCCCGGTGTGCGCGGAGGAGGAGCGGCGCTTTCAGGTGTTCGAGCGCGAGCTGTGGCGCATCGCGGTTGAGCATCTCGACTATGGCGAGCAGCACCTGTGGGCGGCGCTGGCGGGCGCCCGCGTGGCGCCCAACGGCTGGCGCAGGGCTCGGGCGATGCTCCACTTCGATCGCACTGGTGAGCTCAAGAGTCGCTTCTTGATTACCGCGGTCAAGCGCAACAAGAATCCGCAGCTGCGGCTGCGCGCACTGACTGACATTGCTGCGCTGCGTGACCCGGACGCGTTTGATGAGGCGATTGACATCATCGGCGGCTGGCCGCGCGAAGAGCGCAAGGAGGCGACCAAGGTGATGCTTCGCGCGCTTGTGGAGCGGCGGATTGGCCGGCGTGATCAGGCTAACGCGTGGATCTGGCGCCTGGCTGAGTACACCCGCGATGTGCACGAGGAGTATGCGGTGCAGCGCTGGCCTGAGACTAAGCGCTTGCTTGGCTTGCTGGTCAACTCTGCGGGTGGCGCGCATGCACGCAATGCTCGCCGTCTGATTCATGCTGCGCGCAAGCAGGATCGACGCCTGGCGGCGGCGCTGCTGGCGGCGGCGCTTGCGCACACGCCGGAGGCGGAGGAGGCGCTGCGTGGCGCGCGCACGCGGATGGCGCGTAAGCCCCCCGCGCTGGCGCGTGAGCTGCTGCGCAACTTCCCCAAACGTCGGGCACGCAACACCAGGCGTAGGCGTAAGGGCGCGAAGGGCGCGAGCAATGGGGCGAGACCAAGCACGCAGCCAGCCTCCTCGGCAAGGGCTGGGCGTCAGGGGGGCGAAAGCGCTCCGGTGCAGGCTGTGTCGGATGCGGAGTTGCGCAGGGACGTGCGTGACGCGCTAGACCAGCACCCGGCTTAGATCCCCGTCTCGACCCTGGCGATGTTGCGCAGCTTCTGGGGCGCGTCAGCTGATCTCCTGTAGGTGAACCTCGCCAGCGCCGATCGTTGTGCGCCCACCGTCTGCCAGTGCGACGATGAGTCGCCCTGTGCCATCGATGCCCTCGGCCTGTCCGCGCAGCGGCGGTCGGTCGGCTCCGGGTGTGCCCCAGGCGATCTCGCGCCCGAGTAGTGCGTCTTTCGCACGCCACGCCTGCAGTGTGCTGTGCGCGGGTTCGGATAGCCGCTGCTCTAACGCGTGCAGGAGTTGGGTGAGCGTTGGCTCGACATCGGCCGGGGTCATCCCCATTGTTGCCGCGGGCATGCCAGTGCTCGAACGCGTTGTGTCGGCTGCGTCGGGATGTAGCTCGGGCGGCAGCTCCTCGATGCGGACGGCTACGTTCAGCCCAATCCCAAGTACCGCCCAGCGTTCCTGCGGACGACCCTCGACGAGGATGCCTGCGAGCTTGGCCAATCCGGGACCGCCGCTTGTGGTGTGACTGTCGAGGACAACGTCGTTGGGCCACTTGATCTCCGCGCGTGCTCCTGCCACGTCGCACACTGCCACCGCTGCGATCAACGGCAGTAGCGGTGCTAGCTCGCGCAGCAGCAGCGACATCAGCACGGAGCTTCCTGCTGGCGCCGACCACTGTCGGCCTTGGCGACCTCGTCCGGCGCTTTGCTCGTTGGCGGTCACGAGCGTCCCGTGGGGGGCGCCGCCGAACGCGAGCTCGCGTGCGCGCTCGTTGGTTGAGCCTGTGCGTCGCAGGTGTACGCGCGGGTGACCGAGTTTTGTAGACGTGGCTGTGGCTGTCGGCGGCGGCGTGCCGCTCACGCTGGGCGTACCGTCAGCTCGTCGTCGGCGCCCGCCCCCAGTAGCTCAGCCGCGGAGCCGCGATTGACGGCGAGCGCAACCATGCGTGTGGCGTCCTCGTAGATCAGTAGTTCACCGGGGGTCACTTCCGCGAACGTGGCTGCGTAGCGCGCGGTGCGCACGGCGCCCGCATGGCTGACGGTCAGCACATCTCCTGGCACTGCGCCCAGCGCCATTAGCTGGTCGTTGGTGGCGTCCAGGATGAGGTTGCCGAATGTGTCGCCGCGCAGCACGTGGACCGTTATCAGACCGTCGCCCATCTGTGCCGATGGCAGCCCGATCCGCCGCAGCTGTGACACCGCAAGCGGGTCGCCGACGTTGCTTAGCGGCTCTCCTGCGGCTAGCGCGGCAGCGACGGGCGCGAAGATGTCGCGGCCGTGGAACGTGCGTGACACTGGCTCTAGGCGCTCGGGCGACTCGCCGATGTCGACTGCCTCTGCGACCCCGGCGAGGCGCTCGGCGGCGGGCATCAATAGGCCGTTGTCGGGACCTACCAGCAGGTGGTCGTGCTCGACGGTGCGGATCGCGACGGCGCGGCGTGCGTGGCGTCCGGCGGCGCTCACGCCGGGATCGACGACCGCGAGGTGTACGCCGGCGGGCAGGAATGGGAGTGCGGAGCGCAGCACGATCGCCCCGGAACGCACGTCGTGGCGGGGGATCGAGTGGGTCAGGTCGATCACTCTGGCGCTGGGGCAGCGGCGAGCCATCACGCCGTGACAGACCCCGACGAACTCGTCCAGCTGGCCGTAGTCGGAGAGGAAGGTGATGACGGGTGGAAGCGCTCTATCGGCCATCGCTTATCCGGGACGCCGCGTCGGCGAGCAGGGCGGCGATCATACCCTCGACGTCGTACGGATCGGCCTCAACATCTGGCTCTAGGCCGTGCTCTCGCAGCGTCTGGCTGGTGACTGGGCCGATCGAGACGACGCGTGTGCGAGCTGATGGCCTGGCGTTCTCGGTGCTGGCTGCTTGTAGAAAGAAGCGCACTGTTGAAGAGGAGGTGAAGGTGATGTAGTCGGCGGCTGCGACCGCTCGTAGTGCCTGCGGCGAGAGCGGCTCGGCGACCGTCTCATACAAGTCGAGCACATCGACCTCTGCGCCACGTGCGCGCAGCGCGTCGGGGAGCACGTTGCGTGCCTCGCGTGCTCGTGCGATCAGGACGCGCCTCACGGGCAGCTCGGCTAGCGCTTCGACGAGCGACTCGGCGACGAAGCGCTCGGGCACGACGTCCGCGACGATGCCGCGCTCCGCTAGTGCGCGTGCGGTGCCTGGCCCGATCGCTGCGATTTTCGCGCTGGCGAGCGAGCGAGCGTCGCCTGGTGGGTGATCGCTGTCGTCGAGGCGTTCGAATAGTGCGGCCACTGCGTTGGGGCTGCTGAGACAGATGAGGTCATAGGGCGATGGGTCGAGCGCCGTCGCGGCGGGGTCTGATAGTGGCTGAACGCGGATGACTGGCGCTTGCACGACAGTCGCGCCTAGTGCTTGCAGACGCTGCGCGAGGCCGCTTGCCTGGGCGCGTGCGCGGGTGACCGCCACGCTCAGACCCGCCAGCGGTCGCGTGGGTAGCCAAGCCAGCTGCTCCGCAAGCTCAGCTACTGGCCCAACGATCGTTATCGACGGGGGACGGACGTTTTCCTGGGCGATGATCTCGGCGATCGTGTCGAGCGTCCCGGTAACGGTGCGCTGTGAGGGGAGCGTTCCCGCTTCGACAACGGCCACCGCCTGCGAGCCTGGGCGCCCGGCGGCGATCAGCGACGCGGCGATGTGTGGGAGCCGGCGGACAGCCATGTAGAACACGAGCGTGCCGGGGAATGCTGCGAGCGCTGGCCAGTCGATTGCGGTCTCGTCATCGTTGTCGGCGCGACTGGTGTCTTCGCGGGCGTGACCTGTCACTAGCGCGACTGCGCTGGCGAGGCCGCGATGGGTGACTGGGATGCCCGCATATGCGCTTGCGGCGACGCCCGCGGTCACGCCTGGCACGATCTCGAACTCGATGCCGGCTGCGCGTAGCGCGAGCGCCTCCTCGCCGCCGCGTCCGAACACGAACGGGTCTCCGCCCTTCAGGCGCATGACCATCATTCCCGCCTGCGCGCGCTCGATCATCAGTGCTTGCGTCTGCTCTTGCGGCACCGATGGTCCTCCGCCCTCCTTACCCACGAACAGCAGCTCGGCATCGGCGCGGGCGCTGTCGAGCGCGGCGCTTGGAATCAGGCGGTCGTAGAGGATCACGTCGGCGGCGGCGATCAGCTCGAGCGCGCGGGCGGTCAGCAGGCCGGGGTCGCCGGGCCCGGCGCCCACCAGGTAGACGCGGCCGCTCACGTACCGACCGGCCAGTGTTCGACGTTGAGCTCCGCCATTGGGAAGTCTTTCGGATTCCCGGTTGCCAGATGTGCGCCGACGCCGACGGCGGCCGCTGCGATCAGGCAGTCGGACTGCGACAGCGTGATCCCCTTGGCGGCGAAGTCTCTGCGCCAGTCTCCAGCGCGCGTGCCCTCTGCGCGCCCCAGTGGTGCAAGCTGCATGCCGCGTAGTAGGCGCGCGGTGGCATCCCGCTCATGCTCGCGTATGCCGCGCATCACCTCCTCGACGTTGACCGCGCAGATCCAGGGGATCTGTTTGCCGTTGCGCAAGTCGCGCAGTCGCTCGGCGGCATTGCGTCCACGTAGGGCGTCGACGAGGACGGTGGTGTCGAGCAGAACCGGCAACAGTGGCTATCAGTCGGGACTCTGCGGGTGGCTAACCGACACGCACTGGGTCGCTGCGACGCTGGGACCTGACCCAGCCGGCGGGGTCTGCGTCCCACTCGTGCCCGCTATCGGAGAGTGCTCCGAGGCCTGCTTCGATGTCATCCCACCGGCGCTCGTCCTCGAGTGCGCGCCGTACTGTCTCGCCGATGAACATGCTGCGCCGCCGCTTACCGATGTGCCGATCGAGCTGCTCCACAAGCTCGTCGTCCAGACTTATGTGCAGACGCATGGCCACAACTTAGCACACACTTGGCCCACGGCTTCGCACCGAGACGGGGGTGCTCTACGCGCTCCCAGCCATCTCTTTGGCGCGCTGTAGCAGCTCGCTCGCGCCCGCCGCGCGCAGCCGCTCAGCCACGCGCTGGCCGAGCGCCTCGGGGTCATAGAAGCCTCCCAGTAGCTCGTCGCTTGTCCACTCGGAGCCGTCGGGCAACCCGACCCAAGCGTGTAGCTGCAGGCATCCGCAGCCTGCTGGGATGGCGTAGGCACCGAGCGGTGTGTGGCAGCTGGCGCCCAGCGCGTGAGCCAGTGCTCGCTCGGCGAGCAGGCAGGCGAAGGCGTCCTTGTCGGTGATTGCATGTACCGCGTCGCGGGTGACTGTGTCCTCGGTGCGTCCCTCGAGTGCGATGACGCCCTGGCCGGGTGCTGGTACGAAGCGTTGCGCGTCGAGCACATCACCGGCCTCGGACGCGCGCCCGAGCCGCTGCAGTCCGGCGCGCGCGAGCACGATCGCGTCGAGCTCCTCGCCTGGGTCGGCGAGCTTGCGCAGGCGCGTGTCGACGTTGCCGCGCAGCGCCACCACGTTGAGGTCCTCTCGCACGGCGCGCAGCTGTGCCAGGCGGCGGATGCTGCTCGTGCCGACGCGTGCGCCGGCGCGCAGCTGATCCAGTCCGGCGGCGCCGCAGAGCACGTCCTCGGCTGCTGCGCGCGGCGGCGCGCCGTGGAGTGAGAGTCCATCGGCCAGCTCGCCGGGGATGTCCTTGGCGGAGTGCACCGCAAGGTCGATCTCACCGGCGCGCAGGGCGTCCTCCAGCTCGCTTACCCAGCGCGACTTGTCTGTCGCGTCAACTGTCTCGCTGGCTGCCTCGCTGGAGCGGTCCCCACGGGTGAGCATGGGGACGATCTCACAGTCTCCGAGTAGTCCAGCGATCAGCTCGGCCTGTGCCAGCGCGAGCGCGCTGCGCCGCGTCCCGATCCGCATCAGTGCGGCGCGCGGCCCCCGTGGCCGGGTCGACGCTGGCGCAGATCGTGGACCTCTGCCAGCTCTGCCGCGGGCTGCTCGGACGCAGGCGGGTCCTCGCGCAGCCCGAACAGCTCCCGCACCAGCTCGAGGCTCGCGTGGCCGCGATCTTCGCTGAGGCTGCGCAGGCGAATGGTCGGCTCGTGTAGCAGTCGACTCATGACCGCGCGCGCGACTGCATCAACGCGTGCGAGGTCACGCTCGGAGGCGGCCTCCCAGCGCCCGGAGTTCTCGGCGAGGACCTGTGCGACGATCTCCTCGCCGTGCGCTCGCAGGGCGCTGACGGTGGGCAGCGTGTCGAGCTGGCCGAGCCAGCGGGCGAAGCGCTGGATCTCCTGCTCGACGATCTCAAGCGCTCGTGGCGTCTCCTCGGCGCGTGTGCTGAGGTTGCGCGCGACGACCGCCTGGAGATCGTCGATGTCATACAGGCTGACGCCCTCTAGCTCGCCGCACGCGGGGTCCACGTCACGTGGTACGGCGATGTCGATCAGCAGCAGCGCGCGCCCGTCTCGCTCGCTCATCACCAGCTCGAGCTCCTCTGGTCCGACGATCGGATGCGGTGATGCGGTCGAGCACAGGACGATGTCGGCGTGCACGAGCTGGTCGGGCAGTTTGTCCAGGCCGACCACTGAGCCGCCGAAGCGCTGGGCGAGGCTGAGCGCACGGTCAGCGTGGCGGTTTGCCACAAAGATCGTGCCGGCGCCCTGCTCGGCGAGCGCGCGCGCGGTCAGCTCGCTTGTCTCGCCGGCGCCGAGGATGACTACGTGACGCTTCTCCAAGTCGCCGAGCACGCTCAAAGCAAGATCGACGGCGACTGAGGGGACGCTCACACGGCTGGAGCCGATGCCGGTCTCTGAGCGCACGCGCTTGCCGGTCGTGAGCGCGGCCGCAAACAGGCGGTTGGAGAGCGGCCCAGTGGCGCTCGCGCGCATCGCGTTCTCGTGCGCGCGCCTGACCTGCCCTTGGATCTCGGCCTCACCAAGGATCATCGACTCGAGGCCCGCAGTGACGCGGTAGAGCTGGCGTGCGGCGTCGCAGTTGCGCGGCGAGTAGATCGCCTCGGCCAGCTCGGTGGGGCGGATCTCGGCGCGCCGAGCGAGCAGTCCCAGGATGTCAGCCTCGGCGCGTACGGGGTCGCCTACCACGAGGTAGACCTCGGTGCGATTGCAGGTTGAGATCACGACTGCCTCGCGCACCTCCTCTGTGGCTGTGGCTTGGCGCGCGAACTCGCTCGCCTCATGCTCGCTGAATGCCAGGCGCTCGCGCAGCGCCACGGGCGCGGTCTTGTGCGAGATTCCCAGTGCGATTAGCTCGCTCATGCCAGCGTGGACTCCGCTTGCTGCTCGTTGGCCGCGTCGGCGGGAGGCTCGGCTGTGCGCTCGGAGATGCTCAGCAGCTCGCTCAGATCGCGCTCGATGTGGCTGAGACGGATGGCCATGATCGCCACATATATGAGGACGATGGCGAACAGCACTATGTAGGCGGCTGCGACGTACTTCCCAGCGGTATGCAACGGCAGCGCGGGGGTCTCGCTAAGCACGGCGGCGAGCATCACAGCACCGCCCTTCCGCCCGCCCGAGCGGGCGCTGCTGCGGCGTGCTGGATCGCGGGGACGGCGCTGCGTGGCCGCGGCGCGTCAGCGAGCTCACCTGACAGTCGCCTGCGTAGCGCGCGCAGCTGCGAGCGGGTGTGCTTGGCGGTTAGCTCGTACTTGCACAGGGTGGCGAACAGCAGCACCATCGCGGCGAACGACACCAGCAATGTCAACGCCATTGGGCCGGGGAGGTTGGAGGTGCTGCCGAGCACTCGCGGATGCAGGTATTCGGTCGACAGGCGCACAGCGATGAAGTTCAGGGGCACGAACGCGCCTGCGGTGATCGCGAACACCGACGCGTAGCGCGCCTGGCGCTCTGGGTCCTCGATGGCGAAGCGCAGTGGCTGGTAGGTGGCGTAGAGCAGGAAGATGATCAGGAACGACACGAGCGTGGGCTCGCTCCACACCCACCAGTGCCCCCACGAGCCTCTGGCCCAGATCGAGCCGGTGATGAGCGTGCCGACAGCAAAGATCAGGCTCATGTGGATGACCACATAGGAGCGCATATCCCAGCGCGGGTCGCGTGTGCGCAGGTGCTGGATCGCGAGCAGGCCACCGAGCACGAAGCCGCTCAGCGCGACGATCGCGAGCGGCACGTGTAGGTAGAAGATCTTCTGCAGGAATCCCTGTTCTGCTTCCAGCGGGGCGTAGAAGAAGACCATGGTGAGCGCAACGGCGATGGCGAGGACCGTGGCGATGCTCAGCGTGCGCAATCCATTTCCATAGCCGAACGTTCGGCTCGAGCGTTCCACGTAGTTAATCCTCCAGGAGGAAGTCGAACAGGGCGTAGGCGATCAGCCCGAACACCAGATCATAGAGCCCAAGGGTAAGCAGCCAGCGTGTGGCTGGCGCTGTTGGGTGGGCCTGTACGAGCAGCGGCGAGGTGGCGCGGGCGCCACCGATCACGATCGGCACGAGCAAGGGCAACGCGAGCAGCGGCCCGAGCAGGTCGCGCGCGCGGGTGCGTACGGCCATTGCGCCGACAAGCGTGCCGATCACCGCGACGCCGAGGTCGCCGAGCGCGAGCGTTGCCAGCAGGCCGGGCAGCGCCGGCCCGAGCGGCGATCCCAGTAGGAGAAGCGCGAAGGCCGGCACGGCCACGAGCTCGAGCACGGCCAGATAGGCGAGCAGTGTGAGCGCCTTGGCGATCAGCATCGCGCTGCGGTCCACAGGAGCCAGCAGGAAGCCGTCGAAGCCGCCTTGATCGGCGTCAGCCACGAACAGGCGGTTGATACCCAGGATCGCGGCGAACAGAAGTGTCACCCACAAGATGCCAGCGCCGAGGTCGCCTTCGACGCTGTTGCGGTTCAGCGCGAAGTGGAACACCACGAACGTGCTCAGCGCGAACAGTGACATGGCTGGAACGGACTCGAGTGTGCGCAGCTCAACCAGTAGCTCCTTGCGCAGCAGCGCAGCGACGGTGCGCCGCAGCCCGACGGCGTTTACCGTCCGCGTGCGCTCGCGAGACTGTGGTGGGCTCTGCGCACCGCTCACCGGTAGAGCTCTGCGATCTCGCTGGGATCGACCTCAGCCACCGCACGCACTAGCGCGGGGCGTCCAGCGCGTAGCCCCAGCACGACGTCGGCCTGCGCCAGATCACCGGTGGGGTCGTGGCTGCAGATCACGCGTGTGCGGCGCGACGCGCTGCCGATCAGCGGCGCGACGAGCTCGATGGCGGCGGGGTCGAGGTTTGAGTGGGGCTCGTCCAGCAGCAGCAGCTCCGGGTCGTGTAGCACGGCGCGGGCGACTGCCACGCGCTGGACCATGCCGCGTGAGAGCGTGCGCAGTGGCTCGCTGGCGCGGTTGGTCATCGCCAGCGACTCCAGCAGCTCTTGCACGCGCTCGTCGCCAACGCCGTGTAGACGTGCGTGAAAGCGCAGGTTCTCGCGCGCGGTTAGCTCCCTGTAGAGCAGTGGCTCGTGACCGAGCAGGCCGACTCGTCCGCGCACCGCCCACGCTTCGTTGGGCAGGCTTGAGCCGAGCACGCGCACATCTCCCGCGTGCGGGCGCAACAGCGTGGCGAGCACTCGCAGCAGTGTTGTCTTGCCGGCGCCGTTGGGTCCGAACACAACCAGCGTTTGGCCCTTTGTGAGCGACAGCGAGACGCCGCTGAGCGCAGCGCGTTCGCCGTAGTTGCGAGCAAGTCCTTCGAGCTCGAGCGCGGCCTCGCTCTGCGTCGGTCCGCTCGAGGGCATGCTGGCGACTTTACAGTCGCACTGCAACTCGCTCAGCGTGGCTTAGAGGCGTTGAGCTGGGCGCAAGCAGCTATGTCTGGTTCAGAGGTGCCAGAGCATGTGCGTCTTGCGCTTGCGCAATTAGCTCGCGCACGGCCTGCTCGCCATCGTCACCGTCGCGCAGCAACGCGATCGGGTCGGGGTTGCCGTTGACGATTCCCTCGAAGAAGTCCTTGCGCTCCTGGTAGGTCGCCAGCGTGCCCTTTGCCCAGCCGCGCACCTCGTTGAGCAGTACTGCCAGCTGCGCGTACGGTTGGCCGAACTGCGCTTCGATCTCGCGCTTCATGCGCTTGGCCAGAGCGGGTGAGGCGCCGGCGGTGGAGATGGCGATCGCCAGCGGGCTCATCCGCACGATCGCTGGCAGGATGAAGTTGCACAGCGGCGGCACGTCGACGACGTTGACCAGCATTGCCCGCCGCTCAGCATCCTCGTAGACGGCGATGTTGACGTCGGTGTCATTGGTGGCGGCGATTGCCATGAACGCGCCCTCCAGGTCTGTGGCTCCCGCGTAGCTGCGCTGCTCCCAGCGGATCGAGCCCTCGCGTGCGTACTCGATCAGCGCTGGCTCTGCGTCGGGGGCGATCAGCGTGACCTGGCCGTCGCAGGCGAGCAGGCCGTCGACCTTCTCTAGGCCGATCTCGCCGCCGCCGATCACCACGCAGCGTCGGCCGGTGAGCTTCAGGCAGGCGATGTAGAACGGCGTGTCCAGCATCCCTTGCACGCAGCTCTGGTCGCAGATTCCTCTGCGCAGCTGACAGACGCACTCCTTGCCTGCGTAAGCCTGGGCGGGCATGCCTTCAAGAGTAGTGCAGCCGGCGTCCAGCGCTTGCGGCGCTGCCTGCTACGCGGCGGGACGGTCAGCTCGCGCAGCGGGCGTGGTTCGCTGTGGAGCGGGGGTTGCTTTGGAGACGCTGTCTAGCCAAGGTATATACGCCCACGAGGCAAACGACTCATGTGCATATACCAAAGTTAGACACCACGTCAAAAAGTAAACACAAGCGGCACGCCGCTTGGCGGCCCCCCTCAGGCCCCTAGGACCGGGGCGGCAGTCCCCGCCCAAACGCACGGGCGCTGACGCGTGCGAGCGCGACGGCCCCTTCGCGCCACGCTCGGTCTCGGTCGGAGTCGCGGCCGGAGCGCAGCTTGGCGACTGCTCGCATGGCCTTAGCGCTGGTGGCGTCGTAGGGTCCCCACCAGACGCCTCGCATGGCGGGCGGATCCCAGGTGATGAGCTTCTCCTGGGCGCACGCCTGCAACCCGGCCTGTCCGAGCGTACGCCCGAGGCCGCCGCCGGCGGCTGCGCCCCATGGCCCGCGCGAGACGCTTGGGGCGGGGAGGTGATCGTTTAGCCACACCATGCCGGCGTGCAGCTCGTGGGCGATGCGCATGCCTTGGTAGTGGTCGGCGGTCCAGATGGAGGCGCCAAGGCCGTAGTCGCCTTCATTGGCAGCGGTGATTGCCTGCTCCACTGAGTCGACTGGCACGACCACGAGCACTGGCCCATCGATGGGCTCGCGTAGTACGCGCATGTTGTTGTTGGCGTGGCTGATGACGGCTGGCGCGTAGAAGGCGCCGGCCTGGCAGCTGGCGGGGCTGATGGGTCCGCCGCAGTGGAGCTGGGCGCCTTGGGCGACGGCCTCATTGACGAGTGCGCTGACGTGCTCGGCGCGGCGGGCGGAGGCCAGTGGTCCGACCTGGATCTGGGGGTTGGCGGGATCGCCGACGGTGAGCGCGCGTGCTGCGTTGACGAGCCCGGCTAGGAAGCGCTCGTAGACCTCGCGGGCGACGTACACGCGCTCGATCGATCCGCGTGCTTGTCCGGCGCCGGCGCAGCCGGCCCATAGCGCTCCGCCGATGGCGCGTCGCAGGTGCGCGTCGGCGAGCACGAGCATGGCGTCCTTGCCGCCGAGCTCGACGGTTACCTCCTTCTCGCGCGAGACGCATGCACGCGCGACGACCCGCCCGACGGCGGGTGAGCCGGTGAAGAGGATCTTGCTGACGGGTGATTGCGCGAGCGCGACGCCGACGTCGGCTTCGCCGTGGACGATCCGCACGAGCCCCTCGGGCAGACCGGCTCGCGCCAGTACTCGTGCGATTCGCTCGCCTGCGAGGCTGGCGCGTGCGGCGGGCTTGAAGACGACGCCGTTGCCTGCGAGGAGCGCACCGGCGATCTGCCCGAGCGGTTGTGCGAATGGGGCGCTGCCGGCGCCGATCACACCGACGACGCCGTAGGGCTCGAAGGCGATGCGTGCTCGCTTGGCGATTGTGAGCGAGCGGTTGACGCCGACGCGGCGCCCGCCGAGCACTTCGGCTCCGTCCTCAGCGATCCACTTGAGCGCGTCGATCGCTGTTAGTAGCTCGAGCGCGGCGATCTCTGCTCGCGGCCGACCTTGTTCGCGGCCGAGCGCCTCTTGGAGCTCGTCGAAGTCGTCGATCACTGCCTGGGCCATCCTGCTCATGTATCGCGCACGGTCCTTGACGCGCAACAGCGCCCATAGCGGCTGCACCTTGGCGACGGCCTCGACGACTGCGTTGACGCGTTCGGGTGGTGTGAGGGCGAGGCTGCCGAGCACGGCGCCGGTGGCGGGGTCGCATGTTGTGAGCTGCGCAGGCATGCTGGTCTCGCTTACAGGGGCGCTCATCGCACGCTCGATTATCGCGTGTCGATGCCCCGTGCTCGGCGAATTCGCTCGAGACGGTCGGCGAGCTCGGCCTCGGCGTCGTCTGGCTGGTAGAAGCGCGCGCCGATGACGCTCTCGTCGAGCAGCGGTTGGGGGCCGAGGTGGCTGGGGTGCCCGTGGGGGTTGTCGTAGCCGCCGCGGTCCTGGATGGGATTGGAATCCCACCCACCCCCGGAGCGCAGCCAGCTGGGTACGGGCGCGGCGCCGTGCTCGCGCACGTGGCGCTCGGCGGCGGACAGCGCAAGCCCGGCGGCGTTGGACTTGGGTGCGAGCGACAGGTAGATGGCTGCTTGTGCGAGCGCGTAGCGCGCCTCGGGCAACCCGACGTGCTCGACGGCTTGGGCGGCGGCGGTGGCGAGCGACAGTGCGTGGGGGTCGGCGTTGCCGATGTCCTCGGAGGCGAGGATGACCATTCGCCGCACGATGAAGCGGGGGTCCTCGCCGCCGTCGAGCATCACGGCTAGGTAGTACAGCGACGCGTCGGGGTCGGAGCCGCGTGTGGCCTTGATCCAGGCGGAGATGTAGTCGTAGTGGCGGTCGCCGCCTTTGTCGTAGAGCACGGCGCGTCGTTGCAGCGCGTCCTCGACGCGCGCGAGCGTGACGCGCTGCTCACCTAGCTCGGTGGCGGTTGCGGCGGCGAGCTCGAGCGCGTTGAGCGCGGTGCGCGCGTCGCCTTCGCTGCGGACGGCTAGGAAGTCGAGCGCGTCCTCGTCGGCGCTGATCGTCCCCACTGCTTGCCCGCCGGCGACTGCTTGGCGCAGCACGGTTCCTACCTCTTTGGCTGTGAGCGCTTGTAGCGCGTACACGCGCAAGCGCGAGAGCAGCGCGCCGTTGACCTCGAACGCGGGGTTCTCGGTGGTGGCGCCGATGAGCGTGACGAGGCCTTCCTCGACGGCTGGTAGCAGCGCGTCTTGCTGGGCCTTGTTGAAGCGGTGGATCTCGTCGAGGAACAGGATCGTCTGGGTGCCGCCCGCCCCGACGCTGCTGTCGCGTCGGTGGGCGGCGCGCTCGATCACGGCGCGTACCTCTGCGCGCCCGGCGGCGACTGCGCTGAGCTCCTCAAAGGCTGCTTGCGAGCGCTCGGCGACGATCCGTGCGAGCGTGGTCTTGCCTGAGCCTGGGGGACCGTAGAGGACCATGGAGTGGGGGTGGCCGTGCTCGATTGCTGTTCTTAGCGCGGAGCCTGAGCCGAGTAGGTGTGTTTGGCCGACGAACTCGTCGAGTGTGCGTGGGCGGGCGCGCACGGCTAGTGGGCGACTTTGTCCGTGGGGATCGCGAGGGTTCTGACGGGTGGCCAAGTCGGCGGGCGAATCTTTGGCCGGCTCGCGGTCCGGATCCTGGTCGAACAGGGTATCCACAACATTGAGTATCGCTCGTGTGCCGGAGCTGCCATTTGGGCGCGTGCGGCAGGTTGCCAACCATGGCTGTCGAAGGTGTAGGTTCGGTGTTGAGATCCCCAGGGCCCCATATATCTCTCTTGTTGAGGAGGCATGGCCGAGATGAGCGCGGGCGCGGCTGAGCTTCTCCCTGCGGGCGGCGGCGCTCTGGACTTTTTGGACCTTGGCGGGGATGTGGCGGCGCGCTCGCCGCTGCAGTTGTTCTGGCGGCGTTTTCGCCGGGATCGGGTGGCGTTGATGTCGCTAGCGTTCATCGTGTTGCTGGTTGTTCTTGCGCTTGCGGCTCCGCTGGTTGTCAGCCTTTTGGGCTTGCCGGGCCCGAATGTGCAGAATCTCAACTTGACGGACTCTTTCGGTAGCCCGCTTGGCCCGAGTCTGGCCCACCCGTTTGGCGTTGATCAGCTTGGTGAGGATGTGATGTCGCGGGTCATCTATGGCACGCGGGTATCGCTGGAGGTTGGGATTATCGGCACGGTGATCTCGACGATCATTGGTGTGGTGGTTGGGATGCTGGCGGGCTTCTATCGCGGCTGGCTGGACATGTTGCTGTCGCGGTTTGTCGATGTGGTGCTGTCGATTCCGATTCTGTTGCTGGGCCTTGGCGTGGCTGCTGCGTGCTCGGTGCGGGGTTGCGTGAAAGGCGTGGTCCAGCCGGGGCTGGTTACGATCATCGTCATCATCTCGGTGGCGACGTGGCCGTATGTTGCGCGCATCGTCCGTGGCTTGGTGCTGTCGATGCGCGAGCGTGAGTTTGTTGAGGCTGCACGTGCGCTGGGGGCCTCTGACATGCGCATCATGTTTCGCGAGATCTTGCCTAACTTGACGGCGCCGATCATTGTTTACTCGAGCTTGTTGATCCCCACGAACATCTTGTTCGAGGCGGCGCTGTCTTACCTGGGGGTTGGCATTCGCCCGCCGACGGCCAGCTGGGGCCAGATGATTGCGAGTGCCACGCCGATCTTCAACACGGCGTGGTGGTACATGGTTTTTCCTGGGCTGGCGCTGCTGTTGACGGTGCTGGCGTTTAACTTGCTGGGCGATGGGCTGCAGGATGCGTTGAACCCGAGGAACGCCCGGTGAGGGCGATCGTTACCAATACAGGAGGCGTCTGCATGAGGTCGATTAGAACGGTTGCGGCTGTCACGTTGGCTGCGTTGGCCGCTCTGGTGCTGGGCGCCTGTGGCTCTAGCACGAGCGGCTCGGGCACTGCGGCCAGCGGCGCGGGCGCCGGTGTGATCAGCACGGGTGGCTTTCAGACGCCTACGACGGAGTCGCTGAGCGGTAAGCGCGGTGGCACTTTGCAGGTGCTCGACGAAACCGAATTCGAAAACCTCGATCCGGGGGTGGCCTACTACTCGCTCGACTATCAGGTTGTGTTCGCCACCCAGCGCCCGCTGTACTCGCACAAGCCGGGCTCGACGGAACCGACGCCTGACACGGCGTCTGGAGCGCCGGAAATCTCCGCTGACAACAAGACGGTGACGGTGCATCTGAAGGAAGGCATCCACTTCAGCCCGCCGGTCAATCGCGAAGTGACCTCGGAAGATGTTGCCTACGCGATCGAGCGTGGCGCGAACCCAAACGTGGCGAACCCGTACTTTCAGTCTTACTTCGAGGCGATTGAAGGGGCGCCCAAGGCTGATGGTGGGCCGATCAAGGGGATTGAAACACCCAACAAGCACGAGATCATCTTCCACCTGACTGAACCGAAGGGCCAGCTGGTGGCTGATGCGCTGGTGCTGCCGCTGACGGCGGCGGTACCACAGGAATATGCGGAGAAGTATGACAAGAATAAGCCGTCTGACTACGTCGATTATCAGGTTGCAACGGGCCCTTACATGCTTAAGAACGACTCTGCTGGCAAGGTCCTTGGTGTGGGCTACGTACCGGGTAAGTCGGCCACGCTGGTGCGTAACCCTAACTGGAATCCTGCGACGGACTTCCGACCTGCTTACTTGAACGAAATTGACATTAAGATTGGCGGCACCAAAACGATTATCGGTCGCCAGGTGTTGGAAGGCACGAACGTTGTGGAGAACGAACTGCCGGTGCAGTCGATCATTAAGCTGGCGGCTGAACATTACAAGAGCCAATTGGAGATCTCGCCGGGCGCGGGGAGTCACTACATCGCGATCAACAACAAGGTTGGCCCGTTCTCGAATATCAATCTGCGCAAGGCGCTATGGGCGGCGCTCGACCGCACTGCGCTTGACAAGGCGCGCGGTGGGGAACTTGTGACCAACGTTGCCACCCATTTCATCTACCCGACGATCCCGGGCTTTGTACAGGCTGGCGGCTTGAAGGGGCTGCAGGTGGACTACAACGAGCATCCTGAAGGCGACACGGCGATCGCGGAAAAGTACATCAAGCTGGCGGGCTATCCGAGCGGTAAATACACGGGCGGCAAGACTCTGCAGGTTGTGGGCGCGAGCAACGCGCCGGAAAAGGAAGACGCGGAAATTGTCAACCAGGCGCTGGAAAAGCTTGGCTTCACGACGAAGCTGACGCTGGTGGAACAGTCGACGATGTATTCGAAGTATTGCGGCGTGCCCAAGGAAGAGATCGATGTGTGCCCGAGCGTTGCTTGGGGCGATGACTTCCCTGACCCGCAGACGGTGCTGGACATCACATTCAACGGTAAGTTCATCAACGCCATCAGCAACAACAACTGGGGGCAGACGAACGTGCCGAAGATCAATGCGGCGATGACGGCAGCGGAAGATGTTGTGGGTATTGGCGCGCGCGCCACAGCGTGGGCGAAGATCGATAACGAATTGGTGGAAGACGCGGCGGCGATCCCGTTTGACTGGGACAAGGACCCGAACATCGAGGGTAATGACGTTCATGGTGTTGGCGATATCTGGAACGAAGGTGACTGGGACTACGACTACACTTCGTTGAAGTAGGCATGTGGTGACCCGCTACATCATCCGCAGACTCCTGTGGGGGGTGGCGCTGCTGGTCATTGTCTGTGCGGTCACGTTCGTGCTGTTCCGCGTTCTACCGACGGGCAATCCTGCGATCTTGCGCGCGGGCCGTGACCCGCAGCCGAAGCTGGTCAAGGAGATCGAACGGGTTCTTGGTCTGAACAAGCCTCTGCTGGTGCAGTTTTGGAACTACCTGAAGGAAGTGTTCCTGCACTTCAACCTTGGCTATAGCTATGCGACTTCGCAGTCGGTCAGAAGCTTGATCGCGGAACGCTTGCCGGCGACGTTGTCGTTGACGCTGGGCGCGGCTGTGCTGTGGATTGTGGCGGGCCTGGGCGTGGGCATCATCTCGGCGCTGCGTCGGCATTCCTTGGCGGACCGCGTGGCGATGGGTATCTCGCTGGTGCTGATCTCGGCGCCGGAATTCTGGCTTGGCTTGATCTTCCTGTACGTGTTTGCGTCGGACATCGGCCAGTTCAAGATCCTGCCTGGGGCTGGCAGCTATGTGGGCATCACGAGCGATCCGTGGAAATGGTTTACGTCGCTGATCATGCCGTGGATTGTGTTGGCGTCTGGCTCGGCTGCGGTGTATGCGCGGCTGATGCGCGCAAGTCTCAGTGAGACGATGCGCGAGGACTACATCCGCACGGCTCGCGCCAAGGGCCTGGCGGAGCGGCAGGTGGTGCGCCATGGGGTGCGGGCGGCGATCAACCCGCTGATCACGTTGTTTGGGCTGGAAGTGGGAGTTCTGCTTGGCGGTGCGGTGCTGGTCGAGACGGTTTTCAACATTCCTGGTATTGGGCGGCTCAACTATCAGGCGATTCAGTCCTCGAACTTCCCTGTCACGCAGGGGACGGTGCTGCTGGCGGCGATGTTCGTGATTGTGGCCAACATTGTGGTGGACATTGCATACGCGTATCTCGACCCGCGCGTGCGCTACCAATGATCCGGCTTCGTCTCCTCGTCCCGACGAGTTGTGCGCCGGATGGGGTGGATTTAGATGCCTGGTGAGCCGCTGCTACGCGTTGAGGATCTTCGGGTGGTGTTCCCCAGCGAGGATGGTGTTGTGCGTGCGGTGGACGGGATCACATATGAGGTGCATGGTGGGCGCACGCTGGGGATTGTGGGTGAGTCGGGGTCGGGCAAGACGGTTTCCTCGTTGACGACGCTGGGCCTCACTCGTCGTGAGGGCGCGCGCATCAGTGGGCGGATCGTGTTCGAGGGCAAGGATTTGCTGACGCTTGGGGAGGAGGAGCTGCGCGCGGTCAGGGGCAACGACATTGCGATGATCTTCCAGGACCCGCTGTCTTCGCTGCATCCTCTTTATAGGGTGGGCCGCCAGCTGGTTGAGACGGTGAGAGCGCATGGCGATGTGTCCAAGCAGCAGGCGCGACAGCGTGCGATTGAGCTGCTTGGGCTGGTGGGGATCCCCGATCCGGCTAGGCGCGTGGACTCTTTCCCGCATGAGTTCTCTGGTGGCATGCGCCAGCGCGCGATGATCGCGATGGCGCTTGCTAACGAGCCTAAGTTGCTGATCGCGGATGAGCCGACGACGGCGCTGGATGTGACTGTGCAGGCGCAGATTCTGGCGTTGATGGAACGTTTGCAGCGCGAGCTGGGAATGGCGATCGTGATGATCACCCATGACCTTGGTGTGGTGGCTGAGATGGCGGATGAGATTGCGGTGATGTATGCGGGGAGGATCGTGGAGAGGGCCTCGGCGGCACGGATCTTTGCTGCGCCTGAACACCCGTATACGTGGGGGCTGTTGAAGTCGATCCCGAGGCTTGACGGACCTCGCGAGGCGGAGCTGGTGCCGATCCCGGGGACCCCGCCGAGCCTGATAAGTCCTCCGTCGGGCTGTCACTTTCACCCGCGTTGCCCTTACTCGCAGCCGGAGCACGAGCGTGTTGACCCGGCGCTTGAGCCGCTCGCGGGCGAGCCAGGCCACCAGGTGGCGTGCTTGCTGCAGGCGGATGTGCGTGCGCGCCTGTGGCGGCGGTTGGCGGCGGGCGGCACGCCTGCGCAGGCGCTGGCTGAGGTGGGCCAGCAGGGAGAACGGGCGTGAGCATGCGAGCGAGCGAGGACATGGCTGGGGGGGCGGGGCCGCAGCCGGAGGGCCCGCTGGTGCGGGTGCGTGATCTGGTCAAGCACTTTCCGCTGACGCGCGGGATCGTCTTCCAGCGCAAGATCGGGGCGGTGCGCGCGGTGGATGGCGTGAGCTTTGACATTGAGCGTGGCGAGACGCTGGGGATTGTGGGCGAGACTGGCTGTGGCAAGAGCACTACGGCGCGGCTGATCATGCGCTTGCTGGATGCGACTGCGGGCGGGATTGACTTTGAGGGGCAGGACATCACGGGCGCGAAGGGCGCGCGATTGAAGGCGATCAGGCGCGAGGTGCAGATGATCTTCCAGGACCCGTACTCGTCGCTGAACCCGCGCAAGACGATCGGTTCGATCATTGCTGAGCCGTTTGCGATTCATGGCTTGTTGCGCGAGAAGGGTGAGCGGGGGCGCGAGGTGCAGCGGCTGATGGAGACGGTTGGTTTGAACGCGGAGCACTACAACCGCTACCCGCACGAGTTCTCTGGAGGTCAGCGCCAGCGGATTGGCGTGGCGCGTGCGCTGGCGCTTAGCCCGAAGCTGCTGATCGCTGATGAGCCTGTGTCGGCGCTGGATGTGTCGATCCAGGCGCAGGTGCTCAACCTGTTGCGCGATCTGCAGCGCAGGCTGGGTCTGACGGTGGTGTTCATCGCTCACGACCTGTCGGTGGTTCGTCACATGTGCGATCGCGTGGCGGTGATGTACCTGGGCAAGATTGTGGAGATTGGCCCGAGTGACGCGCTGTATGACTTCCCCCGCCACCCCTATACGGGCGCGCTGCTGGCGGCTGTGCCGGTGGCTGACCCGTCCAAGCATGGCAGTGAGCGACGGCTGCTGAGCGGTGATGTGCCGAGCCCGGCGAGCCCGCCGAGCGGGTGTCGCTTCCATACGCGCTGCCCGAAGGCGCAGGAGCTGTGCTCGACGCGGGAGCCGCTGCTCGAGGAGAAGAGCTCGCCTGTTGTGGAAGGTTCGCTGGGGGGGGACGGGCAGGCAGGGACGCGTGTTGCTTGCCATTTTCCGCTTAGCCGCGAAGAGCTGGCGCAGATGGGCGTACGATCTGGCGGATGAGCGCGACTGGATCGGAGACGGGTGGGGCTGGCGCTGAGGCTGAGGAGCTGCTGGCGCGCCTGATCCGTTTCAACACTGTCAACCCTCCGGGTAATGAGCGGGCGGCGCAGGAATATTTGGCCGACCATCTGGCGGCGGCGGGCTTTGCGTGCGAGCTGCTGGGGGCGGAGCCGGAGCGCCCTAACTTGATCGCCCGGCTGCGCGCGGCACCGGACGCGGCGGCTGGTCCGACGCTTTGCTATCTCGGCCATGTGGACACGGTGCTGGCGGACCCGGCTGACTGGACTCATGACCCGTGGTCGGGGGACATAGCGGATGGCTTTCTGTGGGGTAGGGGTGCGCTGGATATGAAGTCTCAGGTGGCGGCGGAGATTGCGGCGGCGGCGGCGCTGGCGCGCTCGGGCTGGCGGCCGGCGAGCGGCGAGCTGCTGATTGTGGCGGTGGTTGATGAGGAGACTGGTGGGTCGTTGGGCGCGGAATGGATCACCAAGAACCACCCTGAGAAGGTGCGCTGCGACATGCTGCTGAATGAGGGTGGTGGCGCGGTGTTTGAGTACGGCGGTGCGCGTCGCTATGGCGTGTGCTGCGCGGAGAAGGGGGTGTTTCGCTTCACGCTGATGACGGATGGCGTTGCGGGCCACGCTTCGATGCCGGGCATGGGCGAGAATGCGTTGCTGAAGATGGCACCGGTTCTGGAGCGCTTTGCGGCGCGTCAGCCGTCGTTTCGGTTGACGGAGGAGCCGCTGGCGTTCTTGCGGGGGATCGGCGAGGACCCTGAGGACCCGCAGGGTTCGCTTGAGCGGCTGCAGGCGGTTGACCCTCGTCTGGCGGTTATGTTTGGGCCGATGCTTGGTGTGACGTTCACGCCGACGCGGATCAGCGCGTCGGAGAAGATCAACGTGATACCCAGCCGCGCGGAGCTGAAAGTTGACTGTCGCGTGCCGCCGGGTCTGGGCGAGCGGGAGGTGCGCGAGGGCATTGCGGAGGTGCTTGGGTCTGAACAGGACGGCGACTGGCGGATTGAGTTCACCGAGCGAGTGGTTGGTAACCGCTCGCCGGTGGCTTCGCAGCTGATGGACACGATCTCTGCGTGGATCGCTGAGCGCGATCCGGGCGCCCATGCGGTGCCGGTGGTGCTCCCGGGCTTCACTGACTCGCGTCACTTTCGCTTGGCTTTCCCGGAGTGTGTGGCCTATGGCTTCTTCCCCCAGCGCCATCAGTCGCTGATGCAGAGCGCGCCGCTGGTGCATGGTGCGGACGAGCGCATTGACGTGCGCGACCTGGCGTTTGCGACGGAGCTGTTTAGGGACGTTGCGGTGCGCGTTCTTGGCTGACGCTTGCAGTCCTCGACAAGCGCGACGAAAACGCGCATAATGGACGTAATGCCAAGGATGGTGGACTTGTTGTGGAGGGTGGTAGATGAGCGCTGAGCCGACGGCTGTGCCGCGCTCGTCTAGCGAAGGCAGCGTGGCTGCGCCGGCTGCGTCGCATGCTGCGCTAGGCGCGACGGCGCGGAGTCGTGGTGTGGCGTCGAGCGCGGTGCACCCGGCGGCGGTGCATGCGGCGCTGAACGCGGCGGCGGTGCACAAGGCGGCTGTGCATGCGCCGACGGTTGCGGCTGTGGCGGGGCCGCATGTGTCTTTTGCGCAGGAAGTGCAGAACTGGGCGCTCAACTGGGAGCCGGTGATTGCGATCCTGTTCTTCACGGCGCTGATTTTCATGATGTGGCGGATGTTGAAGGTGATGCCGCGGATCAAGCCGCAGCGGATCAAGCCGTCGTCTGGCCAGTCGGTCACGTTTGCTGACATTGCGGGGGTAGACGAGGCGAAGGCTGAGCTGCAGGAGATTGTGGAGTTCTTGCGCGAGCCAAAGTCTTTTCAGGCGCTGGGCGCGAAGGTTCCGAAGGGGATCCTGTTGCATGGTCCGCCGGGCACGGGCAAGACGTTGCTGGCGAAGGCGGTGGCGAACGAGTCGGGCGCGCAGTTCTTTGCGCAGTCGGCGGCTTCGTTTGTGGAGATGTTTGCGGGTCTGGGGGCGGCGCGCATTCGCAGGCTGTTTGCGATTGCGCGCAAGCATGAACCGGCGATCATTTTCATTGACGAGCTTGATGCGGTGGGTGGTCGGCGGGGGATGGACATTTCGGGCGAGAAGGATCAGACGCTCAACCAGCTGTTGGTGGAGATGGATGGTTTCGCTTCGAGCGGCCGCGTGGTGGTGATCGCTGCGTCGAACCTGCTGGAGAAGCTCGACCCGGCGTTGCTGCGTCCGGGGCGCTTTGACCGGCAGGTGTTTGTGGTGCCGCCTGATGTGAAGGGCCGCATTGGCGTGCTGGAAGTGCATACGCGCGAAAAGCCGTTGGGTGATGTGGACTTGGGTTTGGTGGCGCAGCAGACGAGTGGGCTGACGGGGGCGGATCTGGCGAACATCTGCAACGAGGCTGCGATCTTTGCCACCCGCAGGGGGGCTAAGACGATCTCGAAGGTGGACTTTGACTCGGCGCTTGAGCGTGTGATCGCGGGTGTGCAGTCAAAGCGCGTGCTCAATGATCATGAGAAGCGGGTGGTGGCCTACCACGAGGCGGGGCATGCGCTGTGCGGTGAGCTGTTGCCGTCGGTGGATCGTGTGCACAAGATCTCGATTGTTCCGCGTGGGCGTGCGCTGGGCTACACGCTGAACTTGCCGGCTGAGGATCGCTACTTGAAGACGCGCGAGGAGCTGCTGGATTACATGACGGTGCTGCTCGGTGGGCGTGTGTCGGAGCAGGTGGTGTTTGGGGCGATTACGACGGGCGCTTCTGATGACTTGAAGCGTGTGGCGGATATCTCGCACTCGATGGTTCACGACTTTGCGATGGGGACGGCGGGTGTGGGACGCTCGCCTGATGGGGATGTGCGGCTGTCGGAGCAGACGTTGCGGCTGCGCGATGAGGAGCGCCAGGATCTGATTGAGGAGGCGCGCAGGGCGGCGCAGAAGCTGATCGTGGCGCACAGGCGTCAGCTGGAGGCGCTGGCGCAGGAGCTGCTGGAGCGCGAGGTACTGGAGCGCGAGGCGATTGACAGGATCATGGCGGGGGTGCCGCGGATGGAGCGTGCACCGGGTGTGGGGCTGCGGGTGGTGGCGGCGGCGGAGCCACACGCGCCCTTGTTGGGACCGGCTGCGATCCCGTTGCCGAAGGCTCCTGAGGAAGGCGAGCCGGGACGCCGATAGACTGCGGCTCATGTTCAGCCGCATTGACCATATAGGCGTTGCAGTGGAGGAGATCGAGCCGGCGCTTGAGCTGTACCGCGACAGCTTCGATTTGGCTGTGGCGCACCGCGAGGTGGTGGAGGAGCAGGGCGTGGAGGCTGTGCTGCTGGATGTGGGTGAGAACCATGTGGAGCTGCTGGCGCCACTGGGGCCTGACACGCCGGTGGGCAAGTTCCTTGCTGCTAAGGGCCCGGGCTTGCACCATGTGGCCTACCAGGTGGAGGACATTGAGGCGACGCTTGCGGCGCTCAAGCAGGCGGGCCTGCAGCTGATCGACCAGCAGCCGCGAACGGGCATCCGCGGCTCGCGGGTGGCGTTCATGCATCCGCGGGCGACTGTGGGCGTGCTCACAGAGATCGTGCAGCCAGCTGCTGGCGTGGGGGCGCACTGATGGCCTCATCGGCGGCACGCCGTGTCACGCTGGGCTTCCAGGGGGGGCAGGTGCTGGCGCTGCGTGTCAGCGACAAACAGCTCGAGGACCTCAACAAGGCGATCGGTGGCATCGGCTGGCATGAGCTGGAGAGCGAGGACGGGCCGGTCCGCGTGGATCTTGGCCAGGTGGTCTACGTGAGCGCCGATAGCGATGAGCCTCGCGTTGGCTTCGGCTAGAAGGCGTTGAGTCTGGACGAGCGCCTGCTGCGGGTGGCACGCACCTGCGGGCACACGCCGAGCGCCGAGCGTGCCGTGGCTCGGTTCTCGCGGTTGGGGGAGCACGCGGGCGTTTGGCTTGCGATTGGGACTGTTGGGGCGGTACTCGACGGGGAGCGCGAGCGAGAGTGGCGGCGAGCGACGGCGACTGTTGCGGGTGTGTACGCGCTGAACACGGCGATCAAGCGGGTGGTAGGCCGCCGTCGGCCTGAGCTGCCCGGTCTTCCGCCGCTGACGGGGACGCCGACGGCGCTGAGCTTCCCGAGTGCTCACGCCTCCACCTCGTTCGCCGGGGCTGATGTCTATTCGCGTCTCGGCCTGCCGGCCCCGTTGCTGTATGCGCTGGCGGCGGGATTGTCGCTCTCGCGGCTGTACCTGGGTGTGCACTATCCGTCGGACGTAGTGGCAGGCGCGGTTCTCGGGGCGCTCGCCGGCAGCGTCTACTTGGACGCACAGGCGCATATACTGGACACATGAGTCAGGCACTTTTGGCGTCGGCGGAAAGGCTGGGCTGCAGCGAGCGCACTCTCCGTCGTTGTGTAAACGACGGCCTGCTGCGGGGCCGCCGTGTCGCCCGTCGCCAGCTGGAGCTGTCGCGCGCCGAGGAGGAATATCTAGCACGTCACTGGGAGCTGTTGAGCACGCTGCGGACAGTTTTGCGCACTGAGCGCGCGGCTCGCATGGTGGTGTTGTTCGGCTCGACAGCGGTCGGCGATGACGAGGACTCATCCGATGTTGATCTCCTCGTCGTCCATGACAACCCGGGGCCCCGCGCTCTCGCCAGACTGCAGATGCGCCTGCGACGCACGCTGGAGCGGTCGGTCGACGTCGTCGGTCTTGAGCAGGCCGAGGAGATGCCGACACTGCTAGCTGACATTCTGCTGGAGGGCCGCGTGTTGGTCGATCGAGATGGCCTGTGGCAGGTCCTGCGGGAGCGTCGGCAGGCGATAGCTGCAGCCGCTGCACGCGAAGAGCGCGAGACCGCACGACGCGCGCACGAGACAGTTGCGGCCGCACGGGAGCGAATCGCGGCAGCCGCGTAGCCATGCCTGCGCTGTCAAAGGGGCAGCGTCGACTGAACACGATCTTCAACGCGATCCCTCGTGCGCGCGAGCAGTTGCTGGTGGCGCTTGAAGAGTTCGATCCGGAGTTCGATCTCGATGCGTTTCTGCTTGCCGCGAGCTCACCGGATGCGCGTGAGCGAAACAAGGTTGCGGTGGTGGAGCGCGAGTATGAGGTCCTGCTCAATTGGCTGCAGGAGCTTGCCGCTCGCGCGCTTGCGGAGGGGCAGCGTCTCGGTGTTCTGGAGAAGGCTGCTGGGCATCCGTGGGAGCGTCTTGCCGCGTTGGGGGTCATCTCGCAGGGCTCGGCGACGCGCCTGCAGGAGGCCAAGGAGCTGCGTGACGATCTGGCGCATGCCTACCCGCCCGCGGGCTGGAGAGCGTTGCGCGAGAGCGTGCAAATGCTCTTGGTCGAGCTCGATCGCTTTCTCGATCGCTGTGCCAGCTGGATGGGTGAAGAGGGCATTCTCGAAATGGAGGCAGAGCAGTGAGCACGCGCATCGGAATCGTGGGAATGCCCAACGCGGGCAAGTCGTCGCTGTTCAACGCGCTGACGAAAGCGGGCGCGGAGGCGGCGAACTACCCGTTTACGACGATCGAGCCGAACGTGGCGGTGGTGCCGGTGCGCGACGAGCGCATGGAGCAGGTGGCGGAGACGCTGGGCTCCTCGGAGATCGTGTGGGACACGGTCGACTTCCACGACATCGCGGGCCTGGTCGCGGGGGCGCACCAGGGCGAGGGTCTCGGCAACCGCTTCCTCGCGAACATCCGTGAGACGCATGCGATCGTGCATGTGGTGCGTGCGCACAACGACGAGAACGTGATCCATCCGGAGGGCCGTGTGGACCCGCTGGCGGATATTGAGACGATTGAGACGGAGCTCGTGATGGCGGACCTGGAGGCGGCTGAGCGTCGGGTGGAGAAAGTTGGCAAACAGGCGCGCGGGGGCGATCGCGTGGCGGTTGCGGAGGAGGCGTGGCTGCGCGAGGTGATCGCGGCGCTGCAGGCGGGTCGTCCGGCGCGCACGGTGCCGGTGCCGCAAGAGGCACCGAACGCGGCTCGCGACTTGGGCTCGCTGACGAGCAAGCCGGTGCTGTTTGTGGCCAACGTGGATGAGGGCTCAGAGGAGGTGCCGGCGGCGGTTGCTGAGCATGCGGCTGCGCAGGGCGCGCGCGTGGTGGCTGTGTCCTCGCGCATCGAGGCGGAGCTGGCGGAGCTGGAGGATGAGGATGCGGCGGCGATGCGCCTTGAATTGTTTTCCCGCCCACCCGACGAGTCCGGCCTCCAGCGTGTGGTGCGCGAGGCGTTCGCGCTGCTGGAGCTGATCTCGTTCTTCACTGCTGGCGAGGCGACGATCGCGCAGTCGTGGCACCTGCGTAGCGGCCTTACCGCGTGGCACGCGGCGGGCGAGATCCACACGGACATCCAGAAGGGCTTTGTGCGCGCGGAAGTGATCGGCTGGCGCGAGCTCGTTGACGCTGGCGGCTACGCGGGCGCGCGTGATCGCGGCACGCTGCGCTTGGAGGGTCGTGACTACGTGATGCGCGACGGCGATGTGATCACCGTCAAGTTCACCCCCTAGGTTCTGCTCCACAGCCGCTGGTCCCCTTCCTTCTGAGAGCGTCCAGGGGCCGGGAGCTTGCTCCTGGATCGTGCGGGTCACAAACAGGTCGGCCGGCCGTATACACATGTAGATGTCAATCGAGCCGAGCGACGAGGAGCTGTTGGCGGGTGGGCGTGCCGAGGATTTCAGGGCGCTGTACGAACGGACTTATCCGCTGATACGTGCCTATCTGCGCCGGCGTGCGGGAGCGCGACCGGATCTGGTGCTCGATCTCCTCGCGGAGACGTTCGCGCGGGCGCTTGAGCGTCGCGAGCAGTTCGATCCTCAGAGAGGGTCTGCTGTCGCGTGGCTGTTGGGTATTGCGAACCATCTGTTCTTGGACTCGATGCGTCGCGGTCGGGTGGCTGATGAGTCGCGTCGGCGCCTTGGCATGGAGCGGATTGAAGTGGAGGACGATCAGCTCGAGCTCATCGAGCGCGAAAGCGCTTCGGAGTTGCTGCGAGCGCTCAACAGGCTTCCCGTCGAGCAGCGAGAGGCGATCGAACGGCGCGTGCTTCAAGAGGCTGCCTATGCCGCTATAGCCGCGCAGGTGGGCTGCTCAGAGCAAGTCGTGCGCAAGCGTGTGTCGCGCGGACTGTCTGCGCTACGCCGAACCAGCGAGGAGACACCATGACGAGGGATCCCTACAGCATCCTCGGCGCACAGCTCGCAGCTGCCGCGGAACGCCAGCACGCACGCGGAGGATTGACGAGCCGCACCCTAGCCTGGCGCCCACGGCGCGTGAACGCGCCGCTGATAGCGGCGATCGTTGTGCTGGCGGGTGGGGCGATCGCAGCCGCGGCGACAGGGGTCTTGACTGGTAGCCCCGTTTCGAACCCCGCGGGACCGCCCGTTCCGCACGCCGGCTACGGGGTGCCCGTGACTGGCGGCTCGGACCTTTTGGCGCTACGCGTTGCTGACCCGGAAGGCGGCCTGCCTTGGGGAATGCGGATCGTCCACACCACCCGGGGATTGGTCTGCGTGCAGGTGGGCCGCGTCTATCGAGGCCAGCTCGGCCAGCTCGGCGTCGATGGCGTGTTTCACGACGACGGGCGCTTCCACTCCCTCGGATCGAACGTGCTCTACGGGACTTCGGAAGCGGTCATTCAGTGCGTGCTGCCGTCGCAATCGTTCCTATACGGAGACGCGAGCGCCGACCGCAGCGGCGATCCGGTCCCGTCCGAGGGCATCAGGCCGCCGGCGAGCGAGCTGCGCTCGATTTCCTTCGGGCTCCTCGGCCCCCACGCAGCCAGCGTCACCTACAAGACGAGGTCTGGGCTCATGACTGAGTCGGTGAGCCCAGGAACGGGCGCCTACCTGATCGTCGAGCCGGTCACGCACGCCGGTCGCCAGTTCGAAAACGGAGGCGCTGCCATCGGACCCGCATCCCAGCACGCCCTCACACCGCCACTGCCCCCTCTGAGGGGGAACACGGTCAGTGCCATCACCTACCGACTCGGATCGCTCACGTGCACGAGCGGCTTCGGCGCACCCGTCAGCGCGCCCTGTCCTACGTCGCGCCCTGCCCTCCACGTCTCGCGGAAGCCCGCCCACAACCTGCATGAGCCACTGCACCTTAGGCTCGTCAGGGACACACCAGCCGTTTGCCGCGCAGACTTCCTCAACGACCCCTGCTACCGAGTCCTGCTGAAGTTCAAGGCCCCCTACGCCGTCACGAATGCTGCGAGCGAATACACCATCGAAGCACGGGCAAACTGCCCGAACGCGCCCGTGTCGAGCTGGTCGATCGAACGCGACATCAAACGCGGTGAAACCGTGAAGGAGCTGTCCAGCTCCTCGTTCAGCCCAAGCGCCTGCGCAGCCACTGAGACTCTGCAGGTGCGCTACCAACCAGCGTGGCTCGCCGAACCACAGTCGACCGAGCGTCCAAGCATCGTCGGCACCGCGAGCCTTCGCGGCGCATCTCGCTGAGATGAATGCGCTGAACGACGCATGCAGGCGGTGACTCCGCTCTACGTCAGGGAAGGGTCGAGCTGCTCCAGCCGCTCTGCCAGGCGGCGCATCCCCAGCCCTCTTGCCACGCGTGCGCCCCCAGCGAAGTCGGTGGTGCGGTCGGCAGGCGGCTCTACGTCGATCAGCTGCAGCGTGGCGATCTGCTTGAACGTGCGTAGCAGCTCCGCGTTATCGCGCAGCGCAGCTGCGATCCGAGGGCGCATGATCGAGCTCGAATTGACCGCTGCTGCGGTGTTGTCCACGTCAGCGTCAGCACCTGCGGCGCTCAGCAGCGCCTCCAGCGAGCCGTGCGCCTGCAGCAGCTCCGCGGCAGTCTTGGCACCGATGCCTGGCGCACCTGGAAGACCGTCGGAGGGGTCGCCGCGCAGCGCGATGAAGTCTGGCACCTGCTGGGGTGTGACGCCGTAGCGCTCGCGGACCTGCGCTGGTCCGATCTGTCCGTGCTTGCCGCCCTTCAGCAGCTCCGCCACAGCGACCTGCTCGGTGACGGCGCCGTACAGGTCGCGGTCACCGGTCAGCAGCAAGGCCTGACCGCCTCGTTCCTCCTCCACACGCGCGTGGCTGAACATCACGTCGTCCGCCTCCAGCTCGGCGCTCGTGGCATACGTCCATCCGAGGCCGTGTAGCAACGCGGGCGCCTTCTTCCACTGCTCTGCCAGCTCCGGCGGCATTGGCTCGCGGTGGGCGTGGTAGGGGGGATACAGCGCTACGCGGTAGTCCGCCTGCTCTGCGCCCATGCATGCAACCACGCCGTCCACGCCGCGCGCCGGCAGGCGCGCATCATAAAAGGTCAAGATCGCGTTGACGGCCCCGAGCAGCGCGTTCACTGGCTGCCCGTCGCTGCCAACGATCGATTTGGGCAGTCCAAAGAACGATCGGTACAGCAGCCATGGAATGTCTGCGATCAGCAGTGGGGCGGGCACTGGTCAAGCGTATGCGCAGCGCGGCTGTAGCGCTGCGCTCAGCTGGCGAGCATCCAGCAGTTTTCGCTCCATGCAAAGCGGTTGGCTCCGCCCATCAGTGGCGCTGGTAGCTCGATTGTGGCGGCGTTGCCATGGACGAGCACAGTTGCGGTTGCGATTGCGCGCTTCTGTGCTCGTAGGTTCGCTCGGGCTCCTGGTTCGCTGAGCAGCTTGGCGAGCTTGATGTTCCAGCGTTGTGCGCACGTGCGTCCGTGCTCGGTCGCTCGTAGTGGCGCGTTCAGGACGGCGCAAGCGTTGGCGCCGCTGGCAGCTAGCTCTGCGGCCACGAATCTGGTGGCTGCGCTGCGCACCCATGCGATCTGTGCGGGCGTCCCAACTGAATGCGCGCCCGCGGCTGCTGGCAGCGCGAGCGCAGCTGGTGCGAGCAATGCGGCTGTGCATGCCAGCGCAGCAAGTAGCGAGCGAGCGCTCATGCGCATGGTGTCGGCACTCAGGCGGGATTTCACGAGCATGCGTGTCGGTGGCGGAGCGCGGGCGGACGCATATCGTAGGTGTCAGCCAGGCGGCTATCCGGCCTGTGCGCCACCTGTGACGGTGCTCGCTGCGGTACTCGACGCTGCAGTGGCCGGCGCCTGGTCACCGCCCTCTGGCCCGGTTGTGGGCGCTGGGGTGCTGGCTGGCGGACTTGTAGCGGGCGTTGGGGTAAACGGCGCCTGTCCGCTGAGGTCGGGCTCGCGGGTGACGCTTGCGCCGTTCTTCACGCTGAAGTACGCCCATGCGCTGTCCAGTCCCAGACGAGCCTCTAGTTCTGGCCCGCTGACTGCGCTGTTGCCGCGCGAGCCAAGTACCTCAGCGGCCACGATCCGTGGCGATATGCCGCGTTTGAGCACCTCAATGCCACGGAAGGAGCCCTTGAAGAGGCCCGACAGACGCGCTGCTGCGGAGGCGAAGCTGATGCTGAGCTTCCAGCTGGAGGACGTCGTTTCGTAGGAGTCAGGCACCGCACGTAGCCATGGCTCTGGCGTGGAGCCGAGGAACGAGTTCTCGTTGTCTTCAGTCATGCCACCGGAGCTTGCGAAGTAGTAGGTGATCGCTGGCTTGCCCGCGTACAGCACGATCTGTCCGCTGGTCGCTGCCACCGCTGCGTTCGTTGCAGCTGTTTCAGCTGCCACGCCTAGGTACATCTGCGAGCGGGTGTCTGCGTACACGTCAAACCTGGACCCACCTGCGTCGTCTGTGAGCGCATATGTGCGGCTTGCGATTGCCTGTGCCTCAAGCGCTGCCAGTGGCCAGCTTGATGGCATCTCCGCGGAGACCACGCCGCGGACGTAGCGTTCCAGCGGCACCTGGACCACCTTTGCGCCCTCCAGCACCTTCACCATGAAGTTCGCTGGTGCCTGCCCGAGTGTTGTGCCTGTGTAGTAGTGCGCCAGGATCGCGGTGTCAGACCAGCCGTGCTGTGCGTAGCCGAGCGCCCCGTCCTGGCTCATGCCCACGCCGTGGCCATCGCCTGCGCCTTCGATCAGCAGCGTTGATGCGCTTGCGGGTGCGGCAAGTACTGCGAGCGTCGCCAGCGCGCACGCAAGCAGCTTCATGGTCGAGAGTCCCATGAGTTCTCGGTCGGGCGCCCGCGGCGAATGCGTGAGCGATGCACGATCGCTGGCGCGCGCTCCGGTGGCGCTGTCGTTTGGTGAGGTCCAGGCGGTGGTAGTTTGAGATGGTGAGCAGCGTCAGCTCCCCCAGCCTTTCGGAGTCCGAGCGCGCCGTGCTCGACTGGGTTCCGACGGAGCTGTTCATCGCCGGTGAGTGGCGCGCGGCGAGCGGTGGTGGCACGCTCGCTGTTGAGGATCCAGCCACCACCGAGACGCTCGTTGAGGTAGCTGACGCGCAGGAGCAGGATGCGCTGGCTGCGCTTACAGCCGCTGCTGAGACGCAGGCAGACTGGGCGGCGCATCCGCCGCGCGAGCGCGGAGAGATCCTGCGCCGGGCGTATGAGGCGATCGTAGAGAACACAGAGGACCTGGCGCTGTTGATGACGCTGGAGATGGGCAAGTCCGTTGCTGAGTCGCGCGCTGAGATCACCTATGCGGCTGAGTTCTTTCGCTGGTTCTCCGAGGAGGCAGTGCGCATCCATGGGCGCTACATGGTCAATACCACTGGCAAGGGCCGCATCCTCACGATGCGCCAGCCAGTGGGGCCGTGCGTGTTCGTCACACCGTGGAACTTCCCCACTGCGATGGGCACCAGGAAGATCGCTCCCGCGATCGCTGCAGGCTGCACCATTGTGGTCAAGCCTGCCAAGCAAACGCCGCTGTCGATGTTCGCGCTCGCCAAGATCCTCCAGGAGGCGGGGTTGCCTGACGGCGTGCTCAATGTGATTAGCGCCAAGAGCGCGGGCGCGGTGATCGCGCCGCTGCTGGCGGACGCGCGCACGCGCAAGCTGTCCTTCACTGGCTCCACCGAGGTGGGGCGCTCGCTGATCGAGCAGTCTGCGCAGCAGATCCTGCGCGTGTCCATGGAGCTTGGCGGCAACGCTCCCTTCCTCGTGTTCGAGGATGCCGACCTCGACGCTGCTGTGGAGGGCGCGATGCTGGCCAAGATGCGCAATGTGGGCGAGGCTTGCACCGCTGCCAACCGCTTCCATGTGCACGAGTCTGTGGCGCAGGAGTTCTCGCAGCGCCTGGCCGAGCGCATGGGCGCGCTCAAGCTCGGACGTGGCACTGATCCAGACGTCGATGTTGGCCCGCTGATCGACGAGGATCAGCGCAGCAAGGTCACAGAGCTGGTCGGCGACGCTGTCACCCGCGGTGCCCGTGTGCTGCTGGGTGGTCGCTCGCTGGCAGGGCCCGCGCACCCTGGCTACTTCTTCGAGCCCACCGTGCTCACCGAAGTCCCCGATGACGCGCGGCTGCTTGGCGAGGAGATCTTCGGCCCGGTCGCGCCTGTGGCCACATTTAGCTCTGAGCAGCAGGCGCTGGATGCTGCCAATCGCACTGAGTATGGGCTCGTCGCCTACGTCTACACGCGCGACCTGGCGCGTGCGTTCCGCGTGTGCGAGCGCATCGAGACGGGCATGGTTGGGCTCAACCAGGGCGTTGTGTCCAACGCTGCTGCTCCCTTTGGTGGCGTCAAGCAGTCGGGCTTCGGCCGCGAGGGCGGCTTTGAGGGCATCGGCGAGTACCTGGAGACCAAGTACGTGGCCATGGGGGTCTAGCGCAGGAGCTCATCGCGTCCCCGTCGACCGAGTCCGACGATGCGGACTAGGGTATGCATCGACCATGCCGATCATCGATTCCCCGCCGCCGGTGCCCGCGCCGTCCCCCCGAGCGCGACACGCGTTCTCGTGGCTTGACCCAGAGCGCGATGTGCGCGCGCTCTACCACAAGCACTTCAAAGACCGACGCAAGGAGCGCCAGCTGTTCTCCACTGGGTCCTTCCTGCTCACCTTTGGGGCGATCCGTGGCATCACCCATGCGATCAGGGCTGAACGTGGGCCATTCAAGAACATCACCCCCGGTGGGCGCCACATCCACCACATGACCTTCGGGATCACCGGTCTGCTGTCGGTCGGCTACCTGTGGCTGCTGGAGATCGGCGTCAACGAGCAGCGGCGCGCGTCGCGGCTAACCTCGCTTGCCTACGGCAGCGGCGCAGCACTGACGCTCGACGAGTTCGCCCTGTGGCTCAACCTTGAAGACGATTACTGGACCAAGCAGGGACGCGAGAGTATCGATGCTGTGGTGTTGTTCGGCTCGCTGCTCGTGCTGAGCGTGCTCGGCAAGGGCTTCTTCAAAGAGCTCCTGAGCGACGACGCTGACGCAGCTGAGCACCGCTGAGCACGATCTTGCGCTGACGCAACTCACGTCCCAGGCGCAGTGGGCGACTGAGGTCCGGGCTACTCTGGCGGCGATGCGCCTGCGGCTCCTGTCCCTCTCAATTCCTGCGCTAGTGCTCGTTGTCTTGGTGCTCGCGGGCTGTGGTTCTTCCTCGCCGTCGGGCAACGGGGTGGCGTCAAAGACGCCTGCTGAGATCCTTGCGGTGGCCAAATCCGCAGCAGCTGGCGCGGCGACGGTCCACGTTGCAGGCTCAATTGTCAGCGAAGGGCAGCCGATATCGCTTGATATGGAACTAGTTGGCAGCAACGGCGTCGGCAACAACGGCGGCAAGGGACGACTCACGGTTGGCGGCCTGGGGATCGATTTGATCGATATCGACCGGGCCGTCTATGTCAAAGGCAGCGATGCCTTCTACACCCATTTCGCCGGTCCCACTGCTGCGAGGCTGCTGCGGGGGAAGTGGCTGAAGGGGTCAGCTGCAAGCGGCCCTCTGGCCTCGCTTGCGTCGCTTGCCGACCTGGGCAAGGTGATCGACAGTACGCTCGGCGATCATGGGCCGCTGTCGCGGGCCCCTGGCACTACGTTGAAGGGGCAGCGTGCGGTTGGCGTGACCGACGCTGCCAATGACGGCACCCTGTATGTGGCCACCACCGGCGCTCCCTATCCACTGGAGATCCGCAAGTCCGGCTCCGGCAGGATCGTGTTCGACCGGTGGAACGAGCCCGTATCGCTGCAAGCGCCTACCAACGCCATCAACGTCAAGCAGTTGCACGGCGGCAACTGAACGTCTCCTTGGGTCATATGTCTATCTACGTCAATACCCAGTCAAGCGTCTCAGCCCATGCGTCGAACCGTGAGCTGAGCAGCAAAACGTATCTGGGACCGGACAAGGACGCGAGAGTTCTCAGTGATAGGTGCAATCCAAGCCAGCCTTCTTCGGAGACCCGCAGAGACCGGGGCTGGACGTTCCGAGGCCGCAGACGACGCGCTCGCGGGGATCGGCGCGCTCATGCGTAAGCTCGGCGTCGCGCAGAACGATCCTGGCGGACGGCCTCCCCGCAGGCGTGTCAAGCAGCATCGCCATCCGGCCCTCGGCGTGATGTCGTGGGCGCTACTTGCTGCCGCAGCGATTCTCGGTGCGGTGCTCGCTGGCGCCTCTGCGCTTGTCACCGGCTGCCTTGTAGCGCTTGCTGCAGCTGCGCTCGCGCTCGGATGGCGCGTAGGCGAGAACGGCAAGGCAGCGCTTGAACAGGAGATCGAGCACCGCACCAGCGACTTGAAACGAGCTCTGTCGGAGCTTGAGATCGCGCAGGCCGAGACCGTTCAGCGTCTGTCGATGGCGGTTGAGTTCAGGGACGAGGACACTGGCGCTCACATTGAGCGGATTGGGCGCTTCTCGGTGCTGCTCGCCGAACACATCGGCATGGACTCTGACTTTTGCGAGCGGCTCAGGCACGCAGCTCCCTTGCATGACGTCGGCAAGGTGGCGATCCCCGATGCGATCCTGCTGAAGCCTGGCCCGCTCACACCAGAGGAGCGGGCGATCGTAGAGACGCACGCCGAGGAGGGGCACCGCCTGGTGCGCGGCTCTTCCTCATCGATCCTCGATATGGCAGCGACGATCGCTCTGAGCCACCAGGAGAAGTGGGATGGCAGTGGTTACCCGCGGGGCCTGAAAGGCGAGGCAATCCCGATCGAGGGACGGATCGTGGCGGTGGCGGACGTGTTTGACGCCTTGACCAGCGACCGCGTCTACCGTAAGGCGTTCTCTGTCGAGGAGGGCGTACAGATGATGCGCGAACAGCGTGGACGCCATTTTGACCCAGTGCTGCTGGACGCGTTTATGGAAGTGCTGGGACGCTCCGGTCCCGACGCGCGCGAACAGCTGCGCTCTGACCCTGTTGCGCTCGTGGAGACTACGCTCGAGACATTCGCCACAGCGCTGGAACGTGGCGATGCGGAGATGGCTGAGGGCGCGATTGCGACCGCGATCGAGGACGGCGTCTCCCCGACGACGTTGCATGCTGAGGTGATCGGCCCGGCGCTGCGGCGCATCGGTGTGCTGGCGGAAGCCGGACAGATCGATGCCGACCGTGAGCATCGCGCGACCACGATCACACGGCGCGTGCTGGCGACGCTCTATCGCTACATGACCGGTAGCACTGAGCCAACCCGTGAGCGTGTGCTGCTGGCGGGCTTGGACGGCGACGAGCACACGCTCGGCTTGCAGATGGTCCACGACCAGCTTGCTGCTGCTGGGTTCCACACGATCTTCGACACTGATCTCTCAGCTGAGCGACTGCTCGAGATGGTCGACAGCCAGTCCCCCGATTTGCTCATCGTGGGGGGCAGCGTGGCCACTGAGGCGGACTCGGTTGAGATTGCGCTGCACGATCTGCGCTGCAGTCACCCCGACCTGCCGATCGTGCTGGGCGGGCCTGCGGTGGGCGGTAGCTTGCCACGCGAGCGTGATGGCATGCGCGTGCTGGAGCGCATCGATGAGTCGGTGGAAGCGGTCGAGGACCTGCTCGCCACCGCTGCCTCGACCGCCTCCGTATAGATTCCTGGCATGACCTCTCGCGCGATTGTGACCGGCGGCGCCGGCTTCATCGGCTCACATGTCGTCGACGCATTGCTCGCTGACGGCTATGCGGTGACAGTGATCGACGATCTCTCTTCCGGTGACGCAGCGCGGGTGGCGGCCGACGCGAAGCTGGTGGAGTTGGACATCGTCGATGCGCCTGCGCTTGACGCGCTAGTCGCTGAGGTGGCGCCACGCGCGATCTTCCATCTTGCAGCACAGTCGAGCGTGGTCGTATCGGTCGAGAATCCCGGCCTCGACTGCGAAGTCAACGTCAGGGGCACGCTCAACGTGCTGGAGGCAGCCGGGCGCTGCAACGCGCCGGTGGTGTTCACCTCGACCGGTGGCGCACTGTACGGCGATGACGCGCCGATGCCGACCGGCGAGGAGCGGATTCCTGCGCCGCTGTCGCCGTATGGCGCTTCGAAGTGGGCTGCCGAGGCGTACGTCAACACGTGGTCGCTGTCGTCGGGCATCCCGCATGCGGTGTGCAGGCTGGGCAACGTGTACGGGCCCCGGCAGAGCCCGCACGGCGAGGCTGGCGTGGTGGCGATCTTCTCCAACCACCTCTACACCGACCGTGCACCCAAGCTGTTTGGCCACGGAACGCCCACGCGTGACTATGTCTATGTAGGCGATGTGGTCAGTGCGCTGCTGTCAGCGTCAGGGCGCTCGGGCACCTACAACATCGCCACAGGCGTTGAGACCGACGTGGCGACTGTGTGGAGCGAGCTCAGCAAGGCGGCCGGCAAGCAGATCGAGCCCGAGCTGGCAGACCTGCGCCCAGGCGAGCTAACGCACAGTTGCCTGGACACCTCACGGGCCGAGCACGAGCTGGGCTGGCGCGCAGAGATGCCAATCTCGCGCGGCCTCGCGGTGACCTACGAGGCGCTGGTGGAGGAATTCAAGCGCAGCTAGGGCCAGTTCGGCATCCAGCAGGCCACCGGGACGGAACGCGTACAGAGGCCGTCAGGTGGCCAGAGAGCATGTAGCATCGAAGCGATCGAAGGTTGGCCAGCGGCGAGATAGCTCAGTTGGTAGAGCACACGACTGAAAATCGTGGTGTCCCGGGTTCGAATCCCGGTCTCGCCATCCGTGACTCGCTGCAAATTCTGGCCTTTGAGCGTTCGCGGCGGGGCTGCTTAGTGACGATAGGGCGACCACCAGAGTGGCGCGACTCTCCTCGCCGGTCGCGCCAGGATGCGCGAGTGGGGACGATCACCTACAGGCCTTCTGGCACGCGCCTGTAGCGAAGGTAAACGACGCGAGAGCCGAACGTCGTTGTCTCGACCAACTCCAGGTTGATCCTCTCGTCCAGGGTCGGGAAGTAGGGCGTGCCGCCGCCGAGTAGGACCGGGCTGACGAACAGTCGCCACTCGTCGATCAGCTCTAGCTTCATGCACGCACGGGCGAGGCCGGCGCCGCCGACGGCGATGTCCTTTCCGGGTTGTTCCTTGAGCCTTGAGACCTCCTCGCCGACGCCGTCCCTGGCCAGCCTGGTGTTGCCCAGCACGCTCTCCAGCGTCGTGGAGAACACGACCTTCGGCAGGGCCTTCCAGATTTGGGCGAACTTGACGTGCTCCGCGGCCAGCGCACTCTCCTCAGCGGTCTCCCAGTAGAGCATCGTTTCGTAGAGCCGCCGTCCGCAGAGATGCACACCGATTTCCCGCACGTGCTGGGTGTGGAACAGAAACAGCGCCTCGTCGGGCACCGTCCAGTCGATCGCGCCATCGGGTCCGGCGATGAAGCCGTCCAGCGACACAGTCATCGAGTAGATCAGCTTCCGCATCACGGCCCTCCTCCAGGTGGACCCCATTGTTCTGTAGATAGCGACTTCGCGTCAGCTCATTGCTCATCGGTGCCGGTGGTCTACGGCCTCGAAGGGCCAACAGCTTGTGGCGGCAAAGAAGCTCGCTGGCCGGGACCGCGGCTGCGAGACGCAAATCCGTCGCCCATCCAGGCGAGTGTGTACGTTTCGGGCATGAGCGACGGGGCGCTCGCACGGAGCTATGGCAAGGTCTTCAACGAGGTTGCGG
>Ga0302326_10002003_pt1 | contig 50686 bp, 49 predicted proteins | sample Palsa_T0_3_FD_202264 | JGI IMG/M metagenome (GOLD analysis project Ga0302326, IMG submission 202264) | Peat permafrost microbial communities from Stordalen Mire near Abisko, Sweden - Palsa_T0_3 | ecosystem: Environmental > Terrestrial > Soil > Palsa > Peat permafrost | place: Sweden: Abisko...
CAAACTCGATAGATATAGGGTTCATTGCTGAGACTAGCCTTTCTTATTTCGTCAAGCGAAGGCCTATAATTTGGGACAAATTGATGGCCTGTTAACCTGCTCTGTAATACCGATCGCAAATTTTCCAAAGACACGGATGCTGAAATAAGATAAATCCTTTTATCCCAGCCTGCTTCGAATTTCTCCACAGCCTCAGCGTTCAAATTTCCTCCGGCGTCCAGGAAATAAACTTGGAGACTCTTTACCCCTAGCACGATGACATAACTCTCACCCGCATTAAGGCTGGAGAGAACCGGAGTATTGCTGGCAACTAAATCACCCATAGCCACATCAATAGCCTGTAGCTTGAGCCCCAGGTCGCTGAAACATACATGCAGCAGAGGCAAATTAGGGTATTCCGGCTGTTCAATGAGGGTTGAAATAATGGTCCTAATCTCCAACGGGGTAAGTCCCATAGTACGCAGATAGTTCGCCAGGATCAAGCGTGTACCGGCCATTAAACGGACATTTGGGCGGTTGAAATTTCAGCCGGTTGTTTTATGGCCCGAATCCTATGTGCGGCTTCTAATGCAACCGAGTGCTCTACAGCCGCAACGATTCGGATATGGTCCTCGCCCTGTTTGCCATAGACATATCCCGGCACGACCGCCAGCTTATGCTCCAACAATAGATATCGAGCCACGCATTCGCCGATTGTCTTATTTCCCTGTCGGTATTGAATTGGCAACGCACGAAACAACTCCCTAACACAAGGAAAAATGAAGAAAGCCCCACCGGCTTCAGTATTCATCATGTCAAAAGCCCAACTGTCATTTAGAGCATTTGTCAGGAGAAGCATATTTTCCTTTATAGCAACCAGATTCGTTTCAAGATAACCGAACGTATCCGGATCATTGAGCACCTTTGCGGCGAGATGTTGTTCAGGGCTTCTCAGCGTGAGTGTCAAAAGTGTGTGTAGCTTAACGGCGCAATCAATTACCGACCTAGAGCCAATTAGCCACCCAAGCCGGTAACCCATCATAGCAAATCGCTTGGAAAAGCTATTGATTAAAACGCATCTTTCATCAATCACCGGATCAAGCTGAAGGACATTTTCATGTTCCCCGGAAAAGACAAAGGAATCATAGACTTCATCATGAATAAAGTACAACTGATTGTCGTTGGCAATTTCCTGAAGGGAGCGAATCAGTTCTCTATCATAGACGGCCCCGGTCGGGTTTTCCGGAGAGTTAATGATAATGGCCGTTGTTTTCGCGGTAATGGCAGACCTTATATCGGCGGATGTAAGCCTGAAGCCATTTTCAGGCCGGGTCTTCACTTTCACCGGATTCCTGCATAGCAGCTTTGCGATAAATTCGTACAGCATATAGGATGGGTCGGAAACAATGATCTCATCCCCTTCTGAGGTGAGCGTAAGGATACTAGTTAGGATTGCCCCGGCCGCGCCATGAGTGACCAGGATGTTGTTATTTGGATCGATGGCTGCACCATATAGACGCCGATATCTGGCGGCAATTTCACCACGCAGCTCAAATTCTCCCCTGGGATTCGAATATTTATTTGACTGTATTGCAAGATCGCCAGAAAACGCGCCTTGGCTCGAAGTCATATTGCGGTACAAGCTTTCTGGCGGATCATAAAATGGCTCCCCTATACTTAGGTTTACTATTGACGGGTCTGTTTTTACCTGATCGGAAATCTTTTTTGACTCGTACACGGGGATGTCATCTAGGATTCGGTTCATGTTGCTTATTTCAACGAATGTAGGGGGCGATAATGCAGTTTAATCTCACCTACAGATTGGATTCACTGAAAATGGTCGATCACCTTTCCTCAGCAATGATTTTCCATTGCAGTGATATCGTCGAACTTCGGAGGGGGCGTGCTTTGTAGAACTTTTATATACAAACAATTTATCGTACGACTAGTATCTTTAACCTGTTCCTGGATACAACGTACATCGAAGACTAAATTATTTTGAAATGTGCAACATTGGAGACATTATTCGGGCAGCAATTGTAGAAGCTCTTGAGGGCCGTCTAAGCGGTCCCGAAATGGAAGAATTTAAAACCTGGTTGGCTGATGGCGATGTGCCTAAGTATTATTTTGATCGACTCTTGGATTTAAAAGCGGTCGCCAACGATCTGAGCACAATATCCGATCAGTGGAGGCGTCCCGTCAATGAACACGCTTTGGACGTCCTCTGTAAAATTTCTGATGCCCAGGGTATAGTGAAACAGATTAACGACAAGTTCCTAAACTTCGAGACTTTTTTGCAATATAAAGACGCTGAGATTGAAGCCAGCTTTGCGGGGTTGGGTGTCTGACAAAGTGCCACATATGCTGATGCCAGAGGCGCAAGCCGTAAACCCATGCTATGAATACTATGGAATCGATTATTACGGACCAGTAAAAAGGGCCATTCTGCGGCTCACGCAGTTTGACCCTGCAAAAGAAGTTCCGGGTCATCCTGGGGTTCTCTACGATATTATATTAGACGGCTTGGCAATTGACGTCTTTGTAAAGACGACTGAATTGAAAAGGCTTAATAAAGTTCGCGATCCCAGAGGCTTGCTTTTCAAAGTGTTGGTTAAGGTTGTTTTTGACTATCTCCAAAAGACCGGAGATCCGGAGACGTTAATGATTATTGGACATTGTTCTAGGCTTTTTGACCCTTTTTTGGATTGACCTTTTTCTCAATCAGCGCGAAGAATTCTTGTGGCGTCTTATCCAAGCCTGCAATTATCTTGAGCAGAGTCGAAACCAGCATGTCTTTCCCTTTCTCATGCCGGTTCATATTCGACCTGGAGATTTCAATTTCGTAGGCAAAATCTTCGGCATTGGGAAAGTCCTGCTTGCGTAGCTCCTGGATTAATTCCCCTAGCTTCATAAGGACTGCTTCAATTTCGATTTGCGTTAGTTTACGTGCTCGTCGCTTTGGTGGAGACCGGCGTTTCATCCCGCTAACCTATCAATAAAACGTTAATTATCAACCCCTAAGAAATGTCCCCTATCCATCAACCCCGATGCATTGTAAGTTAAAGGTTTTTCATTATTTTTATAAGGCGGTAATAATGAGGCCTTTGTTCTGCGTAAAAGTTCGTGTGCTCTGGGTCCCAGAATATTATTAGGCTTTCAACTATAGGGTAATCATCAAAAATAGGATAAGGTTTAATGGTTCAGGCACTGGTGAATCGTGCGTTTTCTAACTCGTGGACTTTATTAGTAGCAAGTGTTTCAGTCCGCCGCCCCGAGCTGGGCGGCTTTTTCAAACCAAACTCATCGAGACTAGTACCATGGAAAAAGTAGTGCTCCTTGCTGACGCCGAATTGATGGTCCGTAAAGGATTGACCTCCTTATTTTCGGAGCAGTTCGGCATTACATGCATAGATAATGTCCCTGATTGTAACCTTGTAATGAGTCGCTTAAAAAACAAGGCATATTCACATCTAATAATAGAGACGGTTTTGTCTGACGGCCCTACGATAGGAATTCTTCATTCGATCCGGGCGCTTTTTCCAAAATTGCAAATATTGGTTTTTTCGATCTACGACGAAGTGTATATTCGCGGTACACTGCTTGACCTAGACATATACCATTATGTTTCGAAAAAAACAAGCGACGAAGATCAAGTTCTTCAATTTTCCCGGTTCTTTAATAATGACCTGTCTCCACTCGCGATCAACAGGATGAAGAAGAATTTCAAAGAATCGGATTTGACCCCGCGAGAGCTAGAAGTTTATCTTCTTTCTTCAGAGGGCAAATCTACTGGTGAAATTGCACAGGAATTAAACATCGCTTCAGGTACGGTCTCGACAATCAAAAGAAACATTCTCAACAAAAAGAACATCACTCACTGGAGAGAGATCAAGTTTATGAGCCGGTTTCAGCTATTTAATGTCGGGGAGTTAATTTAATCAATCGGGTGCTATAAAACATAGAAAGCATCTAACGGTTTAGAGAGCAACAACGGATTTCTCAAACTACCTTTATGCTGTTCAAGGTTCCCTTTCATCGGGGAAAGTTTGGTTGGAACAGCAAGGACACAGTTCTTGACAGATTCCTGTTTCTACAGGGGCCTCGATAGGATAAGGTTTAAAGGGCCGCTTCATTTCTATGAAGGGGCTTTTTTTGGTTCAACCCTTTTTTTAGGCGGATGAAATGAAAAAGAAGAGTGCACAAAAAAAGCAAAGCAAGCAGAATCAATTCACCTCGGATTTGCGTCGCTCTAGTTCTTGGATAGATGATGAGCTTTCCGTCGCCGAAGTGTTGAAAAAGTTGGGAGACCGGTTAATTCAGCTACGCACTGAAGCCAGCATGAGCCAAAGAGAGCTGGGAATTTCATCTGGCATAGACAACAGCAAAATTGCAAAAATTGAATTAGGAAAAGTGAACATAACATTGGTAACTTTCTACGGCATTTGTGACGGGCTAGGAACTACTCCGCAACACTTTATGGACATTTAAATGCACACTTAAACAAATTGTACATGTCACTCATAATTCAATACTTAAGCTCGGAGGACGCGCAGCGGAATGACCCTGGCATTCAAAAGACAATTTCCCTCAGCAAAGGGGTACAAGGCCAGGTTTTCCAAATTGTCGTTACCGTCGAGGCTGAGCCGGATAGAAAGGCGTTGGAAATGCTGATCGATTTAATTGTTGGTAGCTACTCGGGGTTATTGCCGGACTACAGGCAGCTCGTGACACCATATCACCAAAAAGTGAGCATTATGGTTACTATACTTAATCATTACGTATCCGTATATGTCCAAGAGGTCGATAAGGAAATAAAAGGATATTCCTTTGGTTACGAAGTGGGAAAAGAATTTAGACGGGCGTTACCTGCATTCGAACGTGACAATACCTTCCAGGGACTAGTGAATTGAAAAATAGAAGCGATCGATTTTTAAACCTGCGGAAACCTAAAACCTATCTTATATGTTGGACGAAAATGTACTACTGATTGCTCTACAGAGCAGGGACATTAAGGCATTCAAGACGCTCATCTCCTACTTTAGTGAAGATCTTACAAAATATTGCATAGCCAAACTAAGGAATTTCGAACGAGGCAAGCTGCTTGTTGATGACTTATTATCGAAATGGCTCAAAGAAGGTTTTGAAGATGCAACCTCTCCGTTGTTCAAGTGGATGCTTGTTCAGGTCGATGTCGAAATTTATCGGGTGCAAACGGCTGTCAATTAATCACCCCTTACCCTGCCCATACATAGCAGTCTGAAAGGGCGGCTTTTTTAACAAATTCGAAAGCCGGGAGGGAATCGCGCGTAGCGGTCGCGGGAGGCCCTTTGGCCGATTTTCGCCGCTCCGCCGCCGTTAGGGCCGCAGCAATAAGAAAAGGCCTTAAATCGAAGCTGAAGGCCCCACAAGGGCATTTGGCATGAAGGGGGGATATGGTTTTAAAACAGGCCGCAAAAAAAGGTCATTTTCCCTGCTAATTCGTCTTTAAAATCTTAAGTTAAAATAGCCCTTTTTTTCCCGCATTTGTCTATATAGACAAAATCAAAAACCGCTGAAACCCGCGCCAGCAAGGGTTTTCAGGCAAGATGAGTGGTACTGGCGGGACCACAAAGCCCTCGCAGTCAATGACTACGAGGGCTTTTTATTACTTTATACCTCGGATCAGTTGAGGACTGATTTTAATTTGCTTTCCAGATCGTCTCCACGAAGGCTTTCGGCTATGATCTTACCCTGGGGATCGATAAGCACGTTGTAGGGAATGCCATTGAACTTAAAGGTCTTGACGGCTTCGCTCTCCCAGAATTTGAGGTCGCTGACATGATTCCATGCCAGCCCATCGGAGCGGATGGCTTCCTGCCAGGCATCTTTTTCCTTGTCCAGTGACACGCCCAGGATGGCGAAATTCTTTCCTTTGAATTCGTTGTAAGCTTTGACGACGTTTGGATTTTCGGCCCTGCAGGGTCCGCACCAGCTGGCCCAGAAGTCCACCAGCAAATATTTTCCTTTGAAGGAAGCGATCGAAATACGGCGACCACTTACATCGGGCAGGGAAAGATCCGGGGCTTGTTTGCCTATCCAGCTATTCGCCTGTTCCTGTTTTTCCTGCTCGGCCATCTGCGCCAGTTGCTGGTCATAGCTTTGCTTGAGTCCTACTAACGCCGGATTGCTGGGATATTTCCTTACCAGGTCGGCCAGTGAAGCTTCAAATTCCGCGCGTGTAAACGTCTGGGAAGAAAAGCCCAATGCCAGGGAGCAAAGCGTCGGGTTGGTGGCGGTGTTGAGCACCTGTTTGAGATAGGTGTTGAGATCCTGTATCGCGCTGTTCCTTTGCGCAGCAGCGATGGCCTGGACGCTGTCGGGTGCATTTGCCTGTTTGAGGCTATCGATCCGGGCCATAGACTTCTCTACTTCGTAATTCTTTTTTCCGAAGACCATGATAAGGTCTTTGAGCTGGTTGCTGGCTTCGGAGCCGCTGACCTCGTAAAAATCATCTTTTTTACCCAGGTCGACATTGACCCTTACCTCCGGTGCGTCGTTGATAAGCGGTACCGCGATGGCATTGTTGCCGAATGCCAGTTCGAAGATCTCCTGGTCATGGGTCACTGTCGATACGCTAAAGCTACCATTGCTGACAGGTAGTTTTGCAGAATCCAGGATCACGGGCGGCTGATTCTTGCTGTAGGATACTTCCAACAGATAGACTTTCGAAATAGGTCCTTCTACGGCGGCCAGTTTGTCCGCGTTCTTGAAAGTCCCGGAAACAGTGAAAGTCCCTTTTTTCCTGGACTGGCAGGCGGCGGTTGCGAATAGCAGGCCGGCCGTGCAGGCAGCCCATAAAGCTTTTCTTATCATAGCTTAATTTTCCAATTTTTCGATTAATAATTGATTGGTGAGTTTGGGGTCGGCTTTCCCTTTGGACAATTTTTTTACCTCCCCTACGAAAAGGCCTATAAGTCCTTTCTTCCCTTTTTTATATTCCGATACTTTGTCGGGCATACCGGCCAGGGCCTGTTCGATCCAGGCCGTGATCTCCGAGGTGTCCGAACTTTGAAGCAGGTTTTGCGCCATCGCGATATCCAGTGCTTCACTGCCGGGCTCGCGCAGCAACACGGGCCAGATGCGCTCGGCGGCGATTGAAAAACTAAGGCGGCCTTCTTCCACCAGCCTGATAAGCCGGGCCAGCGCCGCCGGCTGGACAGCAAGGTCTTTCCAATCCAGGCTTTGTTCATTGAGGCTGGACCGCAAGGGGCCCAGCATCCAGTTGGCGGCCGCTTTATAATTTGACGTATAGCTAATCAATTGCTGAAAGTACGCGGAGCAGTCCCTATCATCGGAGATCTCCCGGGCATCGTATTCCGGCAATTGCAGGTCGCGGGTGTATTTTATTATAAGCTCTTCAGGAAGTACGGGGATCGAGGCCCGGATCGATTCCAGAAAGGCATCCGTTACTTCGAACGGCGGCAGGTCCGGATCGGCAAAGTATCTGTAGTCGTTGGCTTCCTCTTTCGTGCGCAGGGTAAAGGTGGTGCCGTTGGTGGCATCAAAGCTGCGTGTCTGCTGCTCTATAGGCTGTCCCGAGTCCAGCAGACCGATGAGCCGTTGGGCTTCGAATTCTATCGCCCGCCGGACATTGCGGATGGAGTTGAGATTCTTTACCTCTACTTTGGTGCCCAGCGTTGTTTCGCCCTTCAATCGTACTGAGACATTGGCGTCGCAACGCATACTGCCTTCTTCCATGTTGCCATCGCATACTTGCAGGAAGCGGAGGATCTTGCGGAGCTCGGTGACGAAGGCATAGGCTTCGTCGGCGCTGCGGAGATCGGGCTCGGTAACGATCTCGATCAACGGCACTCCGGCCCTGTTGAGGTCGATACCCGTATATGCAGGATCGATATCGTGAAGGCTTTTGCCTGCGTCCTCTTCCAGGTGGATGCGGTTGAGAACGATATCCCGATCTCCGGCGGCGGTCCTAATGCGGACCTTTCCGCCTATGCAAATGGGGGTCGTATGCTGGCTGATCTGGTATCCCTTTGGCAAGTCGGGATAGAAATAATTTTTGCGGGCGAAATAGTTGTGCTTTTCAATGGTACTATGACAGGCCAGTCCCATCCTGATCGCATATTCCACGGCTACTTTGTTGAGCCGGGGCAGGGAACCGGGCAGGCCGAGTGTGACGGGGCTGACATGCGTATTCGGCTCGCCGCCAAAACTTGCGCTATCCCCGCAGAATAGTTTTGTCCGGGTAAGGAGTTGTGCATGTACTTCCAATCCAACTACAACCTCGTATGCATCATAATTGATCGCCATATAATAAGCTAGCTGCCGGCAAGCCGGCAGCTAGCAAAAGTACGTAATTATGGTAGGATGCCCTTCCTAAAAATGAGTGAAGCGCCCGCAAGATGAACGTGTTGGCGGCCTTTAAAGATTGGCGGTTTTGAGAATCCGCGGGTTCTGGACATCCAATTCCAGGGGTTTCCCATCGCGTATGAGGTTCACGTGTACAGAACGCTTGTCTTTACTTTCCCTTGCCGCCTGGGCCAGGGCCGGAGCGCTGTTGACCTCTTTACCGTCAAAACGGGTGATGATATCTTGTTCTTTGATGCCGGCTTTCGCGGCTGTGGACTGGCCATCCACGTAGAGAACTTTGACCCCCTTGCCGTCTTCGGTGTCCTGTGCGCGGATGCCCAGATGCGTACTATTGCCGTTGGACTCCCAGGCACTGGGGGGCATGAACTGCTTAAAGTCGAAATTGAAGTCCTGGCCATCCGGCGACTTGAAATTGTATAGGTCCGGGTTATATGACTTCGCACCCAGTGTAACGGTCACCTTTTGTTCTTTGCCGTCCCGTGTAATGGTAATGACCACCTTTTCATCCGGCTTGTATCTCCCGATGGCTTCGGTCAGTGATTCAGGACCGTCGATGGGTAATTCATCTACTTTGGTGATGAGGTCTCCTTGTTTGAGGCCGCCTTTGTCGGCGCCGCTGCCGGGGGCGATCTCTGCGATCTTCGCCCCGGCGGGACCATTCGCAGGCCTGTCAGAGGTGACGCCCAGCAGGGGGCGGTTACTGATCTTTCTGGGCGTTCCCTGCCGGCCGAAACCTTGAACAAACGGGGGCATTGCCATGTCCCCATCCTGGTCGAGGTAGATGCTGCCGCTCTTCATCGGCTTGATCTTTCGCTTGGTGATGGCCAGGTTGTCGTCCTGGTAGTCCGAAGCGGATTTTCCGTTGATGAAGACCTCGCCATTCTTTATTTCGATAACCACTTTGGTATCCTTGTCGTTCTTATGCCGGATGATGATCTCATCGAGACCGCGTCTGGCGGCGGGGACGGTGTCATCGTCGGACACTTCTCCGGGTGTCGGAACAAGCTGCTGGGCGAATCCCGTCATTTGCAGGGTCAGCGTTATGATCGCAACTCCGGCGATCCTCAGGAGGTGTTTATTCATTGTTTCTGAATTTTGGCATGGTAAAATAGGGCATCTACGTCTTCCTTCGTAGATCAAATATAGGGGAATTCCCGGAAATACGAAAGGTTTCGGAAATGTTAAAATGGGGCCGGGAGAGCAGCCGGTACTAGCGGTTCGCGCGTTTCAGCGGATCGAGCAGTTTTTCGAGGCCGTTGATCTTTATCTCGTAGATGGTGGCCAGCAACATGCCAATTTTCCCCCTGGGAAAACCTTCCCGATGAAACCATTCCAGGTAAGACACGGGGAGGTCGCAGAGCAGGGTATTCTTGTATTTGCCAAAGGGCATTGGCATGGTGACGAGGGTGTTTAGTAATTCCGCGTCGGGTTGAAGATCATCCATTCTGATGCGTTCAGCTTAACAGTTTCTTTACTCTTTCTATCACCTGTGGCAGGTTGCTTGCGTCCTGGCCGCCGGCGGTAGCAAGGGTTTTCTGCCCGCCGCCGCCGCCTTTTATAAGGGTTGCGATATGTTCTTTGATGATGGCCGAGGCCTGCAGGTTGCGGGTTTCTGCCAGCTGTTCGTCAAGCAGCACGGCAACGGCCGCTTTGCCATCCAGATTGGCGGCCAGCACTACCAGAAACGGGGGGTTGCCGGGTAGGGCGCTCAGTCCCGGCTTCAGATCGAAACAGAGTTTTTTGAGCGCGTCGGCGCTGGTCACTTCTACGATCTCGCCAAGGAAAGTTACTCCGCCGATCGTCTGCACCTGTTTCAAAAGTTGTGCCCGAAGCGCATCGAGTTGCCGGGCTTCGGCCTTCTCCAGTTTCTTTCTGAGCTCGGCGTTCTCGGTCACAAGATTCTCTGCGGCCTTTGTCAATTCCCGGGGATGTTTGAGTAATTCGCGCACGGCCTGCAGTTCGGCGAACTGTGCTTCCACGTAGGTCTCCGCGGCTTTACCACCGGCGGCTTCGATACGGCGTACGCCGGCAGCGACGGCTCCTTCATGTATGATCCTGAAAAAGCCCAGCTCTCCTGTTGCACCCACATGGGTGCCGCCGCAGAGCTCGACGGAATAAGCGGGATCTATGAAGACGACACGCACGGTATCGCCATACTTCTCGCCGAACAGGGCCATGGCGCCCGATTTCAGCGCCTCTTCCTTCGACATCTCGCGGATGATCACCGGGATATTCTCGCGGATCTTTTGGTTGACGAGCGTTTCGACAGCCGTCAGCTCATCGCTTGTCATCTTCGCAAAATGCGAAAAGTCGAACCGCAGTTCCTCGCTGTTTACAAGTGAGCCCTTCTGCGCCACATGCGTACCCAGCACCTTCCGCAGGGCGGCATGGAGCAGGTGGGTGGCAGAATGGTGTATCTCCGTCGCCTTTCTTTTTGCCCTGTCCACCCTGGCAATGACGGGTGCCACGGGATCAGCAGGAAGTTTGCCGGTGAAAAGGACGATCAGACCGTTCTCTTTTTTTGTATCGAATACGGGTATGCTTTCTGTGCCGGACAACAGCACACCGGTATCGCCTACCTGCCCACCGCTTTCCGCGTAGAATGGGCTGGCTTCCAGTACAAGCTGCCAGGACTCCTGTCCCTTTTTCTTTATTTTCCGGTATTTGACGATTTGGGTGTTAGTCTCCAACAGCTCATACCCCACAAACTCTTCGAGCGGATTGTCGATCAGTACGACCCAGTCTTCGGTGTCGATGGCCGTGGCGGCGCGGGAGCGGTCCTTCTGTTTTTTTAGCTCGGCTTCGAATCCTGGCATGTCTACATCTATGCCGTTCTCATCGGCGATCAGCCGGGTGAGGTCAGGAGGAAAGCCATAAGTATCATGGAGCTCGAAGGCGGCGGCGCCCGGGATCACCGGGCGATCGTGGAGCCGAACCTTGTCGTCGGAGACGGTTACTCCGGCCGAGGCGGGGGAAGAGCCGGTGCGCAGAGCTGTCATGATATCGTCTATCCGTTTCAGGCCCTTGTCGAGGGTCCGAAGGAAAGCATCTTCTTCTTCCCTAACCACTTTGGCAACGAAATCGACCTGATGCTGCAATTCGGGAAATACATCCCGGAACTGGTTGGCCAGCACGGGTACGAGCTGGAACAGGAGCGGTTGTTTGTAGTCCAGGTATGAATAATAGTAACGTACGGCCCGCCGAAGGATGCGCCGGATAACATAACCGGCTTCAGTATTCGACGGCAGCTGACCATCGGCAATAGTAAAGGAGATGGCGCGGAGATGGTCGGCCAGGACGCGGAAGGCGATATCCTGCTTGCTGTCGCCGGCACTGTATTTTTTCCCGACGATCTTTTCGACCGTGGCGATCGTACCGGTGAAAATATCGGTATCGTAGTTGGAATGCTTGCCCTGCATCACGCGCACCAGCCGTTCGAAGCCCATGCCGGTATCGACATGCCGGGCAGGGAGATGTTGCAGCGAGCCGTCCTTGAGACGGTTGAATTGCACGAACACATTGTTCCAGATCTCGATGACCTGGGGGTGATCGTTATTGACCAGGATCGCGCCATCCTGCATTTTGCGTTCTTCGTCCGTCCGGCAATCGACGTGTATCTCCGTGCAGGGGCCACAGGGGCCGGTGTCCCCCATTTCCCAGAAATTATCTTTTTTACTTCCCATCAGAATGCGACCGGGCTCGATCCATTTCTTCCATTCGTCATGGGCTTCGGTATCCGGCCCCAGGTTGGTTTCTTTATCGCCTTCGAACACGGTGACATATAGCCGGTCTTTGGGAATGCCAAAGACGGCAGTCAGTAATTCCCAGCTCCAGGCGATGGCTTCTTTTTTGAAGTAGCCGGCGGAGGGATCCGCGGGGTCGCCAAAGCTCCAGTTACCCAGCATCTCGAACATGGTATGGTGATAGGTGTCGACTCCGACTTCTTCCAGGTCATTGTGTTTGCCGCTGACCCGAAGACATTTCTGGGTATCCGCCACCCGGGAAAAGGGTGGCTTTTTGTTGCCCAGGAAATAATCCTTGAACTGGTTCATCCCTGCGTTCGTGAACTTGAGGGTAGGATCGTTCTTAATGACGATGGGAGCGGAGGGCACGATCACGTGTCCCTTCGATACAAAAAAATCCAGGAATTTCTTTCTTATTTCGGCACTGGTCATCATAAACGGGAGAATCTTTGGTTGTTATTTGGCCCACACCAATTATATTTGTGCGCCTGCCATGTCCCTTAAAACCGTGCAAAGGTACACCAAATCAGGTTGTTTTGTCGTTCTAGCCCTATTGAATGGTCGGCATTGTCGCGAGGATGAAGAAGATCAAGTACTATTATAATACCAATACCCTCCGCTATGAAAAGCTGGAGACTCCCCTGCGGGTGACCCTGTTGCGCGTCCTGGGATTCTTGTCCGCAGCCATCGTGACCGCCCTGATCCTGGTTTCCATCGCCTATAAATACTTCCCTTCAGCCAATGAGAAGCGTCTCATGCAACGGAATGACGCCCTGCAGGACAATTATTATACCCTCAACGATAAGGTCAAGAAGCTACAGGAGCAAATGGGGGAACTGGAAAAACGCGATAACAATGTGTACCGGGCCATTTTCGAAGCGGCGCCCATACCCGACAGCGCCAGGGCGCGGGAGAACCAGCATGAGCTGGAGATGAAACTGGTACAGGGCATGGATCAGGAGAATCTCTATACCTCGGTTGCTGCCACACTGGATCAGCTGAGCACCCGGATTGCCAGCCAGTCCAAATCATATGTACAGATAGACGGTTTTATCAAGAATAAAGAACAGCTCCTGGCCTGCACCCCTGCCATCCAGCCGGTGAGTAATAAGGATCTCAGCCGTATAGCCTCCGGCTTCGGGTATCGTATCGACCCCGTATATAAGACGACCAAATTTCATGCGGGCCTGGATTTCGCGGCCCCGCAGGGAACGCCTATCTATGCTACCGCCAACGGCACGGTGGAGGTAGCCGGCAATACCGGCAACGGTTACGGCAATCATGTCGTCATCAATCACGGTTATGGCTACGGCACCCTTTACGGCCATATGTTCCGGGTTAAGGTAACTGTAGGGCAAAAGGTAAAAAGGGGAGAGATCATCGGTTGGGTAGGCAGTACCGGTAAGAGCACCGGCCCTCACTGCCACTATGAAGTTCATAGAAATGGCGACCCTGTAGACCCTGTCTATTATTTCTACAACGATATTACGCCGGACCAGTATGACCGTTTGTTAAAATTGGCGGCATCCAGCAATCAAAGTTTTGACTAATACTGTGTAAATTGAGGGTAGGCTCGATTTTTGAGCCGATTTTCTCCGCGATGAGTAAACAAACCCAGATATCGCTTGATTTCGGTTCGGAGGAACAGGTGCCGCCTGCCTCTACCGGCGGTAACGGTGCAGGGAGTGACCCTGCAAGGCATTATATGGCTGCCGCGGGGGTTGGGGTGCGCGTCAAATCCTATAAGCAGACACCGGCTCCTGGTGGTGGTGACCTTTTCGGGGATGTGGCCGCGTCGGCGGCCCCTGAGGTGGTGGCGGCCCCAGAGGTGGTGGCGCCCACTGCGACGAATGGCCTGCCGGAGGCAGCGACAGTACCTGGGCCCGCCGTGCAAGGCGGCCCCGTTGCGCCGGAGGCTGCGGCCAGGCAGGAGCCTGCGACTGTTGAGGAATCGGCGGTCGGCCAGATACCTGTGGCCAGTCAGGAGCTTGCGGCCGGTCAGGCGCCCGCGACCGCGTTTGAACCTCCGGCCGTAGAGGAGCCCCAGGTGGAGATAACGGCCAGGGAAGCGGGGCCTGCCAATCTTACCAAGGCCCCGGGGACTGCCCTCGCCGAACGTCCGACAGACGCCTCTCCTGAGGTCGCCCCCTTACCTACAAAAAAGGTATCGGCCAAATCCACTGCGACGCGACAAAAGACCCTGTCCCCGCAAACCCCCTCCAAACGGGGACGCAAATCCTTAAAGCAAGTCTCCGCCGAAGCCGACCTGATCGAGATCCCGGTTGACGAGGTCCTGTTCAGCAAGCAGTATTATACGATGGGAGAGGTTTCTGAAATGTTCCGGGTCAATCAATCTCTTCTGCGGTTCTGGGAGTCGGAGTTCGACATCCTGCAACCCCGTAAAAACAAAAAAGGGGACCGGTATTTCCGGCCGGTCGATATCAAGAACCTCCACCTCATCTATCACCTCCTCCGGCAAAAAAAATATACTATCGAAGGGGCAAAGGAGTTCCTGAAAAAGAACAAGAAGGCCGACGAACGCTTCGAAGTCGTCCAGCGCCTGCAAGAGATAAAGTCTTTCCTGCTGGAGATGAAGGCGCAGCTTTGATCAACTTATTTTCCATTATGAAACATTTTCTCCTCGTCGCCTTTATCATCGGGCTTGGCATATTGAGCAGGGCGCAAAAAGGATACGAAGTCTCTTCCGACAGTTCGGGCAAAATACTGAAGGGCAACATCAACCGCGACATATTGGAAAACGATACGGCCTTCCGTTGGATGCACGACAACCAGGTGGGGTTTACACCCGATGCCGAGACCGTCGCCATCTTAAAGGCCAAGGGGTCGGCGTTGCGATTCGTAGTGTTTGGCGGAACCTGGTGCGAGGACACCCGGAATCTGCTGCCTAAGTTCTTCGCGCTGATGGATGCGGCCGGGATAGGTAATAATCAGCTCATGATCATAGCGGTGGATCGTCAAAAAAAGTCGACCGATCATCTCCCCGAGAGTATGCATCTCAAGAACACGCCAACTTTTATTGTCCTCAATTACGATGTTGAGCTGGGTCGCGTGGTGGAATATGGAAAGAATGGGCAATGGGAAAAGGAGATCGGCGAGATCGTGAGCGCTAAGTTGTAGGCGGCTTCGGCTTCGTCGTTCGCCCGGCAGATGCGGCTGGACCGGCGGGATTGGCCGGTTGGACCGCTGCGGCCGCCGGGCCTTGAACCGCGGCCGTCGATGGCAGGCTGACGGTCGTACTCTCGCCGGCGATCTCGATCTCCATTTGCTCCAGCAGTCTCATAATGTCTAAGTTAACCTGCTGTTTTATCGTATTGAATTCGTTGATAGGCAGCGGCGAAGTAAAATAATCGAGATTTACGAGGAAGGCCGTTCCGGTTATGTCGTTCAGAAAAACGGTACTGTTCTCCACTGCATCTTTTACCAGGACATTTTTGGCGCCGGCGATAAAAGCGTCGAGCTTCGAAACCGGTGTAGAAAGGCTAAGCTCCAGCCGTAGCTCGCCCTTCCGCTGGGTCCGCAGGGTGAGGTTGTCGACGACGCTATCCACCATTTGTTTATTGGGCACCGTGACATAGGTCTTCTGGTCCGTGCGGATGCGGGTGCTGCGCAGACCGATCCGCTCCACCGTTCCGGTGATGTTATTGACCTTGAGATAGTCGCCGGCCTTGAAGGGTTTGTCGAAGAAGATCACGAAAGAGGCGATGAGGTTTTCGATACTTTCTTTCGCAGCCAGGGCGACGGCGGCGCCGGCCAGACCGAGTGTGCTCAGGTAGGCCGTGATGTCCACCTTGAATGCTTCGGCGAGGATCATCAGGATCCCCATGATACCAAGGACGGCCTTCAGGAAGTCGCGAATAAAGACGATCAGCTGGTTGTCCCTGTGACTGCCGTCCTTGCGTGCCTTTGTCCGCAGGATGACTGCGATGAAATCCACCAGGCGCATCAGCAGCCAGAAAAAGCAGGTGACCAGGATGATGACAGCCAAAGCCTGAATGATGGCTTTCGATTTTACTTCGTAGATATCGAAGTCCAGTTCCAGGGGGAAATGTAATTTTTCGATGGAGGTGATCGATACAAAGACGACCAAAAAGGTTCCGATGGGGCCGACTACCAGATCCATGAAGGTTGAGCGGTCGAGACCCGTAGCGATGCGCTGGATGAACCGAAAGATGAACCGGGCTATCAGCCGTGAAAGAAACCGCTTCAGGGCGATGACGAAAAGAATGGTTGCGGCGACGATGACCCAACTTTTCAGCGGATTGCTAAAGATGATGAAACTCCAGAAATCATGCATAGGCTGCAAAGATGGCGATTATTTCTTCGAGTAGACCTCCAGCCCGGTCTTTTTCAGCACATAGAGGATCGTAGGGGTGATGTGGATATGGGTCGCGCCCTGGTAGGCCGGGGCAATGGGTTCTTCCAGCATGTTCAGCGTGCCGGGTTCGTAGCGATAGAGGCGCTGGTCATCGCGACCGAGCAGGTTTTTACCGATGACGTCGAAATCCTGCCACCCGCGCAGATCGAGGTGTGTCTTGAGGGTACCATAGTGATCGAAAATGTATACGCCTTTGGCGGGGTCATACAGGTATACCAGGCCCCCCTGATCGCAGATCGTGGCTGGCTCGGGTACGGAGTCAAAGAGTTGCCGGAAATCGGTGGTCTGGTCCACGAGTGAGCCGTCGTCGCCGATGCGTTTCAACACGGCATCCAGCTCGTCATAGACCCAGATATTATTATCATAAGCCAATGCCACCGCCTTTGCCTGTAGAATATTTTGTTTGCGCAGGTCGACGGTATTGACAATATTCAGGAAGCGGTCGAGCTCGATGACCGTGGTGAATTCGCGGTAGTATACCAGGATCTTCAGCGGGTTGGTGACATCGACCCGGGTGATCTTGCCATAGCGCCGGACATCATTGAATACCGCCAGCGAATCGCCTTTGGGGCCGAGCTTTTTGAGTTGGTTATCTGAATTCAACACATAAATATTTCCCAGGTTATCGACTGTGAAGTCGACGATGTCCTGGGACAGGCTAAGGGTCAGCGTGAAAGCGGAAGGTGTTTGCCGGGCAGGCTGCTGGGCTGTTGCCGTCAGGCAGAACGCCAGTGTCAGGGCCAAAAAAGCGGTATAAGAAGTAGTATTGCTCATCGACGGACGATTGTGCCGGCGGTGTCGGGGGTTTCGCTCAATAAGGACAGCTGTTCCCCTTCCATGACCGCGTACGTATAATAACGTATCCAATCCCCCAAATTAATATACCGGCTGCCCCCTGGTTCCAATAAAAAGTCGATAGGCAGGTGCCGATGCCCGAATATAAAGTAGTCGATCCGTTGGGTTTTTAGCACTTCCCGGCAATAAGCGATCAGCCATTCTTTTTCCTCACCCAGGAAATGAGCATCGGAAGAGCCTGTGACGGCACGACTCCTCCGGCTAAGCCAGCCGGCAATCCCTACCCCTACGGCCGGAGGGAGGATACCGAACAAAGTCTGACAGATCCTGTTGCGAAAGATCTTCTTGAGAAATTTATATCCATGATCGCCGGGGCCAAGACCATCGCCATGGCCTACCAGCAATTTTTTACCGTTGTACTCGAAGACTTTGGGCTCGTGATAGACGGGTATGTTCAGTTCCTGTTCAAAATAGCCCCTCATCCACATGTCGTGATTACCCGTAAAAAAGTGCATCGGGATACCCGAATCGGATATCTCTGCCATCTTCCCCAAAATACGGGTATAGCCTTTCGGGACTACCGTATGGTATTCATACCAGAAATCGAACAGATCCCCTACGATGAAGATGGCCGCGGCATCGCATCGAATGGTTTCCAGAAAGGCCACTATACGACGTTCCCGGACCAGGCTGGTGACGTGGTCAGGAGCACCCAGGTGAAAATCGGAGAGGAAGTAGATCTTTTTTCCGTCGGGGATGAGCATAGGAAAAATTGATTAGTGCCTGTCTATCAGGAAAAGATAAACCTGTTTTGGCCCGTGGACGCCGACGACGAGCGTCTTTTCTATATCGGCCGTCCGGCTCGGCCCGGTTGCAAATGTTATGAGAGAGGGCAATTGCTGGTGGTATTTGTCCTTGAGGGCGATCAGTCCGTCGCGGATGTCATAGACCAGCTGGTCCGTATAGGCTACGCAGATATGAACGGGGGCATAGACGCTTACCGTGCGACCGCTGGCGTTGGCCGAGCTCAGGACGATGCTTCCGGTCCTGGCGATCAGGCCTTCACAGGTGGTCAGGGCGGCTTCGCATTCCGCCAGGTCGGATCCGGAGAAGGCATCGAAGCCATTTGACCTTAATGTCTCCTTTAATTTCTCCTCCCGGCAAAAGATCTTTTTCCAGTTTTGATGCGTGATCAGGGCATTCAGCTGCTCCCCCAGTTCCTTATGGTCTACACAGAATACGAATTTCCCCTGTAGCCTGGTGAACTGTTCTGCAAATTCTATTTCCAGGTCCTGTTGCGATGGTTGAAAGACGGAGTGTGAACCTTCGCTTTGTGGAAAAGGAATAGGCGTTGATTCACTCAACGCCTGCCTTATTTTCTTTAGAATGTTCTCTTTTGCAGAAGAAACGTTCATATTATATTTTACCGGCTAATTACTTTTCAAGCCGCGGAGGCGGCTTGGGTCCGAAGGACAATTATTAGCCTACTTTACTTCTTCGGTGGCGGGAGGTACGATCACGGCCGGAGGTACTCCGTTGCTCTGTTCGTGTTCGGATACATCCAGGGCCCGTTTTTCCTCATAGGGGCGCTTGCCGATAAGGGTCTCCACATCGCTTTGGAAAAGGACTTCCTTGTTCAGGAGCGCCTCCGCCAGCAGCTTCACTTCGCGGCTCTTATTTGTGAGCAACAGCTTGGTGGCATCGTAGGCCTTATCGATCAACTTCCGGACTTCTTCGTCGATCAGCTTGGATGTCTCCTCCGAGTAGGGTTTTGTGAAGGAATTCTCCTGTTGCGGATCAAAAAAGCTGACGTTCCCGACTTTTTCGTTCATGCCATAGACGGTAACCATGGAATAGGCGATGCGGGTGATCTGCTGAAGGTCGTTTTGTGCGCCCGTAGATATCTTACCAAAATTCAGCTCTTCGCTGGCGCGGCCGCCGAGGGTCATACAAATCTGATCGAAGAGCTGGTCCGTATTGTACAGATACTGCTCTTTGGGAGTATATTGGGCATAGCCAAGCGCGGCGACTCCGCGTGGGACGATGGTCACCTTCAGCAAGGGGTAAGCATGCTCGAGGTACCAGCCGCAGACGGCATGACCGGCCTCGTGATAAGCGATGATCTTCTTCTCGTCAGGGGAGATGATCTTGTTCTTCTTTTCCAGACCGCCGATGACGCGGTCCACGGCATCCTGGAAGTCTTCCATTTCAACATTGTCCTTGCCTTTGCGGGCCGCGATGAGCGCAGCTTCGTTACAGACATTGGCGATGTCGGCACCCGCGAATCCGGGTGTCTGCTCGGCTAATTTATGGATGTCCAGTTTGCTGGAGATCTTGATGGGCTTAAGATGTACTTTGAAGATGGCTTCCCGTCCCTTGAGATCGGGTTTGTCGATGGAGATCTGCCGGTCGAAACGGCCGGGACGCAAGAGCGCCGTGTCCAGTACATCCGGCCGGTTGGTTGCTGCCAGAACGATGATGCCGCTGTCGCCGCCAAAACCATCCATTTCCACGAGCAATTGGTTGAGGGTGCTTTCCCTTTCGTCGTTGCTCATGATCGCGTTCTTGCCGCGGGCGCGTCCGATGGCGTCGATCTCATCGATAAAGATGACACAGGGTGCTTTTTCCCTTGCCTGTTTGAACAGGTCGCGGACACGGCTGGCGCCAACCCCGACGAATAGTTCCACAAAATCGGAACCGCTCATCGAAAAGAAAGGTACCTGGGCCTCGCCGGCCATGGCCTTTGCCAACAAGGTCTTACCGGTTCCGGGAGGACCTACCAGCAGTGCACCCTTGGGTATCTTTCCGCCGAGGGCAGTATATTTTTTGGGGTTCTTAAGAAAATCGACGATCTCCATTACTTCGACCTTTGCCTCATCCAGACCGGCAACGTCGCTGAAGGTGATGGCGACCTTTGTTCCCTTGTCAAATAGTGTGGCTTTGGACTTGCCGATATTAAAGATCCCGCCGGGTCCGCCCGCGCCTGCCTGACCGCCCATCTTCCTCATGAGCATCACCCAGATCAGGACGATGATCAGCAATGGGAGGAGAAAATTGAGGAGTGGTCCAAACCATTCGCCTTCCTGTTTGGATACGATGGGGACTTCCTGCTGAGGGTTCTTTGCAAAATAGTCCCTCAATATCTTTTCATAATCCTTTACGTCGGTTACCCGGAATTCGAACTGGGGGCCGTCCTTGCTGACGCCGCCGGGCCAGGAATTCGATTTGGTAAACTTGGAGTAGTAGGGTTTATTGAGACTGTCCTTTTTTATATAGACCCTGACCAGCTGCTTGTTGGAAACGAGGTCTATTTTATCGACGTCTCCGTTGGCGAGCATGTCCTTGCGGAAATCCAAATCATTTATTTGGTGCGCATCGGGCGAGAACGATCCGAACAGGTTGAATCCTATGAGCACGGCTGCGATGATCCCCCAGATCCAATAGATGCTGAACTTAGGTCCTTTACGCTGACCACTGTCGTCATCTCCCCTGGGTCTGAACCGCGGAAAGTTGTTTTTATCGTTTTGTTTCAAATCTTCCTGTGGCATTGTGTGTTAATCCGTATTGTTTTGCTGTAGAAAATAAATAAATAATAAAACTTAATAAGGTGAAAATGTTCAAAAAAACCCATGAAACGGTGAAATATACTGTTAAATTGTCGCTTTCCGGTCTTTTAAGTCGCCCCGGCCCCTCGCTCAGCCCCTTTGACGAGGGCGTCTGCCAACCGGCGACCTCAGACGGCAGGACGGACCTCAATGTCCTAGCCTCGATGGTTCTCCTGGGGGGCATCGCTCCACATATCCTCCAATTTATAAAAACGACGATTGTCGGGTAGCATCACGTGGACGACCACATTCACATAATCGATCAATACCCATTGGTAGGTTTGTCTGCCTTCGTGTTTATAGGGAAGTTCATCGCAATTTTTTCTCACCTCTTCTTCAATGGAATCGGCGATGGCTTTTACCTGGGTGGTGCTGGATCCCTCACAGATGATGAAAAAGTCCGATACTGCTTCTGGTATCTTCTTAAGGTCGAGGGAAATGATATTTTCGCCTTTCTTCTCCTGGATCGCTTTTATGATATTTTTAAAAATTTTCGAATTTCTTGTCAACCGCACTGCGCCATTGCGCTTCCGGGTGGCTAATATAGACAGCTGTTCCAATAATCAGTACTTTTTGTGATAAATTTTATTAACGATTAGCAAATCAGCATTTAATGGGAAACGGGGTTTGAGTCAACAATCTGCAAAAAACTTAGTTTTACATTCTACCAAAAATAGGAATCTTTTGCCGTTCGGTAACTCTTTTATTGAATTAGAATCGGTTGATAGCACCAACAACTATGCCATGGCACAGGCGGTGGCAGGTATGGCGCCGCATGGCACCCTGGTGTTCGCCCATGAGCAATGGGCCGGGAAGGGTCAGCGGGGGCGGGTCTGGAGCAGCAATCCTGGTGAAAATATCGTCCTCAGCGCTGTTTTAGAGCCAGTTGCATTTCCGATTTCGGCGGCATTCGGGCTCAGTGCCTGCGTGGCGCTGGCCTGTCATGACTTCTTCAGTAACCATGGGGGATCGGAACCAACCAGGATCAAGTGGCCCAATGACCTCTATTGGAATGACAGAAAGGCAGGAGGTATCCTGATCGAAAACCATTTCAAGGGTGATCAGTGGCTGTTTGCCATAGCCGGAATGGGCATTAACATCAACCAGGTGGAATTTCCGCCTACCGCCCGTCCGCCCGTATCGTTGCGGCAGATCACGGGCAGGCGATACAATACCGTGGAACTTGCCCGGGAATTGGGTGCCTGCCTGGAAAACCGTTTCGCCGGGTTTGAGGCCGGGGGTGTACAAGCGATGGTTGAGGCCTACAATGCGGTGTTATACCGGCAGGGCCAGGAGGTCCGGCTTAAAAAGGACAATGCCGTATTTTCTACGCATGTCGAGCGGGTGTCACCGCAGGGTGAACTGTTGACGCGCGATGTGCTGGACCGCCGCTTCACTTTTGGGGAAGTGGAGTGGATCATTTGAGGCGGCTACGCCCATGCTCGCAAAATCTCCTCTGCATGTGTCTTGCTCTTCGGCTTCAGGAAGATCTTCCGGATAATCCCTTTTTCGTCGATCAGGAATGTGGTGCGGTGCAATCCCAGGTACTTGCGGCCATACAACAGTTTCTCACCCCAGACCCCATATTTGTCGATGATGGTGTGATCGGGGTCGGCGATGAGGGGAAAGGGCAGGTTGAATTTTTCCTCGAATTTGAGATGGCTTTTCTGGTCGTCGGGGCTGACGCCCAGGACTGAAAATCCCGCGGCCTGCAGCAGGGCGTTATTGTCGCGCAGATTGCAGGCCTGTACCGTGCAGGTAGGTGTGTCATCCTTCGGATAGAAGTAGAGTACTACGCGTTTCCCTTTGTAATCGGCCAGCGAGATCTTTTTTCCGCTGGCGTCTTTGCCGCTGAATGCCGGCGCCTTTTCGCCTTCCTGAAGATGGGTCATATATGAGGCTAATGATTTTTCTTATCTGATGAAATGATATTCCTTAACGGTGCTGTTGCCGGCAACGTCTTCCACCGACACTTTAAGCGTATGTGCCCCGGGGGGACAGTGTTCGTCAAAAGTATAGATAAAAGCCAGGCTCTTGTCGTTGGTGAAACATAGCCAGGCGCCATCCAGTTCAGCCCTGAAGTTACGCAATGCGCCGAGGTCGTCTTTTACCGAGAAGGCTATGCGTGAAGCTTTGCCCAGGTTGGCGCCATCCAATGGGGTCAGGGGTGTGACCGTGGGCGGCGTTCTATCGTCTACCAACTGGAAGTTGCCGAACTCGCGGAACCGGGCGGAGGCCCAGCCGTCGTGCCACTCGGGACGTTGGACATCTTTTTGAGTGCCATTGAAACAAACCATGACGATCTTCCTGACCGCCGCGATCCAGTCGCTGCCTGCGAGCGAGTCCGTTTGCAAAGGGTGTTCGTATTTGAGGCGCACGAGCATGGGGTCCTGCAACGGCAGCCAGGGTGCGCCAATGGTATAGGTGCTCGAGATGCCGCCGGGAAGTGAATGGCCTGTTCCCGGGTAGCCGCTGACGGTAGCGTTGATGGTCATGGAGTCATAGAGGCTCTTCTCCCCAAGATAGAAGGCGCAGCCGGGTATTTCAAGGCCGTCGACCATGCCCACGTAGAACTTTTTTCCCGTGAGTGCCGTGGAGGAATCGGCTTGTGGCGCAGGATCGGCAGGCATCGGCGCCGGTTGGTACTGCACATCGAAAGTGAGGGAGCAGCTATTGCTATCAGTGTCGAGCACCCTTATGACGATCTTATGCGGTCGTCCATCGCCGATGTCGAGCACGCCGTTGGGCGGGTGTGAACCAGCAGCAGTCAGCGTAGCCGGGTCGGTGGCTTCCCCGGATGGGAATCCTTTGACGGCGGGGACCGCATAGATCGAGGGAAATGGGTATCCTGGCAAAAAAAACAGCTGTTGAAGAAACGGACCGCCTCTTTCCCTTGTCTTATAGTCTATGTGCGCATTGATGTTGCGGGTGTAGTCGTAGCTGATCTTGTCCATCCGAAAGCCGATGATGGGCTGGTCGTTCTCCAAAAGGTCCGCTTCGAAGATGCCGTTGGGATTGTTGGAGCCGCTTTGTGTATCGAAGCCGGAAAGTGCAAAGCTGATGCGGGTGGTGTGGACGACGAGCAGGGATGGCGTGATCGCATAGCTTGTGCAGGCAAAAGAAGCGGGGCCCCATGCCACGCGGGGCCAGGTCGCATGAGCGGGGATCAGATGGGGGGATTGGTCATAGATGCCCAGGTTGCGATCGTACCAGGCCAGGCTCGTGATCCCGGGGGCTGCATGGTCCTCGACCGGTAAGCCGAAGAGCAGTGGATTCAGGTTGATGTCTCCCGCTGTGCGGCGAATTTCGAAGTGCAGATGGGGGCCCTGCGAACCGCCGGTATTGCCGCTGTAGGCGATGAGATCGCCTTTCCTTACCGGAAAAAGGTTTGGTGGGATCTCGAGATACACTTGCCAGGACTGGCGTCGGTATTGCTCCTGATGGATCCAGGCTGCGAGTGCGGGAAAGAATTTGTTGAGGTGGCCGTATACGGTGGTATAGCCATTTGGATGATTGATATAGATGGCCTGTCCAAAGCCACCGGGCTCGATCGAGACACGGGCGATGTATCCACTGGCTGCGGCGTGAACGGGCAGGTTCTCGCGATGCTGGGTACGAATGTCAAGCCCCATGTGATAGTGGTTGGGGCGAAGTTCCCCGAAGTTGGCGGCCAGGCTCATCGGGACGTCCAGCGGATTGCGGAAGTAGTTGCGGGGATAAGCAGCTGCGGGGAACAACTGGGAAAAGCCTTGCAGCGAATAGAAAAAAGCGGCTGCCAAGAAGAAATGTTTCATTCGTGCGATTGTCTTTTTCATCGGCCGGATAGTTCTTTTTATCGCTTGTCAAAGAAGCGGCGGACGACGGAGATTAATACAAGATTAAAACAAAAAGGTTTTCAAACTGCAAGAATTCCCATTGTGAGTCGATTTTTCCAATTCCTGTTCGTGGAAAGGCGAAATCTCGCGATCTGAATGTGTATCGTTTTCGTATATAGAGCAGTCGTCTGTGAAGCTAATGTTAATAAAGGATTATAGATCAATATGAGATCGGGCTTCGCAAAAAATACTACGAACAGGGTAGGCTTTTTTTAAAGTTTGGTACAGCTTTTGGCTAACATTAGTTGTCTTATTTTAGAACAAGGCTTTACCATCAAAAAAGCACCAGCTATGAAAGGAGTTAAAAACAAAATGGTCGTTTTCCTGGCAGTAACTATCGGGGGGATGATCGGCGTAGTTAAAGGCGAAGAAGCTAAACAGAAATGGGTATTTCGGATGAAGAGCAAGTATGATAACCGCAGGTTGATGGCAGAGCGCAAAACTCTCGCCCGCAAGGGTGGAGTGCTGCTGGATGATATCGAGTTGGCAGCGTACCACAACAATTGACTTTTGATACTGAACTTTTTGAGCTGAATTGACTCAAATCGGTTTTCTGTCGTCTTTAGTGTAAAATGTTAGTTATACAAGCCCCGGCGATCGCCGGGGCTTTTTCGTTGAAGCCCCTGCGGCCGACTTTGCCCCGCCTCACCCTTGGAGGGGTTTTCTTTGGAAAAACCCCTCCACTGCCGTACCTTTGCGCAATTTTATTTTTTTCTACATGCCCAAAGATCCCTCCATTCATTCTGTCCTGATCATCGGATCAGGCCCCATAATCATCGGTCAAGCCTGCGAATTTGATTATTCCGGTACCCAGGCGGCCCGCAGCCTGCGGGAAGAGGGCATCGAGGTCATCCTGATCAACAGCAATCCTGCCACCATTATGACCGATCCGATGATGGCGGACAAAGTATACCTGCTGCCCCTCACAGTGGATAGCATCGAGCAGATCCTGGAGGAGAACAAGATCGACGCCGTATTGCCGACGATGGGCGGTCAAACGGCCTTAAACCTCGCCAAAGAGGCGGAGGACCTCGGCGTATGGGAAAAATATGGCGTCAGACTGATCGGCGTCGACATCAAGGCCATCGACAAGGCGGAGGACCGTGAAAAGTTCAGGCAATGGATGATCGCGCTCGGCGTGCCCGTGGCGACGGCAAAAACAGCCAACTCCTTTTTGGAAGGCAAGGAATTCGCGCAGGATATCGGCTTCCCGCTGGTCATCCGGCCTTCCTTTACGCTTGGCGGCACCGGCGGCGGTTTCGTACATGATAAGGACGAACTCGACGAGGCGCTGAACAGGGGCCTTCAGGCCTCGCCCATACATGAAGTGCTGGTTGAAAAAGCGGTGTTGGGCTGGAAAGAGTTCGAACTGGAGTTGTTGAGGGATTCCAATAATAATGTGGTGATCATTTGTACGGTCGAGAATTTCGACCCGATGGGTGTCCATACCGGCGACTCGATCACCGTGGCGCCGGCCATGACCTTGAGTGATACGGCCTTTCAGCTAATGCGGAATACGGCCATTATGATGATGCGGGACCTCGGCAATTTCGCCGGCGGATGTAATGTACAATTCGCATTAAATCCCAAAACGGAAGAGATCATCGCTATCGAGATCAACCCGAGGGTAAGCCGCAGCAGCGCTCTTGCTTCCAAGGCCACCGGTTACCCAATCGCAAAAATCGCCGCCAAACTGGCGATCGGCTACTACCTCGATGAACTGAAAAACCAGATCACCAAGACCACTTCCGCATATTTCGAGCCCGTACAGGACTATGTGATCGTGAAGATCCCGCGCTGGAATTTCGACAAGTTCAAGGGGGCCAACGACACGCTCGGGCTGCAGATGAAGAGCGTCGGAGAAGTTATGGCCATCGGCCGGAGCTTTACCGAAGCGGTACAGAAAGCCTGTCAGAGCCTGGAGAACAATGCCATCGGCCTGGGCTACTATGGGAAAAGCCTCATGCACGCTGAAGCCCTGCTGGAGTATATAAAGACCCCGAAATGGGATCGTATTTTCCGGATAAAGGACGCCCTGATGGCGGGCATTTCGGTGGGCACCATTTCCAAGGCCACCAATGGCATCGACCGCTGGTTCCTCTATGAGATCCAGAAGATCGTCAATATGGAGAAGGAATTGGTAAAGTATAAGATCGAGACGCTGCCAACACCGCTTTTAAGTGAAGCCAAGCAATTGGGGTTCAGTGATGAGCAGATCGTCAAGATCATGAACTCCGGAACGGAGGAGACGCTTTACCAAAAACGCAAGGCCGCCGGCATCACCCGCATCTATAAGATGGTGGACACCTGTTCGGCGGAGTTCGAAGCTATAACGCCGTATTTCTATTCCACCTTTGAGGGCGGCCATGCGAATGAAAGCAAGGTCAGTGATAAAAAGAAGATCGTCGTCCTGGGGTCGGGCCCCAACCGGATAGGCCAGGGGATCGAATTCGACTACTGTTGCGTACACGGCTTGCTGGCGATAAAAGAATGCGGCTATGAGGCCATTATGGTCAACTGCAATCCCGAGACCGTCTCTACTGATTTCGATATCGCTGATAAATTGTATTTCGAACCCGTCTACTGGGAGCATCTCTGGGAGATCATCGAACATGAGAAGCCGGACGGGGTGATCGTACAGCTGGGTGGTCAAACGGCGTTGAAGCTGGCGGAGAAGCTGACGGAAAAAGGAGTAAAGATCATCGGTACCTCTTTTGATTCCATGGATATCGCCGAAGACCGCGGCCGTTTCAGCGATATGCTGAAAGAGCTGGGTATCCCCTATCCAAACTACGGAACGGCGACCGATGTCGACGAGGCGGTACAGGTAGCCAACAGGGTGGGCTATCCTGTTCTGGTGCGCCCGAGCTACGTTCTGGGTGGTCAGCGGATGCGGATCGTCATCAACGATGAGGAAGTGGAAAGTGCGGTCGTGAGCCTGCTTAAACATATCCCCGGCAACAAGATACTGATCGACCATTTTCTCGACCGCTGCCAGGAGGCGGAAGTGGACGCCATCTTCGACGGGGAAAACTTCCACGTGATGGGGGTCATGGAGCATATCGAGCCGGCGGGTATCCATAGCGGCGACAGTCATGCCGTATTGCCCGCCTTCAACCTGACTCCCCTGGTCGTGACCACCATGGAATATTATTCCGAAAAGATCGCCCGGGCCCTGAACATTAAGGGTCTCATCAATATCCAATTCGCGATCAAGGACGACAAGGTATATGTCATCGAAGCCAATCCCCGTGCTTCCCGGACGACCCCCTTTATCGCCAAAGCCTACAAGATCCCTTACCTGAATATTGCGACCAAGATCATGATCGGCGGGCATAAACTCACGGATTTCACCTTCGAAAAGAAACTGGAAGGGTTCGCGATCAAGGAACCCGTGTTCAGCTTTAATAAATTCCCCGGTGTCAACAAGGAACTGGGACCGGAAATGAAGTCGACCGGGGAAGCCATCCGGTTTATCAAGAACCTGCGGGACCCATATTTCCGTCAACTATACAAGGACAGAAGTATGTATCTTAGCAAGTAGTGCTGCGGGGGCGTGGCTCCCTTCTGCAGGCACCGTCATGAATCCTTAACACGCATGCCATGGAAGAGATAGAAGTACCAACCGAGCATTTGCACGAAGAGATACAAGAAAAGGCGGAGGAGAAAAGAGAGAAATGGACGCTGTATGTGGCGCTTTCCACAGCTTTTATGGCCGTACTGGCGGCCGTGGCCGGTCTGTTGGCCGGTCATCATGCGAATGAGGCACTGGTGGCGCGGGTGAAGGCCTCCGACCAATGGAATTTCTACCAGTCCAAGAATCTGAAACAGGAGATCGCCGTCAATACCGATAAGATCCTCCAGGCGGTCATGTCGGGAAAATCGGGAGCGCCATCACGATCGCCATCCCCCGCAGAAGCCACAGGGTCTGCCGGTGCAGCCGCGGCGCCATTTGATGGAGATCACAGTAAGGATATCGCCCGTTACGATAAGGAAAAAGAGGAGATAAAAAAGACGGCCGAAGAAGCCGAAAAGGAATCCGAGGCGCACCTGGCGAAACATGTTCCCCTGGCCAGCGCCGTTACGGCCTTCCAGATCGCCATTGCCATTTCTGCCATCGCCATCCTTACCCGTCGCAAGGTCCTCTGGGTCGGCGGCCTGGCGCTCACAGCGGTAGGGATCGTTTTTTTCGTCCTGGGAATCCTTCCCTGACCTGGAAACCAGCGAGACAATGTAAAATAGAGCCTGCGAGGCGCGACTTTAGCAAGGATTTTGCTGTATAGGTGGAGTTAAAATCACACTACTTATGAAGCAACTCTTTTCCGTCGTATTTTTTATGAGCATCCTGTCCGTTGGGATGGGACAATTGAAAGCAAAGGTCAAATGCCCCGACCTTTATGTAGACGTGCTGAACGGCACCGTCAATGATATCAAGCCCAATCAAACGCAGATCGAGATCAAGGAAAAATTTCCCTGTTTCACCAGCGCTGAAGACGAAACCTCTGATGCCAAATGCGGCGGCGGCATATACTTCAAAGACAAAGATCTTTACTTCTATACCAAGAGGGATTACATAGAGGTCGGCCCAAAATTCCTCGGCAAGACGAGTATCCCGCTGCTGGGCACCAAGAGAAATAGTCTTTTCTCCAAATTAGGGAACCCCAAGATCAAGGACGATCTCTGGGACGCTTATGAAATGCAATATGGAACGCTGGTGTTGCACTATGACGTGGCCGGCGCCGCGGGAAAAGTAAAATATTTTCAATTCTCCACGCTGGGCTCCGACGGACTCAACCTTTGTGAGTAGTCAGCGCCTTTTTTCGCAGACAAGCGGGAAGGCCAGGTGAAACCAGGTCGTATATTTAGCGGGACTTCGCTGAAGATCGGTTTGGATATCGTCGGAACTGCGGAAGCAAAAATCGCTTACTTCGGCAGGGTCCGGCTGGATATCCCTGTCGTCGTATATGCCGACAAACACGTGATCGAATTCGAATTCCGTGAGTCCGTTGTCGTAGGCAGAGCGATAAGTAAAATCGAAGAGCTTCGTGAGCGTCGTCGTGATGCCGAGTTCTTCCTTTAACCGGCGGGAAGCCGCGGCGAGCGTTTCCTCACCTGGCCGGGGGTGGCTGCAACAGGCGTTGGTCCAGAGACCGGGGCTGTGGTATTTGCCCGCAGCCCTCCGTTGCAAAAGCATCTCTCCTTTGCTGTTGAAGATAAAAACGCTGAATGCCCTGTGCAGCAGGGCCTTTCTGTGCGCCTCCATCTTTTCCATCTTACCGAGGGGCGTATCGGCTTCGTCGACGAGGATTACTTCTTCCATTTGCATGGCGCCGGCTTAGAACCGTTGGATCTGGGTCTTCAGCAACTTACGGGCAAAGTGGATACGACTTTTGATGGTACCCAGCGGTTCCTGCAGCATTTCTGCGATCTCGTGGTATTTGAATCCATCGAAATACAACAGGAAGGGATTGCGGAAGATCTCCGGCAGTTTGTGAACGGCTGCCTGGATATCCTTCACCCTAAGATTGCTTTCAACGGAACCCGGGATCGCCATTTGGGCGGAGTTCAACAGAAATTCGTTCGGGGTGCTGTCGAATATAGTATTTTGTTTGGCTTTCCTGCGGTAATTGTTGATGAAAATATTCCGCATGATCGTATAAAGCCACGCCTTAATATTTGTCCCGACATTATATTTGTCCTTGTTCGCTAAGGCGCGATAGAGTGTTTCCTGGAAAAGGTCTTTTGCTGCTTCGGAATCACGTGTGAGCGTGATAGCAAACGGCTTTAAGAACTCTGCGTTGTTGACCAAAAGCTGGTTGAATTCTACTGTAGCCATGATTTAAGATTGTTTAATGCTGTCTGGGCGTCCGATGAACTTCGGCCCGCACCACTGGTGCGGCCCTCGTTCGCGGCCTTCGCAGGCTCGTCCGTGGACGAGCCGCCCCGGCGGCTCTTGTCTAATCAAATTTAAACGTTAAAGAACAGCGATGTGGGATTATGTGATCTGTGGTTCAATTAAAACACAGGATTCAGATAATCAATCGCTTGTACTTTCCTACCGGGTGATGCGTGTGCCATGCTGTTATTCATTTTCCCTATATACATGCAAAAAAAGGGCCTGGCAAAAAAAAGTGTCAGAAAGGCAGATTGCTGCCATTCGTCCTTGGCACAGAGACTGGCAGTCGGGCAGGTGGGGGGTGAGGGGGGCAGACTTTGAGGCGTGAAGGGGCTGCCCAAGCGTTAAGAGGCTGTCGAGCGGAGCCCCGAAGGGAGGAGGTTACAGGGTGGAATTCCTAAGGAGGCCCCTATCTTCCAGTTGCTGAACGACTTTGCCGATGGCCTGATTGGAACGAAGGACCTCGAGGTGCCGGGCATGGTGCAGGTCGGTACCCAGAAAGTCGACATATCCCTTTTTGACGAGATATAGGGCCAGGTCCCTGGCCTCGCGGCCATAGTATCCTGCAAAAGAAAGCAGATTGAGTTGGAAATAGCAGCCGCTGTCCCTCAGTTGATCATACCAGCCCTTGTCGCCCGCGAAATAGAGATAGCGTTCCGGGTGGGCCAGGACGGGCTGGTAACCTTTTAACTGCAATTGGAACAGTATGTCCTTGAGGTTGAGTGCCGGGACAACAAAAGACAATTCCACCAGGACGAGGTTGTCTTTCAGGGTGAGGAACGAACCGCCGGTCAAAAGCGTATCCGCGAACTGGTCGTCCATCAGGTATTCCGCGGCGGCCCGGAATTCGACTTTCATCCCCGCTTCTTGCAGGGCTCGCAGGACCATGGTCTGTCCTTCGCCAATGATCGCCGGCGTATTGCGGAAGACGTCGCCGTTGATATGTGGGGTGGTAACAAGTTTCTTGTATCCCAGGTCCATCAGACCCGCGATGAGCTGCAGTGAGGTCTCCGGGTCCGGTACACCATCGTCGATGCCAGGGATCAGATGGGAATGCATGTCACTGACCAGGCTTTCCAGGCTTATGGGCGATCGGGACTTTCTGTTAAAAAAGGTGAACACATCCTGTTGTTAATGTTGTTTCTTGTATTCTTCATATACGCTGCGCAGTCCAACGGGCAGAGCGATAGCCGCTTTCCAGCCAAAGCTATGGAGTTTGGAGACATCCATCAGTTTCCTGGGCGTACCATCGGGTTTGCCGAGGTCGTGCCGGATCTCCCCGGTGTAGCCTACTATATCCTTTATCAGGAGTGCCAGTTCACCGATCTCGAGGTCTTCCCCCGTACCAATGTTGACCAGCCCGGGTTCATTGTACTGCTGCATCAGAAAAAAGCAGGCATCAGCAAGATCATCGGCATGGAGGAACTCCCGGCGTGGCTTTCCCGAACCCCAAAGCGTGACTGTGGGAGCCGCGTTCTGCCTTGCTTCGTGAAATTTTCGGATCAGGGCCGGCAGAACATGTGAACTGTTGAGGTCATAATTATCGTTCGGACCATAAAGATTGGTGGGCATGACCGAAATGAAGTTGCAGCCATATTGAGACCGGTATGCATCGCAGAGCTTGATGCCCGCAATCTTAGCGATGGCATAGGGCTCGTTGGTCTCCTCCAGCAGACCGGTGAGCAAATAGTCTTCTTTTAGCGGCTGTGGCGCCAATTTCGGATAGATGCAGGAGGATCCCAGGAACATCAGTTTCTTGACCCCATTGCGATAGGCTGCATCGATCGTATTGTTCTGGATCATCAGGTTGTCGTACAGGAACTCTCCCCTATAAGTGTTGTTGGCCAGGATACCGCCGACTTTAGCGGCCGCCAAAAAAACGAAATCGGGTCTTTCTTTTTCAAAGAAGGCATGGACGGCACGCTGATCTTTGAGGTCGAGCTCGGCCGAGGTGCGGGTCACGAAATTGGTAAATCCTTCCTTTTGCAGCTTACGGGTGATAGCCGATCCGACCATCCCGCGATGACCGGCAACATAGATCTTGTCGTTCTTTTGCATATAGTTATTCGTACTGATTCTTTATGTGAAAACCTGATTCCTTCAATATCCGCTCTTTCCGGAAGAGTTGGACGTCGGCGTCTACCATCTCCTTTACGAGCATGGGCAGGCTATAATGTGGTTTCCAACCCAGCTTTTGCTGTGCCTTGCTGGCGTCGCCGATCAGCAGGTCTACTTCCGTTGGCCGGTAGTAACGGGCGTCCACGGCCACGACTTCCTTGCCCGGAGGAACTACAAAATCCGGGTTATTGCTGGCAACCACGATCCCTACTTCCTTGTCGTCCTTGCCTTTGAATTCCAATTCAACACCAATCTCTGCAAAAGCCATGCGTACAAATTCGCGGACGGGGGTCGTCACGCCGGTAGCGATGACATAATCCTCCGGCTGCGGCTGCTGCAAGATACGCCACATTGCGTCCACATAATCCTTTGCATGTCCCCAGTCGCGTCGCGCGTCCAGATTGCCCAGGTAGATCTTGTCCTGGAAACCGAGACCTATCTTGGCTACGCCGCGGGTGATCTTGCGGGTCACAAAAGTTTCGCCCCGCAGCGGGGATTCGTGGTTAAAGAGTATCCCATTGGTAGCATACATGCCATAGGCCTCTCTATAGTTGACGGTTATCCAGTAGGCATATAATTTGGCAACGGCATAAGGTGATCGGGGATAGAAGGGCGTGGTCTCGCTTTGCGGAACGGCCTGCACAAGACCATACAGTTCGGAAGTAGAAGCCTGATAGACCCTGGTCTTCTTCGTCAATCCAAGGAGCCGCACCGCCTCCAGGATACGCAACGTACCAATACCGTCGGCGTTGGCCGTATACTCCGGCGTTTCAAAGCTCACCTGCACATGGCTCATGGCGGCCAGGTTGTAGATCTCATCCGGTTGTGTTTCCTGCACGATGCGGATGAGATTGGTGGAGTCCGTCAGATCTCCATAATGAAGTGTAAAATGCACATTTGACTCGTGGGGATCCTGGTAAAGGTGATCGATCCTGTCCGTGTTGAACGATGAGCTTCTTCGCTTGATGCCGTGGACAATATAGCCTTTCTTCAGCAGGAGTTCGCTGAGGTAGGCGCCGTCCTGTCCGGTAACACCCGTTATCAATGCTGTTTTAGCCATAGTGCTGCTTACTTGATTATAAATTGATGGAGTTTTCGCAGGGGTTTAAGGTACAAAGTAAAAAAATAAGGCTTTAAATCATTCAACTTCCATGCCAGCCGGTCTTCTTTATTGCCCCTGAGCCGGTTTAGCAGCGATGCATTGCTCACACCACCTGAACGCATCTTTACGATGACGCGGGGGATATAGCGGGTCGTCATCTCCAGCTTCACCAGCACCCTGAGCATCAGCTCGTAGTCGGCGGCCGAGCGGAGTGCAAGGTTGAATACGCCCGCCCTTGCATAGACCTCTTTGCGGACGAAAAAAGTAGGGTGCGGCGGCATCCAGCCAAAAAAGAAGTTCTTCCGTTTGAATGGCCCTGACCGCCAGTTGCGGAGAACCCTGTACAGGTCGTTCGCATCCACGTATTGAAGGTCGGCATATGCCGTCATGACGGCAGGATCGGCAAAGGTCGCGGCGACGGCGGAGAGCACGGTAGCATCGGTGTAGACATCATCCGAGTTGAGGATGCCAACGACCTGGCCGGTTGCGACGCTGATCCCTTTGTTCATGGCGTCGTAGATGCCATCGTCTCTGCCGGAGATCAATTTGGCGACATGCGGGAAATCGTCGATAATATCGAGGGTGGCATCCGTTGATCCGCCATCGACGATAATGTGTTCGATGTCAGGGTGGTCCTGCGCCTGGATACAGGCAAGCGTATCCCTGATAGTTGTTGCGCTGTTGAAGGTGGCGGTGACGATCGAGATCTTCATGGAGTTTATCTTTGGCGCCACAGGACGATGATCAGCGACGCAGCCGCCAGCAGCAGCGCGATCCAGGCCGCATAGTTGCTTTTACCCGGCTGACCCGCTAAAGGTTGTGCGGTAGCCGGGGAGGTTGACGGCTCCCGTCCCAGTAAGCTGGTATCAATGGCAACGGCTACGGCAACATCAGCGGAATGAGATATAGATAGGTTGAAACCGGGCACCAGCGGGGCGCCTTCCATTGAGTGACCAATCTCTATCGTATTGAAAACCATATTTTTATATTGAGCGTCCGCCTTTATGACCGCTTCTTTTGCCGCAAAGAGGCCGGTAAACGAGGCATATGGGTCAGGCTGTAGAATGCAATAGGCGATCTCTGCCGGGGTAAAGTTCATTTTATAGAACGTCTCTTTCCGAAAATCGTCGGTGCGGGGTAATGCCCGGATGTCCTGGATATCGATACCGATGCCGGCAGATCCTGTGGGGGTGGCCGATCCGATACCGGTGGAAGCAGGCCGCGATAAAGGGCGGGGAGTCAACAGCCGGGTTTCGGACTGCGCTCCAGGCTGGGTTTCGGACTGAACTGCAAATGCCGTTTCGCCGTCCGTCTTTAATTCGCCGGCATTTCGTTGCTGGCTGATCAGGTCACCGAAGACCTTTATAGTAAAATAGTTTTCGAAGTGGAAGCCCTGTTCCTGCAGCCGCGCATACATTCGATGCACGAGGATGGAACTCTGCAAAGCCGAGCGGTCGACACGCGTGTCAGGTCCGATCTGGGTCGCAGGTATCCTTAGGAAGGCTGCTACGATATCTCTTATCCTGTCTTCCATTTTTGCTAAAATCCTTTTAAACAGCTCTGGCAAATATATCCATCCTTTCCTTCCGGCGTGACACAGTGCACAAATCCGGCACCGCCAAGATCTTCATCAAGTGTTTTAAAGCATTTGAAGCAGGCAATATCCGGGCGTTTTGCACCCGCCGACGGGCGGTAGGATTCGATCCTTTGTTTTAGTTCGTTCAGGAACCGGGCGACGGTTTTTCCTTCCGTTACACGATGGTCAAAAGTCAGGCTGAGCATGCATCGCTGCAGCTTGGTGTCGATGGCCGATACGCCCAGTATCGCGCTGTTCATTTTGTTCACCAGCGGCTGAAAGAAGGCCACGCCTTCTGCCGAGAGATCGGTGATGGTGAAGGTGATATCCGACAGTTGTTCCACTTGTACCCTGTCATCCAGGTAGTCTCCGGACAGCCGAAGGATCTCCGCTTCGATGGTGGCCATGGTCATCTGACCCGCCCCGGCAACTTTTAGTACTTTCAGGCCTTTATCGATATCAATCGCAAAGCCCGGATTCACTTCTTTATAGATCGCCGTTCCGTCGCCGGTGAAATAGGCATTGAGCAGCGGGTAATCCGTAAGCAAGCGGCTGGATTCATAGATGATCACGGGGAGCAGCGTGTCCCGGAGATATTGAAAAGAACGGTTCAACTGTAAAAAGATGCCGTCGGTTTCAACATAGGTGTTCAGCGTACTGGTCAGACCCGCCGTTTGAACCTCCCCAAGGTATTCTATCTCTCGCTTCTTTGCTTTGGCGAGCTTCTCTACCACCACTTTTGCGGGATCGACGGCCACAGGCTGCGTGGCGGGTGCCCGGGAAACAACATTTGGCGCGGGGGGCTGGAGCAATTGATTGACGTCTGCTGCCGTTACGAAATCCTTTCCTGCGAAGACTGAAGGGTCTATGTTAGAAGAACCCATGAGCCGGAGCGCTTCGCGGGAAAAAATGGTTTCGCCCTCAAATGGGGGGAGCTTTTCTTCTATTAGTGGAAGGGCAGACTCCTGGCGAGAAGATAGTTTGCGTGTCTGGGGCGCCGCGGAACCAGTCCTTACCGGCTGCGAAGGCAATTGTGCCGGCACGGTGAGTGCTTCGGCTGCCTCACTGTAGATCCTTGCCACCACCACTCCTACTTCGTAATCGCGGTCCGTTTCGCAGCAATATTGAATAAAACCATCCGCTCCTGCCTCGACGTCGTAGGTGGTTTTGGATGTCTCAAAGACCATCAGCAAATCCCCCTTGACGACTTTTGACCCATTGGCAAAAGACAGCTCTACTACGGTGAGTGTGGTATCATTCACCGCCAGCAGGGGAACATCTATTTCCAGAAGTAATGCCATTGTTAAAAGCCTGACTTTATTTCCTGCAGGATCCTTTCCTTGTCCGGCAGGACGTTGTTCTCCAAAGATCTTACGGAGGGTATCGGTACCGGGTATGCTGTGATCCGCCTGGCCCTGAAGGGATGCGGGTTATGTTCTACCACCGCGGCGATCAGCTCGCTTCCTATGCCGGCGAATCCCGAGCCTTCTTCTATAACCAGCAGCCGGCCGCTACGTTCGACGGAGGAACTGATGAGGTCGACTGGCGGGTGTGAGATCAGGGAGGGAACGATCAGTTCCGGTTTATAATCGGTTTCGGCGAAAATTTCGTTCAACAATCCTGCCACCAGATCGGCCATGCCGCCATAGGCCACGATGGTGAGGGTGGGTATAGAGACGGCGGGTCTGATACGGACGACAGGCATTGCATCGCTATTGTATTCGTAGACAAAATTTGTCAACGGCTGCTGAGCGATCCGCTTTCCATAATCCGTTTTATTTTCGATCACGATGACGGGGTGTTTCTCTGCATAGACCGAAGCGTATACTATAGCGGGGTCCAGGAAAGTGTTCAGCGCAACCGTTTTTACGTTGTCGATGCCCACGAGAAACTTGTCAAGGGTCTGGGAGTGCGTGGGGCCATAGCCCCGGCGTCCGCCCATGGGCGTGCGGATCACCACCGGGCAGGTGACCTTTTTGTTGAACATATGGTGGAACTTCGACGCGTGGTTGACGATCTGGTCAAAGGCCAGGGTCATAAAATCTCCGAACATGATCTCCGTAAAGGGTTTAAACCCATTGAGGGCCAGGCCATTTGATATACCGGTGATGGCCGATTCGGAAATGGGGGTAGAAAATACCCGATTGGGGCGCAGGAAAGAAAGTTCCCTGGTGACCTTGAAAGCACCGCCGTAGGGCGAAAGAATGTCTTCTCCCAGGAATACCACTTTTTCGTCTGCTTGTATCTTCTCCTGGAAAAAGGCGTTCAACAGCTCCACCTGTCTTTTGTTGACGGACGACAGGGGTTTCCACTCCCTTGAGGAGACAGTTTCTTCCGCCGTATAGTAATTCTCAAGCGGCAGGTCATGCTCTTGTAGGATCTCTTCCACCAGTTCGTCGATCTCCTGGTCCGTGGCCTCTTTATACTTTTGATAGTAGGCAGGAGATTCCTGACGGAAGATATTCAGAAAGTCTTTCGCGCTGTAGCGGGCCACGTCTTCGGGGTCCCGGTCGTCATCGCCCTTGGAGTGAGCGTTGAGCCGATAGGTATCGACCAGGAAGAACATGGGCCTGGACTCTGTGCGTACGTAGTCGATAGCTTCCCGCGCCTTTTGCAGCAGGCTCTCCGGATCCCAGGTATTGCCATAACCCGTAGTGATCCCGAATGCCTCTGCCCTGGCCCTGATATCGCCTGCAAGGTTGATGTGCTGGGGGGTGGATTGCGCGTAAAAATTGTTCTCGCAAACGATGAGCAGCGGGATCGACCATTTCGAAGCGATATTCATCGTCTCATAAAGGGTTCCTTCCCCAAGTGTGCCGTCGCCGATAAAGACGATGCCGACGGCGCCGTTCTGCTTTAGTTTATTGCCCAGGGCGTAACCGGCCGCTACGGGCACTATGCCGCCCTGAATGCCATTGGAGAAAAAGTTGTTATGGCAGAGGTGCTGGCTGCTGCCGATGCCCCCGCAGGTTCCGGAGGCCTTGCCAAGCAATTCGGCCAGCAGGCCGCGGGTGTCCCCGGTAAAGGCCAGGTAATGACCATGACAGCGGTGGTTGGAGAAAATGAAATCTTTTTTCTTTAGCTGGCCGGCGAAGGCAACGGCGGAAAATTCCTGTCCAACGCAGGTGTGAACGGTGCCATTGAGCTTTCCAAGAGAAAACAGCTCCAGGAATTTCTCCTCCACCTTCCGGATGCGGAGGGCTTCCTTTATTATCCGATGATTGACTTCTGACTTACTAAGCATATCTTTCTTTTGACCCGCCGTGCAAAGCTACATGATAGACCGGGAATAGCGGGGCGAACTTCATTTAGCTCAGCAAACGTCTGAGTACGGGGATGGCCGGATTGCCTTTGTAAATGGTAAAGGGTTCCATATCTTTTTCGGCGACTGAGTTCAATCCAAGTATGCTGTGCGATCCGCAGGTAACGCCTCCTGACACCACGGCTTTGGCGCCGACCCATACTCCATCTTCCAGGGTGATCGGATTGGATAGAAAATCGAAGCTCGTACGCGTATGGTCATGGCTGCCGGTCAGTAAGAGGCAGCCCTGAGAAAGCGTGACGTTCTTTCCTATCACCACGTCCGAGAGATTATCGATCCAAACTTCTTCTCCGATCCACGAATGGTCGCCAACCTGGAGTTTCCAGGGATATTTGATATTGACGGCCGGCTTTATTACCACGCCCACACCCAGTTTTGCCCCGAAGCATTTCAACAGGGAAACCTTTAGCGATGACAGGATGTTAAACGGATTTTTGAAGAAGACAATATTCGTGCAATACCAGGCAAGTTGTTTGAAGCGGGAAGCTCCTATGTCGATGGTGGTCCGGTAAGCGGAATTATCTACCTGTTTAAGCGTTCTGGCGCTCATGCGAACAAGTTAAGGTATTGCAGTTGGAGTTCGGGATTATTTATAAATTGTCCGGCGTATTCCCATGCGGCCAGGGCCCATCGGTCAAACTGAGTCTGGTCCCAATCTGCCGCTTGTTCTATGATGCGGGTGAAAGCGGCCTTGTCGGCTAAAGGCAGGTCCCAACCGGACTGCCGGGCGGTCAGGCCAAGCCAGGGCGTCTGATCGCTGATCAATACCGGCCGCCCGGCCAGCAGGGCTTCGAAGATCGAGTGTCCGAAGTTCTCGCCGGTTGTCGGCAAAATAAACAGGTGATGTTGCTGCAGGATAGGCAACAGTTCGTGATTTTTTTTGGGCCCTTCGTAGCGGACCCGGATGTTTCCGGGTAGCTGGTCCATGCCCCCCCTGCAGGCGTCCCAATATGCTGTGTCCTCTACGGGGCCGATAATAGTCAGGTCGACTTCGGCCCGAACGGATTGCAGGGCCTGTAGCAGAAATAAAAGATTTTTGATCGGTACGATGCGGGCAATGAAGATCGTCTTCAGTTTACCTGCCTGTTTGGGCAAGCCCATGAAATCGGGCTGGTTGGCATTAGGCAGGTTATCGGCGATCATAATCGTGCTCCCGGGAAAAAAACGCAGGATGGCTTCTTTTTCCCGCTGGTTGGTAGCGTGAAAGAGGATCTTCTTGTGCAGCCGCATCCACCTGAAGAGCTTCAAAAAGGGCGTTTTCTTCCAGGGTTTCACGGACAGGGCGCTGTCATAAAGCGCACCGCGGGGGCATAGGACGATCCTGCTTTTCAGCGCGCCCCGATATTTGAGCCATAGCGGATAGATGACGAACAGCGGTGAGAACATATGATTCAGGTAGACAAAATCCGCATCGAGGGTGAGCAGTTCCTTTTTCAGCACCCGGGCGTTTAACGTCGATTTCCTAAGATAGTTTACTTTGAAACCCGGATGCAGGTTGGAAATCCAGCGGCCGGACGGGATCTCCGGATATGGGGTTGTTTCCCCGTGATCCGTATCCGTCGTCAATACGTTGACGTCGAATTTGTCCTTCATGGCGAAGGCAAAATTCACACAGGACTGAATAGGACCGCCGGCTTTATAGCCCGGAGCAAACCAATCTACCAGTACGGCTATTTTTTTTTTGCTCACGCGATGCCGTTTTTTTCCAGCCAATGTTCCAGTACGACAAATGGCCAGATCTCCGCCCACCGTACATGCTTATCTCCGGCGAGAAATCGCTGCCAAAATTGTAGCAAGGCTTCTCCTTTTATAAAATTGCGCTGCGCCATGTTCCGGATATTCCGGTCGCAGAAGGAACGCAGTTCGGTTCGAAGCCAGATCTCCCAGGGAAAAAGAAACCCCTGTTTTTTTCGAAAGACCACTTCTTCGGGTAATAATGGTTGCACGGATTCGACCAGCAGGCTTTTGGGGTAAGTGGGTCGCTTCAACGCATCGGGAACCGACAACACGAATTCCACCAGGTCCTGGTCGAAAAAAGGCTCCCGTACTTCCAACGACGCCGCCATGCTCATCTGGTCGGTGTCTTTCAGGAGCGTATGCTGCGTATAGCCCAGGTATTCGGCGGCCGAGACCTGACTCAGGAAGGGCAGGTGTTTCAGGTCTTCCTGTCTGTTCAGCAGCGCTATGCCTATTTCGGTGGCCTGTGGTCCCATCGTGAGCGTGGTCAATTTCTCCATCAGAAATGGCGAAAGTATCTGTCGGAATACCGGATAAGAATATGCGATCGCGGGGGACGGCAACCCGAGGAGTTGTTTCATCCGGCCTTTTTTGCCCTGCGTCTGTCCGCGCGACCAGGTTTCTGCCAGCAGGCGCCGTGCTGCGGACGGCAGTAGCCACCAGCTCCGGATGCGCTGCAGCCGGAGGTATTGTTCAAAAAACGGGTAGCCGGCAAACAATTCATCGCCGCCTACTCCGGACAAGGCCACCGTCATGCCGTTCTTGCGGATGGCTTTGGATACCACGTAACTGTTGATACCGTCCCCACTGGGAATGTCCATGGCGTTCAGGGCATTTTCCAGCTCGTCGAGGAATACGGTCGGCTTCAGCAGCAGCTTTGTATGCCGGGTGTTGAATTTTTTGGCGATCAATTCGGCGTAATAAGATTCGTCATATTCCTTTTCTTCAAAGGCGACATTAAAGGTGTTCGGTCTGGAGCTGCCTGCCTCGGCCATGAGTCCCACGACGACGCTGGAGTCTATGCCGCCCGAGAGAAAGGCGCCGACCGGTACATCGCTTACCAGGCGCCGTTCCACCGACTGAAGGGTCAGTTCGCGGATCCTGTTCTTAACCTTTTGAGGATCAGAGAAATCGAAATTGACTTTTGTGGTGGTGGGGTCCCAGTAGGTCTTTTTTTCCACCCGGCCGGATTTGATCCGCATCCAGGTGCCGGCCTCCAATTGACGAATACCTTCGACCGGTGAGGACGGGGCGGTGACCGATTGGAAACTGAAGTAGTCGATCAGTGCGGCGGGATCGAGCCGTCTCCGCACCGAGCCCGTCGCGAGTATACCGCGCAGTTCCGAAGCAAAGAGAAATTGTTCCTGGTCCTTAAAAAAATAGAGCGGCTTGACGCCCATCCGGTCCCGGGCCACAAACAATTCCTTTTCCTGCCTGTCCCAAATGGCAAAACTGAACATGCCCCGGAAGTGCCGGATGCTATCGGCCCCCCATTTGGCAAAGGCTGCGATCAGTACTTCCGTATCGCTGGTGGTATGAAAGGGATAGTCCGGGAGCATAGCTTTTACGTCCCGGTAATTGTAAATTTCCCCGTTGAAGACCATTCTATACCGGTCGGAGACGTCGGCAAAAGGCTGGTTGGCAGCCGAAGAAAGATCGATGATCGATAGTCTGCGATGGCCCAAGGCCATGGCGCCTTCGGCCCAAAGTCCGTCGGCATCAGGTCCCCGGTGCGACATCGCGTCCGTCATCTTCCGGACGAGGTCCTTGTCGGCGACTCCTGCACCAAAATTTAGTATGCCTGCGATCCCACACATTTCTTATTGATTTGCCAGTTTTTTATAACACGTGAGGTATTGGGCCGCGATGGTCTCTGCGGAAAATCGCTCTACATTTCGCAGTCCGTCTTTGATGAGTTGTTCGCGGTATGCGGCATCGCTCATGACCTTTAGCACGGCCGTGCGGATCGAGCCCGGGTCGTAGGGGTCGACAAGACAGGCTGCTTCGCCGGCGACTTCCTTCATGGGGCTGAGGTCGCTGGTGATAACAGGGCGGCCGGCCTTTTGACCCTCCACGATGGGTAGTCCAAAGCCTTCAAAAGTAGAGGGAAACAGGACCATGTCTGCCTCGGCATAACAGGCTGCCACTTGTTCGTCCGAGAGACCGGCGTGTTGTCTGTAGAGGATATGCTGGTCGGCCAACGCCCTCTCCTGCACCGCGTTTAGCTTTCCGACGATCTCCAGCCGGCAGGCCAGGCCGTTCAATGCCTGTGCCACCCGGAAAAGATTCTTGTTGTCCGTTGTTCCCATAAAAAGGATCACCGGTTCCTCGGTTCTGAATGTCGCGGGACTATAGTAGATCGTATCGGCCACCGGGTTGGGTATCACCACGACTTTCCCCGGCTGGCAGCCTGTAAAGCTCAGGATATCCTTTCGCGTTGCCTCGGAGATCGTCGTGATGAGTGTGCAGCGGCGGACGGGCATATCCAGAAACAACCATTTGAGCACCCGTCCTTTGATACCGGTGGCGGAATAGAGGAACACGCAGTCATGTATTGTGAGTAAGGTGCGTCTCCGGGGCAAGCCCAGGACCACATAGTGGATGTCGCCGGTGACGTGGTAAATATCGGCTTTGCATTTTTGCGCGCTCCGGATATTGGCCAGCACTCCGTGCGGGCTCATCCGGGAATATGCCGCCTCCGTCGTATTCACCCGGAGGGAATGCTCGAGGATAGGACGCAGTTGTTGAAAAATGCGCTCGATGCTAAAAAAACGACCGGGCTGGCGGAACAATAAACAAACGGATCTTAACGGCGTTGCCATGATTTTGGTTCGCTGGCTTTGTACAACCAGTTTTGGAGCCGGCTCAGGACGAATTTCGAGATGAACCAATAGACAAGGAACATTAGCATCAGCCGTCCGAACAAAAAGAGCCCATCCGATTCAAAGGCGTTAAAGTCGTACATGGTGACATTGATGACCGCATAGCGCAGCAAGAGGTTGATCTTCGAAAACCCGTAGAGCGTCCGGTAGATAAATACTATGAAAAGAGCAATCAGGATCAGCGGAAGGAACATCCCGAAAAAGCCAAAATCGATATAGGAGTCGGCAAAATATCCCAGGCTGAAGGAGCTGCCCTGAGTAAAGCCGGCATAGTTGTAGCCGGTATATTTGTTGGTCTTAACGGTAGCTTCGTATCTCGGTTTATCCGGAAAGAAAAGCCGGGGCTCCAACACGAAAGTGATATTGTCCCACCAAATTTGTCCATTCGTATGTGGTATTACGGCCGGGACACGGTCCATGGTCTTCGACAGATGTAGAATGTATTGGGCGCGATAAAGAAAGAGGTCCAATACCTGTTGGTATTGCGCCCAGTTAAGGGAACTGACCTTTTCCCCAAGCTTGGAAAAAGCCTCTTCCCGTGACACTTCCACCACCTGTTGCTTGGTACCCTTATTGAGAAATTTTCGGTAATCCGATTTGACCGCCGTCCAGGTCAGCAAGAGAAAGAATAAGGACGACACGATCAGAAGGCCGTAGAACACCTGTTTGAAGTTCACTCGCCGGATAAAGCCCAGGGCCAGCATGATCGTATAGAAGATCACTTCCTTAAAGTTGGAAAAGTAGGAATAAAGGGCAGTGGTGAATTCCAGGATAATAATGACGACCAGCAGGGTCCGGTTCTTCTTATTGATCCAGGCCACATAACCAAATACCATGAAAAAAACCCATTTCAGTGTTCCGAGGGTGGTAAGGATCTGAAAAAAGCCGGGATTCGATCCAAAAGCATATCCCAGACCGCCAAGGAAGACCGAAGAGACGACGTATAGGATCAGGATCTTTTTTTCATTGATCAGTTTAGACTGGTGAAAAAATTGTTCCCGGGAAGGCATTTTCAGGGACTTCAATCCCAGCGTGATAGTCGCTGCCATTACAATCAGTCCGAGGCAGGCCATAGTGACCGCTATGTCCCCATGGTTGCTTAACCAATTGATATCCTCACCGGCATTGTTCATCCAGATCACAAACGCAACTACCTGCACCCATTGCATCAGCATTCCGAATACCAGTACGGCCGGTTGTGAGTGCCGCCACAACAGGAAAATGATCGCGTAAAACGCAACGAGACAGACGACGAGGTAGGTGGTATTAGCGCTGAGGGCGGTTAATATAAAACTACCCAGCACCATCATCATGACCTGCGGGGATATGTTTACCTTATTAGATGTCGCCGTCAATTCCACAATTCTGTATAGGCTTTAATATAATTATCGGTCATGCAAATATCGGTATATTTCTCCCTTGCTACGATTCCTGCCTGCTTTCCCATAGCGGCCGTCAATTCCGGATTGACCAGGAACTGCCGGATGCATGCGGCGAGTGCGTTGGCATCCGTGGCCGGGAATACCAGGCCAGTACGGTTATCTTCCACTAACTCGGGATTGCCGCCCCGGTTTGAAACGATGAGGCCTTTGCCCATCATCATCGATTCCAGAATGGTGAGCGAACAGGGCTCCTGGGAAAGACTGGGTACCGCGACTATATCGACCTGACTATAAATGGCCGATTGCTCCAGTACGAAGCCCTTCCAGATGAAATATCGTTCCAGACCTTTTTGGGCGATCTTGTCTTGCAGCTCTTTGGCATAGGCATTTTTGTCATTGCCAAAGATGGCGACGGTAAAATCAGTAGCCCCAGCAGAGGAAGCCAGAATAGCCACCGCGTCTATGAGTGTCTCATGTCCTTTCCATGATGCCACTTGCCCGATAATGGCCAGGACGGGGGGGCGCTGCGGCATGGGCTGTTGCGGCGTGGCCGTCAAAACGGGTACGCCGTTATAAATGAGCCGGATCTTTTCCGCAGGAATGCCGAGATCCTTCAGCACTTTGACGATATGGCCGGAAACGGCGGTATGTATGTTGATCCGGCGATTCAGTTTTTTATAGATCCATAAGTTCTTTGCCGATGGTTCATGTGTCTCATGGAGTGTGTAGACGGTTTTCCTCCCCTTCAAAAGTGGATAAAGCATCAACACGTTTGCGTAAGTTTCGAAATGACAAATGTCCGGCTCAAAATTCCGGAGTATTCGCCCACATTGTTTATAGGCACCAGGCCAATGCGCCAGCGTGTCGAGTGTCCACCAGGGTTTGGTGACATAGAGCCAGCCAAGCTTAACCTCGTACCAGGGAATTTCGGCCTCATTCAATTTTTGCTTGAATACCCCATCGTTCCAACCGTTAACCACGCACCTCACGTCATGTCCTCTTTCCTTTAACTGGCGGATCAGGTGAAGCGTCACGACTTCGAGGCCTGCAACATAGGATGCACTAATGAAGATCAGGATCTTCTTCTTACTCATCGCCTCCCTTTTTTTTGAGGACGTTCATTCTGTCTATGGTTTCCAACCACTCATAGCGGTTATCCAACCGGATGACATCATTATAAAAACGGACGGAGTCCTGGATGTGTCCTCCATCTGCATCGATGGTAGATGTGTCGTGTAAGGCCAGTATGCCGCCGGTCCTCACCTTGTCAGCATACAGCCGCCAGTCCTTGCTGATGCCCTCGTAGGAATGGTCGCCGTCGATAAACATGAAATCTACTTTTTCAGGAACATCTCCCACGGCATCGAAGCTGAATTTTTCTATCAATACCACGTTCTTACTGACGCGGTTCTTTTTCAAATGCAGCTTCGCGATGACTTTGTGGTAGCAGATGCCCATCGAGCCCTTAAAGAACGGGTCGATCCCGAAGGTCTTGCCATTCGCCTCCAGCGCCTTGGAAATGACAACTGTATTTATTCCTTCAAAGACCCCGATCTCGATCGCCGTGCCGGCGCCCGACGCATATTTTTCCAAGGCCTTCCTCTCCGCTGCCGTAGTCTGTGTATCAGGCTGATCCAGCCCGAATATGACCTTGACAAGGTGCATAATAGCGTTTCCTTTCATTTTCTGGGATATGACGTTGATAAATGAATGAGGGCTGTTAGCGGGATTCAGGCTTGTACCCGCAAAATGTGTAGTGACGGCCAAAAGGTTTGAAGAGCTTTTTCAGGAAAGGGTTTTTGAAATCGGAAGTGCAGAGTTTTGCGGGATCGAAACCCGGTAAGGCCAACCATTGAAAATGATTGCTTTCCGTGTGCGATAACTTCAACCCACCGCGCCGGATCCTATTAGCGACTCCGAAGAAAAGAAAATAATTCTCAAGCGGCTGGACCCCTGAGCCCGAATCAAAGGGCGTTTTCAGGATCCATGTCTTGAGCCAAAGCATGGTCATTCCATTAAAATAATTCTCGGTCGTTATAATGAACCTGCCGCCCGGTTTCAATACCCGGAAGATCTCCTTTGGCAGCTTTTCGGGATGGGGAAGGTGTTCCATTGTTTCGCATGAAAAGACATAATCGAATGAGTTGTCGGGAAAGCTAAGGTTTTCCGCATCATCGACACTAAATGCTATTGAGCCAGGGGTTTTTTTGGCATGTTCTATAGCGACCTCGGAAATATCCACCGCCGTCAATTTTACCCCGGGAAATCTTTTTGCTACAAGATGGGAAAAAGCTCCTCTTCCGCAGCCGATCTCCAGGACATCCAGCTTATTCAGATCCGGCAATAGTTTTGCTACGGTTTGGTACCATTGAAAATTCATCGGGTTGTCAAAAAAGGTCTCCGTCGCAGTATGCCAGTCATTGTATTGGTTCTGTATATCCATAAGTTGAAAAATTTATTTTCGAATTTTGTCCGCAATTGTATCGAGTGCGTCGGCAATCTTCCGAAAGGAATAATCCCGAATGATCCGTTTCGAGTGCACACCCATGGCCTCCAGTCGGCTACGGTCCGCCAGCAATTCCTTCAGAAATCTTACGCAGGTGGCTCTGTCGTCCGCTCCGAATAAAAGACCGTTCCAGTTGGTTACGACCAGATCCGCCGCGCATCCGGCCTTATCGGAGACCATGACCGGGCGCTCGCAGGCCATCGCCTCGTTCACCGCGAGGCCCCAGGTTTCTCCGGGTCCATTCGATGGGAGCATGAATAGCGAGCACAGGCGGTAGACTACGGGCATTTGCCGCTGATTTTGAAAGTCAAGGAACAATATCCTGGGATCGTCACTCGCCTCTTTTCGGACACGATCCTCGAGAATACCATTACCAACAATCAGGAACCGCAATGATGGATCGTCTATCTCCCGGGCCAGATCGAGCAAAAATAAAGGATTCTTTTTGGGTTCCAATTTCCCGGCAAAAAGAACGACCATGTCCCCTTCTCCGATCCCTAATTTTTCCTTCAAGGCTTTGGCCCGAAGGAGATATTCCTGGTCGGGGCCCTCGAACCGGTTATTGTCAATGGCATGTGGCGCGAAAATGAGTTGATCCTCGCTGAGGCCGTGTTTGATGAAATAGCGTTTATTCTGGACCCCAACATAGAGGGCATAGTCAATATGTTTGTACACCCAACGGAGGAAAGGCCGGCGGAGCCATTTTCTCAATCCGGAGGGCTCGTCAATAAGCGTCGAATCTCCCCGGAAGAGGACGAGTATTTTGCCGTGAAAATGCCGGAGGCAGGCAAGATGACTTCGGAAGTTCCAACCGAAGACCAAAATGGCATCCGGCTTCCATTGTTCGATCTCTTCGATCAGCGTGGGGTTGATGATCCCGTTAAAATGATGCGTGCCGGGTGATTTGGCTGTGTTCTTCACGAAGCGGTAGGCATAGCCCTCCAGCAGCGGGATGTCCCATTCGATCTTCCGGCCGAAATCGGGATCATATTTGTCGCCTGACCCACCGGATCCCCAACTATAAAAAACCAAGGGTTCGACTTTTTTTTCCGCTGCCAGCAGCTGAAATAAAGGAGCATTGTATTGAATGGGATGGGTGGAAAGGATCGCCAGTTTCATTTGAAAGCAGTAGGAGTGTTCAGGAAATCAACCAATCGCAAGGCTAAAGCCAGCAAGGTCAGGGTCGGGTTCGAATGAGAGCCGGTAGGATAAACGGAGCTGCTGCACACGAAAAGATTTTCGTGCCCCCAGACCTGCAGGTTTTTATTCACGACGCCGTTTTCGGGTGTATCGCTCATCCTGGTCCCGCCCATGTGATGATTCACATCGGTTAAACAAGATTCCCAGTCTTCGTTGTCGGGAGTGACATGCGGATGAGGCGTCAGTTCTCCAAATGATAAACGCCGGAATTCGTCCCTTAAGACGGCGCTAAAGGACAGGACCGTATTCCAGGTCATCTTACTTATTTTCCAGTTGATCTTTGCAAGGTTCATCCCAAACCTGTCTTTTTGTTCACCGAGTGCGATAAAACTATCTGTTAGCGGCTCCTGTTCCAGCATCATAACGAATCTGGCCCGGGCACCATGTTTATAGAAAAATTTGTCGGTTAGGAGCGCCTTGGCGCTCAAGCGATATGCTGCGGCATTCGACAACAAACCCTTAAATCCGGAGAGCTGTTTTGTCTTAAGAAAGTTCTTGACCTCAAGGTAAGGATCAAAAGCTTCGTTGGAATAATCGAACATGATACTGGCAGAGCCGTTGAGGAGGGAAAACTCCCGCTGGAATTTTTCCGGCGTACTGAGCCGGATCGAATAACGCCGTTTTTTCGCAATATGTGTATTAAAAAACGACTGCAGCTTATAGGGTTGATCGGTCTTTATGATTCCAACATCAATACAAGGATGTTCCATGAAACATTTTCCCAGCCAACCGTGATCGGATCCGATACCTGAGGGTATCTGGTGGTTATTTCCCAACAATATCCTGTTGGTCTCGATGCCGCCCGCGGCGATGATCAGCGTTTGCACGGGAATGTCGACGCTGTTGTCCCTGAAGTTGCTGACCGTGATGGTATCGACCCTTTTCCGCCCGTCGAGATTGATCTTCGTTAGAACGGCGTTGTAGACCACAGTAACCTTTTCGGCCAATTCGCTGCCATGCAGTTTTCGAAAATTCGGCTCGGGCGCCCATTTGGCAAAATGATACCAGGCTTTCCCCTTGTCGAACGCAGGCCGTTCCAAATGCAGCAGCCGGAGGATGTCATCTTCGTAGTCCAGGGCATCAATATTCATGAACTGGTTGGCGGCAGGGTAGTAAGGTTCCAGGTCTTCGTATTGAAGGGGCCAGCCGCTATTGGCAACCCAGGCTCTTTTACTAAAATCGACCGGCGCAAAAGGCATTGACTGGCCTCCCCAGGCGATAGTCGTCCCGCCCACAGCCCTTTTCCTGCCCCATATGGCCGTTCCAAGAAGTTTGCCGGTTTGTTCAATAGTATTGAGCGATTGCCTGTCTTCATCTTCTTCGAAATGGCCCGATTCGATCACCAATACCTTTTTACCCCTTTGGGATAATTTAATAGACAGCAAGATGCCGGCGGCGCCGGCACCAATGATCGTAAAATCAAATGATTCGCGACCAATGTCGATACTGTGATGCTGATTAAGGTCAATAAAAGGCACGGAGGGTTATTTGGAAGCTGATCCTTCTTTGTAAAATTGATCAAAGCCACGGAGGTTTTGTTGCAGCACCTGCGGCCGCCGGGTGAAAAACAGCACCTTACCAGCTGCATTTTTCCGCGCCTCTTCGGCCAATATGAACCCGGCTTTTTCGGTTTCGGGTACGGCCGGATTGTCGAACTTTTTGATATCCTTGATACAGCTGTGTAAAAAATGAAGCTTTTCCGGGAACAGTGTTTTGATATCGGCGCTTTGGGCTTGCGGCCCCGATTCGTATTGCAGCACGTCCCAAACGGCCAGCGCCGCTGGTTGAAGTTTTCTGATATTCATGCTTCCTGTTGCTATGCCCAAAGACCTGATGACCCCCTTTTTCTTCTGATCCACAAGGAATTCCCTGGCATCGTCCGCAAGAAAAGACGGAATGGCCTCGTGCGCAAAATAATAATCGAGGTAGTCCGTATTCAGGCTTCTGAGGCTGTTTTCGAGGCTGGCTTTGACCGCTGCCAATGCGATATGCCTATATTCTACCGGGGATTCGTCTCCGCCAGGTACAAATGTCGTTCCGCTCCACTTTTTTTTGTAATAGTTCAGCGGCAGCGCCAGGCGAACCGGGATCTTCATATGGGGAAGCTGGCCCAGGCCGAACTTTGTTGCAATGGTGATCTTCTCTCTTTTTCCTTTGGCGAAGGCCCCGACAATTTTTTCTGAATACCCCTGCCCGTACAAAGGC